>Ga0210386_10003795_pt1 | contig 12574 bp, 11 predicted proteins | sample IncBWH32OmetaG_FD_160091 | JGI IMG/M metagenome (GOLD analysis project Ga0210386, IMG submission 160091) | Forest soil microbial communities from Barre Woods Harvard Forest LTER site, Petersham, Massachusetts, United States - Inc-BW-H-32-O ... | reverse complement strand
CCGGGGCGGCAGGTGAGGCATTGACTACTTTCACTTCCAATCCGGTTTCACCAACCTTTGCATTCACCACAGGCTCTGCATTGAGCAAAGATTGTTGACGAGGATCCATTTCTTTTTCAGTTACCACAATTGCCGTTTTTATTACTGACGCTTCTTTCTTCCCTTCTTTAGCTTGTTGCATATACACATCGTAATGCTTCAAACTCGAAGTAGGCATTGGCACACCTTCTTTTAACCGATATTTCATCGGCCTTGATCCTGATGCGGTAAGCAATTGGCACTCATTCTTCCAAGTGGAAATTCTTGCGCCTAGGCTAGGATTACTAAAACCATAGTCTTTCAAAAGCAAGAAAATTTCGGAAGCCGTGTACTCTCCATAATCGCACATGACTTTCCACATTGCGACATTCAAACTATCTTTTTCAGTAATGCCCAGATCGTGTGGCATGTTGTTTACCTCTTGTGTAGTGACTGCTGGAATAGATGCAGAAACTTCTTGTTTGACAGCAGGGGGTGTTTCGACTGGTGGCGGCAGCGGCACTTCTGTGAATTGTGCTTTGACATCATCGACAGATTTATTGGTTGGCATAACGACATGATTCTTCAACTTGTATTGGGTTGTTCTGCCGGCGCCTTTTCTATCAAACCAGTGATGATGTTGTAACTTGATGAGGCGATTCTTGACCAATTCGGGATCAAATCCGAATGTAGCCAGGATCCTACCCACATCGGCTGCGGTATAGAATTTACGCTGTTTATCAGCAGCCATCAATTTCCAGATGGCGCAATCAATACCATCGCTGGTTTGAATGTCGCCCTTTGGATCGAGCTTGCTAATGACTTCTGGTAAACGGAATTTTGCAACCCCACGTCGTACTGTTTCAATATCCGGTCTCTTAGCTTTCTTGCGCATCGAATAAGAGAACTCATTGATACCTGGCATTTTTTGCTTATTGAAAAAGCCGCTGGTAGCGTACCAGTTCAGCAATGCTTCGATGTATCTCGTTTCAATAGTAGGGAATGCTACCTTGATTTCTGAAACTGTTCGAAGCGATCCATTGCTCATCCAATTCCAAATCAACGTAGCTTCGTCGAATTCTGATTGTGAAGAATTCGCGTAACCAACAATTGAATCAAGTTTGTCGTTAGCCAGCGGTTGCGGTGCGGACCGTGAAATTGCATTTGTAGTTACTTGTTGTTGTGCAAACATTTTACCAAGGTCTCCCAGGTTATTACTTGTTAATGATTTCGGTGTAGGTGCTTTTACATCTCTACGAAATCGACTCATTGTACTCTCCTTGTTGTTTATTACGGTATTGCAAGTTTGTGATATATACCCAAGTTTATTTTGAATATACGGCATATAGCCAGGAGAGTAATCTCCTGGCCACACTGGTATTACTGTTTGCCGTAGAAGGCTTTGACACGTTGTTTACCGGCTTCACTGAAGTTGTGTTCCAGTGTAGCGTCGATATCAACCTGGCGAACGGTAATCGCCCGACTCTTTGGATTTGCTGTGATGGACAGCAGGTTTGTCAGACGCAGATATGTCTGTGCTTCTTTTTCGTTCAGCGCCACATGTGACATGAAACGATTGACGTGACGACAGCCGAGGGTGGCGTTCTTTTCGTCTTCGAACAGGGCGAGCACTGTGCTGTAGACGAGGTTGAAGTCGGTGGTCAGGTTTTCGATCATCGAGCGCAATGCGCGATAGAACTTGACTTGTTCCGAAGCACCGGCGATAGCCGTGACTGGACGCTTGTGATGCATGGAAATCAAGTACTGTTCGACTTGTTGCAAAATCAAACGACCGATAGGAGTTGCTTTTTCCATAGCCGATGCGATGATCTTGTTGTCGCCGATTACAGGACCGATTGTCAATGCTTTCGATGGAGCTGGCGCTTTGTACGTTTGCTGGCGCTTTTGCGGGATAATCGCTTTGATTACTTTGATCGGTGCGCGAGGAGCTTCAGCCACTACAGTATCTGAAGCGGCAACCGGTGCCGATTCCACTGCTGGGGTAGGTGCAGGAGCTTTCAAGATTTCCACAGTTTTTGCTGGGGCAGCTTGAGTTGTTTCCGGAGATTGCACTTCCACGCCCAAGCCTTTGCCGGGTTCATTGGTGACTTCTACCTTTGGGGTAGGTGCCGGAGTCTGTTTGTTGTTTTGCTGACCAGAGTTCTTTTCGTTTTGATTTGCCATGATGTAACCTTTTTAAAAATAAGGGTATGTGATCAAATTATAAAGCAGATGAATTAAATAAAAGCTGTTTTAAAATCCATATGCGCCAATTTCAAACCTTTTGAGTGAGCAGCCGACATAAAAAGTGCCAAGAATGCGCTACCGGTTTCACTAACCGCAGCAGCTAAGGCTTTCTCATTTACGGAAAGTTTAGCACCCACACAAGTTCTGCACAAGTCTGTCTTTTCTAGCTTACAGAACATTGGGCTTCTTACCATGACGTATTTGCCAATGTACTCTTTGGCATCATTATCAGTAGGTACTGAAATAGGACCTTGTTCTGATACGACACTTAAACCAGATAAGAAAGTAAAGTTATTTCCATCGACATGGATTGGGATGCCTAATTTGGATCCGCAGTCATCCATCGTAACATTCAAGTTAGACGAAGCACGGAATAACCACTTCACTGTTTCTCCACCTAACATAGTTTGTGCGCCACGGTTATAAGAACCAGCACGCAACGTATTGTTCAGTGTTGGGAACTTACTGATATCCCAACCTTCGGATAAAGACTGTTGTACCAGATCAACTGCTACACCTTCTTTTAATCCAACTTCAGCGCCATACATACCGTGAAGTTTCTTTCGTACAATTTCACGAGATTTCTTACTGATTAAGAATCCAGTAGAGCGATCCCCTTCCAGATATTTTGCATCGTATTTCACTAACTCCGCGTCAATCTTTGCAATGACAGAAGGATCGTGTAGACGATCTTTATTTTCTGCAATGAGCTTATTCCGGAATTCGACAATTCCATCTGCCGGTAACACACTCTTTCTAGTGGCGGCTGGTACACAGATTTGTGTAAAGCCTGCTAAGTAAAAGAGAGCATCGCAAAACAGAAGATATTCATCGACATAAATTGGTTGTTCAAATCGATCTTTTTGATTTGGATCCTTTTCATTCTTCTCTCGCTGATCAGTGTCTTGTAAACGAGGGAGTAACATCGTTTCCAATTCGGATGGACTGACACGGCGATTGATATACGGAATCTTACTATTTAATGGATACACGATTACAACAAAGTTAAACAACAATCTGCCGTATGTTGTTTCCATATCAAACTGAGGGGTGTCGTTTACTACACTCCCAGCATAGTTTGGAATAAAGGCGCCTGCCCCTATTTTGACAGGTTCGTTGACATCGAATGGTGCTTGGCCGGGCAATGCGTCTTCTAATAGTGTCAATTCATTTTGTTTCTCTGGATCGACGAAGAAGATACCTCCTGGAGTTTGCACAATTCGATATGGGTAAAGATCTGTTTGCCATTTATCCGCTGCTTCTTGTATTAGGGCAAATGCAGATATTACCCAAGCACGACGACGATACTCGCCTGCCTGGCAAGCTAATAGAAAATAATCTAATTTTTTCATGTCATCTCTCGAGAGCAATCTGATAATCTGTGATAGTCATAGTTATCTTAGTAATTTCATCGATATCAGAGAGATAATGATCGATATTGTTTTTGATAATAGCTGGAACATTATCGAATCCGTCACATGACATAATTCCCATTCCATACCACTCCATAGCGAGTTGTTCTGGAGTCATTCCTTCCATGTCGTCTTTCAACATATCGGCATAAACAGTGAATGGATAATTCGCCTGCAATCCATGTTGTAACAAGAATGAAATTTTCAGATTATAGTTATTCACTAAAAGACAGAAGAGATTCAGTTTACTGACACGCTTCATGATTTCTTCTGTTTGTTCATCATCTAAAGGCAAATCATCTTTATTTTCTGCAATTTCACGAATTCGAGTAATTGTGAATTGATTTACCCTTTCAATATGAATCAATAGCTCACTAGCTGTTAGAGAAGTTACTAACGCCAATATGTCCGCCATGATTTCTTCTGGAGATCCATCCAGTTCTGTGGTGCGAATAATCTCCTCTTTGTCTTCGTATTCTTGGATATCGAGAATACCGCGAATGAAGATATTTAGGAGACTGACTTGACATTCTTTGTCTACGATCATTGCATGGTCAGACAAAATCTGATGCTGCATGGTTTTTGTCAAATCGTAAATTGCTTCTATAGTGGAACCATTATCAGTAACATCGTCCAACATTAAGAACGATTCGAATTCTTGTTGATAGTTAGGAATTTCCAATCGATCAAAAAGATCATGCGCATCTTCGATGGCTTCCAATGTTTCTGGTGTGGTATTTGTGCTAACAAATTGACGGAGTATGTCAAGCATAATTTTCTCTTCGAAAGGATTGGAAAAGGTATTTTTTAATTGATACAAATAATCGTTTAGAGAAACAGTACCTCAATGAGCAATGTACTGCTGTTTATATTAAGTATAGTCAAATGATTGGTTATGCTAGTGTTATTTTAACTAAGGAATAGAAATGGGACAAGCTAAACAACGGGGTACTCGTGATGAGCGTGTGCAACAGGCTCAAGCGAATGCAAAGGATGAAGCACAAGTACTCTTTGACAAGCTAAATGCAGAAGAAGAAAATAAGTGCTGGGATGCGTGCAACGAGATTCATTCGCTGTGCAGTAGTTTGTTGGCGCAACATCGCACCATTCACGAATACGCATCAAATCGTGATTTGATGGCCGAAGTCGGTAAGCAGCCAAGTACAAATACCAAGATCAATATCTTGACTAATTACTTGCGTGACATGGTAAATGAATTGAATGAAATCTATTCGTGTCATCAAGGCAGGCACGGCAATGCCAACACACCAGACGAAGTCATGGACAGTATTGACATTTGCGAAAAATACGCACTCTTCCAGAAACGTCATGAAATTGTTGTGATGCCAATATGGATGGAAGTGTTGGAAGGTTTCGATCAAGCAATCAAGGCAGTGTTGGCAAGAGAACAAGAAGCGCGAGCAGCTGCTAACTTGATCGACCCCGCAGTGATCAGTGATGTGGAAGTACGAGACATTAACGAGAACAATCCTATCTAATTAATGGAGTAGTTATGGAAAATCAAAGTAATGATTCGAATCAACTTCCAAACGGAATTGATTTGAGTAAACTGGATGTGGTCCAGCCTGAGCCTGTACGCATTCCAGAAGCACTGTCTGAAGTACCCTTCACCGATATCCAACCTGCGCCTGTGCTAGTTGTGGAACCCACTCCAACCCCGGTGGTTCAGGAACCGGTAAAACAAGAAGAAGTCGCGCCTGTTACAACGCGTCCAAAGACAGCAACACAAACTTCTGAATGGACTTCACCGCTGCCTAAGACGTCGATCGACGGCGGTCCAATCGAATCCGATATAGCGATGTTGTCTTTGCCGGGTAATACTGAAGAATACATCGCTCAGGAATTGTTGAAACTGCCTAATACCGAGTTGACAAAAACAGATGAGGGTAAGCATTGGTTGAATATTCTGGAACTAGCTCAAGATTACAGCTTTCCAAAATACGGCATGTTTACCAAAACTGTGGATCGCACTCCTGCCGATTGGCGGCAGCATGTGAAATCCGAAGTCGGTTTACTAGGACCTTCAGCACCTAACTTTGCAAATCCAGGTAATACTGAATTGAAAGGTGAACGTGCTTTGATGCGTATCCGCCACATGACTGGACTGGGTACAATTATTCAGATTCCTCTGTGGCACTCTGGTTTCTACATTTCTATCAAGGCACCAAAAGAAAGTGCTCTGTTGAATTTGAACCAACGCATCGAAAATGATAAGGTATCGTTGGGGCGCGAAACAAGCGGTATGATTTTCGCTAACACATCGTCGTTCTTTATCAGAGCACTGATGGATTTCACTGTCGAACATATCTACGATACGACGCTGAAGAAAGATTTGGCTGACGATATCCTTTCCCATATTTCGGTATTGGATATTCCAACAATTATCTGGGCTATGGCAGCAGTGATCTGGCGACGTGGCTTCCCATATGCTCGTGCTATTGTTAATCAAAGCGGTGTGCAAACACACGTTGTGAAAGAGAAAGTCGATATCACTAAGTTGTTCTGGGTGGATAATAGTCGTCTGACTCCGTGGCAGATTTCTCACATGACGAATAAGCAGAGCGGTGCTACTGATCTGACTATTCTGAATCGATATCGGGAAGAGTTCACTGAAGGCAAACGTCGCGAGATTCTGTTGTCTGACAATGGAGAGCGTGGTAAGGTATCGATGCTGTTGAAGAACCCTAGCATTAATGATTACTTGATGTCTGGTCAGAAATGGATTAACAGTATCGTTGACATGGTTGATAATGCTTTGTCAGTTACGAACGATTACGATCAACGTGACAAATTCATCACGGATCATGGTCGCTCTTCGAACATGCGTCAGATGGCACATTTCGTACAAGAAATCCGCGCTGATTCAGACGTAGTCAAAGGGTTGGATGACATTGAAGCTATTCTGTCGGATCTGAGTTCAGAAACACGAATTCGCGATGCCTACTTCAAAGGCATCAAAGACTTCAGTGAAGATGCGACGATGTCGATCATTGCCATTACTGTCACTGAACCAGGTGAAGTCGGTCCATTACCACGTTTCCCGCATCTGCTGCCTATCGACGCTGCTTCAGTTTTTTTTATCCTGCTCGTCCAGAAAATCAACCAAATCCGGATCCGTCAGTAAATCGAAGTCCACTGTCACATGTTTCTCACCCAGCCTTTGGGGAAAAAGTAGATATTCAAGAAGCTATACAAGAGCTATTGAGAAAAGCACCTCCGCTAAATCGCATCGAATCAAAAATTGTGATGCGAGAACTCTACGAGAAAGTGTTTCAGATTTACGACCACGATTCTATACAGAGTCAAAAGGAACCTCTTGCCCTCGTAGGAATGCGGTGGCAAGAGAGTATTTTGGATGGTAGTCGACAAGACGAGCTAATGCAACAGTTTGTGGATGTAAATATACATAAACACACTGGTATGAGTTGGGTTGAATTCTTGGAATGTACTCGTGACGAAATCAATCAATGGTTGTTAGTCTGTGAGCGCAAATCCTTGAAAGATGCTAAAGATGGTTTAGATGCTTTGAATGCTTTAGGAATGAAAGACAAATAGGAAAACGATTATGCTGATATTAAAACCGGGTGGAGATATCTTTAAGTCTCCAGCACAAACGTTAGTAGTTCCTGTTAATACTCACGGAGTAATGGGTAATGGTTTGGCATTGGCGTTCAGTAATCGTTTTCCTGGTCTATTGATAGACTACCGAAGAGCTTGCGCTTTAGGTAAGATCTTAAAAGAAGGATTCCATGTTTGGGATTCAGAAACAGGTAAAAAAATTTTGTGTTTCCCCACAAAACGAAAATGGCAATTTGATTCGAGGTTAGATTGGATTGATCTATCTTTGGAGAAGATTGCATTAAACTACAAAGATCACGGGATTACTTCTTTGGCTGTTCCTGCGTTAGGTTGCGGGAAAGGAAATTTGAAGTGGGAAGATGTCTACCCAATGATCAAACAGTATCTGGGTCACTTAGATATTGATGTGTATGTATATCCGCCTTACTAGAGCATATTAGCCAGGCTCAGAGCCTGGCTAATATGCTGTCTATGTCACCTATAGGTATTGTTGTACGAAGCCCTGTAGCTCCTCTAAATACGGTTTAAACCGCTCCCAACGATCTTGAGAAGACTTGTAGATAGGTTGACGTACTTGGACTTGGCTAGATGTTTTAACGATCCTACCGTTCTTATGGAATTGCAACAATTCGTCATCCCACGGTAAGCCTAAATGACTCACTAATTTCTTTGTTTCTTCGACTTGGTTATTAATCAGTTTTTCATACTGTAACGAATAGATAGAATTCTTAGGTAAGATATCTTCCCAGAATTGCATCAAGTTACGATAACGATGATAATACTTACCGAGAGTCATTAAGTTATACGTGAACCCCAGATTGTTATTAATGAACAATCTCGAATAACAAGAGAAACAAGTATCCATCGGATTTCTGACGGAGTGAATAATCTTAGCATGTGGCAATATCTTTTTAATGACTCCCAGATAAAAGAAGTTAGGAGACATCTTATCCACAATGAATTTCGCTCCAGGTGCTAAGGAGGTCATCCTCTGCATGTAATCTCTTCCCATTGCTTGGTATTGCGTCATAGGGAATTCTTTTAACACTTCTGGATAATGTTGGAATAACTTCTTTGGCATTTGACTGCCGACGACTTCAGCTAATGCACTTGTTTCTCCAGCACCATACACATCTGGATGACTATCAAGAATCTGCTCAATCAATGTCGAGCCAGAGCGCGGCATACCGACAATGAAAACTGGCGTCACTTTATGTTCTTCTTCATTGACAAAATTAAAGAAGTCTTTATTGAAGAAATTTTTAGTGCGGTTTACTAATAATTCATCACTCGGACCAGACGGAAGAATGGTCACGTACTTTAAACGATTCCCTTCACGATAGGCTAAGAATGCCTGTTCGTATTCTCCTACATCTTCATACATCTTCCCTAGCGTAAACCAATAACGAAATTGAATCTCTGGCACTTGGTTATAAATCGTTTTCCGTAAATCTTCCATATCGCTGATATGTTTATCTCTTAATGTATATTTCTTCAGGATAGATAAACCATAATGCGCATCAATAAAATTAGGACATAAATCCAATGTTAGCTCAAACATTTCTCTGGCTAACTTCTGGTCTCCACTATCAATTGCTGCAACACCTACCTTAAAATGATTCCTGGCAAGTTCCTCGTTTTGACTATTAATCATAAAAACTTCCTTTTAAAATAAAAAAAAATAGCTCTGGAATGCGTCCTCATAACAGAGCTACAAAAGGTAACTATTAACTTGTTCTTTAGAAAACTGTTTCATAGATAAATCTCCTCAAGTGTTTTTAAGCAATTATTCTTCTAAACTCTTCTGTTTAAGAATATATCACCATCATTTTTTAGAATACGTCATATTAGCCAGGCTAGATGCCTGGCTAATAATAACTGAATTAACCCAATTTAAATGTTGTGTTGTAAATGATTTCTGGTTTGGCTGCACAACTACCATCGGGATTAGTCACTGTTTTGAAATCACCCATCAAATTGATGGTGACCTTGGCGTTACGTCCCAGTTCGGCACCAAAGAAAGCTGGCTTGAACAACGAAACAGAAGTCAGGGATTGCAAAATTGTCGAATGACACAACAGTGCTGATTTACCGGATGTCCAGTCATTCAGTGCTTGCAATGCTTCCGGAATATTTTTCTGTATGTAGTAGACAGGTGTCTCATCACTCGGATTGCCTTCTTCGTCGAAATTTTCAAAACGTACGGAAGGAATTTCGATTTTGAATTCGATGAATGGATGATACAACGTTTTTGGTTCCGGAGGCGCTGGTGCTGCTTCCGGTGGTGCTTCCACAAGTTTGGTTTTCTTGGCTGGTTTTGCCAAGCCACGAATGGCCTGTGGTTTTTCTGCTGCTTGTTCCAGTTCTGCAAGGCTGGGTTTTACTTTTGCGTTCATGTTCTTCCTTTACAATTCAACGAGATGATTACCGTACTTCTGTTTGGATTTTGGGGATAGAGGAATACCTTTGATCATTTCCACAATGCGAGACAATTTCTTGGCTTTATTACCAGCCGCCATCTTGGATCCTGTCGTCAAATTCGAATTCGTATCCATACTTTGTTTCTTACTAAATGTTGCAGATTTTGTCAATGCGTCCAATACTAAGGCAGCATCGTCACTATCCAACACTCTTCCTGCAATTGTGATTGTTTCCATTTCTCCCTCTTTAAGAAAATCATACCGAGGATGTGCTCGGTATGGATATTACAATGGCTTACCTATTCTGATACTACGATAGGACAATGATCGCGTTTCTAATATCGCGCGTTTCTTTTCATGATACTCAATATGCTTAGGAATATCTTCACAGACGAAATAATAGAACTCACGTTTCTTCGTTGTGGTATATAGATTTCTCAATCGGCCTAAGCTTTGTACATTACTCTGTGTACTTGATATCGCTATCGTTAAGATAACAGTGGTCAAGTTATCAATATCAATAGCTGCGCCAGCAGACAACAATGTACTTACACAGATATCGGATGTCAAAATATTCTCGAACGGATCATCTTGCACGTAACGAGTAATAGTTAAGTGCGGGAATATCTTTATCAATTGATCTCGCACTAATGTACACATTTCCACTGAACTACACAAGACGAGACACTTCTCAGTCTTCGTATAATCTTTTAGGTATGTGCCAGTGACTGTGTTGGTGATTAATTCCAAATAATTGGTAAATACACCTTTCTTCGTTCTCACTGAATTTTCAAACTCAATGTGAGAATAACTACCATCGTGATAGTTTTTGTATCGGATCTTATCCGGATTTTCAAATCTGTAGATAATTGAAACTGCATCGACAAATTTATTGTATTCTGGTCCAATAAAACGTAGAGCTTTCGGGTAAGCGATGTCGTACATTTTATTGACGAAATCATTATCAGAAATCATGGATGCTGATAATGACGATGATGTCTTTACATTTGTGTAGAGGTCTAACTTAAAATTCAAATGGAAATCTAAGTGTACCTCATCAATTACACGTTTACCGGATTTAAGGAACTCATGTAGCTTATCCGGTGTGGTAGCGTAACCGACCTGTAGTGTTTCAAAACGGATTCTCTCGTAGATCTTAATCCAGTTCTGCATGGTTTTGTTGCTGATGATAATAATCTTAGCTGTTAGTTCACCAGTTTCAGCTTGTGCTAAGAGAGCCATTAACTGAGCAGAGCCTTGTATTACGAGTATATCCTCAAGCTCAATATCAAAGGTACGTCTAATATCCAATATCCATTTTTCAATATATCTCGGTCGGACAATGATGACTGTCCGTGTACGGTGTTCAGCAATTGATCGCATGGTAATATAGCTTTTGCCGAATCCTGTCTGAAGATTCAAGAACTTCGAAACAGGTTCTTCTTGCAACAAATATTCAATTGCCGGAATTTGATCTTCTCTATCTTTCCATTTAGGAAGAATAGTGATATCAATTTCTTCTGGAGTAGGGACTGGCAAAGTTTTCCATGTCACTAAACTACCGGTGAGATAATGCGCCTCTAAATGCTGTTTAAACACATTTAAAGTATTGATGTGAAATCGATACTCATCTTTACCAGATGTGGCCGCAGCAAAGACTTTCAATGGGGCGCGAGTAGGACGACCTCGGACAAATCCATATTCAATATAACGTCTGGCAAATGATTCGACTGCCTGTCGAGAACGTGGCGTAACTTTGGTCGTACAAAAATAATGCGACCCTATTGTTACTATTAACTCTGAATCAATCATGGTATTCTCTCATTCAAATAGCTGGGTGACGTGATTCACCCAGCTACATTGATTACGTGCCGTGAAACTTCCAAACCATTTGTTTTGAGATTTCTCCTGGCATTACTAACATATCCATCGGATGATTTGGACGATTGGTTTTCAAGAACGATCCAGGATCGGTAAATACTTCACGATGCTCTTGGAACGCCATAGCTGCTGCTAGACTACGATTCGCCATTGACAGCTTCATTACACCTAACCCATTAGGCGTCCATGGTTTTGGTAAACTATAGTCGCCATTTTCAGCAGACACAATCATAATGCTGTACATAACAACAGACAGTACAGCTAGATTTATATCTAGTTGATCATTGACTAACTCGTACAATTCTACGAGAGCCGCATCCGGATTGACATTTTGATCACGTTCTTGCATTTTGCCTACAGACGATTCCAACATCATAGCAACATCGCGAGAGTGATCCGACATGTTAATATGTCGTAATGGTAAAGTCATGATCTTCTTCGACCAATCCCAATCCTTCAAATCAATTTCATAATTGCCATTGACATCTAATGTCATTCCTACCGCACGAATATAATGCAAGAATTCATACGTGAAGCTGGCCAAGCGTCTGTTTAGTGAAACATCGATTTCCACCAATGGGGACACTTCGTCTGGATCGGGATTCATAACACGGATCCCGATTGATGTGAGTTCTGATACACGCGTAATATTCAATTCTTCAATTGTCTTCACTGCGTAGATATCGTTAATATTTGCTGCATCTTTTTGATAGACGACTATTCGTACGTCTTCATTCTTTATTGCGTCACTCAAGATATAGGAGTTCTCATCGTCAGCAACTTTCAGGAACGCCCGTTTCCAGAGTTCCAGTACAATCGCTTCGACCGCTGCACTATTATCTAAGTGCTTTGTAGACAACACAATCTGGCTTTGCTTACCAGAGAAAGTAGTGCACGTTATCTGACCCAAATTAGTATCCATGGGAATCGATAACGAGAGTTCACCGAAACATGTGCTACACACACCGTATTGGTCTGCATGTGCGCAATGCATTG
>Ga0210386_10003794_pt1 | contig 12574 bp, 14 predicted proteins | sample IncBWH32OmetaG_FD_160091 | JGI IMG/M metagenome (GOLD analysis project Ga0210386, IMG submission 160091) | Forest soil microbial communities from Barre Woods Harvard Forest LTER site, Petersham, Massachusetts, United States - Inc-BW-H-32-O ... | reverse complement strand
CTCGATAGCTGGAGCTCCGCCACATCTTCCAATGAAGTCATCACTGAATCCTCGCCGAACAAACCGGAGAAAAAGAATGTTGCTCGATAACTGCAAGCGCCCTGCAATCTTATTGTCCTTTGCCTCGCTGCTCTGTCTCGCCTCAAGCATCCCTGCCATTGCGCAGGACTGGCAGGGGGGGAACCCCGGACCGCCGCCCATGGAGCGCTCCTTTCGCGCCGGTGGCCACGGCCGCTGGTGGGACAAGCCCGAGGTAGCTCAGCAGGTCGGCATCACCGACGACCAGAAGAAGAAGATGGACGACATCTTCCAGCAGCATAGGTTGCAGCTCATCGACCTGAAAGCCACGCTGGAGAAGCAGGAGACCGTTCTACAGCCATTAATCGAGGCCGACCAGCCGGACGAAGCCAAGATCCTGTCGCAGATTGACGCCATTGCACAGGCGCGCGCCGAGCTTGAAAAGGCCAATGCCCGCATGCTCTTCGGCATCCGCACGGTTCTCACCGCGGACCAGTGGAAGAAACTCCGCTCCATGGCGCAGCAGGGTCCGCCCCGCGGCGATCGCAGCAACGGCCAGCGCAAATGGGGATCCCGCCCGGGTGGCCCAGGCGGACAGTCAGGTCCTGACGGTGGCGCGCCCCCGGCTCCCGCACAGCCGAACGAATAGCCATTAGAGCAAAGGGAGAGGAGCGGATCATTCGCTCCTCTCTTTCTTGCACCGAACCCGGCGTTATTTGGCTTTAACCTCGATCACCCGCAGCTCGGGATAATTCTGATTCCAGCTTTCCGCTACATGATCGAAGATCAGTCGGAACTCCCGCGTCTCGCCGGGCTTGATGGGAGCGGCCGAGACCGGTTCCGTGTCGATGTACGGCTCATGCGTGCGAATCAGGTTCAGGGGCATCGTTTCCTTCTGCACGATCTGGTTGGTGTAATCCCGGAAGGCCACCTGCAGGGTGAGGCCGGTCAGTGTCTGCCCTCCATTGTTAGCCATCAGCCCATCCAGATAGGTGGCTTTCGCGCCGCCGACGCTTGAAGCCTCGCTCATCTTGATATTCGAGAACACCAGGTTGACCGAATATGGGTCAGGCGGCGCCAGTCCCGCTCCGCCGGGATTGGCAGGCGGCGCATGATGGCCGCGGGCCAGGAATATCCCGAGGACAAGCAACACAACGATCCCCGCGATAATCCAGGGTGCCACCGCGCGCGGTTCCCTGGCGGCATTATTGTTCGGGCTGAGGAAATCTGGTGTTTGTCCGCCGGTTGCCATCAGCGCGATTCTACATCGGCTGGCACGGGGGCGCGCTGCGTACTTTGCGGCTGGAGCGCTGTTAACTAAAAAATCAACTCACGTGAAAATTATTCTAAAGTTAGAAACTTCTAAGCCGAAAATGTCTCTAAGAGAGCAAGAGATGAATCCCCTCACTGCCCGCAATCCGTCATTGAAGAGAGAAAGGCTCGGCTATGCATAGCATTGTGAACCGCCCGACGCATCGCCCCGGCAGGAGCGCCCATCCGATCAGGCAGGACTCGGACTACGTCTATCAGGCAGCCACCGTTGTCGCTGCGCTTCTGCTCCTGCTCACCGCCGCCCTTTAACGCAGGCCTGAAGCGGGAATAAATAATTCCGTTACAACTCCATCGCATACTGCGACGGCGAATCGTCTCGGACAGTCTTTGCTTCTTTCGTCAGATCGAAGACCAGCCGCTCCAGCACCAGTTTCTTATCCGGAGGCTGCGAGCGCAGTTCCAGATCCGCGCGCGCAATCAGCCGCAGCGCCCGCGTGATCTCGCGGCTCGATTTGTAACGGCGAGCCTGACGAATTAAATCGTCCGCCGCAAACGGAGGCATCCGGAAGCCCTGCCACAGCGCCTGCCATATCGCCCGCGAGTCGCGCACGTTTTTCTCCAGGATCACCAGCATTTGCCGAAAGGTCCGCGCCAGCATGTACAAATGCCCAATCGCCGAATCTTCACCGCCGTCCGAAGCGTTGAGCAGCCCTTGCAGTAGCAGAAGCGCGCGCGGCGTATCCTTCGCCGAGATCGCGTCCGTAAGCTCATAGAGAGAGCGCTGCTTTGCCGCCAGTACCATCGTCTCCACATCGCCGAGCGTCACCTGCCGCTTCTCTCCAGCGTATAAGACCAGCTTGTTCCACTCGCTCGCGATCAGCATCATGTCCGCGCCCAACGCGTCGGCCATCTCGCGTGCCGCATCGGGATCGAAGCGCACTCCATTGCGCTCGCTCTCGGCAGTGATCCAGCGCAGCGCGTCGGCTTCATCCGCGCGGGCCAGCTCGACAATGCCGCACCAGTCACCCAGCGTTTCGCGAATGCGCTCATAGCGGTTCTTGTCTTCCATGTCCATGCGGCGCGGATCAGAGGGGATACGAATGTGATCAGCGATGAACAGAATCATGCTCTGCGGATTCGACGCCCGGAAGTATTCTTCGATCGCCGCAAACTCGTCCTTCTTGGCGCCGCGCGTATAGAGCGCCTTGAGCCCGCGCACAAAAAATACCTGGAACGGCGCCATCAGTGACGGCGTGCGGGCCCTGTCCAGCACCTCGAAGATATTAGTCTCGGCCAGGTCCAGGTCCGACAGGCAGAAGTCTCTCAGCTCCTGCGGAACCAGCGTGTCGAGCACTGCGCGGCGGCAGCGCTCGTACAGAAAGATCTCGTCGCCAAGCAGCACATAGCCGGCGCGCAGGTTGTTTCCGCGCACCTCGGCGACGAAGCGATCGGCGGCCGCAAATCCCGCGCCCACTAACGGAGCTCCGGCATAAGACGCAAATTCATCATTAGAAGGACTCCAGAATATCCGATACCACCGCCCGGGCAAAGTCCTGAGAAATGCGCTGCACGGCTGCCGGATCCTCCTGGATAAAACTCACCAGGTCCTGCGTCGTCTCATACTGCTGTCGAAAAAGATAGGAAGAATTCTGATAGAGAATCTTGTGATTGCGATCCATCAGCACCACCCGCGTCTTGATCGTAACCAGAAAGCTCGACGATTGTCCGGTCTGCGAGTTGTAGGTGAGCGGAACCACCTGAAAGCTGGTGATCATTCCATCCAGCGTCGCATCCGCATCGGGATCGTTGCCGGCGACCAACTTGTAAGGGGTCCGGCTCGAAAATTCGCGAATTACCTGCTGGGTAAAAGCCACTTCGGTGTGATACGACTGGGTGGCATTTTGGAAAGTCGGAATCGCGAGGACGTGAACCGTCTTCGGCAGGTGCGCCGCTGAAGCCGCTGTGTGATAGCCGCAGCCGATAACGAGGAGAGTGAGCGAAAGAACAAGTAGCGCGCGACGCATGCTGATCTATTTTCGCAGAGAGCGTGACACGGAGTCTCGGCCCGATGCGAAGAACGTCCTCATTCTCTTTCACTATCCTGCGCCCGTTGTAGATCCCGCTTACGTCGACCTTATTGAATCCGTGTTAAGGGCCCGCGTTCCGGGGCAGGTCAACTTCTATATCGAGCACATGGAGGCGACGCGAGTCGAAGACACGGATTACCAGCAAAACCTGACAGATTCTCTTCGAAATACGTATGCCGGCCGCAAGCTGGACTTCGTGATGTTGTCGGGTTATCCGTCGCCTGATCTGGTCCTGAGTCATCGCAACGAATTGTTTCCTGGCGTGCTATCGTCTACTTTTCCCTGGAGAATCGCAAAATAGCGGGACAGACGTGGCCCGGGATCACCGGGGTGACTGAGACTCAGGATGCCAAGGCTGTGACTGACCTCGCGCTTCGTCTTCATCCGGATACCGACACGGTAGCGATCATCACTGGTAAATCGGATACAGAAACATTCTGGCTGGGAGAACTCCATTCGGAACTTCTGCACTATCGGAATAAGGTAAAGGAAGTTGACCTGGTTGATCTTCCGACAGATCAGATACTGCAAAGGGTTGATCAGCTTCCGCCAAAAACCATCGTCTTTTTGAACTTCAGTCACGGGAATCAATTCAACCTGCGATTGGAGTGTGGGATGTTCTTGCCCAGATCGGACAGCGCCTCCCCACTTATTGCATCTTTCCCTATCAATGTGTGGGACACGGCGCAGTTGCAGGCATTGAATCGAGCGGTAGAGACGAAGTCATCACATTAGCCGTTACGCTTGCCGCGCGGATTCTCTCTGGTGAGCAGGTGGATAACATTCCCGTTGTTCACCCCTCGGGAACCCAAACCCTGGCGGACTGGCGGCAGCTTCACCGGCGGCATATCCCGGAGTTGGCACTCCCGAAGGACACACAGTTCTATAATCGCGAGCCAAAGCTGTGGGAGCGCGACCGCAAGTATTTCGTTCCTGCCTTTGTGCTGATCGTCGCCCAGGCTGTTTTGATTCTCGCTTTGCTGTGGCAGCGGGCGCGGAAGCGGAAGGCTGAAGCCGTCCTTCGCGAGAGCGAAAAGCGTTTCAGGGTGATGGCGGACACAACACCTTCCCTGATCTGAATGTGCGACGCGCGAGGCAGAATCACGTATCTGAATGAGCGGCGGATTGCGTTTACAGGTCCGGACCCGGAAGCAGGCTACGGCGAGACCTGGGCTGCCTACGTCCATCCGGACATTTGAAGAATGTATTGGATACTGTCGCGCAGGCATTGAAGGCACGCCAGCCGTTTTCAAGGGAATACCGCCTTCGCCGGAGCGATGGGGTGTACCGTTGGATGTTCGATGTGGCATCTCCCAGACTGAATGGGGATGGATCCTTCGGCGGATTTATCGGCTCGGCCATTGATGTCACCGACCAGAAGCTTGCCCAGCAGGCGCTTGAAAAGGTGAGCGGTCAGCTGATCGAGGCGCGGGAGAAGGAGCGCAGCCGGATTGCCAGAGAACTGCACGACGACATTTGCCAAAGGCAGCTGCACTCGTCGAAGCTACGAATCTGGGCGTCGCAGCCGCCATTCGGGGGTTCTGCCAGGAGTTTTCGAGGCAACACGAGGTCAGCATCGAGTTCACGGAAAACGATGTACCCCGGCATCCGTCCAAAGATACTTCACTCTGTCTGTTTCGAGTGACGCAGGAAGCGCTGCGTAATGCTGTGAAGTACAGCGGAGCAAGCGAGTTTAGAGTGGAACTGACTGCAAGGGAAGATGAGATTCAACTCATCGTGAGAGACCAGGGCAAGGGCTTTGACGTCGAAGCGGCCAGGAAAACCAATGGATTAGGACTTGTGAGTATGCAGGAACGTCCATCTGGTACACGGAAGTCTCTGTGTCGAATCGAAGCCGGGGACGGGCACGAGCGTCCTTGCGGTCGTTCCTTTAGCCCCTGAGAATCGGGGACCCGGAGAAGGCAGGGCGGCGGTCGAGGAAACCGTAGCACTACGGGGATGGTATGAAACGCACTAGCATTCTGCGCTGACGATTACGCGATGCTCTGTGCCGGCTTTCAGAACTGCTGAAGCCTCAATACGAAGTAGTCGGCAGCGTTGGAGATGGCCTTGCGTTGTTGAAAGCTGCCGCCGACCTGAAGCCGGACCTGGTGTTGTTAGATGTCGGAATGCCCTTGCTGAATGGATTGGTGTTGAAGAAGTTGATGCCCGGCATAAAGCTCATTTTCTCACCATGAATACTGATCCCGACATCGCGAGTGAAGCGTTAAGAATCGGCGCGTCGGGTTACTTACTGAAAACCTCCGAAGAACCCGAACTTTTGCAGGCCGTCCATGATGCGGTCCGTGGGGTATCGTATGTGACACCGCAAATCGGCGTGGCCATTGGAGCAGACCTTCATCCGCGATCCAAACGCTCTGAGTCGACCCAAGCATCTGAGCGAGCGTCAGGTGGAGGTTCTGCAGATGCTCGCGAAAGGCCGGTCAAAAGAAATTACGTTCATTCTCCAGATTTCTCATAGAACCGTGCGCTTCCACAAATATCGGATCATGGAAGAGTTGGGCATCACAACGAACTCGGAACTGGTGCGGTATGCAATCAAGCGCGCCATCGTTTCGCCGCCCTAGGCAGCACCACGCAACCGAGCGATCGCCGTCCGCGACGCAACTGTCACATGTGACAGTTGCCAGTCGACTCCTTAGCAGCAAGAATGCTCGTTGATGTTCCTGCGAACAAGTCCCCAGGCACAAGAGTGCAACCGCATACACTGCACAGACATCCCACCACGAGCGGATGGAGCGTATGGCCAGGATCCGAGTGTTGCTTGCTGACGATCATGAAGCGATTGTGGCACGGGTGCACGAATTGCTCAGAAGGGACTTTGACGTCGTTGGCTCCGTGAACAACGGACAGGACGCCCTGGCAGAAGTGCAGCGCCTGGATCCCGACGTGCTGGTGACCGACATATCAATGCCGGTCCTTGACGGATTACAAGCAGTCTCGATGCTTAGATCTGCCAATCTCCGCGCCAAGGTCGTGTTCCTGACGGTTCACAGAGATCAGGATTTTGTCGTCGCCGCATTTTCCGCCGGCGCTTCCGGCTATGTTGCCAAGTCAGACGTCACTACCGACCTGGTTCCCGCTATCCGCGAGGCCCTTCAAGGGCGCACATACGTCTCCCAGTCGATACCGTCATAGGGCGATCGGCTGGGCGCCAGCCGCTCTACCTGTCGCAAGTGACAGTATTCACCGACGTCCTCTTGCGTTAACGTACCAATCGAATAAGAGGAAGTCATTCGACCAGAGTCGAAGGCACGCAACTGGATTTTGGAGCGGTAGTTGACAGACTGGCGCTTGTCACAACCAGGCAAGTTGATTTGTTCCTTAGATCCCGAATTTAGCCCTTGTTTCACTAACCGCGGAGGACCATGAATATTGGGCTGCCTCACACGTGCCTTAAGCGAGGACCGCGAGCAGCGAAAGAATCGGCGCTGCCTCTTGGACTTATCGATCCCCCTCCCTCCGGAAAGCGGGCAGACGGCGTCCGTCGCAGAATCCAGGGGGGCTCACTCAGGAATCCTAGTTCTGCACAGACAAAAGTGGCTGGCCTGCTCTTGAACGCACAAGAGGAAGAGCGTACTCGGATTGCGCGAGAACTTCACGATGACATCGGGCAAACGATCGCCCTCTTCGGCGCAGAACTGCGGAGAACGGCTCTTCTTCTGGAGGGTACGTCGAAAGAGGGTGACGCTCAGCTGAAGGAGCTTCAAGATAAGATCAGATCTCTCGGGCATCGGGTCAGCACCCTCTCGCATCAGCTCCATTCCTCGGAGCTGGAGTTTCTGGGACTGGCTGCCGCTGTCAAGGGTCTGTGCAGGGATTTCTCCGAGCAATACGGGATCCAGGTGGTTTACAGATGCATGGCAGTTTCGCGGGGCTTGAATACCGATATCGAACTCAACTTCTTTCGCCTGCTTCAGGAAGCACTCCGTAACGTAGTGAAGCATAGCCACGCTGATAAGGTGGAAGTGGTGCTGTACGAAACAGACGGGTGCCTTTGCCTGAAATTCGTCGACGACGGCGATGGCTTCGACACTCATCAGCCGTGTGAAACTCCGGGACTCGGCCTCACCAGCATGCGCGAACGCATGTGCCTGTTGGGTGGCAGTTTCGAGATTCGGTCCAAACGAGAAATCGGAACGAGGATCGATGCGCGGGTGCCGCTCTGTCATGTAAGACGAATACACCGGTGCTGAAGTCGATTTCCTGCGATGTCTCGCGGATTTCGGCGGCCGCCAGAAACACGTATAGTCGCAAAGGGGGCTTGAATGGAACGTAAGCGTGCTGTTCGCATTCTGATTGCTGATGATCACCGGCTCCTGGCAGAAGCATGCAAGACTCTGCTTGAGCCGGAGTTTCAGGTTATAGGAATTGTTACGGATGGACGGAGTCTGCTGAAAGCCTCAGTAGAGATGAAGCCGGACGTAATCATCCTCGACATAGGCATGCCGCATCTGAACGGTCTGGATGCCGGGGAGCAGATCCATGAAAAGTCACCCAGGACAGCGCTCATCTACCTGACGATGAACGCTAGACCGGATGTGGCTGCCGAGGCATTCCGCAGAGGAGCGTCGGGGTATGTGCTGAAACAGTCTGCTTCTGAGGAACTGCTCATCGCAGTGCGGAAAGCCGTGCAGGGGGCGTCGTATCTTTCTCCCATGATTGCGAAGGAGACCGTGACTTTTCTAATCACTCAGGGAAAACGTCGCGGAGAAGAAGACCATATCACCAAGCGGCAGAGCGAAATCCTTCAATTACTGGCCGAGGGCATGTCGATGAAGGAAGTTGGGGGTGTGCTTGACCTGAAACCGGGAACAGTAGCCTTCCACAAATACCGCATGATGGAAGCTCTTGGAATCAAGACGAATGCGGAGCTGTTGAACTATGCGATCAAACGCCAGATGAGCGCGTAACCGCAGACCTGAGGTTTTCTCACCAGAAGGGAGGCGAAGGCCGCCGTTGCCGGCCTCAAGCAGTAACTCGCTGGGCACCGCTTGCGATCTGCCATTGCTTTTCGCCTTCGGCCACGCTGATACTTGCCTTAAGTACGCGTGGTGAGGACACCATGACCAGTCAACCCGGCAGCGGATTCGAAGACTTAGGCCGAAAAGTGGATGAGACCCTGAACAAGGCCGTCCCTCGCGTTGAAGAAGATCTCAAAAAGGTTATTGCTTTCCTCAACGACGAGGTGGTCCCCAAGGTCCGCGAAAACTCCTCCAAAGGGTTGCGTGTCGCCGCCGATCAGCTGACGAAACTCGCCGAGCATCTCGACCGCAGTTCCGGCGCGCGACAAAATCCCGACGACTCGGGTCAGAACAAATAATGAGCCGGCTCGCCACCTCGTCGCTCGTCTGCTGCGCTGCACTCCTTTGCATTGCCGGATGCAGCCACCGTTCGCAAGTCGCTTACACACCTCCTCCTCCGCCGCCCATCGCGTCGCCTGCTCAGCCCGCGCCACCGCTCGCCGCACCGGCCGCACAGCCGCCTCAGCCCGCAGCCGCCGAACCAGCGATGAGCTCGGACGAAGCCATCGTCGCCTCCCGTCAGCCCATCTACACCGAGCAGGGCATGGCCAGCTGGTATGGACCCAACTATCACGCCCATCGCGGCGCCAACGGACAGGTCTACGACCAGAACGGAATCTCCGCCGCGCACCGCACTCTGCCCATGGGTTCACTCATCCGCGTGACCAATATTCAGACCGGTCAGTCCGCCATCATGCGCATCACTGACCGCGGGCCCTTCGTTCCCGACCGCGTCATCGATCTCTCCATTGGTGCAGCCAAGGCCGTGGGCGTTTGGCGTCCCGGCACCGCAATGGTCAAGATTGAGGTCTACGATGCGCCCCACGCCATCGATCAGGGCGGTCGCTGGTGCGTACAGGTGGGAGCCTTTTCCAAGGAGAACGAGGCGAAGAAGCTCGAGGAGCATCTCACCCGCAAATACGAGACCGCCAACGTCATCGAGTTCACCGGACCCACGGGGCACTGGGTCCGCATCCGTCCCCAGGCCGATGACAAGCAACGCGCTGTCGAGATCGCAAAGAGCATCAACCCCAAAGAAGGCGAAGCCTACCTCGTCCGTCTCGATTGACCGGGATTATCAACAGACAAGGGGAGCGTCAGCGGAGTCCGTCGGCTGTCTGCGATTCTCCTTCACCGGCGGCAACCAGGGGAAATCGCGAAGAACCCACACTCCCCGCTGACTGATCCCCTTTGCACCTCTCACACCGACGCTGGGCGATATGCCGTGAGCACGGCGCACCCTCCGTCATTAAGTTTTGACGGTAGATGAGCCCTCAGCCGTCAATCTGGCTCATTTCAATTTCCCGATCCTCACTCCTGGCCGCCCACCATCGATCTCACCTGTCATCGATTACTGATCGCTGAAAGCTGGATCTTCGGGAACATCGCTTCCCCGTCCTCCGTACCAGCATCAGAGGCCCACATGCAGACGCTGCGCCAGGATATCGCCTACGCATTTCGCCAGATGCGGCAGTCCCCAGTCTTTACCCTGACCGCCATGCTGACCCTGGCGCTCGGCATCGGAGCCACCACCGCCATCTTCTCCCTCATCCACACCGTCATGCTCAAATCCCTGCCGGTAGTGGACCCCTCCAGCCTGTACCGTATCGGCGAAGGAGATGACTGCTGCGTCGAAAGCAGTCCGCAGGATAACTGGGGAATGTTCTCCTATACCTTCTACGAGCTCATGAAGAAGAACACACCTGAGTTCGAAGAGCTCGCCGCCTTCCAGGCCGGCGGATGGCAGATCAGCACCCGCCGCAGCGAGAGCGACCGCATCGCCCGGCCCCTGCGTAACGAGTTCGTCACCGGCAATTATTTCCACACCTTCGGCCTCGGCGCCTTCGCCGGACGCACCATCCAGCCCTCCGACGACCAGCCCTCCGCCGCGCCCGTCGCCATGCTCAGCTATCGCGCCTGGCAGCAGCAATACGGCTCCGACCCCAAAGTCGTCGGCTCGAACTTCATCCTCAACGGCCATCCCTTTACCATCATCGGAATCACTCCGCCCGGCTTCTTCGGAGAAACCCTGCGCAGCGACCCGCCCGACCTCTGGATCCCCATCAATCAGGAGCCCATGTTTAGCGGAGCCAACTCCTTCCTCCACCATTTCCAGGCCTGGCTGCGCGTTATCGGCCGACTCAAGCCCGGCGCGAATGTCAATGCCATCCCCGACCGCATGACCGCCCTCATCCGCCAATGGCTGGTCAATGACAGCGGCATGCCCGCCGACTGGATGGCCGGGATCAAAGCCGGCCTGCCCAAGCAGGTCGTCAAGGTCATTCCCGCGGGAACTGGCGTCGGCGTTATGAAAGCTGATTACGGCGCCAACCTCCGCATCCTCCTCGGAGTCTGCTGCCTCGTCCTGCTCATCGCCTGCGCCAACATCGCGAATCTCCTGCTGGCCCGCGCAGCCTCGCGCCGCGCGCAGACCTCGATCCGTCTCGCCCTCGGCGCATCGCGCCGCCGCCTCATTCGCCAGGTTCTGACCGAAAGCGTTGTTCTCTCTGTCCTCGGAGGCTTGGCCGGCCTCATCGTCGCGTACCTCGGCGTGAAGCTCATCGTCGCCCTCAACTTCCACGGCGCCAAGTTCGTCCCCATCGACGCAACGCCGTCCCTGGCCGTGCTCGCCTTTGCCTTCCTTCTGTCTCTCGTCACCGGCACGCTCTTCGGAACCGCTCCGGCATGGTTCGCCTCGCGCTCTGATCCGGCAGAGGCACTGCGCGGCGCCAATCGCAGCACCCGCGATCGCTCCAGCCTTCCGCAAAAGATCCTTGTCGTCTTCCAGGCAACGCTCTCCGTCGTCCTGCTCGCCGGCGCCGGGCTGCTCACGCGCAGTCTGATGAATATGCAGCACCAGGATTTCGGCTACGACACCGACCATCGCGTCACCATCAGCCTCACTGCGCCCTACAGCACCTACTCGCAGCCCAAGCTCGACGCCATGTACCGCGAATTGCAGGATCGGCTGTCCCACATCCCCGGCGTGGAACGCGCTGCGCTCGCGCAGTACACGCCTCTGCAGGACAACTGGGGCGAAATCGTCATCCGCGAGGGCCACCCAATGCCCAGCATGACCGATCAGCACATCGGCTCATCCTGGGATCACGTCAGCACCAGCTATCTCGAAACCTTGGGAGAGAAGGTCATCCGCGGCCGCTCAATTGCTCCGGAAGACACGGCCTCGACCGTCAACGTCGCTGTGGTCAATGAAGCTTTCGTTCATACCTTCTTCAAGCCGGGCGAGGATCCGATCGGCGCACACTTTGGCCTCGACCTGCCGCGTTACGGCTCGACCTTCGAAATCGTCGGCGTCGTCGGCAACGCGAGATACTACTGGGATTTCGCTAACCGCGAACCACCCCGTCCGCTGTTCTTCGTGCCGCTGGCCCAGCACACCCGCTACGACCATCCGATGATGCAGAGCATCGACGACCAGACTCATTTCATCGAAGGAGCAGTGCTTCAGCTGCACAGCAACAGCATGGAAGGCCTCGAGCCGCAGGTTCGTAACATTCTCGCCGACATCGATCCCAATTTCGTCCTGCTCCATGTCCAGACCCTGCAGGAGCAGGTCGACTCCAACCTCGACCAGCAGCGCGCCATCGCGGAGATGACCGGCCTCTTCGGACTCCTCGCACTCGTCCTCGCCGCCGTCGGCCTCTACGGAATCACCGCCTACGCCGTCGAGCGCCGCACCAGCGAGATCGGCGTGCGCATGGCCCTCGGCGCAAACCGTGGCAACGTCGTCCGCCTCGTCCTGCGCGGGGCCTTCCTGCAGATCTTCATCGGATTGCTCGTTGGCATCCCCATCTCCATCGGTTGCTCCCGCCTTATCGCCAATCAGCTATACCAGGTCAAAGGCTGGGATCCGCTGGTGCTGTCCGTCTCAATCCTCGCCCTCGGAATCTGCGCTTTCCTGGCAAGCATCATCCCCGCGCGGCGCGCAGCGTCCATCAACCCGGTCGCTGCGCTGCGTACGGAATAGGAGCAGTTACTCGCGGATGGCCAGAACGCGACGTGAGTTAGGGCGTGTTAACACTATCTGAGAGCTTCGACGATGAGGGCGAAACAAAGGAAGGCAAGGAAGACGCAGTCCAGTTTCTCGAAGCGGGAGAAGATGCGGCGGTAGCCTTTGAGCCTTCTGAAGAG
>Ga0210386_10003793_pt1 | contig 12577 bp, 11 predicted proteins | sample IncBWH32OmetaG_FD_160091 | JGI IMG/M metagenome (GOLD analysis project Ga0210386, IMG submission 160091) | Forest soil microbial communities from Barre Woods Harvard Forest LTER site, Petersham, Massachusetts, United States - Inc-BW-H-32-O ... | reverse complement strand
ATGACGCTGAACACCAGCGCGAAAGCGGCAAACCCGATCGCGACGATCACCTGCAACAGGATCGGTAGGTAATCCTGTAACATAAAAATATCCTGAGGCTTAGGATTTCGCAGCAGCGACTGCGGCAGCTTGCGCCGTGTTTGCTGCGGTCATCGCGGCTAAAGCCGACGAGTCACCTTTGTAAATCTTGCCACTCTTTTTGACCACGCCCCGAGCGACCAGGTTTTGTAGTTTCTCGTAAGCGCGTAAACGCAACATTTCTTCGCCTCCACTCGCCGCGTTTCGCTGGCGGAGATTTTCGTGAACGATCTCGAAGAGCTGTTTAAACTCGAAGGATTTCTTCTGAGAGAGTACAGTGACAAGTTCTTCGGTGACCAGGTCAGGGAGGCGTCGTGAAAAGGCGTTTTTCTTCTGAATAGCCATAGAGGGACGAATATAGCACACAAACTTCCAAACACGAGGGAGAAAGTAAAACACCTTGCCGGAGTACCGGGGTGTGGACGCGGTCGGCACCGCCGTCTATGGCCATTGTCCGAGATCGTAGAGCGTCAGCTCAAGGATTTGTTGGCGTCGACGAACTCTATTCAGGAAAACGCCGTCACGCCGTTACGCTTCCCCCAAGACCGTGGCCAAGCCCTCTTTAAAATTGCGATAATTAGGAGCCCAGCCCAATGATCGCAGCCTGCGGTTACTGACTCGTTTATTAGTCCAGCCGCGCTTCCGGTCAAGATTTCGTGGACCGTTGGGAGGGAGCGGCTTATTCAAACGCTGACAGACATACCGGAACCAGTCGATCTCCGTCACTGGCTCGTTGTCAACGACGTTGAACAAGCCGCTCGCTTCCGTCCTAGCCAGAAAATGAAGTGCGGCGGCTGCATCCAACTGGTGCAGCGTGTTCATCATCCGTGCGCCATCTTCCTCGATGCTCGCCCGGCCCTCCAGAAGCTTCTTCAGGGGAGCGCAACGGCCCGGGCCGTAAAGGCCGCCCAGACGGGCGACGGTACCCTCGGAGGCAAGGACCAGATCCTCTGTTTGGCGGAGGATCTGCCCCGTCTTTCGGCCAGGATCCGCCGGGGACGTTTCATCTACCCAGGCGCCGTCCTGCTGAGCATATACTGAAGTCGAACTGGTAAAGATGAGGCGTTCGTATTCCAGATTCGCCATTAGATTTTGAGTTCCGGCCAAAAACACGGCTGCGTAGGCGTTAGCGTCTCCGCGCCCGGAGCTGGCGCAATGAATCACCACGTCGAAGCGACGCCGGGTCAGGTTCCTGAAGCTGTCTTTCTCAGTAATGTCCAAGGCAAGCGCCGGAAAGGGTTCCCCGTGAAGGTTTGCTGCCGAACTCTCGGACGCCGTGAGGGTAGCCGTGTCCCAGCCGGCAGAAACAAAGCTTCGGGCGAGAGGAAGGCCAACGAACCCGCACCCTGCAATAAGTACCGACCTGGGCATCCCGGACCCTACGATAAGCGCTGGCCCTGGCAACGTCGGGTTGGAGGGGAGTACAACCGGGACCGGATACGCTCAGCCCAGAATTCCGCTGGACTTGGCGCCAAGCTTCGGCACATCTTTGCCGACTTTTATGTTTGCGGGGAAAGCCCTTGGTTTAACCGTCGTGCACCGGCATCTGACCTGCCCGGTGACTGACTTGGTCAATAGGAAATGCAGTGTCAGTGCCCAAGGGCTATTCTCTGAAAGATCTAATCGAACAACTGCGGAATAAGGTCGATCTCCGGATGGATCAGGCGCGCGAAGCCTCGAGACAGCTTGCGGATCCCGCCGTTTCTGACCTCGAGAAGGGCGATTTTCTGGTGGCGTTAAGGGTCAAAGGAGAATCCGGCCAAGAACTCGGATATTTCGCCCGTTCCTTTCTGGAACTGGCCATCCGGCCCGCCCTACAACTGGAAGGCAAACCATCTGTCGATATTGTCGGAACCGGTGGCGATCGTCTTGAATTGATCAACGTCTCGACCACCTGTATGTTTCTACTCGCGGCGGCCGGTGTGGTGGTGCTGAAGCATGGGAACAAAGCGATCACTTCCAAGGCGGGCGCAGCGGATGTACTCGAAAATCTCGGGATCCCGATTGCCTGCTCACCGGAAAAGATGAGTGATTGTATTCACCGGACTGGCGTTGGATTTTTCTTCGCGCCCCTCTATCATCCCGCCTTCAGGCTGGTTGCCCCAATCCGCAGGAAGCTGGCAGAGCAGGGAATTGCCACGGTCTTCAATCTGCTTGGACCACTGCTAAATCCTGCAGAGCCGACTTGCCAGTTGACCGGGGTCTTTTCGCCAACTATTTTGGAGAGGTATGCCATCGCACTGCGCGAAGTTGGCAGAAGCCGCGCTTGGGTTGTTCATGGTCAGATTATCGGAGGGTCCGGTATGGATGAGGTCTCGTTACTCGGCGAAACCGAAGTTCACGAGGTAAAAGGGGATTCCCTCAATCAATTTTATCTATTCCCGGATCAGCTCGGGTTCCGGAAGCCGTCGCTCCACGAATTGCGCGGAGGCGACGCTGCCGATAATGCACGTGCTCTGATCGACATTCTCGCGAATCGAGACCGCAGCGCCAGACGAGATCTGATCACCATCAACGCGGCAGCCGGTCTCGTGATCGCGGGCGTGACTTCTCGAATGGAGTCCGGGATTCAATTGGCAAACGAACTCCTCGATTCAGGCTTGGCCTTGGAGAAGCTTCGTGAGTTCCAGCGCTTTTTCACCTCCTGACCTCTTGGCCCGGATTCATTTGGGGAGATGATCCAGGCAATATTCCTCGCCGTTACGGGAAACGCGAAATTCAAGCTCAGCACCGTCTCGTTCGGTTCGCTTGCAGACGACGCATCGATGAAGAGTTTCGTCGGAAGATGATTTGCTTTCGAACTTGCGCTTGCGCACGCCCGTTTCAGTCCGTTCCCGCAGTTTCGCGTAGGCGGGCGGCCCGAAGAAAGCAAAATAGTTGAGGAACGAAACGAGGATAGCCGCTTTCGTGCTGAGGGAACCCCAAAATAGGTCTAGAAGCAGCAAGCCCAAACTGATAAAAGCAAGCCATTTGACCTTCAGCGGCAACACAAAAAAGACGTAAATTTGCAGATCCGGATAGAGGGTGGCGAAGGCAAAGAAAAGGGAGAGATTCAATAGAAACGCAAACATTCCACCACCTCCGAAGAAAAAGGCGGCGACGGTCACCCCAACCATCCCCAGAACGTAGTAGAGGGTGACCCGGAAAGCGCCCCAAGCTTGTTCAAGGGCATCTCCCATCCAGACCAGGAACCACAGATAGGCGCAGAAAAAAATGATTTGCCACATCCCCGAGCTGCTACCGCCCAAGAGAACTTGCGGCACGAAGATGTACGAAATGAGACGCCAAACTTCGCCCTGGAGGATTTTTTCCGGGATCAATACGAGCGCCTGGACAAAGCTACGCTTGAATAGATTGAGGACAAAGACCAAGCCGTTCAACATCGCGATCAACTGCATGAGGCGCGGGATGCCCAAAAATCCAATCCGCGCTTCCAACCAGCTAATCCAAGTCATAGAACACTCACGCCCCTATCTGCATCCTGTACTCGGCGGCGGTTTTCAGCGAAGAGGTCTCCTCAGGATTTGAAAGCTCGAGCTTGAAGAGCCACCCCGTGCTGTATGGGTCAGTGTTGACCAGGGCCGGGTTAGCCTCGAGCTCGGAATTGATTTCCACCACTTTACCACTTACCGGCGAGTAAATGTCGCTCGCCGCTTTGACAGACTCGACAACAGCCGCGGCCTGTCGCGGTTCCAATAATGCCCCCACTTGAGGCAACTCCACATACACGATGTCGGTCAACTCCGCTTGAGCATGATCCGTAATGCCGACCGTACCAATCGAACCCTCCGGTCGAATCCATTCGTGAGTCTCGGCGTATCTGAGATCATCGGGGACTAGCATCGTTTTTTTTGTATAGCGGTTTTTTTTCGACAGTCGCGGCAAATCTGCGCCCGCGAACATCTATTTCAACTTTTTGGCCCGGATTTGAAAAGGCAACATCGACATAGCCTAGCCCAATCCCGACTCCCAGGCTGGGAGATTGTGTGCCGCTTGTCAGTTCGCCCACCTGTGCCCCGCTAGCGAAGACGGGATAGTGAGCCCGCGGTGGAGGAGATTTTCCATCGGACTTAAGCGCGACGAGGCGTTGTCTCAGCCCAGCTTCCTTTTGGGCCACCAATGAACTTCTGCCAACAAATACCGGTTTTTCGAGATCAACGAAAAAGCCGAGACCGGCTTCCAGAGGCGTCCGTGTCGGTGCGAGGTCCGCTCCATTCAATGGATAACAGACCTCCATGCGCAACGTGTCTCGCGCTCCCAGTCCGCAGGGCTTTACGCCGAGGGAAGCGCCAATTTCCAATAGGTGAATCCAGATCACCGCAGCAGCCGCGGCCGGATAGAAGAGCTCAAATCCATCCTCGCCCGTGTAGCCGGTCCGCGCCAGCAAAACGGGGATACCTTGGATTCGGAATTCCCGGATTTGGTTTCGAATCGGCAAGTCACCGTACGGTTGAAGCAAGGTGACCGATCCAGGACCCTGCACCGCAAGCGCAGCAAAATGATGACTGAGGTTCGATACCGCGACCCCACCGGTCAGGCGCGACTGCATCCATTCAAAGTCTTCTTCGATCTTGGCAGCGTTGACCACCAGGAAATAGTCATTGTCGCTACGACAGTAAACAAGAAGATCGTCGATTACACCGCCCTGTTCATTCAAGAGCAGCGTGTATTGCCCCTCGCACGTTCGCAGTCGCCTCAGGTTGTTGGTGAGCACGCTATTCAGCCAGGTTTCGGCAGAAGGCCCCGATACCCTGATCTGGCCCATATGCGAAATGTCGAATATTCCGGCGCGTCGGCGAACCGCTTGGTGTTCCTCCAGAATGCTGGAGTAAAAGACCGGCATGTCCCAACCGCCAAATCCGATCATCTTTGCCCCGAGCTTAGTATGTTCGGCGTGGAGCGGCGTTTGTTTGAGAGTTGGATTTTTCGAGTCACTCACCATTGGGCACGATATGTAGGAACTGGGCTTGGGCAACCGTTACGAGCGGAGCAAGTCCTGCGGAGCGGAAACGGATCCATAGGCATCTCACCCCATGGGCGTTGAACTGCCGGCAACTTGTATTTGTCGCCCCTCTACTCCATGTTTCGCGATGCCGAGACGGAAGGTTTCCAGGAAAATGGCGAAGATGGTCTTTCCATCGTTTGTCGAGCGTCACGTGGGTCCAACCGAGGAAGAATTGCGCGAGATGCTGCGGCAGATCGGCCACGATTCCCTCGAATCTTTGATCGACGCCACGATTCCGGAAGCAATTCGCTTGGACGACAAACTGGATCTCCCCGAGGCTGATACCGAGTTCGAAGTGCTCCGGGAATTCCGGGAAATTGCCCTGAGGAATCGAGTCGCCAAATCTTACATCGGCCTTGGTTACAATGCTTGCGTTACCCCGCCTGTGATCCTGCGGAATATTCTGGAAAAACCAGGGTGGTATACGGCCTACACTCCGTACCAGGCGGAAATCGCACAGGGACGTCTTGAGGCCCTGTTGAATTTTCAGACTATGGTTACGGATCTGACGGGTCTGGAGATCGCTAACGCTTCTTTGCTGGATGAAGCGACCGCCGCTGCCGAAGGGATGGCGATGTGTTTTGCACTTCGGAAACTACCCTCGGTCCGAGCGTTTCTTGTCTCACGAACCTGTCATCCGCAGACGATCGCTGTCGTCGAAACCAGGGCTAAACCGCTGGGAATCGAAGTCATTCTCGGAGATCACCGCACCTGGGATTTTAAGACCCCTGTTTTCGGAGCGTTACTCCAGTACCCTGCGACCGACGGACCGATCTACAATTACGCAAGCTTTATCAACAGGCTTCACGAAAATCAGGCGCTTGCCGTGGTGGCGGCAGATCTTCTGAGTCTGACTCTCCTGGTCCCGCCCGGTGAATTTGGGGCAGATATCTGCGTCGGATCGACGCAAAGGTTCGGCGTTCCTCTCGGCTTCGGTGGTCCCCATGCCGCATACTTTTCGACCCGCGATCAATTCAAACGACTGATGCCAGGACGGCTGGTTGGGGTTTCTAAGGATCAGGCAGGCCGTGCAGGTTACCGGCTCTCTTTACAGACGCGCGAACAACATATCAGGCGCGATAAGGCGACGAGCAATATTTGCACCGCGCAGGTCCTTTTGGCGGTCATTGCGGCGACCTATGCCGTCTATCATGGTCCCGATCGCTTGAAACAGATCGCGGAACGCATCCGTCTGCAGACCCGGAGGCTGGCGCTCGGTTTGGGGAGACTTGGCTTCGAGGTCGATAGTAACCCACGGTTTGACACCCTCCGGGTGAAACTCGGTACGCGGCGAAACACGATTCTTGCCAAAGCGGAGGAGGCCTTGATCAATTTCCGCCTTTTCGACGACGACTCCATTGGTGTCAGCCTCGATGAAACGGTTTCCGAACGCGATCTGCAGACTCTGTTGAGTCTTTTTGACGGCGGGCTGTCGATTCCAGTTCCAGAACTCTACGAAGTCGAAAATGACGATCTCCCCCAAGAGTTCATTCGCAGGTCTCTGTACCTGACGCACCCCGTTTTCAATAGCCATCACACTGAAACCGGGTTGATGCGTTATTTGCACAGGCTTGAATCCAGAGATTTGTCGCTGACGACTTCGATGATCCCGCTCGGATCCTGCACGATGAAACTGAATGCGGCGGCGGAGATGCTTCCTGTCACATGGGCGGAACTCGGCCAAATCCATCCGTTTGCCCCTGCGACCCAAACGGCCGGGTATCGTCAACTGATCCTCGAACTGGAACGTTGGCTGGCGGTCATCACGGGGTTCGATGCGGTAAGTGTACAACCCAACGCGGGGTCGCAGGGAGAATACGCAGGTTTATTGGTGATTCGGGAATATCACCGCGAGAGAGGGCAATCTCAGCGGAACGTCTGTCTGATTCCGACTTCGGCCCATGGGACCAACCCGGCTTCGGCCGCAATGGCTGGATTTCAGGTCGTCCCGGTACAATGCGATGCCCAGGGGAACATCGATATCGGTGATCTGAAAAAGAGCGTGGAGCAGTATACTGAAAGAGTCGGCGCCTTGATGGTGACCTACCCTTCCACACATGGAGTATTTGAAGAAGGAATCAGCGAGATCTGTCAAATTGTCCACGACCGCGGAGGCCAGGTTTATATGGATGGCGCGAATATGAACGCCTTGGTGGGGCTCTGTCGTCCAGCCGACTTTGGGGCCGACGTGTGCCACCTGAATTTGCATAAGACTTTTTGCATCCCGCATGGCGGTGGAGGTCCTGGAGTGGGACCGATCGGGGTGAAGGCGCACCTCGCACCGTATTTGCCGGGCCATCCGCTTTTGAACCTGGGCCGGGAATCAGCAATTGGACCGGTCAGCGAAGCCCCCTATGGAAGCGCAAGCATTTTGGGCATTTCCTGGATTTATATTCGACTCATGGGTCCGGGAGGTTTGAGTCATGCCAGCAGTGTAGCGATTGCCAGCGCGAACTACATTGCCAGCCGGTTGGCGCCGTTTTTTCCCGTCCTCTACAAGGGGAAGAACGGGCTAGTGGCGCACGAGTGCATCATTGATCTAAGACAGTTCAAAAAGTCCGCCGGAATTGAGGTTGAAGATGTTGCCAAGCGCCTGATGGACTATGGATTCCATGCTCCGACCATGTCCTGGCCGGTTCCCGGAACCATGATGATCGAACCCACCGAAAGCGAATCGAAAGCCGAGTTGGATCGTTTTTGCGATGCGATGATCTCTATTTACGGAGAAATTCGTGCCATCGAGACCGGGGAGGCAGAACGCGAAGACAATGTCCTTAAGTGGTCGCCGCACACGGCGCAGGATCTTTTGGCTGACGTTTGGGATCGAAGTTACTCGCGGGAGTCCGCCGCTTACCCGGCACCATGGACGCGCGAATACAAGTTTTGGCCGGTTGTCGGACGCATCGATAACGTTTACGGCGACCGAAACCTTTTCTGCAGCTGCGTTCCGGTCGATGAAGGAGAGTTGTCTCACGGGATGGAGCACGCAAGTTGAGCCGACCGAACTCGCAGTTTGAATCGGAAGGAGTCGGGTGAAAATCCTCGACCGTTATGTGAGCGCTCAGGTCCTGGGAACGGTGACCTGGGCCATAAGCCTGCTCACTATGATTCTCGTGCTGGGCAATGTCTTGCGCGATTTGCTTAGTTTGCTCATCAGCCATCAGGTTCCGGTCACCTACATTCTGACTTTCATCGCTTACCTGCTTCCATTTTCAATGACCTACTCGATTCCTTGGGGGGTCCTCGTCGCGGTTCTGCTCGTCTTCGGTAGGCTGTCTTCAGACAATGAGCTAGTCGCCCTTCGAGCCAACGGAGTAGGTATGCTGCGCATTTGTATGCCGGTCTTCGGTATCTCGTTCATTTTTCTTTGCATATGCCTATGGATCAACCTTTACGCTGCTCCGATCGCGGAGGTTAAATTGCGGTCTGCCGTATTCGATCTGGCCTCCAGTGATCCGCTGGCATTGTTTGGCAGCGACGAAGTGATCGACCAGTTCCCGAATCGGAAGATCTATGTCGGCAAAAAGGAAGGCACGAACCTGCACGATCTTTATATCTTCGAGATGAATGACCAGAGCTTGCCAATGCGCGTGATTAATGCCCGCCGGGGCACCCTCGAAGTCGACAAGAAGAACGAACAGATTTTGTTACACGTCTATGACGCTCGTTACGAAGAGCGTGATAAAAATGCCCCGGACGATTTGAAGAAAATGCGGCACGGCATCACCATGCGTGAAGGTGTGATGCCTATTTCCCTGGAAGAATTACTTAAAAAAGCAAGGAGTCGACAGAGGCCGAACGAGCTCACCCTCGACCAATTGCAAGGCGCGCTTGAGCAAAGTAAGAGTAAATCCGATGACGCGGCCTTAAAGACTGAGGCGAGCAAGCGATTTTCAAACGCAGTGGCGGTGTTCACCTTTGTCCTCATCGGAATTCCCCTGGCGATCACCGCGCAAAGAAAAGAAACCTCAGTCGGTATTGCTCTCAGTCTCGTGGTGGCGTTTTCCTATTTCATTATCATTGTGCTGACGGATAACGTGAAACATAAGCCTGATTTGCATCCGGAATTTCTCATCTGGCTGCCAAACTTCATTTACCTGATGCTCGGTGGCACGCTGTTTGTTCGATTAGCGCGCAGATAAGGGTATCGGATCGGGGAAGAGGCGCGTCGTTGATCGTCCGGATGCAGAGAAACACGCTGCACACGTGTGTTCCCCTGGACGTCCATCGACAAAAAGCTTACTGTCAACAGGTTTTGTATGAGTTTTGAACGCACAGAGTGTATCCTCCACAAGATTTCGCCCGGAAGTTTTCCACACCGGAAGCAGCAGACAAGGGGACATTCGCATTTGAGAGAACGCCCAAAAAAGCAGCCTGACGTTCTGTTTGAGGAAGCACTGAATTATCTGAAAGCAGGAGGATTTCGGCTGACTAAGCCGCGCGAAATTATCGTCCGCGCCGCCATCTCGTTCTCGGAGCCTTTCCATGCCGAGGATCTCTTGGCCAAGGCCCGGGTGTTGGAGCCTGACATTTCATTGGCAACGACTTATCGCACGCTGCCGATGCTGCTCGACAGTCACTTGATTCGCGAGGTCGAACTCAATCGGGAGCATCGCTACTACGAGGTGAACCGAGAACAGTCTCCGGCCGCTTTTCATATCATCTGTTCTGATTGCGAACAGGTGATCCAAGTCCAGGATGAATGCATCATGCTGCGCGAGCGATTCCTTGCCAATAGTCTGGGTTTCAAACCCCTGAAACTCAATGTCAGAATCGAGGCAACCTGCCTGGATCTCCACGAAAAAGGGACTTGCGAGCGGCGGGGAAAAACCAGTCTGCAGACCTCCGCCTCCTCGTAGTAAGCAAGCTTTCGCGCTTACTTATCCAATTTAAGATCCGCTAGAGCGAGCCTCCCTGAATTGGGTTCCTGCGTCACACTTGCCGGCGACGGTATTTTCTTACCTGGCCCGAGCCGAATGGTAAAATAATCCGAGCCCATTGTGGGAGGGGGTGACGTGTCGGGTGAATCAATCCGAAAACCCGGCTCAAGCGGAGATTCGCCCCACTTTCTGCCGAGTTTAAGTTAGGTTTTTCGTCCTTTGGGGCCAACCCCGGCGGCTTAATAGTTCCAGGTCTAGATCGCGAGAAGACGAACCCGACGACCGCCTAGTTTCGGCGCATTTTGGCCAGCAAACGAAGCACTTCGATATACAACCAAACGAGCGTCACGGTTAAGCCGAAAGCAGCATACCACTCCATCCATTTCGGGGCTCCGCTGGCAACACCGTTCTCAATAAAGTCGAAATCCAGAACCAGGTTGAGCGCCGCGATTCCAACCACCACCAGACTGAAAATGATACCGATTGGTCCGCTGTCATTGATCATCGATATTCCGGTGTGGAAAAACAGCTGGAGTACCATGCTGACCAGGTAAACGATCATGATCCCAAACGTGGCACCGACAATCACCGACTTAAAAGTCTGCGAAGGTCGGATGATTCTGGACTGGTACGCTGCCAATAGCGCGAACATCACTCCAAAGGTAAGCATCACTGCTTGCAGGACCAAACCCGGAAAACGTTGCTCCATGATCAGGGAAAAGCCGCCGATAAACAGCCCTTGCAGGACTGCGTAAACCGGAGCCGTGAACGGCGCCCAATCCCTCTTGAACGAGGTGGCCATTCCGACCACGAACCCGCCAAAAGCCCCTGTCATCACCAGCGGGTAAATGGCCGACGGGTTCGAATTGCAGTACGTCCAGACGCCGGTCGCAGTACCTGCCACCAACAAAAGAAGCAGAATCGACCGGTTGATCACCCCGCTCAGTGTCATCGGGCGGGAGTAAGCCTGCTGAACGTCGGTAAAAGTCGAATCGGGTAAAACTGGGTTGCCTGATCTCATATTTGTATTTCCTCGCGGATATTCGCCCCGCGAGCGCAAAGTCGCAAATTACAAATCGGTAAGGAAAGAGACGGCGGGCGCTAGTTCAAAGCCTCTTGCGGAATATCAATCGGCTTCTCTTTCTTGCTCAACGCCCGTCTCAGCTTCGCGAGGGCGATATTCTGCAATTGCCGAATCCGCTCCCTCGTAACGCCGAATTTTTTGCCAACTTCTTCGAGCGTCTTGGGTTTACCCCCATCTAGCCCAAACCGCTGAAAAATGATCTTTCTCTCGCGGTCATCCAGGACCTCCAGAAGCTCGCTCACCTCGTCACGCAAGTTTTTATCCCTGAGAAGCTCAAACGGCGTTTGGGCATCTTCGTCTCCGACGATCTCGCCAAATTCTGTCGAATCGTCGTCGCTGATTGGAGCATCGAGGGAGGCCGGACGGATCGAAACCGTCTTCAATTGCGAAACCTTGCCGCTCGAAATACCAATTTCTTCGGCGAGCTCTTCGTCCGTCGGTTCACGACCCAATTCTTCGCTCATCTGAAGCGAGACGCGCCGCATTTTCGAGATCTTATCAACCAGATGGACAGGGAGTCGAATCGTCTTGCTCTGGTTGGCCAGTGCACGTTTGATCGACTGCTTAATCCACCAAGCGGCATAAGTGCTTAGTTTGCCACCTTTTGCCGGGTCAAAACGCTCAACGGCCTTCATCAGGCCAATGTTTCCTTCGGAAATCAAATCAAGGAGCGGCAAGCCTAAGTTCGCGTAGTCGTGAGCGATTTTAACCACCAATCGCAAGTTCGCTTTGATCATCAAAGCGCGGGCCTCTCGATCGCCCTTCTTGATGCGCGCGGCCAGCTCGATCTCCTCTTGCGGAGTCAGCAACGGGATCTGTCCGATCTCCCGAAGATAAATTTTAATGCCCGTATCAGAATCTTCACCAGCCATAGAAATTGTACTCGTAATAACTTTTAAGCAGCTAACCTGTCTTCCACTGCCACGGCAGATCAATTAGGGAACGAAAAGTTAACCACATTAACAAACCTGAACTTCGACACCTCTTCCAGCCGAAACGTTCAATGGTTTTCTCGTCGACCTATCTTTTAACCCCTCGCTCGTCACCGGGTCAGGCTTTCCGGTTGCAGAATTCCATCATTGAACTTTTTGTTCGCAATATTTAAGCGGTTTCCCCTTCAGTCGTACCCAGTCTGCGCCTCAACGCAGTCCCGTTCTTAACAGTTCGTTGCGAAGGTGGCCTACGGACTTGACGGGCGCTGATTTAAGCGCGGCTTACCTTGGATGTCAAGGCCTTTGTCGCTGTCAAGTGCCCAAAGAACCCGAAAATCTCAATTATCTCCTGCAGACGGTCCGTCGGCCATTTTTCCAGGCCGTTATGCTGGCTTTCGGGAATGCGGATTGCCCGCCTCGTTGCGAAACGCCCGGCTAGCGACGCGGACAGGATTCTCATGTGTGAACCCCCAAATTCGTCTCTTCAGGATTTAAATTGGTATTGGAGCTTTTTTCGGGAGTGATAAGAATCCGTTGGCAAATTCCTGTTCCCAAGACTTTCTGACCCCGAGAGAAGAAAAGACAAAATGAACACTGG
>Ga0210386_10003785_pt1 | contig 12593 bp, 12 predicted proteins | sample IncBWH32OmetaG_FD_160091 | JGI IMG/M metagenome (GOLD analysis project Ga0210386, IMG submission 160091) | Forest soil microbial communities from Barre Woods Harvard Forest LTER site, Petersham, Massachusetts, United States - Inc-BW-H-32-O ... | reverse complement strand
CTTATGCAGGTAGATGGTACCCCTGAAGCTGACGAGGAAACGAAAGCCAAGATTGAAGCTGGTAAGCGTGCCTCAGCAATAGCCGTCAAGGAATTTAAGGACAAGGTGCTCGCAAAGAAGAAATATGAAGCGTATCGCAATGTAATTTCTAAGTATATTTCAGAGGCTAGGTTAAACGGCTATGAACGCTTCAACACCGCTAGAGCACAACGATGGCTTTTTGATAAGGTGATCAAACTTGGCTGGAATCCTGCCAAACATGGTGAGTACGACAGAAGCATCTCGCGTTCAGGTTCAGCAAGTCGAGATAGAAGCAATACTGAAAGGATTGGCAAAAAATATCAGTGGATAGCTCTTCACGAGATATTGGCCAGAGCTGGAGATAATTTCTATCTGGGAAGTGAGTTTAGCAATGAGAGCGGATTAAAGCCGTACCAAGGCACATGGCAGCTTTCTATACGCGATATTGACCCTACGCACACTATTAGAAAAACTGGCGACCAAGACCTAAATGCTGGAAGCTGGTGGACTGGGGTTAACTACGTAGCATGGAATCAGATACCAAAACTTAAAGACTGGGTAAAGTCCGGGGCTGACTTACCAGATTTCAAAAAACTGCTTGAAGTAAAAGATGATTCTGGCACCTCATGGCTTAACTTAAAAGGCTACTACACTTGGAAAGAACCGATGCCAGACGTCGAGGAGTCAAAGCGATATGACCTACGCCACAAACAAGTCTGGGTTCATGTATACGGCTACGTTATCAAAAAGCAAGACAGAGCCGCTTTTTATCGCTGGGCTAAAACGCAAGACTATTGGGATAAGTGGATGCCTGAGTCAGACGAGTTCCATGAACTTTATTATGGCGAGTTTCCTTATTCGGAAGCTTTCCGGTCAATTAATATCCCTTACTATGGACGCCGTGATTGGCTGCAACCAGATACCTCAAGAGAAAAGTATTGCCCTGTTGATCTACTCGTTGCTAATGACGAGTACGGACAAGAAGGTAATACCGAGGATAGGTCAGTAGATGACGGGTTTATCATTCAGACCCCACCTAGATACCTCTACGAGAAGATGGACTTAACGACCAGTGCAAATGATGGCGAGTATATCGTTAGAAATACAGCTGATGTTGCTTTTAAAGACCCGTCCGTGCAAGGCGATGGCCCTCGAGTACTACTGGCCAATAAATCAATACTAATGAAGTTTCTTAACGACAATGACCTAGCCGTCGTCTGGACTATTCTTGGAGAAAAAATGATTATAGGAGGAGCTTCTGATCGTTTCATGGGTAGGTTGCGAATTAATGGTGCGTACACAATCCCATCAACAACAATTAGAGGCTCGTCCAGTATAATACTTGAATGATTGGCGGGTTAGCTCAAGAACTAGCTGGTTTCTGCTTACGCTTCTTATACAAATGGAGTAAAAACGCCGCCATCTTTTCGGCATCTTCTTTTAAGCGCTCATCGTACTCCTTACGATTAGCAAACTTAATGCCATTTACAGTAAATGACTTATTTGGATCTTTAGGCAGTTTTCGTTTCGTCATCAAATTCTTCCTGTAGCTCAAGTTCACGACGCTTCTTAGCAAGCGTAAAACGCATTATTGCCAAACCGGCCTCTTGGGCTTCCTCATCAGTATAATCACGCCCTGTTTGTTCCTTGAGGAGTTTTTGCAGTTCTTTTATACGTTCTTTGCTAATTCTTGCGGCCATTACTTAACTATAGCGCAGGGGACAGCAGCGAGCGATTCCATCTAAGGAGTTCAGTGCTAATTAGGTTCCAATTCGATTGTACGTACTCAACCATAAGCATTTTGACCTCTAAACCAGAGGTCTTTTTAGTTTTCTAAAGTCTTTTTCCTTTATTTTGCGCTTGCTCGAGAACTGCTTTTGCCACTGCTAAGCCAATGAGTCCACAATATTCTTGGTTGCATCCTTCTGTGACTTCTGCGACAGTTGAGATGCCTGCCTCAATATTACTTGCTAAACTTGTCTCTGCCTGACTTTTTGTTACAGCACGCAGAACAATAGCACCGCTTATTGTTCTCTCCAGAATATCTAAATACGGGCATTCTTTTTGAGCCGCTTCACAGTACGCCATATAGCATTGAAGTATAAGGAGGGATGGTATTAATGCAAGCTTAAACAACTTAGAACACAAAGTTAATACTAAATTTGTTCTAGTGTTATGCGGCAGAGTAAATCAATAGATTATTATCTTTAGATAAATCTAGCCACCTCACTAATTCCTTACTGATGTGGTTCCAATGCGACTGTACGTACTCAACCATAAGCATTTTGACCTTTGGCAACGGAGGTCTTTTTAATTTGCGAATGATTGCAATTCTAAAAAAACGAAGTAGAGTATTAAAACATGGCTAATCTTGAACGACAAACTATACCCACTAATCATGCACCCGAGAAGATCTGGGGCGCCCTAAATACGCCACTTCTGGGAGAGTTCGACCGAGTATTACAGCCCGTAGCCGAGGCTCATTACACCGGCCTTAGCGATCAAGAAGAAATCCAGCTAGGTACGCTTATAACTTACGAACTGGACGCCGATGCGATAGTTGCCGCACTAAGCAAACAGTACCCAATGATAGGTATGTTCAAAAGCAAACTACCAAAGGATGTTGCACTGCGCGTGGAAGAGCATAGCCCGCAAGAAATGGTTAGGGTGGACGTGCTAGAAAGTGATAAGCACGCGGCCACAATACGCCAACGAGTCGAAGATGCCGGCAATGGGACCGGCCTGCTAGTAGTCGAGGGTGAACTTACCCTTGGCGGATCGGCCGGTGCTGCTCAAGGCATGCTCGTGCCAATTATCCAAAGTGGTATTCAAGAACAAGCCCAGCATGTACTAGGTCATTTATTAGGATAAGAGTCAGCTCCGACTCAACTAGCTGATTGGCTCACTCCCAACAAGCTCCCTCCATCTGTTAAGCTCCTTACTGATATGGTTCCAATGCGAATTAACATACTCAACCAAGCATGTTCTACCTCTGTTAATTCAGCAGAGGTTTTTGTTTATCAAAAATCCTAAGAAGTTAATAGGTTCCAGTCCTGCCGGGGCTTATTAATCAATTTTTCTTATTAATTTACTCAAGAACTTCTTATAACTAGCCAAGATGTATAAAAGCTATACATAGACCTTGCAAGATGTATAATATTCATGTAAAATTATACATCATGGCTACAATCCAATATGGCGACCCTCCGACACTGCCTGTCAACCTTGAGCCTGCAAGATATTATAGGCAGCTTGAAGCTGCATCTTATGCTCTTGGTAAATTACAGATTGCTCATGGTAAACTTGCTAATTCTGACCATTTGATTAAACCGCTATTAACTAGAGAAGCGTCTGTAAGCTCAAAAATAGAAGGAACAGTTACTGATTCTAAAGATGTATATGTGCTAGACGCGACTGGAAAACCTCCTCAAAAAGATACTCCTGTAGTAGCCAACTACCGAGAAGCATTAAAGCTGGCCACTCAGTTAAATGCGGACGGAAAACTTACTGACCATAGTATTCGCCAGTTACACACAGTTTTACTTAAAGATACTGACCATAAAGGTGAACTAGGTAGATATAGAACTATTGATGCGTGGATAGGCAATTCAGAAAACACGCCAATCGAGGAAGCTATTTACGTTACTCCTTATCCTACTCAAGTTAATGCAAGGATGGAAAATTTACTAAAGTATATTAACGAATTTGATGAATCCCCGCTAGTAAAGGTAGCGGTCTTTCACTATATGTTTGAAGCCATACATCCTTTTGAAGATGGTAACGGAAGAATCGGACGAATGCTCATACCTTCGTTACTAAACCATATGGGGCTTTTAACCCAACCAGTGTTATATACGAGTCAATATTTTGAAAAGAATAAAGACCTTTATAGGGAACAATTACGTTTAGTAGATACAACAAGAGATTTAACAACTTGGGTAATCTTTTTCTTGAAATCAATTGTAAAACAGAGTGAAATATCTGTAGATTTAGTTGACAAAATGCTTGCCCTAAATTTGCAACTCAACAATAAGTACATGAATGACCAGTCACCAAACGTTAGAAGACTTATTGACTACATCTTTGAGAACCCTGTGTTTGTAGTAAGCGAGATAGTTTCTACTTTAGGTATCACAAGACATACTGCACAAAGTTTAATAGATAAATTAATTACAGATAATGAAATCGATAAACTCCCAAATGTTAGAGGTAGAAAAGGTGCTACGGTGTACTTTTATATGCCGCTTTTAAACTTAATAATAGTTTAAAAGTTCCACTCCTAACTGCGTGAGTAGTTCAATGGAGAACCACCTGTAGAGAGCTCTTTCCACCTACTTAACTCCGCAAGGATAAGGTTCCAATTCGAATATACTTGGGCAACCAAGCGTAATAGCCTCTGTAATTTCTACAGGGGTTTATTTATAACAATTTGAGTGTACAGTTGCCATAGGTCGCGCCAGTTGTTAAGCCTTTTATGCAAATATCTGATAGCGGTGCTATGACAGTATCTTTGCCTGCTCCACCGACAATGCAATTATCAATACCGAAGTCAGTAATATCATTTACGCCGCTGCTTCCAAGGATAAGTACATGCGAGAGACTGTTCGTGAAGTTCCCAGATCCAGTAACGATTGAATTGAGGGTCAGGCCGCTGCAACCCGTCGGGGCAAGTTCAGAGATCAGACGAGTGTTCACGGAATGCCCAACATAGCTGACCGGGACATTGGTGCTAGCAGTAAAACTTGTCACAAGCGTAACGGCCAGTGCAAGCACGAAGAACCCGGCAAAACCACGCGCCACTGCTGAACGCCATGATCGGGACCGGTGGCGTGGCGGCAAAACAACAGTCGGTGATTGCTTGAATTGCCCGTTGGCACCGTTTACTGACGCGGCCGACACCGTATTAGTGTTAACAACTTGTTGCGGTAAACGTGTTATGTAGCGATGCGTTTCGTCGTCGACAGCATAGACGTGGTAGCCATTACTTATCTCGTAAAGAATCGGCAGTTCGAGATATTGGGCGAGTCCTGCGAGGCGCTCGAACTCAGGAACTTCAATAAGCGCGTCTCCTGCAGGCAGTGGTAGAGAGGCAACAGGAACGATAAGTGACTCGAATTGACTGGCAATCGAGTCCTGGTCACTGTGCACCGTCTGCCGCCGACGCAGGAAGTTATGAAGCACCGCAACTATAAATGCCAACACCGCAAAGACAAAACTAAGCTGTCGGATCAGTGGAATCTCGATATCGTACTTGGCAACGAATATCTTATTATCGTCACGATGCGGGATGCTTCCGGACTGCACTGGGTGCAGTGTCGCCGCGAGCGCGGAACTGGCAGAAGGAGCAGAATAGGTTGCCCCTGGAGGCGGGGGGGCGGTAGTGGCGGCAAGCTGGACGACTGTTTGTCCGACAGTGAAAGGAAGCACTGGAGAAAAAGTCTCATTAATTGGTTTGTTGTTGACGGTCCCGGATATATGAACGACGGGCTGTATATCAGCCGAGTAGTTGGAGCCCGCAACACCCGACTGAGCTGAAACACTGTTAATTATGCTATAGAGGCCGCTGATCGGCAGAGTGTTCGAGATGGAAGTACTATCGCCTGTGAATGCGGTGCTCGGTTTTATTACTACAAGCTGTTGCCAACTATTGGATTGAGACAAAACCAGCGCTCTGAGTTCAATCGTGCCTTTTATGTGATGAGGTAACGCTGATATGAACTTGTATCCAAAACTCATGGTAACGTTATTGACGATGTTCGTGTAGATGGGTTGTCCGGTCTTGATGACCCCTGATGGATAAATGATCGTCGGCATGTTCACGGGCGCTGAGTAGGAAAAACTCCCCGTTTGCTGATAGGCCTTAGGTAATGGAATCAGGCGGTGAGAAGGCCGGGAGAAACCTATTGCGAGAGAAAGTAGTGCAAGGAACAGTAAAATACCGAGTGACACTAGGGTCGAAGTAGGGCCTTCAAGATATGATGATGTGCCATGAGGGATCTCTTGACTTGGAGTTGTTGATGATGCCACATGATGCGTAGCCAACTTCCCTCGGCTCAAGGCTTTCGCGAACCAGCCTTTATGAATCATTGACCCATTGCGCCGACGGCCTCTGCGCTCTGTTGTCTCGAAACCAGTCAAAACGAGGGCCATGACTACGACCACAGTTATAATCGCAGCGTGAAGTGGCTTACCAAACCAGCCAAGTATCGCGCCGGCACCGGCGATGTGAACCCACAACTTGCCGGTAAGCTCGCTTCGGGTTGCGTAACCGGGATCAACAAAGCTATTGTTATCGCCCTTGAAGAAATAATTTCCGTTCTGGATCAAAATAATGCGGTGCAGCACTGGTTTGTGTAGCACTTGACTCTGGTAAAGCACTACTTCGCCAACATGATATGAGGATTGGGCGCGGACTAGGGCTAAGTCGTTTTTGTGGAGCAACGGCTGCATACTGATGCCGTCTGTAATCGAGTAGGTGGTGGATCCTCCTAGTTTGGCCGGAGCGAGGAATACCCACAGTCCTAGGATGACCACACAACCTACTATCAAACCGATGATTTTTACTTGGCTAAGCCTCATCAGGTTTTAGTTCAATTACTGAGCTGCAGTGACCGTCACGCCGGTAAGCAGAGTGGTAGTCAATTGCGGACTAATTGTTGCACAAGTGACAGTTGTACCTGGGACGTCGGTTGTACAGGTGTAATTAGTGGGTCCGCCAGTGCTGAGCGCGGCCGCTATGACTACCTTTCCGGTGCCCATGTTTGGAACTGCCGGGCTAATCGTGAATGTTAAAGAGTCGATGTTCGCCGGCGTAGTAGCATCAAGCACGTAGTGGAGGCTAGTCACCGTATAGCCGGAGACTGCCCCGGCTCCAGAGCCAGTAGTAGTTAGAGGAACGGTGTTCGACGCCGTGAAAGCGTAAACCCCGCCGCCAATTGCCAGCGCCACAACTATCGCAATAAGAATTGTGAGCTTTCTTTTTTTACTGATGTTAGATGTTTTCATATGTTTACTCTGTGGTTTCTTTCTTTTTAAGACCTTATTACCTTTAGTACGCGCTCTAGATATGAAATAAAAATAAAGAACTATTTCATAACAAATAAACCGAAACACTTCCGGCTCATCTACCTATTTCCGCATTCCCGGTCTTTGTTATCCGAGACCCAGAGGCTGCTGACAACCAAAGGCCAGTTCCGCTATCTAACGGCCACTATACGCCACCTACTAGCGAGATACTAATTATGCTTATCTATTTACCTGATCTGTTTTTCTAGACTCCACTCCTATGCCCTCGCCCCAAGCACCTCTTTTATATACCCCATAAGCCCCCTCCATCTGTTAAGTTCTTTACCGATCTGGTTCCAATAGACTGCACGTACTCAACTATAAGCATTATGAAATCTGTTATTACGGTAGGGGTTTAGGCATAGGTGGTGGCGGCATGATCGGTTCGGAGTCAAGCTGATTGGCAAGCTGCTGGGCATCAGGTGCGTAAATGGTGATAACTAGGTTATAAGTATTGGGTATACAGATGGTTTGGCAGTTACGGTGCCAATCGAACTGAGTCGAATCAATCGTTAATGTCTTGTTTTGTAAAATAGTTTTGATTTGAGCTAAATCCGGATGGCCGTAGTAAGACAGGCTGAGGGAGTATGTGCTCGCAGTTTGGAAATTTATATTCGTCTCTGGTCCATTGATGTTTAGCGCGGAGAAGGGAGTCAGTGAACGGGTAGCAGTGTGAACATTGGCATTATAACGATCACGGATATTTGGGTAAACGTCTCCGGCTAAAGCCCCGCCGATGGCAAGGCCGACAAATACCAAGCCTATTAGTACGCCAGTTATCCAAGTTCGAATGGGCCACTTCCGGCGGAACATGGCTATGCCGAACAGGATAATGAACAGCGCCATGAGGCCCGCCACCACTCCGGCGATATCCAGTAACAGGTTTTCACGAACCCCCACCGGGAAAATATTATTCTGCGCCCAAGCACCATGATTGACCAAAAGGTATGTTTCAGCGGCGATTAATCCGAATACGACGCTGAGGCCAGAAAGGACGAAAATTAGGCTGGCTAGCTTTAGAAGAAAATCAAACAAAGCGTTAATCGGACTGGCTAGTGATGCGTTAGCACGATGCGCCGCGCTTTTAATATCCGCTCGTTCGACAATCTCTTTCAGGCTATCAACATTCACTGGCTTGCCGGCCATTTGCAGGCGGTCACTAGGAGTCTTAGCCTCAGGAACCAATAGCCAGAGGACTATATATAGTAGTATCCCCCAGCCAAATGTCACCAGAACAGCAATGACGAAAAATATCCGCACAAGAAGTACGTCGATTCCGAAGTACTGCGCCAGGCCAGAAGCTACGCCAGCTACCATAGCGGCATCTGTATCGCGGAACAACCGTTTGGTCTCGGATTGTTTTGAATCGGAGTGAGGAGCAGGTTCGCCGTCTTCTTGAAAATCTTTCGGATTACCTAACTGCACTTTTAGAAAGTCCACGTCACCGGGTAGAATTACTTTGTCGGTTGTTATCCCATGCTCGGTCAAAAGCTCTGCCATTCTTAGTTCAATTTCGTCTATCACATCTTTGTCTTCAACTTGTTTTTGGATAGCCTCCAAGTAGCTTTTCAACTCGTGGTGCGCATCGACTGAAATGGTAAATGGCTGACGACCCAGGTGGATTTTAGTTACCTCATTCATTTGGTTTTTCCTTCCTGTAGTTTCTTAATTGAAGTATGCAGTCTGTTGTAGGTAGACTTTAGATCTTCTAATAACTTCTTCCCCTCATCTGTCAGCCAGTAATATTTGCGCGGCGGTCCTTGCTCGCTCTCTTGCCACTCATAGGCTAGTAACTTATCCTTGGCAAGTCGATTCAATAGGGGATATAACGTACCTTCTACTACGATTAACTCGGTTTCGCGAAGAGCGCGAATTATCTCTGAGGTGTAAACTTTACCATCTTTTAGCAGTAACAGAACACAGTAAACCAGCACACCTTTGCGCATTTGAGTTTCAGACTGGGCGAGGTTGTTAAGCTCAGTATTATCATTCATATACTACTATGCTATACAAGGTAGTATGTTATGTCAAGTATACAGCTAAAAGTAAAAATTTTATTGTTGCGAGGTGTAGTAACGCGAGAGTTGTTGCCGCGCGGAAGATTTTTGCACGCGTATAGTCCCCGATAAGGTTTGCTTGCGGCTCTATTGTACACGCGCAGTCGAACGTCATAATCCTTGTTGGTAGCTCTACAAGGGCTTTTCGTTGCTTAGGCTGCCGTAGGGGATAGGGGAGCCTGGATTTTCTATAATTGTCTTCCGTCGCTGGCTTACCAGCTGAATTATTAAATACAGGAAAGCGCCTGCCAGCAACGCGATTCTCATTGATCGAATGATGCTATTGTTGGTCGCAGATAAGCCGATACTGGCCATGATTATTGCGCCTAACAACGATGATGCAAAGCTGCCGATTGAAGAAATAGTGGCTCGCGCTTCATCATTAGCCAGATGCTGGATATTTGACTCGTACTGCACTTGCAGAACCCGAATGTATCGAGTAAAGATCAGCACACCAATTACCGCCCATATGACACCACCACTGAACGATATAATAAAGAACCCGCTCACCATCACCAAGAGTACTAGTTGAAACTTGTTCAACAGTTTGTCCCATTTATAAAGCGACCAGTAGGCTGCCGCACCAAGCAGGTTTGTGGCAGCCATCATGATTGGCACCAGACGGACACTGACACCGACCTGATTGTAGTAGAGCGAGATATATTCGATGATGACCTCAGCAAGTGCAACTATTACAATGCCGCCGATGATCAACTTAATTAAGTCCGGCGATTTCTTGATATGGCCTACGGCGCTGGCAAAAACTTTTGGCCGAACACGCTGGCTGCCAGTGTATACCTCATCAAGCGGCAGCGATATACCGATGAAGAAGGCAATAACACAAGGCAGAATACTAAGCATAATGAGCAGCGGATAATGAATACCGACGATACTAGTCAAGGTGTAGGCGACAGTATAGGCAATCGATACCAAAGCACTGATTCTTGCCCAAAATTTACCAAAGCTTTTCTTGTTCTTCTCGCCTAGGGCCCCGTATAGGTAGGCTTGTAATGTGCCTGACTCGCAGGCGTCGCTCAACGCGAACAAAGTGGCAGCTACCAAATACCCCCGGAAGTTCGGTACTGTAAGCCAGGTTGTTAGAGCTAGTATTTTGACAAAAACTGAAGCTAGCAACACGTATTTTCTTGGTAACTTGTCGGCCAGAATGCCGGTTGGTATTTCAAGTACGACCGATGAAGCAAGCGCCAAACCGAGGATAAGGCCAATACCCCCGGCGTTCACGTGGCCGTAAGTGCCATACATAATAGTAGTAATTGGGTATATCAGGATGAATTCGCTAAAGAACTTCATCGCCAGCAATTTGTTTGTGATAGAAGTCGTATGACTTTTTTCTACGAGATTCATTTTAATAAGAAGAGTATAGCAAAGAAGGCCTGTTATTTTTGCTCATGCTTGCACGTAAGAGCGTGCGGAGTAAAATTGTAGCTATTCTTAAGGAGTAATTAGTGGCGGTAAACCACCAAGAAAATACTGTGGCGAAAGAAGTGCTGGCGCTGGATATTGACGACGTCACGGTTAGGCAGGTCGAAGGATTTGTCGCGTGGAGCAACGAGACGTGGGGAACAAATCTCACAGCCAATGATTACAGCGAAGCGTGGCATGAACTTTGGGGCATCAGCCCAGATGAGGTCGAAGTAAGAAAGAAGCTGTATTTCACCGATGAGATAATCGGCAAGCTTGAAGTTATCGAAGGCGCCGCCGAAGGCATAACCGCTCTGGCTGGCCTGAAGAGAATAGTTGGCGTTACTTCGCGGCGCGAGAGCTTGCGCCCAATCACCGAGCAAGCCTTGGAGTTAATAGCGCCGGGAGCCGTAGACAATGTTATCTTCGCGACTTATTTTCACGAAGGCCAAAAGATTACGCGTTCCAAGGCTGAGATATGCCAGGAGATAGGCGCGACTCATTTAATAGATGACCATTTGAAGCACTGCCTAGCTGTCAGTAAAATTGGTGTGCGAGCGGTACTATTTGGTGATTATGCCTGGAACCACTCAGAAGATGAGTTACCAAACAGTATTGTGCGCGCTAAAGATTGGCCAGAAGTGTTGGCACATTTTGGCCTTACACTCGGCAATACCAGTGCACGAGAGTAAACCAGTAAGAGCTCGCTTTGGCATTTAGCCGGTGCATAGGATTAGGGGATGCTGACCCCTAGGAGTATACTGGAGAGTAAGTAGACGAGACGACCTCATATTTTTAACGGAGAACCGCATGTCCAAGGATAGAGGACGCAAAGAAGTCAAAAAACCTAAGCAAGCCAAAGCGTAGGCTTGGTCATGGCCAAGTTCAAACGAAGAAGTGACTTCCTGGATTCCGAACAGTTCGAAGAAATCAAGCAAAAACTCCTGCAAATGACAGGAGACAGCTCCTTCAATACCGTGTCCAGCTATAGCTCTAATAGCTCGCAGTATCCCGACAATCTCATACCATTTGTCGATAAACATATAAACTACTTGATCGCTCATCCCAACCTCGACTCTACGAAGTACATTTCTAACCTGCGATTGATGACGCGCGTTAGATAGCGGTGCCCGCCTAGCTTAGATACAGAAATCAACAGACTTGCTTTACAATAGAGAGCAATGGCAGGATTGACAGCAACCAGCGGGACAGGTACCCAGACAACGACCCAGAGCCCGCAAGCAGCTACTACGGGGAGTACTTCGCCGGCTCAGCCCACCGGCTTACAGCCCGGAACGGCTACGAGCTTATTGAATGGGCAGGGTAGCGTGACTCTACAACCTACTCCTCTTTCAACGATCAGTCTGGGCGGTACGTCGCAGCAGACTACCTCGTCGCCGAGCCTTGCTCCTGTGCGGCACCAGCATGTTAACTTCGTGCTCGTCGGTTTAGTGGCCGTGGTTTTACTAATCGCGCTGGTGTGTACAGTGGTTTTTTCCAAGCAAGTAAAAAGCACAACACTTTAATTATAAATATACTTGCGAAAGATCTCGCATAACCGTTATCATACTAGTAAGGTCAAACGAAACAAAAAAGACCAGTACATACATCTTTGACAAAATTTCAAAAATGTGTATAATGTATACTGTTTCGTGATCACAAACAAACATACTATCAAATAAATAATACAAGGAGCGACATGAGCGCCAAAAATAGTTTAGCGTTTGAATTAGCAACCACATCCAATACGGGTATTCTCAGAATTGATCGATTGCTAAAGAAGCTCTAAGCAGCAGTGCTAATATAAAAACCCAGTATTATAGCCGGGTTTTTATATTAAATTTTTGCTTTGTACATACTGCTGCAAGCCGCGCTCGCCGCTGCGCATTACCGCGTGGTGATTATAAATGAAAAGCGGTCTGAGCAGAAGAGCCAAATAGCGCATCCAGGCCTTAGTCGTCTCGACCTGCCAATCGATGTCAATCCGAGTGCTGCCTGCTGTTTCGCCAAGACGGCAGGTTACTGTTC
>Ga0210386_10003780_pt1 | contig 12601 bp, 8 predicted proteins | sample IncBWH32OmetaG_FD_160091 | JGI IMG/M metagenome (GOLD analysis project Ga0210386, IMG submission 160091) | Forest soil microbial communities from Barre Woods Harvard Forest LTER site, Petersham, Massachusetts, United States - Inc-BW-H-32-O ... | reverse complement strand
AGGCGAGACCTTCCCGCTGACCGTCAGCTCTGCCGCTGTCCCTTCGACGCGCAGGCCCAACGCTCCCAGCGCGCCAATCATCAGGTCGGTGTCGCGGCTGCGCAGCGCACCGCTGATCGTCGAGACGCCGCCGTTCGCGGCGGCCAGCGCCGCAAGCACCAATGCCCGGTTGGTCTGGGATTTCGAGCCCGGCACGGTCACCGTCGCGCACACCGGCCGCAGCGCGCAGGGGGCTGTCCAGGTGCTCACGTGCTCCATCATCGCCTACCGGGCACCATAGGAGGTATGTGCGGACGATTCGCAGTGACCACCGATCCGGCCGCGTTGGCCGAGAAAATTCAGGCGATCAACGAGGCACGCTCGGCGGAGTCCGCCTCCGGACCGAACTACAACGTGGCGCCCACCACGACCATCACCACGGTGGTCCGTCGTCACGACGAACCCGACGACGAGCCCACCCGGCGGGTCCGGCTGATGCGCTGGGGGCTGGTACCGCCCTGGGTCAAGGCGGGATCTGACGGCGCGCCGGAGTCGAAGGGCCCACAATTGATCAACGCCCGCGCCGACAAGGTCACCACCTCGCCGGCGTTTCGCTCGAGCGCCAAATCCAAGCGCTGCCTGGTGCCGATGGACGGCTACTACGAATGGCGCGCCAACCCCGATACCGAAGCCGGCAAGAAAGCTCGCAAGACGCCGTTCTACCTGCACCGCGCCGACGGCGAAATGCTGTTCATGGCGGGGCTGTGGTCGGTGTGGAAGCCCAAGGACGGCGGGCAGGATGCTAACCCGCTGCTGAGCTGCACGATCATCACCACCGATGCGGTCGGCGAGCTCGCCGAGATCCACGACCGGATGCCGCTGATCGTGCCCGAGCGTGACTGGGATCGCTGGCTGGACCCCGACGCCGCGGCCGATCTCGCATTTCTGGCAACTCCGCCCGACGTGCGCGGCATCGAGATGCGTGAGATCTCGACGCTGGTCAACAGCGTGCGCAACAACGGGCCCGAGCTGCTCGAGCCTGTCGAGCCGCAGGCGGAGCAGACGACGCTGCTGTAGGGCCTGTATCAGCGGAGATAGGTAGTCGATTACTCTAGGTAGCTCGCTCGACCGGTGGGAAGATCCTGCCATGGCGCGCATTCTTCGACGCGCCCTGGGAAGGGGTCCACGATGACCGCAATCCAGCCCAAGACCGACGCATCCACCATCACGGTCCGGAACCCTGCGGACGGACGCGTCGTCGGCACCGTACCGATCGAGACGTCCGATGCTGTCGCCGCGAAAGCTCGTGAGCTGCGCCTGTTCCAACCCGAATGGGAGGCCCTCGGCCCGCACGGCCGCAAACGCTGGCTGCTGAGGTACCAGGACTGGGTGTTCGACAACGCCGAGCACATCGCCGACGTGGTGCAGTCCGAGACCGGCAAGACACGGGTGGAAGCCAGCGCCGAGCCGGCCCTCGCCGCCACCCTGCTCGACTACTGGGCGGGCCACGCCGAGCGGTTCCTCGCCGACAAGCATCCACGCTCCTTCAACCCGCTCGCGGTGACGAAGAAACTCACGACTACCTACAGGCCGTATCCGGTGGTAGGTGTCATCACCCCCTGGAATTACCCGTTCGTGATGCCCGTGTTGGACGTGGTGCCCGCATTGGCTGCCGGCGCCGCCGTGCTACTGAAGCCGTCGGAGGTGACGCCGCTGAGCGCGGTCGAGTTTGTGCGCGGTTGGGCCGAGATCGGCGCGCCGCCGGTGCTCGCTCTGGCGACCGGGTACGGCGACACCGGCGCCGCCGTCATCGGCAACGTCGATTTCCTGCAATTCACCGGGTCCACCGCGACCGGCAGGAAGGTGGCGGTCGCGTGCGCGGAGCGGCTGATTCCGTACAGTCTCGAGCTCGGCGGTAAGGACCCGGCCCTGGTGCTGGCCGACGCCGACCTCGACCGGGCCGCCAACGGGATCACCTGGGGTGGCATGGTCAATTCCGGCCAGGTCTGCGTCTCTGTGGAGCGGGTGTACGTCGAGGCGCCGGTCTACGACGAGTTCGTGGCCAAGCTCACCAAAAGCGTCCAAACGCTTAGGCAGGGCCAGGACGACCGCAAGGTTGCGTTCGACGTCGGAGCACTGGCGACGAGCGCACAACGCGACATCGTGCAACGGCACGTCGACGAAGCGGTCGCAGCCGGTGCCCACGTGGTGACCGGCGGCAAGCCGACCGGGACGGGGACGTTCTTTGAGCCCACGGTGCTCGTCGACGTCGACCAGTCGATGTCCTGCATGACCGAGGAGACGTTCGGACCCACCCTTCCGGTGGTCAAGGTCGCCGATGAAGCGGAGGCGATCCGGCTGGCCAACGACTCGGTATACGGGCTATCGGCCACGGTGTGGACCGGGGACAAGGAACGCGGCGAACGGATCGCCCGCCAGCTCGACGTCGGCGCGGTCAACATCAACGACGTCCAATCAAACTTGTTCGCCTGTGATCTTCCCATGGGCGGCTGGAAGCAGTCCGGTGTCGGCACCCGCTGGGGAGGTGCCGCCGGGGTTCTGAAATACTGTCGCCCACAAGCGATCACGTCGCCGCGGATACCGACGCAAGCCAAGGAGTTGCTCTGGTATCCGGCTTCGCGGCGGCGCGCCAAGTTTGCGATGGGCCTGTTACGCGCGTCCGTGGCGCGCGGTGTGCGGCGGTTCGGTATTGCGCCAAAGGGTGTGGCCCGATGAAGTGTCAGGCGCGGGTGCCGACGCCGCGCTAACGGCTCGAGCGGATCAACGACGTCATCGCCGACATGCGTGACGGCCGAAACATGCGCGGTGTGCCGGGGCCGCACCATCTCAGCGTCACCCGAGTCCGGCATCGTGGAGCAAACGCGATAGTCCGACTTCATTGCACCGCGCCACGGCACGCGGCAACACGACATCGGCATCATCGGTTCTGCCTGTTGCCATCAGAGTTTCGGCCAGCAGCAGTTGCGCGCTTAGCGCCGCCAATGGTCTTCGCTCCTGATCGATTCCGGCGAGTAGGTCGGCTGCGCGTCGGCACGCCTGCTCCCGGTCGTTCTCCGAATCGCTCGCGGACAACAGCCGGATCCCGGAGTTCTCGTCGAGTTCGGCTGTGATCATGGCGATTCCGTTGCCCTGAGGAACGACGCGGGTAGCTCGCAACCGGGCGGCAACCTCCGGCGCGATCTCGATACGCAGCCGGACCCGCTCGTTGTTGATGGCGGCCGCCAGCCGTGGCATTTGCAGCTGCTCCGCCGCCTTCATGCCCTCGGCGAGGCGATCGACCGCGGCGCCACGATCCCCTTGCAATGCCTTGATTTTCGCGCCGATCACGTACCCGGCGATCATTGAGTCAACTCCGCCGCCCTCGGACCCCAGCTGGTAGCTTTCGTCCATTAGACGCATGGCCTCGGCCAACTCGTCGGTCTCGTAGAGCAATTCGCCGAGAAGCGCACCGGCCAGCCGTGCGGCGTGCGAGTGCGGTCCGACTGTCGCGCCCATCTCGTACCCTTCCCGGAAATTCTTGAGGGCGGAAGGGATGTCGAGCCGATACCTGGCGGCGATACCGCCGAAGCAGCGTGCGTAGACACTCGCGAATGGGCCCAGCATCTCCTGGTAGGGCGCCGCCCACGCGAGCAGTCGGTTCGCGGCGTCGAAGTCGAAGCGGTAGATCGCGGCGAACGCTGCAAGATTTGCCGCCACGCCGGGAACCCGGGGATGGAAGGTGTCCGGTCGCGACAATGCTTCGGCGACCAGATGGTCGATGGTGTCCACCCGGTCGGCGAAGATGTCGCCGCATCCGCGCACCACGTCGGCCTCGACATTCAGATCAGCCCGCATCGCGTCGGTGAGGTCTGCACGATCCAGGGCCACTTCGAAAGACTTCAGCGCAGCCGCGGCGGGCGCCAGGCGCTGCAGCAGCATGTTCGCCCATACGATGCTCAGTTGCAGCCGTGCCCGCGAAGCCACCATCCGCGGCGGTAACTTTTTGACGATTCTGAGCAGGGTCGTCATGTTCGACTGCTCGAGGAGGTTGGTCTCGTCCTGTTCGACCAAGTCGACCGCGTGTGTAGCGTCGCCCGAGGCCAGCGCGTGGTCGACGGCCTCGTTGAGGTGGCCGTGTTCGGCGAACCAGTCCGATGCGGTCCGGTGGAGTTGTTCGACCCGCTCGGGTTGGTCACGGTCGAGTCGGTGGCGCAGGAATTCGGCGAACATATGGTGGTAGCGAAACCAGTTCGGGTCCTCGTCGATCCGCTGCAGGAACAGGCCGCGCCGCTCGATCTCTTCCAGCATCGCTTGCCCGCGGGGTACTTCAGCAAGCGCGGACGCCAGCACACCACAGGTCCGCTCGGTAATCGATGTCGCCAGCAGGAACTCGGTCATCTCCGGTTCCAGGCTGTCCAGGACATTTTCGGCCAGGAATTCGCCGATCATCTCGGTCGCGCCGGATAGTCGGCTTAGAAGCGCGTTGGTGTCGCCGCCGCCGCGCAGGGCAAGCGCCGCCAGCTGCAGGGCGGCGACCCACCCCTCGGTCGACATGGTCAACGTTTCCACGTCGCTTTCTGACAGCTGCAGGCCGTCAACGTCGTTCAGCAACGATCGAGTCTCGTCGATGTCGAAACGCAATGAGTCAGAGTCTATTTCGACCAATTCATCCAGCATCCGCAACTTGCTCACCGGCAGCCCAGCGCGCGACCAGCTGGTCACGATGATCCGTAGGTGATGGCATCCATGCTCGAGCAGAAAACCGAGAGCGGCGATGGTCGCTGTGTCCGACACCCGCTGCCAGTCATCGATAACGACCGCCATCCGATCGTCTTTTTCGTGAATCTCATCGATGAGCGCGGTCAAGACGTAGCGGGCGGCGTCGTCGCCGTGCTCGTCGAGCACCTGACTCAATGACGCGGCGAGGGCGGGACGGACCCGCCGGACCAACTCGAGCAGATGGGCCAGGAACAACGCCACGTTGTTGTCGTCGTCGTCCATCGTCAGCCAGCCGACCGCGACGCCGTCGCGCGCGAGCTCCTCTCGCCACTGGGCCGCCAGCGTGCTCTTGCCGAAGCCCGAGGGCGCGTGGACAAGGACCAACCGTCGCCGGCCGCCCGCCCGGAGGACGTCCAGCAGCCGGTTGCGGGCCACCAGCGATTGGGTCGGAACCGGTGGTCGATACTTCGTCGTCGGTGTTGGGGGCGTCGGCGTGGTCGTGTCGCGCCGGACCGCCGTCGGGCCCGCGGGTGGCGTCCGATGCTCCACACCTAACTCAACGGGACGGGCCATCTCGTCGACGGCGGCACCGAGAATGCGCTGGACCTGTCGCAGTTCGTCGCCGAACGCCGTCGCGCTGGCCGGACGAGCAGCGGGATCCGGGACCATGGCCCGTTCGATGACCCCGGCCACGTCGGCCGGAAATCCGTGCTCCCGCAAATCAGGGACCGGTTGTGAGGTGATCCGGAGGAATTGGGCGACTACCCGCTCGCCGGTGCGGCGCTCGAACGCGGCGTGGCCGGTCAACGTACAGAACAGGGTCGCGCCGAGCGAATACACGTCTGACGCGGGTGTGGGTGTCTTGCCCTCGAGCACTTCGGGCGCGGTAAACGCGGGTGAACCGGTGATGACGCCGGTGGCCGTCTGGAAGCCGCCGGCGATCCTGGCGATACCGAAGTCGGTCAACTCGGGTTCGCCGTACTCGGTCAGCAGGATGTTGCCCGGCTTGACGTCACGATGCAGGATGTTCGCGCGATGAGCGGCATCGAGCGCACCCGCCAGCTTCACGCCGATGCGCAGCGTCTCACACCAATCCAGTGGCCCGTGCTGGCGGATCAGCGCTTCGAGTGAATTCTTGGCGTGGTATGGCATCACAATGAACGGCCGGCCCGTGGTCGTGGTGCCTACCTGCAGGATGGTCACGATGTTGGGGTGGCCGGAGAGCCGACCCATCGCGTGCTGCTCGCGCAGGAAGCGGTCGAGATTTTCCTGGTCAAGGTCGGCGGTCAGCACCTTGACGGCGACCGTGCGATCCAGCAGGGGCTGCGCGCATCGATACACGACGCCAAAGCCGCCGTGTCCGATTTCGGCGATATCTTGGAATCCCGCGTCGCGCAGCTCCGCGGGAAGTTCAGGGAACAGATCCCGCGGCGACGCATGCTGATCGACGTCGGCCATCAACGGTCACTATCTCACTCGGGAGGTCGTTGACCTCTGCTACCAACCACAAATATCGGTGACCCCATGGACCGACTATGCCATCGAATCGATCCCACCCTGTTGTCGACCGACGACAACACCCTGTCCATCTTTGTCGTATACCGACGGAGGTGGGTGCGCGGCCGCCGCTTAGCATGTATGTGTGACTGGTTCATACACCTACACTTTCGAGGACATCCGGAACCGTCCCGTGGCGGTGATCGGGGCGGGAACGTTGGGTCGGCGCGTTGCGCTGATGCTGGCCAGCCGTGGCGGAACCGTGCGAATCTACGCTAGGCGCGCCGAACAGCGCGCCGCCGCGACGGCGTTCGTCACGGAGAACCTGCCGAAGCTGTTGGCCGACCGAGGCTTCGGCGAAGTTGGCGTCGCGGTGGGCGCGGCTTCGCTCGAAGAGGCGTTGGACGGCGCCTGGCTTGTCGTCGAGTCCGTCTCGGAAAAGCTCGAAGTCAAGATTCCGCTGTGGGGTCAGATCGACCGGGCGGCACCGCCGGACACCATCTTCGCGACCAACTCGTCGTCATACCCGTCGCGTCTGATGGCCGAAAACGTCCGGGACAAAGCGCGTTTGTGCAATACGCACTTCTACATGCCGCCGCAAGTCAATGCCCTCGACTTGATGTCCGACGGTGAGACCGACCGTGGTCTGCTCGACACTCTGTTGACCGTCCTTCCTGAATTCGGCGTCTACCCCTTCGAGGCACAGCGGGAGTGCACCGGCTTCATCTTCAATCGCATCTGGGCCGCCATCAAGCGCGAGTCGCTGGCCGTGGTCGCCGAGGGTGTGGCCCGTCCGGAGGACGTTGACGGGATGTACAAGCTCAATTTGGGCGCGCCCGCCGGGCCGTTCCAGTTGATGGACCTCGTCGGCCTGGACGTCGCTCTTGACGTCGAGAACCACTATGTCGAAAAGTTCCCGCATCTGCCGAAAAACGCGCGGGACTTGTTGCAGAGCTACGTCGACGCGGGCAAGCTCGGCGTCAAGACCGGCGAGGGCTTCTACACATATCCGGGGTCCTGAATCGTTACTTCGCGTTGCACCGCATGATGAAATGCCCTGTCGCGACGGCCTCCTGGATGCGCTGCGCGGTGGCAGTTGGGTCCAGGGCGGTCGAGTCGATCACGTGGTGCTCGTAGACTCCTAGGTCAGCGAATTGGCGATACATGTCCAGGATTGGCTCGGTGCGGGTAAGCGCGTCAGGACCGCGGTCTCGCGCGCGCTGGACGGTGCTGGCCTCGTCCGGACGCAGGACGAGATAATGAATTGGCGCGGATGCGAAACCTGCTGCAGTGCAGAAGTGTTCGATGAACCAGGGTCCTACGATGCCGTCTACGATCACGTGGTATCCGCCGCTGGCGTAGCCGGCCGCGGCGTGCGCAAGTGCAGTCATGACAACGGCGTTCTGCTGGTTCGCCTCTGGCAGATACGGGGGTATGGCCCCACTGCGAATGAAGTGCCAGAAGTCGTCGGCGTGTAGGTGTACAGCGAGGGGGTAGCGCTGGACAAGGATCGCGGCCACGGTCGTTTTGCCCGCCCCGGGCGGCCCGGTCAGCACAATGAGACGTCCGGGCGCGGCCGGACCGGCAGTCATGAGCGCCAGCGTAACGTTCCTGCGGACCACGACTCGGAATCCCGCAGCGGCGTTACGCCTGCCGCGCCAGGTAAGCGAGCGCGAGTGTGGCGGCGTTGGCGCCGCACATGCCGTGTGCTCCTGGTCCCGGCGGGGTGGCAGCCGAGCAGATGTATCTGCCTGGCAACCCAATAGTGTACGGCGACAACGTGATTCGCGGACCGAAGGTCAGCTGGCGAATGTCCTTGGCGCCGGTCATGATGTCGCCGCCGACATAGTTGAGGTTGTAGGCGGCCATTTGCGTCGTCGAGCGAACTATTGACCCGACAATGCGTTCCCGGAAACCGGGGGCGAACCGCTCAATCTGGGCGATGATCGCCTCGGTCGCGTCGCCGGTGTAGCCGTTCGGGACGTGCGCGTAGCTCCACACCGGGTGAACGTTGCCCACCGAGCGCTGCGGGTCGGCCAGATACTGCTGACCGACCAGAACGAAGGCTCGCTCGGGCATGCGTCCCGCGTGGATGTCACGCTCGGTTGCGGCAAGTTCGGCGTAGGTCCCGGCCAGGTGCACCGTACCCGCCCGGTGGGCGTCCGGGTTCGTCCAGGGCACACCGCCGTCGACGGCGAAGTCGACTTTGAATGCACCCGGACCGCGCCGGAACTTGGTGAAAGCGCGGGCAACACGGCGTGGAAGACGGTCGCCGAGGATCGCGGCGACCGCGCTCGGCGCCAGATCGAACATCGTGACGTCCGCGGGCGGCAGCTGCGACGCCGTCTGGATCGGGACACCGGTCTCGATCTTGCCGCCCAGCTCGCCTAGCAGGGTCACCATCGCGTTGGTAATCGACTGCGATCCACCTTCGGCCACCGCCCAGCCATGCCGGTGGCCGGCCGCGATGATGCCCATGCCGATCGCTGAGGTCATCGGGTAGTGCAACGGCCGGAAGGCATGGGCCGCAACGCCTCCGAACAAGGCGCGCCCCTCGTCGGTGCGGAACACCCTGGCGAACGCGGACGCGGGAAGTACGGTGGGTGCACCGAATCGGGCCAGCATCAGCGGATGGTGCGGCAACCGCAGCAGGGGCCGCATGATGTCCTCGCTGAGTGCGTCGAAGTTCTCGGTCGGGTAGCCGAACGCGAGCTGCCACCGGGATCCGTCACGGCCGAGGCCGGCTGCGGTCTGCTGCACCGAGCGGTGCAGCACCCCGGCGCTGCCGTCGTCAAGCGGGTGGACACAATCGATCTCCGGCCAGCGCCACGACAGTCCGTACCGCTCCAGGTTGAAGCGGCTGAGGAACTGCGAGCCGATCGCCATCGGGTGGATTGCCGAGCAGTGGTCGTGCAGCAGACCCGGGATGATCGCTTCGCTGCTGCGGGCGCCACCGCCGACCTCGTCGGCGGCTTCGAGCACGGTGACCGAAACGCCTTCCGCGGCCAGGGTTATGGCGGCGGCGAGCCCGTTGGGCCCGCCGCCAACCACCACTGCGGTACTCATGCCAGCGCTCCGCGCTTACTGTCGCCCAGCGACCAGGTCACGTGGAGGGGAATCGGGCCGTTGGGCAGCCAGGGCTGTTCGGCAACCGCGTCGGCCACCTTCCAGGTGCCCCGCTCGACGACCCCGAGTGCCGCGTCGATCAACTGGTAGTGCTGAACGCCGCTGCCGAAGGCCTCCGACTCGACCCAGGCGATCACACACTCGCCCGGCTCGAATCCGGCTTGGCGCTGCACGGCCTGAATCATGTCTGCATCGTGCAGGTGGCCGTCGCCGAAGTTAAAGCCGATCAGCGAGTTGCACACGAATTCACCTTCGCGCACGGTGCGGGTATCGATGTCAGGCAGGTGGGTCAACAGCAGTGAGTAAAGGCCGCGCGCCTGGCTGTGCAGGCTTCGCCACGCGGTCGTCTTCTGCAGGGTGATCTCCGCCCACTTCGGCTCGTAGCCGGCCGCGATGAACTGGTCGATCTGGTTGGACGCCGTGCGGGTGACCCGGTTCAGCTTCTGCTCGGTACCCGGCGCGAACGTCCACACCGCCGAGGCCCAGTTGCCCGCGTATTGCCGCATCGCAGGCAGGAAGGACACCTTGTCCGGACGCAGATTGCCCAGGATTGGGTAGAACAGCAGCGCGGCGGCGATGACCAGAGCCAGCCACGGCGGCGACATGTTCCACGGGGCGTATCCGTTCCAGTTCGGGAAACCGAGGAACAGGAAGATCGTGGTGTAGGCGAATACGACGTTCCACTCCAGCGGCACCGCCAACGGGAAGGTCGAGATGATGAACAGGTGGAAGCCCACCATCAATAGCGCGGCAACCAGCGTCACCCATTTGTTCGTGGAGAAGAACAGGACTAGCGGGGCAGCGATCTCGACCGTGGTGCCGTTGACGTGTGCCATGAAGTCCGCCAGCCGCGACGGCCGCATGTCGCGCCCGAAGTCGCGGTAGTGAGCTCGCCGCACCCATTTGGGCGCGAATATCGTGTTGCTGACCATCGGCGGAATGACGTTGGAGAAGTGCTTACCGAACTTCGAGAAGCCGGCGCCGACCCAGACGACCAGGATCAGCATCTTCAGCGCGATGATCATGTTGACAAATGGCAGCGCACTGAAAAAGAACAGCGCGGGCAAATACTGTTCGCCGCGGGCGGCCAGGAAGATGGTCTTGTCGCGCAAACCGATCAGCACCAGCAGCACGATCGGCGCGACCAGCAGGGCTGGGCTCACGAGGCCGGATATGTTGTGCGGCAGCGCTTTTGAGAAAGAATCGCTGTGCACACCGGGTGACAGCAGCGCGACGGCCAGGCTGACCAGCAGGGCCAGGTACACCGCGACGTCGAACCAGGTGCGCCGGTCGCCATTGGTGAATGGCACCCATTTCCATGGACGCAGCCGGATTGTTCCCGTTCGGGCCCAAAACAAGATGCCACCGGTCATCGGCTTGACCTTGCCGGCCAACGGCCCCCAGGAGCCGGCCACACCAATCGTCTCGAGCAGTACGGTCCACAGGATGACCTTCTGGTAGACGATCGGTTGGTTCCACCATTCGGTGACATGCCAGAACGCGGGCAGACCCGATGTCGCCGTCGCGACGGTGATGCCGCCGATGGCGAAGAAGATCAGCTTCGCGATGTACATGGTGTGGATCATCTTCGGTGAGCCGAAGCCTTTTTCACCCCAGTCGATGGCCAGGATGCGCATCCGCTCCATCAACGGCTTCTGCAAGAAAGTATCCGGATCGACTGCGGCGAAATCCGGTTGTGTGAACCCCATTGTTCTCGCTCCTTCTGATCAAGGTTTCGCTCACGAATGCGACAACGGTAGGCGCCGGGGGGTCCCAAAAACAGTGGTAAGCCGACTAAGGTGCGTGACGGCGTTGTTGCCCGAAGACAATGGTTGAGCATGGGGAATCGTCAACCAGCCGTCCAACAGTCGTCTACCGTCATAGTGGTGACAAAACCGCGTCTGGATAACGACGTCGAGGTGAGCCGGTACGTCGCCGAAACCGCCGACCGGTTGCTCCAGCGGCTGGCGGCCGTCTCGTCGGACGTCCTTCGGACCCTCGAGGACCAGATTCCCGAGCTGCGCGGCGATGCCCAGCTCATGGAACTGCTCGGTGCCAGCGTCGACGGAAACGTCGACACCATTTTGCACGCGATGCGCTACGACATCGGCGTCGAGCGCATCGAGGCGCCGACCACAGCATTGGAGTATGCGCGGCGATTGGCACAGCAGGGGATGCCGGTCAATGCGCTGGTTCGCGCCTATCGACTCGGGCAGCGCCGAGTGAACGAGCTTGTTTTCGCCGAATTGCGCGCGATCGATATTCCGGAACCGATGAGGGTCGGGGTCATCGAGGCGATGACTGGCACGTTGTTCGAATACATCGACTGGATGTCGCAGCAAGTCGTCGCCATCTATGAAGAGGAACGCGATCGCTGGCTGGAAAACCAGAACAGTCTGCGCGCCCTGCGGGTGCGGGAGGTCTTGACGGCAACCAAGCCGATCGACGTGGATGCGGCGACCACCTCGATCCGTTATCCGCTGCGGTGGCACCATCTGGGGCTGGTCATGTGGTACCCGGACGCGGGCATTGAAGGCGACCAACTCGGCCGGCTGCAACGCTATCTCCGCGAACTGGGCGAATCCGCAGGTGCGGCTGCCAGCCCGCTCTTCGCCGCCGCCGATCGCAGCTGCGGATGGGGTTGGCTGCCGTACCGTGCCGCGGTGGCCGACGCCTCGGACAAGGTTCGCAAGTTCACGCTCGCACGACCGGATTCCCCAAGCGTGGCAATCGGGACCATGGCCAGCGGTGTCGAGGGTTTTCGTCAGTCGAACCGGGAGGCGAAGACTGCCCGCAGCGTCGCCGTGATCGCCAAGCGGCCGGAGCCGACGGTGATCGCGGCGACCGACCCAGGCCTTTCCGTGGTGGCGCGCCTGGGTGGTGACGTGGCCGACACCCGCGATTGGGTGGCCGCCGTACTCGGCGACCTCGCCGCCGACAACGAGAACGACGCGCGGCTGCGCGATACATTGCGGGTGTTTCTGGGATGCGGCTCCAGCTATAAGGTCGCCGCCGAGGAACTTAACTTGCACTTCAACTCGGTGAAGTATCGGGTTGGCCGGGCGGTCGCCCGGCGTGGTCGTGAGATCGGCAGCGACCGGCTCGACGTCGAACTCGCGTTGCTCGCCTGTCACTGGTACGGCCCCGCGGTTCTGCAGCCGGGCGCCCCATAAAACCAGTCGGGGCCACACCCGTAGGTGTGGCCCCGACTGGGATGACTGAGGTCAGGCGGCGGCGGGAACGAGGCGACGAGCCGCAAAGCCGGCGGTGGTGGCCGGGC
>Ga0210386_10003778_pt1 | contig 12605 bp, 13 predicted proteins | sample IncBWH32OmetaG_FD_160091 | JGI IMG/M metagenome (GOLD analysis project Ga0210386, IMG submission 160091) | Forest soil microbial communities from Barre Woods Harvard Forest LTER site, Petersham, Massachusetts, United States - Inc-BW-H-32-O ... | reverse complement strand
GCCTTGTTTGTGGTTTACGCAGGCAGACCCATGTGAAAACGCTTCAAGGACTCCCAAAATAACTCAACCTTGTTCAAATTTGAGAAAGCTATAATTCGATCCGTTCGATAAGTTAAGAAACCAATTCATCAAACAAACGTTTTGCCGTTTGCTCTAAATCATTGCATAGGCCCGGGTGTGGTCGTGACGTTTGAATAACCGAACTACGTACAGCGGTTAACCACCTGAAACGTGAAGGAACATCAAGTTGACCTATTGGTCCACAATTTTCAGTTCCCATTGCTATTTTTTCGAAGGATTGTAAGTTCAGCCTTATTTGATCCAGATCAAGGTTTTTGGAAAATGAACGAAGCTTAGCTTCATGGAGAGCAAAGAGCACCCTGATATATTTCTCCTCTTTGCAAAATAGAATAATACCTACATTGATGAATTCTTCACGTTCTACAAAGGGTAAAACACGAATCACTGCATATTCATATAAGTACTTCTCGCGCATTTTGTGCTTCTTTTGTAAATGTTTCAGAATAGTTCAGCCTGGTTTGCAAAAATTGTAAATATATTTCCCGGATGGACTGAGGTGTTTCCTTAATGCTCTCCCAATGCAGCCACTCATCTGGTATAAGGGCAACTATGTTCCTTAGTTTTTCTGAGGTTAATAGTTTCTTGGATTCTATGTTTGTTTCATCTAACATAGTGGCCTGAGGTAATAATACATGATCTTTTATAAGCGGAAAAGAACTCTTTGCATGCGTTTGCCATGTTGACCAGGAGTGATGGAAATACAAAGATGCGCCATGGTCAATAAGCCATAATTGCTTATGCCATATAAGCATATTTGTATTCTTAAAAGTACGGTCAATATTTGTTATATAGGCATCCAGCCACACAATTTGTGAGGCAAGCTTTACATCTATTTTTTGAACAACCGGGTCGAAGGTAATTGCACCTGATAAAAATTGCAAGGCTAAATTTAATCCTCTGCTGCCTTTAAGCAGGTCTTGTATCTCTTCGTCACCTTCAGTACGGCCAAAGGCTTCATCCAGGTTTGCGAACACAATTTCAGGTACCAGCAAGCCTAAAGCACGTGCAATTTCTCCGCCAAGTAATTCTGCAATTAAAGCTTTTACCCCGTGCCCCGCGCCTTTAAATTTCAGAACATATTTGAGGTTATCATCGGCTTCAGCCAATGCAGGCAGAGACCCACCTTCGCGTAAAGGTTGAAGGTAACGGGTTACATTTACTGTTCTTAAAGAAAGGCTATCGTGCATGATTACTTCTATGCTTCCAAAAGTAAGGAACTTTCCGACAATCAAACAGGAACAGGGTAAAAATTGAAAGCCACACTACATTTCATTACATATTTTGTATATAAACTATTCCTTCACTAAAGGCTTTGCTGAATACAATGGAAATAAGTTGATTTACATTAATAAAAAGCATTGACTTTTGTCAACGAATTATCACTATATTTGTGGTAAGATATTGATTTTGATGTACGATTCTCTTTTTACATATATCAAAGACCGCTCTAAAACACCACTATCAGAAAAAGAAGTGGAGTTAATTAAGAGCGTTTTCATTCCCAAAAAAATAAGGAAGAAACAATACCTGCTTCAAGCCGGTGAGGTATGTAAGTATTCGGCCTTTATTATTAAAGGTGCTATGCGCCAATACCGGGTTGATGAAAAAGGGTTGGAACATATTATTCGCCTCAACCTTGAAACATGGTGGGCGGGAGACCGTGAAAGCTTTACCATGCAGGTTCCCTCAGCTTATAATATAGATGCCTGGGAAGATACCGATGTACTTACTCTCACTAAAACTGACTCAGAAACCCTCAATAGTATTCCAGCATGGGTGGAAACGAGAATCAGGATGGATGAGAATTATTCGTTTGCTTCGCAAAAGCGAATGAATGCTTCTATTAGTTTAACTGCTGAACAACGATACGCCGAGTTGCAGCAGCAATACCCGGAATTCCTTCTTCGTTTTCCTCAACATCTTATTGCTTCTTATTTAGGAATGACAAAAGAAACACTGAGCCGCATACGTAAACAAATAGTAAAGAAACAAATGGTGAGTTGAAGTATATTGTTTATTTTTCAACTCTATCGGTAACAGAATCTGTCTTTTCACCCAAAAATTCTACCCACACTGTCTTTACACAGGGGTAATTTTTCTGAGCTTCTGCAAGTTTTAAAAATCCTACAATGGTATCTTGAAATCGTTTAGCCAAAACAGGATCTGCTATCGTATCATCTTTAAATGCTTTATGGGCAACTGCTAAGGAAAACATATCCGGATAAACCCTCGCCCCAAGATGCTCCAACGGGATACGTAGAGACCAAAGCCCATGGCTGCCTCCTGCCATAGATGGCGAAGCCGATAGTAATAACACCTGGCGTTCATTAAATGGCTGTGGACGAAAACGGGATACCCAGTCAATAGTATTCTTCAAATATCCTGGCATGCTACCATTATATTCCGGAGCAGCTATAATAAGCGCATCATTGTTCATCAGTCTCTGTTGAAACCTCCCCGCACCCGGATCTATGCCACTTTTCCCTTCCATATCTCCATTGAATGATTGGCATTCAAAATCTTTCATATATGCAAGGTCCGGTATACCGCCATTCTTCATAATAATATCTGATGCGAGTTTAATTAAATGCTCATTGAGTGAGCCTTCCCGCAGTGATGCTGCGAACATTAAAATTTTTAATGGTTGTTCCTTCTGATTCATTTTTATAAGGGGTTTAATTATTAAATATTGGCTTTAATTGTGAGCCGATCAATTCAATCGAATGCATCAATTTTTCATGCGGCAGATCTGCTACATCCATTTGGAATGTAAGTCTAGAGATACCACCAAGCGCTTCCGAATGATGCATTATTTTCTTCGCTATTTCTTCAGGAGTGCCCACAAGCAGCGCACCTTCCGGGCCCAACTGATATTCGAACCAATCCCTGGTCATGGGGCTCCATCCTCTTTCCTTACCCATCTTAGTCATCACCTTGGCGTATCCCGGATAAAACTCATCTGTTGCCTGCTTTGCACTATCTGCCAAATAACCTTGAGAATGTAGTCCAACCTTCAGTTCCTCTGGTTTAAATCCTGCTTTTTCACCGGCTTCACGATACAAATCAATTAAAGGGCGGAAGCGTGCGGTTTCACCACCTATTATAGCAACCATAAGTGGTAAGCCCAGAGACCCGGCTCGTATAAAAGACTGCGGAGTACCACCTACACCTAACCAAATGGGAATTGGATTCTGCAAGGGCCTTGGATATACCGGCAAGTTATTAAGAGCAGGACGGAACTTACCGGACCAGGTAACAAACTCATTATTGCGAATGTTGAGTAATAGATCAAGTTTTTCAGCAAATAGCCTGTCATAATCATTAAGGTCAAAACCAAAAAGTGGATATGCTTCTATGGATGAACCTCGCCCCACTACCATTTCGGCCCTACCCTTAGAGATCAAATCTAATGTTGCAAAATTTTGAAATACCCTTACCGGGTCAGCTGCGCTTAATACGGCAACTGCGCTTGTAAGCCTGATACGTTTAGTTTGAGCTGCTGCCGCCGATAAAATAACAACCGGTGCGGAATCAAGAAATTCTTTTCTATGATGCTCCCCGATACCAAATACATCAACACCTACATCATCAGCATGCTTTATTCGTTCCAGTAAAAGCGCCATAGCCTTATCACTGTCAATTGATTCAGTGCCGCTGCTATTAAACATGGTAGCAAAACTGTCAATTCCTATTTCTAAATTTTTACTCATTAAACGGAAATGTTTAAATACAAAATTACGGCAGAACTACTTATAAAGCGTTGACAAATGATAAGAAATGATTCAAATAGTAAAAGTAACAATAGCCTTATTAGCGTTGACATTTGTCAACGGTTTTTTTTATCCTTTATCATCGTCCAAAGAGGTGAGGGTGTTGCAATTTTGTCTCGTCAAATTAACATAAGAGCCACGTCAAATAATAACAATTTTAAAATCAAAATCATGAGCAGCTTACCGATACGAGACCAGAAAAACGATCATCTTTTAACACCTTTAAATTCCGCTTTAATTGTTATCGACTATCAACCATCGCAGATAGCCGACATTGCCTCTATGGATAGGAATGAGATGGTGAAAAATCTTGTGGCCCTTATCAAAATGGCAAAATTGTATAAGATACCTATTGTTCATTCTACTGTAAATGTAAAAACAGGCCTGAACAAACCACCGGTTCCGCAAGTCCGTCAAATAACGAAAGACTTGCCATCATACGACCGTACCTCCATCAATGCCTGGGAAGACAAAGAATTTAATGAGGCTGTAAAAGCTACAGGTAGAAAAAAACTGATAATGACAGCTCTTTGGACAGAGGCCTGTTTATCTTTCCCAACCCTGGATGCATTAAAAGAGGGCTATGAAGTATACCCGGTTGTAGACGCTGTTGGCGGAACATCCCTTACTGCCCACGAAGCAGCGCTAAGAAGACTGGAGAAAGCCGGTGCGCAACCGGTAAGTGTTATGGGCCTGCTTTGCGAGATGCAACGTGATTGGGCAAGAACCGAAACCATTGCAGAAGAATTAAAAATCATAAGTGAACTTGGAGGTGTAGTTGGGTTTCAAATGGCAGGTGCTCTGCTAGAAATGCAAGGGGTATAGTCGAAATCATACCCAGAGAGAAACAAAGAAACATGTTTATAGGTATTTTAAGTACCCTTGAACACTAAAAATAAAGTGCCGGAGAAAAGTCACGATAATAAAAGAATACTTAATTCCAAAAAATCAAACCATAAACTTCCGGTAATTATAAGGTGTTGAACAAATTTATAGCAAGGCAGCAAATGATTTAATGAAGGCCATAAATGCAGCCAAATTTTAGACTCCCCTTCTGCTCATTATGAGACATTTGGAAATGCTTCAAAAGAAAAGGCCATGAAGGTTATCATATCGGCCTAATTTCGATAACGAAACAAACCAGGAGTAAATAATGACTCCTTTACTCCTGGTTACATCTTGAATATATTATTAAATATTAAGCCAGGAGTGAAATTTAAAACAAATGATTGAATTTATCGTCTGAGCTTATATTGAATAATATTCAAAAGAGAATTTAATATCTTCCATTACCTACAATTAATAAATCTAAATCAAATGAATAACACCGGGTTTGTTGAAGAAACTGTAAAGGAATCAAAATTATCAGAAATTGACTCAACCAAATTGCTGGTGAATTGTCCAAGTCAAACAACTAAAGGGCTTGAAAATTCTTGTAAATGTGGGGCTTTTTTGATTCCTCTTTGTATAGTTATTTAACCCATGAACATTAATGTTCGGTTTCCTTTTCACTATGACTGACAGCATTTCTCCAAATGGGCATTGGGTGATCATGCTGTAAAAGCAATTCATGGTCGGGTTTTTCAGACTCTTTTAGCATATGGTTTGATTTTCTTACTTTTGCAGCATGACAACTCATCGCATATCCGGACTTCCGGAATCAATTACTAAAGATTTAAAACTGAAAGGCTTTAAAATTCACGAATTATCTGAAACGATAAATCACTATGTTTCGCCAGGCAGGCGCGATTTTTATAAAGTAGGCCTGGTAACAGGCAACATGACCGTTTACTATGGAGATAGGATTATAAAAATAAATGATACCGTTCTGTTTTTTGTCAATCCTAATGTTCCCCATTCTGTTGTGCGTAGTTCAAAAAAGACAACCGGCATTGCCTGTCTTTTTACCGAAGCTTTTATTACAGGTAGGGAACGGACGGAAATTTTGAAAAACTCCCCATTATATAAAATTGATGGAACACCCGTAATTCCGCTTAATAAAGAACAGGCTGCATTTATGGCAGGCATCTTTCAAAAGATGCTTTCAGTACACAATGGTGATTATGATTACAAAAATGAATTGCTGAAGAGTTGCATAGAGCTCATTCTTCACGAAGCACTGAGGATCCAGCCGGCGCAAAATGTTTTGCAATATAAAAATGGAACCACCCGGATCGCAAACCTGTTTATGGATTTATTGGAAAGGCAATTCCCGATAGATAGCACAGCAGAACCGCTCAAACTAAGAACCGCACAGGACTTTGCCGGAAGCCTCGCTGTGCATGTAAACTACCTTAACCGCGCTGTAAAGGAAGTTACAGGCAAGCCAACATCTGTGCATATTGCTGACCGAATTGCCGCTGAGGCAAAAGCCCTTTTACTCTATACCGATTGGAGTGTGGCCGACGTTGCCTATGGTTTGGGTTTCGAGTACCCTACCTATTTCAACAACTACTTCAAACGTATAACGGGCACCACTCCCAACTCTCTCCGAAAAGAGAAAATTTAGTGGTGAGCCAGTTTGTACGTGTCGGCCCCAAACCCCCAAAGGGGCTTTGAGTAGCGCTATTCAAAGCCCCATTAGGGGGTTGGGGCTGACAACCAAAAGTTTGAAAATCATACTTTTTAGTTTGATTCTCGTTAACTGGCAACGCCCTATTAAGCCGACTTTTGTATCATCAATTTTAAATAAATAAATGATGAAAACAGAAAACAATAAACGTGTCGCTCTTGTCACCGGAGCTAATCAGGGTGTCGGATTCCAAGTCGCAAAGGAACTCGTAGCACATGGCTTTACGGTACTGATTGGCTCACGCAATTTCGGACGTGGTGAAGTTGCAGCTAAAGAAATTGGAGCGGGTGCCATTGCATTTCAACTCGACGTGACCGACAGAGTTTCTATTGCAGATGCAGCTGAGCGTATCCGCAAAGAATTTGGCCACCTCGACCTGCTCATAAATAATGCAGCAATCTCGAATACAAGAAAGGGAAACTTGTCTTTGCCGGAGTACGGTAAGATAAGTATGGCGAGCAATGCATCCCTTGATGAAGTGCGTGCTGTGTGGGAGACCAATGTTTTCGGCGTCCTTGCCGTTTACCAGGCCATGCTGCCGCTTTTGCGTGAGGCTTCAACAGCCCGCATTGTGAACGTGTCGAGTGCTGTTGGCTCGCTTGCAACGAACGCAGACCCTGCCTACCATTATCACCCATTTTTCGGGCCGGTTTACCCTGCGTCGAAGACGGCTCTTAACGCTATAACGTTGGCCATGATGGTCGAACTTGAAGCGACCACTATCAAAGTCAACTTGGTATCTCCGGGTTTTACTAAAACAAACCTCAACGGATTTGAAGGCACCCAATCTCTAGAGGAGGGTTCCCGTGAAGTTGTGCGTGTTGCACTGCTTGGCTCCGATGGCCCGACAGGCACATTCACGCGTTGGGAAAACGAAACTATTCCATGGTAAATAAGAAACTGAAAATAGAAATGACATCAATCGAATTTAAAAATAAATAATATGAAAAAAATTTTAGTAACAGGTGCAACCGGAAAGGTAGGCAGCAGGTTTGTTAAACGTATGATAGCAAAGGGGTACGACGTTCGTATTTTAGTGCGTGATGCCGCGAAGGCATCGGAATTAGCTGAACTCGGCGCCGAGGTTTTTGTCGGAGATTTAAACAGTGTAGATACTTTGCCTCCTGCTGTAAAAGGCATAGATGCGGTGATACACATAGCAGCATTCTTTCGTAGTTTTACCAATAATGAGGGAATAATAAAAACAAACCATTCCGGAACGGTTGCGCTTGCAAATGCTGCAATTGCAGCAGGGGTAAAGAGGTTTGTTTTCACAAGCACGGGTAATGTATATGGCTCCGATTACGGACGGCCTGCAAAGGAAGATGATATTGTTAATATCAATGACCCCAGGGCATACTCGTCCAGCAAAATTGCGGCGGAGAATGAACTTCTTGCACTTCACAAGAACGAAGGCTTTGATATGCGTATATTGCGTTTAGGTTTTGTCTATGGAGATAGGGACCCACATATAGAAGAAATAATACCTGTACTGAAAAAGTGGAAACGTCATTCGGGGTTTAGAATGCACATGGTACATCATTTAGATGTTGCACAGGCATTAACTATAATGCTTCATACCGATGGGCTAAATGGAGAAATATTTAATGTGGCAGATGATGCCCCAATCAGCTTATATGAACTTGTTGATTCTTTTGGACTGGCAACTGATACCTTTGACCCGGCAGAAGGGTCATTGGCTAAACCATTTGAAGGTATACTTGATGTTTCAAAACTCAGAAGCAGAACTTCTTTCAGGCCACTTGTGCCAAGTTATTACGTTGCTCGTGATTTGGATATTTTGTAATAAAATACATATTTCGTATTGCTATTATACGATGAAAGATAACGACATAAAAAAAATTCAAGGCTGATAGCAATATTAACCCAATTGCAACCCAAAAAGATTTTAACCTCAACGGTTCTTGCTGAAAATTTTGGTGTAAAGTGAGGAGGTAGCACCAAAAAGAAAAAAACATTGCACGCCAAAAGTGCATACCAGTACCTTTCAGGAGGCATACCCCGTTCGGGGAATAGCACTAAAATTTAGATTACCAAAGTACCCCGGGCGGGACTTGAACCCGCACAAACGCAATGTTTACAGGATTTTAAGTCCTCTAAAATCGATTTTTTACGTGGTTTTAGGTTATTAAACTATACAAATCGGTGCAAATCTATACAAAACCGCACTCAAAAATCGCACTCAGATGAACCTTTTGTAGTTACAACCAAAAAGATGAAATGAAACCTCCTATAATAAGAGAATCCAGAATCCACGCGATAAATTTAATTCCGAAAGGACGAATATCCTCAAAAACGATTTTATCCTCAGAATGCCCCGGTAATTTACTTTGACGAACTTTTAATTGATGCCATTGTAGTTCAATGTAATAACGTGGCAGGGAAATCACAAAAACTCCAAAGAAAGACATCAAGCAAGCCAGAACCATCATATATATAGCTGTTAATCCTTTTGCCACAATATAAGCTTTGGTAAAAGTATAAAACCGCGCTTGTACTTCTTCAAATGTTATCTTGGAGTCTTTATCCATTGCTTTTAGTTCGCTCCCAAGCCTCATAGTAGAATAAAAAATCATGAAGTACATTATTAAGGCAAGCAATGAAATAAACTGCATCACGAAATTTAGAAATGAATAGTAGAATCCCACAATGCCCAATACCCTTGTGTTCGTATTTGGCAGTAACTCAACAAACCAAAACTGTTTACTGTAAACGGATGTATTTAATAGTTCTAGCACAAAATTAATTGAACCGGCGAATGAAATACATAATACAATAAAGATTACTGCAGGTATCGACATGCTTATGAATTTAGATTCATGGCCCTTATGGTGGTCTTTGATTACAAACTGTTTCGTGTTGGCAATACCTTCAATCACCAAGGCAATTAAAATAAAATCTAAAGCGATATAGAGGGGGCAAAGAAAAATGTAATTAATGATATTGGTCTTGTCATGTATGAAATATACCTGATCCGCTTCTGTACCATTAAAAACACCAAAAAAAGATGTCAGAAATGCAGTTACTACAAAACAAAAGAAAAAGGTGGCTATCCACGCCCACCAGAATATCTTTTTATTTTTAGAACTGCCAAAAATAATGCCAAGATTGATTGGTATATCCGGAGAGATGCCGAAAAGAATTGAATTGATTGGGTTCTTAACTTTTTTAGGAAGGAAATGATATAACCGATGTATTTCATAGAATACCCTGGCTTTGGGTTCATCAGGTTTAGTATTTTTATTAAGTGCTTCCAAACTTCAACAAATGTAAGTAAATATTTCCTTCAGGCAACTTTTAATTCAGAAATTTTAACTTTGGGGAGCATTTATCTGCAAGAATTTGCGAGAATGATAAAAACAAGTTGATTATCAAAATAAATCAGGCGTGCAAGAAGTCAGCCAGTAAAAGGAATCTGGTTATTAACCTGTTTATAACATTCCTTAAAATCCTGTTCATAAATGAAGAAGGAAGATGATCTTTTCATAGATTTGCTGAATAATAACCACTAAATCTAATATCTATGGCGTAAAACATTGTTCATTGTTTCTAACGTGTTTTAAGATTGAACACATATTTGCTTACAGCAAAATCAATCGATGTTCTTATGAATCTTTAGATTGATGAACTCCAATAAATATTATTAGAGTTCCCATTTTGCCCTAGTGTTTTAAGAACTTTTGATCGCAGTTCTTAAACGTGAAGAAAAAAAGATGTTTCTCAGGCCTTAAGCAGTTTTTGATCTCAGATTGTCCTTTTATTATAAGAATTTGATTATCCATTTCTGATGGACTTCAAATTATTGAAGCTTAAGTTTTGAGAAAGACATAGGAAAAGAAAAGTGCTCGATTAGTAATACTTACGGGCTTTTTTCTTCAAAGTTAGAAACAATAAAATGGTTACGTTATGGAATCTTTAATCTTATTAATGAAATGAAAAAACTCCCAGAACACCGCTGGGAGCCGCACAAGGTTTTGCCCTTGCGCTCCTTCCGTAATAGAAGTACGGGCGTGAGCGGATTATACGCATAGGCAATAACTCTGTCAAGCATTTCAAGCTAGTGTTTGCGGGGGTGAGAAATCACGCCTCATGCCAAGGAATACCCATATAGAATCGCTAAGTAACCTTGAAAAAGGAACAATTGAGGCATTTGAAAAACTCAAGAGAGTTGACCCTGTGAGATTTATCAAATTAATGACCTTTCCTAAGATTACTTTCTTAGCAATGGGGTGGCTTGTTAATTTAGAACTTATTAATACTCTTTTTAAAGAGTTAAAATCAAGGGGATTTATTCATGGAGATACTCCATTATCTGAATTCAAAGCTATTTTTATAGGAGAAAAGCCACCCGCTAACAAGATAAAATGGCTTGCTCGTACTATTCAACTAAAATTCTTATTTCAATGCCTCAGAGATTGGAAAATAATCCACGATGAAAGAAATAATCCTGATGTAAATCTTCAACTCTTTTCTCTTTTTAATGACCTAGATGGGAATGATTTTAATCTTGGCACTCTTGGTTCATATGCTACCCATAGTATTGGAAAAGATAGTAGGAATGAAATAGAAGCAATCATGGTTGAAATATTTGGCTTAAAAAAACCATAAATCAAAAATAGTTGCAATGGTTATTTGAATTCTCAATAACCATTGCAACCACTAAGGAGAATCTGTGCAATAGGTTTGTGCTCCAATCACAGAAAATGGGCACGACAGAGACTCTTACCTTACATGAAGTAGCATTCCTTTATCTAAAAGACATTAAGGAATCTAACCTTCTTCCTTTTAAAGATAAACGCTCCTTTAAGAAATGGTTTGCTTCTCATAATGTTCAATTATTAGGTCAAGGCAAACGGCTCTTTGTCCTCAAACTTCAACTTATGAGGGCTCTTCTGGAAGACCGAATTAAAGAAGTAAAAAAAACTTTTGGTAAAGACTGGAGGACGGCAATACAGTCCGAAATGGATTTGTATTCAAATTATTTGTCTCTTATTAATACACCTTTTGATAATGAAAGCGCAATTACAAGTCCTATCGTTCCATTATATTCTATGCAAAACAATGAACCAATTGAAATCCCCAATAAATCACAACGAGTTCCAGGCGTTTGTTTATGGTGTCCTATATGCCGCACTGAACCTTCCGTACACTGCGGTCATCCTGAGCATCGTAAACGCAAGGTAGAATATTGCAATGATGGCAAGTTATGTTACAAGGTTAAATTTAAAGGCGGGGATGGTCGCCTTAAAACAAAACTTATCCCTGTAAATACTTATGAAGAGGCCATCCTTGCAAAAATTCAATTAGGCAAGGAACAAGCCGAACCGAACCCTAAAAAAATTGAAATTCCTGTATTGAAAAATACTAGCAGAGCTTCCTTCCCTCTACTCTTAGATTTAATTAAAGAGTATTGCGACCAAAGAAGCGATAAAAATGTTGCAAAACATTTGGAAGAAAACCTCTCGCCCCAATATCTAAAAGACATTAAACGAACCTTTTCTACTCTTATTGAGGGTTTAGAATTTCACAATATCCCTACTCAAACATTCTCCAGTAATCAATTCAATGACAAAATAGTTGGCTTGATACACGAATATCTTTTGAATGAGAAACAATTCAGCGCACGTTCTTACAACAAATACATGGATTCACTCAAACGTTTTGAAAGGTGGGTATCAGATGCCGGTCATGATATAGAAAAATGTTTTAAAAAAGTGAAACTTCTTCCACTGAACCCTGAACCAAAAGCAATCTCACAAGAAGAATTTGAAGCATTACTGAAAGTTACAACCGAAGAAAATGATATAGCGTTTACCCCCGGAAAAGCTAAAAGTATGAGACATTACTATTTTGACTTTTTACAATTTGCCTGGAAAATTTCACTTGCTACAGGGGCTCGCCGCCAGGAATTAGCAAATCTATCCCACTCCTGTGTCATAGAAAAAGATGGTGTTCCAAGGCTTCTGAAATTTGAAAATTACAAAGTCAATAATATAAGACACCTCTCTGGGAATGCAAAAAAATACCACTACATTCCTGTTACAAAAAGTCTTTATTCATTACTCATAGAATCAGGTTACGAAACCTGCAAGAAGACTGGAGTGGACAGTTATCTAATAGCTCCCTCAATAACTAAAAACCGAGATAAGGTCATTCCAAAC
>Ga0210386_10003776_pt1 | contig 12606 bp, 15 predicted proteins | sample IncBWH32OmetaG_FD_160091 | JGI IMG/M metagenome (GOLD analysis project Ga0210386, IMG submission 160091) | Forest soil microbial communities from Barre Woods Harvard Forest LTER site, Petersham, Massachusetts, United States - Inc-BW-H-32-O ... | reverse complement strand
AGCGACCTTGGCCGCGATTGCCGCGATGCGTTCCTCGGCCTTACCAAAACCTGCACCAAGCTCGGTGTGGCGTTCTGGGATTATCTCGGCAGCCGTCTCCGAGTGCCCGGCCAGCTTGACGTGCCGCCGCTGCCCGACCTGGTCCGCTGCCGTGGCCAGCCTGCCTGATACCGGCGGCTGCCCGGGATTTTGCCCCTATTACGAAATAGCACGGCGAACGGAGCTGCCCGACCCTTTCCACACCTGCCCCATGCGCGAATCGACGGCGGAATTGGGGCGCCGACGCCTCAATCGGGCCAGGAGCCGAAACAACTTTCCCGAAATCACCTCTTTTCGGGAAAGTTGTCGTCTCCGTATTCAAAGAGGAGCGCGAGGAGCGCAGCGAGGACCCAGAAGGTGAGGCGCGTCGGCCAAGGGGCGTACTCGATCAGCGCGCCGCCGAGCAGCAGGCTCGCGGCGAAACCCGCGACTTGCGCCACCGTCGTGATAAGGGCCGCGCGCTTCAACGGGCCGCCCGTGCCGAACTCCACGACGGCGGCAGTGGACGGTCCCGCCGTGAGGCCGACGCCGACCCCCATCAAGGCCCGCCCCGCGAAGAGCCACAAAACATTGGGGGCGACCGCAAACAGCAAGGCGCCGGCGAGAGAGCCGCCAAGTCCGATCAGCATCGTGGCGCGACGATCGATATGGTCGGAGAGGTCGCCGAATCCCAGCAGCACCGCGACGACGACGATGGGGTAGACTGCGAAAATCCCGGTCGTCACCGTATGGCTGAGGCGCCATTCCTGCGCATAGAGCCGATAGGCCATCGCCGGCGCCGCGCTCGTCCAGAGCGTAGGCCGACACCCATAGGCCGGCGCGCCGACTGAGGACGATGTGCGCGAGCGGCCCACGCGCGGAGGGAACGCCTGTTGAAAGCTCAGCCTTGGCCATCGCCCGATCGTTCCTTTCTCGGGACGCTCAGAGCTTCGAGCCGCCGTCGACACGGATCGTGTCGCCGGAGATCCAGCGGGCGTCGTCTGAGGCGAGGAAGGCGACCACGCCACCGACGTCGTCCGGCTGGGCGAGGCGCTTCAGGGCCTGCATCCCCAGCGCCAAATCACGGCCTGCATCGGTCTTCGTGAAGTTCGACATGGCGGTCTCGACGACGCCGGGCGCGACGGCGTTGACTCGGATGCCGCGCGCACCGAGCACGAAGGCGAAGTGCTTCGCCAGCGTGTTGACGGCGCCCTTCGTCGCCGAATAGGCCGAGAGCGCGCCGATGGCGGCATGCGCGCCAAGCGAGGAGATCAGGATGACGCTGCCGCCGCTGCCGAGGATCGGCAGAAGCTGCTGCACCAGAAAGAAAGGGGCGCGGACATTGACGGCGAAGAGCTTGTCGAAATCCTCGACCGTCGTGTCCTCGATGGTCGCCGCCTTCGAAATGCCCGCATTGGCAACGAGAATGTCGAGCCGGTCGCCGACAATGCGCCGAACCTGGGCCGCGAGCTTGTGCGGCCCGTCGGCTATGGCCAGGTCCGCCGCGACCGCGTCGGCGCGGCCGCCGCCGGTGCGGATTTCATTCACGACCAGGTCGGCCTCGGCCGCGCCACGGCTGTAGTGGACGAGCACCTGTGCGCCCGCCTTGGCGAGCGCGAGCGCGCTGGCGCGGCCGATGCCGCGCGAGGCGCCGGTGACCAGGGCGGTTTTGCCGGAGAGAGTTGTCATGACCGTGCTTCCATTTGGTTCGGATCGGGCCGCCATGGCGCGGAGGCAGGGATTCGCAGGCGCGGGCGCCCAGAGCCGTTTGTGATAAGTGCTTCGCTATTGAGCGGCGGTCCGCCGGCTACCCGTCAAGGAATGCAGAGACGTGGCGGACGAAGAATAGAGACCGCCGCCTGACCGGGCGCGGAAGCAAACCGCGCCCGGCCAAGATCAGTTAGTGGCTCTTGCCGCCATCGACGTTCAGGACATGGCCGGTGAGGTATGAAGCTTCGTCCGACGCGACGAAGACGATCGCGTTGGCAAGTTCCTCCGAGAGCCCGAGGCGGCCCATCGGGACAGTCCCCACCAGGGCAGCCTTGTTCTCCGGCGTGCCCGTAAAGCGGGTCAGCATGCCGGTGTCCGTGGGACCAGGCGCCACGGCGTTCACACGGATTCCCGACTTGGCGACCTCGAGCGCCACCGACTTGGTGATGCCTTCGACGGCGTGCTTGCTGGCGACATAGATGGAGGCTCCCGCCGCCCCCTCGTGCCCGTAGGTCGAGGAGATGTTGATGATGCTGCCGCTGCCCTGTCCTTGCATGACGCGCACTTCGTGCTTCATGCTCAGGACCACACCGAGAACGTTCGTGTCGAACGTCGCGGCGTAGCTTTCCGCAGTTTGATCCGTGATAGGGCCAACATGGCCTTCGGTCCCAGCGTTGTTCACCGCGACATCGAGACGGCCAAACCGTGCCACGGTCTTCTCGACCAGGGCGCGCACGTCGCCCTCTTTGCGGACATCGGCGTTAATGAACTCGGCCTCCGAACCGAAAGAGCGCAGTTCCTCAGCGAGCGCCTTACCGGCCTCATCACGGCGGCCGGCAACGACCACCCTCGCGCCCTTCATGGCGAAGGCGACGGCGGCGGCGCGTCCGATGCCGGTCAGGCCGCCAGTGATCAAGACAACAGGAGTGTTCATCTTCCTAATCCCATTATGGTTCGACCTGCCGGCCAGGTATTGCTGGTTTCAACGGGACAGCTCTCCGCGAGAGGTGCGGTTCGGTTCCCGGGTGCTTGCGTGCGATGGGATTTGGGCCGTCCTGGTGCCGCTGAGAAAGACTTTGTAGGCTGGTAATCATGCTTGGCAGGCATGGAGTCGGATATGGAGCTGCGCCATCTTCGGTATTTTGTGGCGGTGGCCGAGGAGGGCAGCCTCACCGTCGCGGCCGAACGCCGGTTGCACACGGCGCAGCCGTCGCTCAGCCGCCAGATTCGCGATCTCGAATATGAAGTTGGCGCGCAGCTCCTGACGCGCAGCGCGCGCGGCATCGAACTCACCGCTGCGGGACGGGCGTTTCTCGATCACGCGCGGCTGGCGCTGGCTCAGACGCAGGCCGCGGTGGAAGCGGCACGGCGGGCGGCTCAGCCGGCCAAGCCGTCCTTCGCGCTCGGCTTCCTCACTGGGCAAGAGATGGACTGGCTGCCCGAAGCCATGCAGATCCTCAAGGACGAGCTGCCCAACATCGACGTCACGGTCTCAAGCGACTCCTCGCCCCGCCTCGCCGACGACCTCACGCGAGGCAAGCTCGACCTCGCATTCCTGCGACCGGAGCCGCAGATGCCCGATCTCGCATACAAGGTCGTGATGACGGAGCCGCTGGTCCTCGTCCTGCCGAGCGATCATCACCTCGCATCGCGCAAGGCCATCGCGATCGAGGACATCGCCGACGAGATGTTCATCAGCATGTCGAAGACCGCCCCGACGCTGCAGGCGATCATCGACGACTATCTGAACCGCGCCGGCCTCACTTGCCGCGCAGAGCACCAGATCGACAATCTCGGCATGGCGATGTCGCTCGTCGCCTCGACGCGCGGCGTGACACTTCTGCCCGCCTATGCGCAGAACTTTCTCACCTGGTCCGTGGTCAGCCGCCCCCTCAAAGGCGAAACGCCCATGATCAACCTCGTGATCGGCCACCATAGGGCGAACACATCGCCCATTTTGAAGCTGTTCCTGTCGAAGAGCGATGACTTGATCTCTCGTGTCTCGAAAAAAATGCGTACAGCTGCGAGAGCGTCGGCGTGACAGACAAAACAACTCGGTCAGTGTAGCCGCACAGTGCTGATTTCTTGCCATAGCACTCGGCGAGCGTGATGTTTTGAGTTGGGGTACCTGCGCCATGTGAACTGCGACAACAGAACAGCAGCTATCACCCGCGACCGACATCTGAGCAGATATCGCTCTGGGGAATCGTCACCACGTATATCTGCGAGCGCTTCCCCACGCATGTCCGGGCATCGGGCTACGGCATCGGCTACAGCCTTGCGGTGATCATTCCGGCATTCGCCGGCGCCTATTTGCTGGCACTGCGGCACCTCATGCCGTACGCCTACACGCCGGTGGTGCTGATCACGTTGTCCGGGATACTGATCGTGATCGGCGCCTTGACGGGTCCAGAAACACGCGACGTGGAACTGGGGCGCCCATTCTGACTGCGAACCGGCACACAAGCGGGACCCCCGCCGAAGTTAGGCCAACGCCTTCAATGTGCTATGCAAACCGAGCCGGAGTCGGGAACGACGCCGCGCACCCACGCTCGGACGACGCGAAATTGACGTCTCCCTTGAAAGTTGACTCCGGTCGCAGTGCGACGCTGCTGATCAGCAGATGTGCGGCGCGCGCTGCCGGGTTGGACTTTGACGGTCGCTGTTCGACCAACATCAAGTAGCCCCAGAATTTGGAAGAATCTGCCGCGGTAACGCCCTCCCCGGGCTTCCATGTAGGCCGCGGGGAAAACGGCCTTGACGCGTGACAGAAGATGCACCAACTATGGTCAGTTCCGAATAGGAACCCTTTACGAATGCAGTTGAGTGGTCACCGCCAGGAGACATGCCATGTCCGGTACCTCAGGAGCGGTCGTTGTTGGCGGCGTTGGGGAGGGATTGGGCCTTGCCATCGTTACGCGCTTTGCGACCGCTGGTCACCCGGTCGTCATGCTTGCCCGTTCCGCGGACCGACTGGCGACGTTTGAACAAAAGGTCGCCGCCTTGGGCGGCGTCGCACGGGGTCGTCCGACGGACGTCCGCGACGAACGGCAGGTGGTCGAATTGTTCGAGGAAGTCGCGACGGAGCATGGCCGCATCGACGCGGCGATCTACAACGCTGGTGGGCAGCATCGCAAGCCGCTGCTGGAGATAACCGGCGACACGTTCGAGAAGGTCTGGCGCCTCGGCTGCTTCGGTGCCTTCGTGTTCGGCCGGGAAGCGGTGCGTCACATGCCGCCGCAACAGCAAGGGACGATCATATTTACAGGAGCGACGCGTCGGTCCGGGGCGGAGCGAGCTTCGCCGCTTTTGCTGCGGCCAAATTCGGAACCCGTGCGGTCGCCCAGAGCATGGCGCGAGAATTCGGGCCACAGGGCATTCACGTCGCCTCGGTCGTCGTGGACGGCGGCATTGACATGCCTGAGATCCATCGCCGCTACGCAGCATCAGGCACGACACCGCCGGACGAGAGTCTGCTGGCTCCAAGTGCAATCGCCGAGACCTACTATCAGATCCATCGCCAGCACCGCAGTGCATGGACGATGGAGACAGAAGTCCGGCCCTACTGCGAAAAATTCTGACGGGAGGCGCGCGTGTCACAGGTCGCTACTGCCAGCCCGGTTTGGTGGGGACCTCCGGAGGCCAGTGCGCAGGATACCTCACTTGTGCTCTGGGGCGTCGGCACAACGCGCGCGTTTCGCGCGCACTGGATGCTGGCCGAGATGGGACTGCCCTATATTTCATACCGCATCCAGTCACGGACTGGCGAGACGATGTCCGCCGAATATCTGAAGCTCAACCCACGCCATAAGATACCGACCCTGCAGCATGGCACGCTGTGCATGGGAGAAAGTGCGGCGATCGTGCAGTACCTGTCCGAGCGTTTCGAGACTCCTGCCGACTTCTATGCTCCCGCTGATCCTGCCGCGCGGGCGAAGATCAATGAGTGGTGCTATTTCGTGATGAACGAACTCGATGGCCACACGCTCTACGTCATTCGCCGTCATGTCGGCCTGAAGCACATCTACGGCGAGGCACCGGAGGCAGTGGAATCCGCCAAGATCTATTTCCGGGAGCAGATCGAGGCGTTGGAACCGAAATTCCGTGGGGCGGACGAGTATCTGTTCGGTGCAAAGCTGAGCCTGGCGGATATCCTTCTCACGACATGCCTCGACTGGGCGGTCGGGGTGGACATACCGTTGCCGCGTTCGGTCTGGGCCTATCGCGAAAGAGTCACCAGCCGGCCAGCCTATGGCGTGGCAGAATATCGCAACGACCCGTCGACCATACCACCGCCTGAAGCACTGATGTGCGACACTGCCATGGGGAAAAACTGATATGCCCGGCCCCCTGCACGGCGTTCGTATCCTCGACATGACCGGTATGATCTCCGGCCCGATGGCAACCATGCTGCTCGCCGACCAGGGGGCGGACGTCATCAAAATTGAGCCGCCCGCCGGTGATCTGATGCGGCATTACGGCGTCATGCGGAAGGGCATGTCATCGTCGTTCCTGTCCAACAATCACGGCAAACGCTCGCTCACGGTGGACATCAAGGCGCCCGAGGGGTTGGGGATCATGCTCAAGCTGGCGGCGACCGCCGACGTTTTGGTGCAGAACTTTCGTCCTGGCGCAATCGAACGGATGGGGCTCGGCGAAGACGCGGTGCGGAAAGTCAAGCCGGATATCATCTACGTCTCGATCAGCGGCTTTGGCGAGCATGGGCCCTATGCGATGCAGCGCGTGTATGACCCGGTGATCCAGGCGTTGTGTGGCCTCGCCGAGATCCAGGCAGATCGCGAGACCCGCCAGCCTCGCATGGTACGCACGGTCATTCCCGACAAGACGACGGCTGTGACGGCAGCCCAGGCGATCACCGCTGCACTCTTCGGCCGCGAGCGCACAGGGCAGGGCCAGCATGTGCGTCTTGCGATGCTGGATACGATGGTGGCGTTTCTCTGGCCGGAAGCAAGTTCCAGCCTCAGCTATGTGGGGGACGAAGCCGATCCGACACGTGGCCAGATGGGGCTCGATCTCGTGTTCAAGACGCAGGATCGCTACATCACCGCGGGCGCGGTGTCGGACAACGAATGGCGAGGGATGTGCCATGCGCTCGCGCGGCCAGATTTGATTGACGACAAGCGGTTCAAGACGGTTGCCGACCGTTCGCGCAATGTGGTGGTGCGGCGTCGGCTGATGAGTGAGGAACTGGCCAAGTGGCCGTCTGCGGAGATTCTCGCTCGTCTACAAGCTGAGAATGTGCCCTGCGCACCTGTGCTGAGCCGCACCGAGTTGCTTGACGACGAGCAAGTGCACACGAATGGCATCATCGAAATCCATGACGATCCGGTACTCGGCAAGGTGCGCCAGCCCCGGCCGGCCGCGCGATTCAGCGCCACGCCTTCCGCGGTGCGTCGCCTAGCTCCCTATCTCGGCGCCAACAACGCCGAACTGCTGTCGGAGCTCGGTTACGCAGCGCCAGACATCGAACGACTGACCGCAGCAGGTGTGCTGCATGCGCAGCAGCAGCCGGCCGACGACTGAGCGACGGGCAACACAAGAGGGGGCGTTCTCCGAACGGCGGCGATCGCCCGAGGCCCAGGCGATTTTCGTGGCGTTCGTTACCCGGACTTCCCACTAGCCCACTGCACGTCCCCGCTGTAGAATCCATATAATGGCAGTTGGCGTGTGAGAGGGATCGATGCGTTGGGGTGAGTTGGGCAGCGAGCGATGCTCCGTGGCTCGTACGGTCGCGGTATTGGGCGACCGCTGGACCTTATTGATCCTGCGCGATTGCTTCCTGCGCATTCGCCGCTTCGATGATTTCGAAACGCGGCTCAACATCACGCGCCATATTCTCGCCGATCGGCTGCGAAAGCTTGTTGACGCCGGCGTGCTGGTGAAAGTGCCATATCAGGACCGTCCGGTGCGTTATGAATATCGGCTTACCCAGAAGGGGCTCGACCTTTATCCCGTCCTGATGAGTCTGGTGCATTGGGGAGATACCTACACCGTCGGCAAAGCTGGTCGGCCCCTGCTGCATCAGCACCTTGCCTGCGGCCATACCTTCGACCCGGTTATGGCATGCTCGGAATGCGGCGAGGCGATCGATCCACGTCAGGTTCGGGTACTTCCCGGGCCGGGCGCCGGCCGGAAGCCCAACGAGATCCAGGCTGTGCTGGGGCACACCGATCCTGGCAGCTCCAACGCGGGGACAACAACCGTCAAGCGGACCAGATCAGACCGCCGGCGCGGTCGCGTTGCTGCCTGACCGCCAAGCTTTCAGGTGCTGGGAAAGACCAGCGAAACGGGTTGCCGCGGCTGCGTATTCTGCTCGCAATCTGGCGATCAGTGCAGCCGCCGGCACCACGACCTTCACTGCGCCGATCCCCTGACCCGATCCCCAAATGTCACACCAGGGCTTCACGTTACTCCCATCTCGCCGTTCGGCGAAATTCATTGCCGACGGGTCGGACGTCGGCAGGTTGTCAGGATCCAGGCCGGAGCGGATAACGGAGGGGCGCAGGTAGTTGCCGTGCACGCCGGTGAACAAATTCGTGTAAACGATATCTTCCGCGCCACTCTCGACGATCATCTGTTTGTAATCGACATCCGCATTGGCTTCATCCGTAGCGATGAAGGCCGAGCCGATATAAGCGAAATCGGCGCCCATGCCTTGCGCGGCAAGGATGTTGTCGCCAGTTGCGATCGCCCCCGACAGGGCAAGCGGGCCGTCCCACCATGTTCGCAATTGCTGCACGAAGGCGAACGGCGACAACATGCCCGCATGGGCGCCTGCGCCGGCCGCCACCGCGATCAAGTCATCAGCGCCTTTTTCGATCGCCTTATGCGCAAACCGATCGTTGATGACGTCGTGCACGACAATGCCGCCGTAGGAATGCACGGCTTGAGCCACGTCTTCCCGCGCCCCAAGCGAGGTGATCACCACCGGTACCCGGTGCTTCACACACAGCGCCAGATCCTGCTCCAGCCTGGCATTGGTGCGATGCACGATCTGGTTGACGGCGAACGGCGCCGCCGGGTGCTCGGGATACGCCGCGTCGTGCGCAGCAAGCGTTTCGCGAATACGCGCGAGCCACTCGTCCAGCAAAGCCGGCGGCCGGGCGTTCAGCGCAGGGAAGCTGCCGACCACGCCAGCCATGCACTGGGCGATTGTCAGATCGGGATTGGATATGATGAACAGTGGGGCGGCGATCACCGGCAGCGACAGCCACCCTTCGAAGCTCGCGGGGATGCTCACGGCTTTGGGGTCCTTTGCGGATGGTAGCGGCTCTCTACGCTAGATAGGGTTCTGATTCGGAACCCGTCAAGAGCCATCGGGCTTTAATGGGTCTGGCAGGCTTGACAGGTTCCATAAAGGAACCTACTGTGTTGTGGATAGTGGATTAGACACGATCAACAGCTGAATGGGCGTGGGCTGGAGGCGCGAGAATGAGGTCGACGATCGATCCAGACGGTTGGTTCAACACCGGCGATCTCGCGGCCGAGATCGCCATTCTCGATACGCTCCCCGCGGGCTCCACGGGAAAGAGTCCCCAGCACAAACGGGTTGGAGTTGCGCATTGGGCGGCTGCGACCTGAAGGGAATTACAATGGAACGCAGGCAGGCCACCGTCGCGGTCATTGGCGCCGGCGATTATATCGGCGGCTCCATTGCCAAGCGATTTGCCGCAGAGGGATTTACGGTCTTCGTGGGACGTCGAAACGGGGAAAAGCTCATGCCCCTTTTGGCGGAAATCGAGGCCGCTGAGGGACGCGCGTTCGGTCGTTCGCTCGACGCGCGGCAGGAAGCTGATATCGCCGCCTTCCTACAGGAGGCGGATCGGGTGGCACCGCTGGAGATCTGCATCTTCAACATCGGTGCCAACATCAACTTCCCGTTGCTCGACACGACTGAGCGGGTCTTTCGCAAGCTGTGGGAGATGGCATGCTATTCCGGCTTCCTCGCCGGGAGAGAAGCGGCGCGACTGATGCTGCCGCGGAGGAAAGATGCGATCTTTTTCACCGGGGCCACAGCAAGCCTGCGCGGCAGCATCGGTTACGCGGCCTTTGCTGCTGCGAAATTTGGATTACGCGCGGTGGCGCAAAGCGCGGCGCGGGAGCTGGGGCCGAAAAATATCCACGTGACTCATCTGGTAATCGATTCCGAGGTCGATACCGCCTGGGTGCGCGAACGGATCAAGGCGCGCGAGGGAGAAGAGGCGCTGCGTAACCTAGATCCCAACCGCCTGATGCGACCCGAAACGGTCGCGGAGACCTATTGGAAACTGTATCAGCAGCCGCGCGACGCTTGGACCTTCGAGTCAGAAATCCGGCCCTTCGCTGAGAAATGGTGAGGTCATGAGCAAGGTGGAGTTCCACTTCGATTTCGGCAGCCCGAATGCCTATCTCAGCCACCTGGTCATTCCGGGCATCACGCGGCGGACAGGCGCGAGGTTCGAGTATGTGCCGGTATTGCTCGGGGGAGTTTTCAAACTGACCGGCAACCGCTCGCCGGCCGAAACTCTGGTTGGTATCAAGAACAAGCCGGAGTACGAACGGCTGGAGACAAGGCGCTTCATCGAGCGTCGCGGGATCACGACGTTCCACCCCAACCCGTTCTTCCCGGTCAACACGCTGGTGCTCATGCGTGCCGCCATCGCAGCGCAGAAGCTCGACGTGTTCGAGCGGTACGTCGACGAGGTTTATCCCCACATGTGGTCGGATCCGAAGAAATTGGACGATCCCGCCGTGCTTCGGGCGGCGCTGCTTGGGTCGGATTTGGACGCGGAGCAACTGCTAACGATGGCGCAAACGCAGGAAGTGAAAGACGCGCTCCTGGCCAATACGCAACGTTCGGTCGACCGAGGCACATTCGGTTCGCCAACGCTCTACGTAGAAGACCAGATATTCTTCGGTAAGGATCGGCTGCGCGACGTTGAGGAAGCTATCGTCAGGAGCTGCCCATGACGAACCGGAAACTTGCATTGGTGACTGGCGTGGGCCCCGGGACCGGCGCGGCCATCGCGCGGCGCTTCGCAACCGGCGGCTATGATGTAGCCATGCTGGCGCGCGATGGCGAACGGCTTACAGCCCTGGCGCGTGAGAGTCCCAACACCCACGCATATGTTTGCGATGTGACCGACGAAGCGCAACTCGATGCCGCGCTTGCAACGGTACGGGCGACCCTCGGGGAGCCGTCGATCTTGGTCCACAATGCAGTGGGCGGCGCACGCGGCAATTTCCTAGACATCGACCCGCAAGTGTTGAACAGAAATTTTCAGGTCAATACGATGGCGCTGTTGTACCTGGCACGGCGGCTTGCCCCTGCGATGATTTCAGCCGGCTCCGGCGCCATGATTGCCACCGGCAATACATCGGCCCATCGCGGCCGTCCGAATTTCGCGGGCTTTGCGCCCACCAAAGCCGCGCAACGTATTCTCGCCGAGGCGATCGCACGGGAGATCGGGCCGAAAGGGGTGCATGTCGCCTATGTGACGATCGATGCCGTCATCGACCTGGCCTGGACGCGCGGGCGCTGGCCCGATGCTCCTGATGACTTCTTCATCAAGCCTGCCGCTATCGCGGAGGAAGTTTGGCACGTCGCCCACCAGGATCGCTGTGCATGGTCGTTCAACGTCGAGTTGCGGCCCTTCCGCGAAACGTGGTGACCGCGCGCAGCGCTAAGACAAGAGAACTGGCGGGAGGATAACCATGGACAACGAATTAGTGGAACACGAGCAACGCGGCCCTGTCTCGGTCCTGACGATGGTCTATCGACCCTACAATCTGCTTGGGCCGAAATTGATGGGCGCGCTCGTCGCCGCATTCTCCGAGGCCCGTGACGCCGGCAGCCGGGCGATCGTGATGCGCAGTGGGCTGCGACATTTCTGCGCCGGGGCCGATGTCTCCCTGCTCGGCGCACGGGCGGAGCAAGGCGACCGGAGCCAGTCGGAAATCAAAGGTGTCGACTTCCTTAAGCTGATGGAGCTGCTGCCGATCCCGATCGTGGCCAGCGTGCACGGTGTCTGCCTCGGCGGCGGTTTCGAGCTTGCGCTGGCCAGCGACTACATCGTCGCGGCAAGCTCGGCAAAGATCGGTTCCGTCGAAGCGGCGCTTGGGCTGCATCCCCTGCTGGGTGGCATCCAACGCCAGACCCAACGCGCCGGTGCCATGCGGGCCAAGGAGATGTCGATGCTCGGGCGCCGCTATGATCCGGCGACCTTGGAACGCTGGGGCCTGATCAACTTGGTCGTTGCAGACGACATGCTGGAAAAGGCGACCTTCTCCATCGCCGAGGAATTGGCGCACGGTCCGACGGTCGCGCACGCGGCGACCAAGGAGCTGGTCCATATCGCCGTCAACCAGGGTGTCGGCGCTGCGGACGAGGCGATGACCGAGATCCAGAAACCGATCTGGGCGTCCGAAGACCTGCAGATCGGGCTGGCATCCTTCCGCGCGAACGGTCCCGGCCTTGCCAAATTCGTAGGGCGCTGATCATGAGCGGTCCTCTCGCCGGTGTCCGTGTGGTCGATTTTTCCCGTGTTCTCGCTGGTCCGCTCTGCGCGCGGACATTGCTTGATCTGGGAGCGGGGGTGATCAAAATCGAGCCGCCCCGGCCGGATGTCTCGCGGTTCGCATTCCCGGGAAAGCCCGGCATGTCCGGGTATTACGCACAGCAGAATGCCGGCAAACGCAACGTCAGCATCGATCTGAACGTGCCAGGCGCGCAGGAATTGGCATTGCGCCTATGTGGTCAACCTCCACACCGCGGTCCTGCATCATCTCTTCGAGTTGGCGATAGCTGATCGGATACGCCACGTACCAGCGGACACCCCACAGGATGACATCCCGCTCGAAGTGACTGCCCTTGAACTC
>Ga0210386_10003770_pt1 | contig 12620 bp, 12 predicted proteins | sample IncBWH32OmetaG_FD_160091 | JGI IMG/M metagenome (GOLD analysis project Ga0210386, IMG submission 160091) | Forest soil microbial communities from Barre Woods Harvard Forest LTER site, Petersham, Massachusetts, United States - Inc-BW-H-32-O ... | reverse complement strand
CGATGATCCTGACCCCATCGCAGAGGCAGCCATCAAGTTGTTGGAAGACGACGCTGAGCGGCATGCGATGCGAAAACGTGCTTATCTTCATTCACGCGGCACGACATGGAAAAAGACAGCGCAGGCTTACATGGCAAGCTTTCAACGCGCCCGCGTCGAACGGATGTTGCGGCCACGTGCCGCCTTGCAGGACATTTACGCAAAAAAGGCGATAGATAGATTGCCTCCGCTGGATACATCGCATTTATTAAACATGACTGATGACACGGGCATCTTGCAGCATGCCATTTTCTCTCTGCCCAATTGCCTTGAAGGCTATACGACCGATGACAATGCACGAGGGCTCATCGTGACAACGCTGCTGAACGGATCGCTACTGTCCGACGTCTACGCACACGCCCTTCTGTCTGGCCGATATCTGGCTTTTCTATGGTTCGCCTTTCATGAGAAGACGGGCAGGTTCAGAAATTTCCTAAGCTACGACCGCAAATGGCAAGAAGAAGTAGGTTCGGAGGACAGCCACGGTCGCGCTTTATGGGCGCTGGGAACAGTGCTTGGCCGCTCGGAAGACGCCGGCTTGAGAGGCGCGGCAGGCAGGCTCTTTGAGGCTGCGCTTCCAGCCACGCTGACGTTTTCCAGTCCGCGTGCCTGGGCATTCTCTGTACTGGGCATGCAGGCATACCTAGACTGGTTCCCCGGGGATAGGGTGATTCAGGCTACTCGTAATCTACTCGCGAATCGGCTGCTGGATATCTATGAACGAAGTCATTGGCAGACGTGGAAGTGGTTTGAGAAGAGCCTTTCTTACTCGAATGCAAGGTTGTCGCAGGCCCTCATAGTCGCAGGATGGAGGAGCGAGAACAAGAGGATGATCGACGCCGGATACGAGTCGCTCCGTTGGCTTATCGCTGCGCAGCACAGAGAGGAAGAAGACATCTTCGTTCCGATAGGCTCGAGGGGATTTTTCACGGAGAACGGTGAGAAGGCTCGCTTCGATCAGCAACCAGTCGAAGCCTGCGCAACCATTTCTGCCTGTCTGCAGGCATACCGGGTAACAGAAGAGACGTTTTGGCTTGACGAGGCATGGTGCGCCTTCCGCTGGTTTCTTGGTGAAAATGACCTCCAAGTGCCGCTTTACGACGCCACAACCGGGGGCTGTAAAGATGGGCTTCATCCCGATCGCGTGAATGAAAACCAGGGAGCCGAATCAACCCTGTCGTTCCTGATGTCATTGCTCGAAATGCAAAACATCGGAGCGCCAATTACAGAGAACCAGAGTCAGGAAATGAGTGTCTGTCTTTGAATCCAATTAGGCTTCCAGCAACATCCCCGGAATACCTCACTGTTGAACAACAGCATTCGCAAGTACCCGCTGTTGATTCTCTGTTTGTACGCCATCCTTCGAATCCGATCCTCCGACGGCAAGACTGGCCCTATCCGGTCAACAGCGTCTTCAATGCAGGCGCGACACGGCTGGTCGACGGAGATACCTTGTTGCTTTGCCGCGTCGAAGACCGACGAGGGCTGTCGCACCTTTGCGCTGCGCGTTCAGCCAATGGAATTGATGAATGGCGTATCGACCCCCAACCAACATTGATGGCGAATCCGCGGGAATATCCGGAAGAGATTTGGGGGATTGAGGATCCGCGCATCACGTATGTTCCTGAGTTGGAGAAGTATGCAGTAGCCTACACTTCCTACGCTCGCGGTGGCCCGGGCGTTTCGCTCGCACTGACCAAGGACTTCAAAAACTTCGAGCGATATGGCGTGATCATGCCGCCGGAAGACAAAGATGCTGCCCTCCTACCGCGGAGAATCGGAGACTTCTGGGCTCTTATTCATCGGCCGGTGACGACGCTTGGCGCTCACATGTGGATTTCATATTCCCCAGATCTGCAACATTGGGGCAGCCACAAAGTGATGCTCGAGGCGCGACGCGGTGGGTGGTGGGATGCCAACAAGATTGGACTTTGTTCCCCTCCTATTGAAACGGCGAAAGGCTGGCTGACGATCTATCACGGGGTGAGGCAAACAGCATCCGGCAGTATCTATCGATTGGGTCTTGCTTTGTTCGACATAGACAGACCGGACATTTGCTTACAAAGAGGAGACTCCTGGATGTTTGGTCCAGAAGCTTCCTACGAGCGCGGCGGGGATGTCAACGATGTTGTGTTTCCATGCGGACAAACCATCGGCGCCGACGGAGACACCATTCATCTCTATTACGGAGCAGGCGACTCATGCATGGCGATGGCAACTGGTAGCGTCCGGGATCTTCTCTCTTGGTTGGATTTCAATTCCAGCGCTCGAGATGGAAATGATTCTTAACGTACCGGTCATCGAATTGGAAAGAGCTACCTAAAATGAATTCTATAGAACTGAACTGGCCTAGCAGTGTTCCACGGATACTCTGGATGGGTCGGAATTGTCCTCGCTGTAGCTCGATCGAATTCCAGACGGCCGACTCGCATTCTCTGGATCGGGTTCTGAGACTGTTCGGGCTGTTTCCGATTCGCTGTGTCAATTGTTGGCGACGGTACTATCGGTTTGGGAAGTGAAGATCAGATAAAACATGACTGCTGCCGAAAACAATTGGAGCTCTGCTTCACTGCATCAGGACGAAAGAGAGAACATAATGGGCAGCTCAACATATTCATCCAGCCATACGTCGAACGATCTGTTATTTAGTTTGGACGGGGGGCGCTCTCGGCGATCACTGAATTATGAGATCGTCGCTCAGAGCGCGGAAGAGGTGCAGGACACACAGAACGCTCCTGCCGTCAGCATGGGACCATACCTGATCGAATCTGGGCAAACGCAGCTTCTAACGACAATCAGCATCTATAGCGAGCGCGGAGAAATGCGAGAGCAGATACGGTTGCTCTATATGAATGCCGTTGCACTTCGAGTCTGGAATGCCATGGGCAAGAAACCACGGCTGATCGGCGCACAGCATCGTCCATCACGAACGGCCCTGCTGACGTTTGGCGTTCCGTTCAGTGAATAGGGAGCGCAGAGACACAGGTTACGGTTAGCGTCGGAGAATCCGTATGTGGAAGCGATGGCGATTCGCGGGTATGGTAATAGCGGCAGTCCAAGTAGCCGGTGTCTCTGTCGCTATGGGGCAGCAAGCCTGGACGGAATCCGGCGCTATATCCGGGGTGCGAGAAGGCGGGTTGAGTGTCTATAAAGGCGTCCCATTTGCTGCCCCGCCGGTCGGCGACTTGCGTTGGCGGCCTCCCGCGACTGTCACACCTTGGACTGGCACGCGCGAGACGGACGCGTTTGCCCCGGCGTGTGTGCAAACTGGCGTGTCTATGCCTGGTGAGACGCCGCCCTCAGTGAGTGAGGATTGTCTCTATCTCAATATCTGGACGCCGGCGAAGAGCGCGCAAGAACGCCTGCCGGTGATCGTCTGGATCTATGGCGGGGGTTATATCAACGGGTCGGCCTCGATGCCTTTGTACTGGGGCGACCAGCTTGCGCATAAAGGCGTGATTGTTGTCACGATCGCGTATCGACTTGGTCCACTGGGCTTCCTTGCGCATCCGGAACTGACGCGCGAGTCCCCGCACCACTCGTCGGGCAACTACGGTTTGATGGACCAGATCGCCGCACTCCAATGGATCCAGAGGAACATTGCAGCCTTTGGCGGCGATCCGAAAAATGTGACGATCGCCGGTCAATCTTCAGGATCGATATCAGTCAGCATCCTGATGGCCTCGCCGTTGGCGAAGGGCTTATTTCAACGTGCCATTGGAGAAAGCGGCGGTCTGTTTGAACCGCTTCAGCTGGCACCAAAATACCTGCTGGCCAATGCAGAGGGTGACGGAGAGAAGTACGCGGCTTCGCTGGGTGCATCCTCTCTCAAAGAACTACGCCAGCTAGCGGCAGATCGTCTCACTGGCAATGCTGGCGGCATTGTCCACCCGGTCATAGAACCCTATGTGCTTCCTGCGTCACCCTATGAAGCCTTCACGTCAGGGCGGCAGAACGATGTCCCGTTGCTCTTAGGTTCGAACGCCGATGAGGCGCGCTCGTTGACGGATGTCTCCCAGGTGAAGGCCGCCACTTTCGACAGCGACATCGAGCACAGCTTCGGCCAACTTCCGGCCCCGCTGATCGCAGCGTATCCCCACTCGACCGACAAAGAGGCGCAACAGGCAAGGCTCGACCTCGAACGCGATCTCCGCTTCGGCTGGGACATGTGGGCGTGGGCGAGGCTGCAAGCCGGAACCGGGCACAACCCTGTCTACTACTACTCATTTCGACAGAAGCCGCCGTTCCCGGCCGGTTCGGTGTATGAAAGTTGGGGCGCGAGTCACTATGCCGAACTCTGGTATGTCTTCAATCATCTGGACCAGGAGCCCTGGCGCTGGAGCGAGGCCGACCGGAAAGTCGCCGAAGAGATGTCCAGCTACTGGGTCAATTTTGCGAGATCGGGCAATCCGAATAGTCCGGACGTTTCCCCGTGGCCAGCGTTCACCAACGCGGAGAGCAGGGTCCTGGCAATCGGCGATCCGATCACCGTCGACGGGGTGACGAATATCACCGGCCTGAAGGTTTTTGATGACGTCTACACGAGTGTGCGTGGCAAGCCATTTGCCGTGCGATAACGGCCACTCGTAGCGGCACGCCATGAACAGCCTTTAACGCCAGCCACTGTTTTTGTAGTGCTTACTCTTGATATCGAGCATAGATCCTCCGACCATTTGGAACCAGCCTCTGCGCGGTCTATAGCCGCACATTAGAGAATGGCCTTCAGCCGCGCAATCCCGAAAGTCACCTTTGCGCAAAGACAAGACATCGAGACTGCTCACCGAACCCGATATAATTCCGCGCAAATGGTGCTAAGCTCTCTTGCGAAGAAACTATTCCGAACACTGGCGAGAGTCATTCCACAGTGCGGCATGGTGTCGCAGGCCGTAGCCTTCAATATGTTCCTCGCTTTCTTTTCGAGTCTGCTGGTTGTGCTCGGCCTGATGAGCAATTCTCTAAGAGGGAGGAGCGGTGGCGAGCTTACTGTGCGACTTTCGGCGATTCTGCCCCCGGGAAGTTGGCAGCTCATTTCTGATTTCCTGTTGCGTCGGGGAGTGGATCCCGGGGCATGGGTGCTTTTCGGCTGGGTCGGGACGCTGCTCGTCGGCTCGCAAGTAATGAAACTCATCATGGAAGGCATCCACCTTATTTATGGTGATCGTGAGAGACATTCTTTTCTCGGTCGGCAGCTTCGTGGCTTGCTTTTGTTTTGCGTGTCCATTGTGGCATGGCTCCTGGCCGTCGGGCTGAGTGTCTTTGGCCAGCCATTGCGCCAATGGATAACTCGAGATTTCGGCCCCTCTCCTTTGGTTCTCGACTTCTGGACCGTGATGCTTCCAATCTTGGGAGGGATCTTGACAATGCTCGTCCTGGCCTTGATTTATCGCGTCGCGCGACCGGGGGCAACGACTTGGAGGTCCGTTCTGCCTGGAGCAGCTGCCGCTGCAATTCTATGGTGGGGCGTCAATCTACTCTTTGGAATTTACGTTCAGAAAATGCAGTATGGTTCTGTCTACGGTGGGCTGGCCGCCGTGATCGGTTTGATGGTGTGGATGGAACTCTCTGCGATGATCGTCTTTCTGGGCGCGGCCTGGAACGCAGAAAGCACCTGAGCATATATTTCTTGGGAGCGGATACGATCGATCAATGCTGCATGCGGGCTTCCTTCACCGCATATTGATAAATTAGGTCATCCCATCCCACGGCGACATGCTTCAAACTGTGAAGAGACGGTCGCCTGCTGATACTAAGTAAAATCGTACTCAAGAAGACTCAGTCATCCAAGGAGCTTTATGGCGTGCAGAGCTTACCGATTTTGAGGCTGAATCCCTCGGACAGGCCACGCTTTCTCCGGTTGCCCGGACTAAATTGAATCTACGTCCGGGTTTTCTCTCGCGGCCCTGGTCGGATCAGATGTTGTGCTGAATGGACTGGAAGCGACCTCAACGTTTGCTGCCCACTTGAGAGTTTGGGTTTGATCCCCTCTCCGGCTCCCGCCGCAGCATAGATCAAGCGCATGTGGTTACGGCCGACGCAATGATTCAAATTCGTTTGCCTATACCGTTGTGTGGCCTGCCCCGAGGGATCCGAAAGCACATCCTTGTAGAAGTCGGCAGATTCAGCAAACTGGCGTAGCTTAGAATGTCAACTCTTTGCGAACAGGGTAACGCGCTCATTGAGGCAGGGGCCCTCCAGTGGCGCGCCAAGCCGTTAATATAGGAAGCGCGTAAAATCCCTCTTTGCAGATTGTTCCTTCGAGGCCCAATGAACAAAACCAGGAAGTTGATCACGGTTGTTGCGCTTTGCTGCGGCTGTGCAGTCTTCCCAGCGCACATCGCGCTCGCTCAGCCCCGCCCTCAGGACGCAGCCCTCATCACTCACCGCAATACGCTGAGCGTGGTCGAACACAGCTCCTCGTCGGCGCCGCCGCGGCGCATGACTCCGTACAGGTCATGGTCAAACTGCGAAAAGTGGTAAGTGCGAATCTTGCCGTCGGAAGTCAACCGGATGCGGCTGCATCTCGGCAAGGATGCTCACCGCGATCTCCTCCGGCGACCCATTCGGGATGCTCGTTCCCGCTGGCGCCCGCACTTGATTCAATCTCTCCGCGCCGATCCCTCGTTCGCCTAGATGCTGAAGAACTTTGGCCGCCTTTGATTTGCTGGCCACGAACGCTACATAAGAAGCCCTCTGTTCGCAGCGCCGGTTCGAGCGCCTCCTCTTCGCACTCTCCCTGCGTGGACACGACGATAAAAATTCGGTGCCCAAGCTTCAGCCGTCCTCCCTTAACCTCTACGCACAAGCGGTGACAGGCATCAAGCGTACGGCGCAGAGCAAAGTAGCGCGGCTAGTTTTTGCGGAGAAGGAACAAACCGAGGATTAGAAAATCCTTATTGGACCTTTTCGGACCGGCGGTGATTATGGGTGTTTTTGCTAAGTTGTTTATTTTGTTGGCGTCCCCGACGGGATTTGAACCCGTGTTATCGCCGTGAAAGTAACCGAACAACTCGCAACAATAACGCATTGCTGAGAATCAGAATGCATCGGAACGAATCCCAGCAACCGGAACGAACAGCTTAAGTGCTCCGCAGATGTCCGCGAAGAACCGGGAACCGAAGTGGCGGCCTTCGAGACCAGGTGCCACCGGACGGCGAAGGCGGTTGCCTAGTTGCGTTCAAACTACGAGAAGCCTCTGCGGGTAGAGCACCTGGCAACGATTGCAGGCATGAGTCGATCTACGCTGCACCACCATTTTCGCGCCCTTACCGCGATGAGTCCGCTGCAATTTCAAAAGCAACTTCGCTTGCACGCCGCGCGGCAACGCATGCTCACGAGTGAAGTGGACGCGGCAAGTGCGGCGTTCGAGGTCGGCTACGAAAGCCCGAGCCAATTCAATCGCGAGTACAGGCGATTCTTCTATCTACTCGGCCATCTGACCGCGATGCACGATCGCATGTTTCCCTTACTTGGCATTGGGGAGAGACTTCACACTGAGCTGGACGAGCCGCATATCGCGAAATCCGGACCGCGTGCTTGCCGATCCACTCTCGGCAACCGAACTTATGAGAGCATGGGCCGAGGTTAATGACAAACTCACTAGAGCCTTCGAAGGATTCACATTGGAAGACTGGCTGCAAAAGCACACAGCAGTTTCCGATGAGGATTTCATCAAGGATCCTATGCGCAACCGGATTGCCGTCGTGATGAACCGCACCAGCCACGCTTCGTACCACGTGGGGCAGGCAGCTCTTACAAAATGAGCGCAACACGAGAGCCAAGTGCGGTTGACAGTTTACGACCGGGGATTTGTGAACTACTCACCCAGAACCAACAGTTGCGAATAGCGCCAATGGAAGCGAGGAGTGGATCGCTTGTGCTGGCCGAGATCGTCAAGCGGTTGAATTGAAGGGCGCACTCCAGCGGCAGGGAGACGTGTCTGGTCAGTTGTGCGGACAGTCACGACAATGGCCTCTCCTGCAGCCAGTCGACGTACAGCAGGCGCTCGGCAAGGAACCAGGAGCCATCTATCTTTACAAGGGTGTCGGAGTAGCGGAGCGAGGCGACCATCAAGCGATTCTTTCCACTGTCGACAGTGACGTGATGCGCCAGGCAGTAAGCCTCGCCTGTTGCGCGGTCGTTCTCCAGCGTGAAGAGTGTGCTCTGTCCAATAAAATGCGTTGTGGCGTCGTACTTGTTCAGGTCGGCAAAGACAGGAGCGAGTTCCTCTCGCGAGTGCAGCTCTTGTGAGGGCTTTCGATCCTTTGCGTTCATATAAACCACGAAGTGAGTGTCTTCGGTAAAGAGAGACATCTGACCTTTCGCATCGCGACGATCGGCGCAGTGCGCATAGGCCTCGACGAGTTCGCGAATCGCGAGGCGATCCGCTGCCTCCTGCGGGGAGATGGTGGTGTGCTTACTCATTGCTGGTCTCCTTCTTCAACCCGAGACGCGCCTGAACTTTTCTCCATCAGACCGGCAGCACGTTTGCCGATTCTCTTGAGCGCCATTTCGAAGTCCCGAAGTTCCCCTGCGCTCAACTCAGAAAATACTCGTCTCATCTGAGCGGCATGCTTTTGAAAGGCAGCAACAATCAGGTTCTTGCCAGACGGGGTGAGTGCAACCATCCGAACGCGCCGGTCTTCGACGCTTTCGACCCGGCTGACCAGGTCTTTTTCAACGAGGCGCTCCACCGCAATACTGATCGAACCCGGAGTCAGATTAACAATTGGGCCGATCGTATTCACCGGCAATGGTCCCTTGTGGAGTAGCACTTCGAGCACGCGGAAATCCGAGTTGCCGAGCCCGGTACCTTCAATCCCGGCCGCAGCATAGCGGGTAAGCGCGTGCATCGCTTTGATCATGATGAGCCAGACGTGATCCGACTTTTGAGAGCCTTGGGGCATAAATAACCTGAATCTTCCAGAAGAATATGCCATCAGTTGTATTGACGTCAATATAGTTGACGTCAACAGTAATGATGGTCAACAAAGGAGATCTGTTATGAAAACCGCATCCACAATCGCCCGATACCTGTCAGGAGGGATCTTTCTGTCTTCGGCCTGAATGGTTTCCTGCACTTCATTCCGCTTCCACCCCCAAGTGGCGTCGCGGGACAGTTCATGGGAGCCCTGTTTGTCTCACATTACCTCACTCTCATTGTCGCGATTCAGGTGATCGGTGGGGTGCTTCTTCTGGCGAATCGGTACGTGCCCCTGGCGCTTGTCATTCTCGCGCCGGTTATCGTCAACATCCTCTCCTTTCACGCTCTGATGGCCCCAAGCGGTCTCCCGCTGACCCTCTTCGCCACGGTGCTTTGGGCTCTGGTATTCGTCCATGTTCGGACGGCCTTTGCCGCTCTATTCCATGCACGCTTCCAGGCACAGGCCTGACTGACTCAGCACCATTCACATGACCAAGAAATGAGGTTTCAGCCATGACAAGCAATCGAACGATTCTCATCACCGGAGTGACAGGCAAGCAGGGTGGCGCGGTTGCGCGGGCGCTCGAGGGCACCAGGTTCAATCTGCGCGGTCTGACGCGCAAGCCGGACAGCGGGCCGGCAGCGGCGCTCGCGCGCCAGGGTGTCGAAATCATCAAGGGTGATCTCGATGACGAGGCATCCCTGCGTCGTGCGTTGGCCGGCGCATGGGGCGTCTTCGGCGTACAGAACGCCGGGGAGGCGGGCGTCGAGCGGGAAGAGGCGCAGGGCAAGCGTCTTGCGACGTTGGCGCGCGAGGCCGGCGTCGAACACTACGTCTACACATCTGTCGGATCGGCGCACAAGGGAACGGGCGTCCCGCACTTTGACAACAAGTGCCGTATCGAGGAAACCGTGCGTGGCCTCCGCTTCCCCTCGCATGTGATCCTGCGTCCCGTGTTCTTCATGGAGAATCTGCTGGCGCCCTTCAGTCTTCAGGGCTCCACACTGGCATGGGCCGTAGATCCCGCGACGAAGCTACAGATGATTGCGGTAGACGACATTGGCTGGTTTGGCGCGCGGGCGTTCACCGATGCCGCCGCCTTGAACGGCCGCGAGATCGACCTTGCCGGTGACGTGCGAACAATGGCAGAGTCGGCGGAGATCCTTACGAAGACGCTGGGTCGGCCGATTGCATTCGCGCAGACACCCATCGAACAGGTCCGTCAGTACAGCAAGGAGATGGCGCTGATGCTTGAGTGGTTCGAGAACGTCGGCTACAGCGCCGACATCGCTGGCTTGGAACGCGAGTTCGGCCGCCAACTCACCAAGCTCCCTGACTGGGCACGCGTCAACGCGCGGCCAGACGGGCAGTGAGACAAAAGAACCCAAAGGAGGCATCGCATGAAAGCCATCAGATTGTTGGAATTCGGTGGGCAGTTGGTGTTCGACGATGTAGCGGTGCCGGCGATGGCACGCGACGAGGTTTTGGCGAAGATCAAGAGTACGGCCGTCAATCATATAGATCTTGTTAAGGCCTCCGGAACACTGAGACAGATCCTCCCGATCGACCTGCCGTGGATACCTGGACATGAATTTTCTGGAATTGTCGAACAGGTTGGCAGTGATGTTGCGGATTATGCCCCAGGTGATGCCGTGTTCGGTTCCAGCGAACAGGGCGCGTATGCAGAGTTTCTGGCCGTCAAGCCGGCGACTATCGTAAAGAAGCCATCGAACCTCTCCTTTGAGGAGGCGGCATCGGTGCCCGTGGCCTCCGAAACCGCGTGGAATGGACTCTTCACCCATGCTCACCTAGCGAAGGGGCAAACGATCCTGATCCATGGCGGTGCGGGCGCTGTGGGCGCCTATGCGGTGCAATTGGCATCGCACGCCGGCGCCACCGTCATTGCCACGTCAAGCGGTGACGATGAGGACTACATCAAGTCCCTCGGAGCCAGCCGGGTTATCAACTATCGAGAAGCGTCGTTCGAGAAGGTTCTGGGAGAGAAGGTCGATGTGGTCTTCGACTTGGTTGGTGGCGATTCGCAGAAGCGATCATTTCTCGTCTTGAAGGAGGGCGGCCATCTCGTCTCTGCCACCCAGCCCGTATCGCAGGAAGAGGCTACGAGGTATCGTGTTTCGGGCGAAATGATGAGGCTCGCGCCGTCAGCGGATATGCTCGGAAGAATCGCGCGACTATTGGAACAGGGGACGATACGACCAGACGTAGCGAGAGTGTACGCGCTCCAGGATACTGGCCAGGCTTGGAAGGATATCGCCAGGAAACTGCCGGGGGTTCATGGGATGTCGCCCAGCGGGTCGGGAGCAGCAAAACAAACGGCACATGGCAAGATTGTGCTTCGTGTAGCCTAGACATCTCCAGACCTCGAGCGTGCTACGCAAAGCCTTTTTTTGGAGTGCGGTGCCAGCAAACCCAATGATCGGACAATCTGCACTGGTGAATGTCGACATGGAAGATGGCGCGTGAAAGTTGAGTGAAGGAAGGATGATGAGCACGATAAGAAAACACGAGGGGCGAGTGGCCTTGGTCACGGGCGCTGGCCAGGGAATCGGGCAAGCGATTGCATTGGAGTTGGCAGAGCGGGGCGCAAGGGTAATTGCAACCGACCTCGAGCCGCCGCACGAAACCGCGCGCAAGATTGGGCCCGAGGCGTTTGCGCTTCAACTTGATGTGGCGCGGGAAGAGGATTGGCGCTCCGTAGCTGGCAAGGCTCAAGATCTCGGCAACGTGGACATTGTTGTGAATAATGCCGGCTATTTTCCGAATCGCACGATCGATGACCTGGAGCAGTTGCGCCAAAATCCGCAACCTGATGTCAGTGCTCTTCAATCATGCCTGGCGGCGTGAGTTGTTTGATCGGAATCCCATCAAGCTCGTTCGCCAGAGCGCCAAGAGACGGGCCGCTCCCAATGTCCTCGCCCCGGCTGAAATCAAGCTCCTCTTGGATCATCTTGACCTTCGAGAACGAACATCGCATCCACGTGCGGGAATCCCATCGCGATCATGAAAGCGGAGAGCAGAAAGGAGAATGCCAGAATCCGTGAGACAGACGAGTTGACTGTTCGCGCAAACGGCTCACCATCCTTCGTCGAACTCACCCATAGGTCGTTGTTGCGGTCGGAAGATCCCGAGCCTCTTCATCTTGTAGACCAATGTTGTGCGCTTAAGCCCAAGAAGAACGGCTGCTCCTTGCCGCCCTCCTATGATTCCTCCAGTGGCCCGCAGAGTCTCTAAAATCAGGGCTGCTTCGCGATCGCGCAATGCGCTTCGTGAGGCAATTGCGGGGCTTTGTATTCGCGTGTAATGTCGAAAGGGGATTCGGAAGCACTGCATTGTCCGATTCGATGACGGCGCGTTCAATCAGGTTCTGGAGTTCCCGTACATTGCCGGGCCAATGGTATGCGACAAATGCATTCATCGTTGGTTCCGGGATCAGTTCAATGTGCTTCCCCATGCGCCGTGCGAATACGGCGACAACGTTTACTCCGCGACAAGCCACTAGTCTGCGAAAATTGGTAGGTAAACTGGAACTGGAATCAGGCTTTGGTAGTTCTCTGGTGCTCATATTTCTCTTGAGCAGAAATAACTATGACCAGGCCATGGCAGCATGTGCTGTTGTTCGTCTTCAGATTTCGGAGATTC
>Ga0210386_10003768_pt1 | contig 12623 bp, 10 predicted proteins | sample IncBWH32OmetaG_FD_160091 | JGI IMG/M metagenome (GOLD analysis project Ga0210386, IMG submission 160091) | Forest soil microbial communities from Barre Woods Harvard Forest LTER site, Petersham, Massachusetts, United States - Inc-BW-H-32-O ... | reverse complement strand
GCGCGGCGTTCCCAGCAGTGCCCGCCGTTGAAAGCAACTAGTGGTGATGAAGTGCAGATGACCGGCACCGTAGTACCGACGCAGCCCCTTCGGCATGGGATCAGTGTACGAGTTGCAGGAGCGCAGAACCTGTGACGAGTAACCCACCCTTGCCACGAACGCAAGGGTGGGGGAACCATGGTTTTAGACTCTATCCAATGGTGGGCCAGCCCCCCGTGTCTCGAAAAATGCGAGACATGGGCACGCTCAAGTTGGCGCTTCTGGAGACTTGGGCCAACCGCGAAAAACATAAGTGCGGGCGCCCGACTAATTGTCCGATTCTTGGATCGGGTAAGTGGTCCAGAACACGCCCCAATTATCCGAGCTGCGCACCGCGGGGGTCGGGTCTGTAAAGCTATTTCTGTTATAGACCTGATACAGATAGAAGTCGCCCTGGTCCGTGATCAGCTTGGGGAAGTTGATGAGATCGTTACAGACACCAATCGAGAAATCGAAATTGCCACAGGAAGATACATACTCCGCCAACATCGTCTCATGCTTCAAGTCCGTCGCATTGGCCAAGTCTATGGTCTCTGGAGTGTAGTACGTAGTACCGCCGTTGAGAATATCGGCGACGGCCGCGAGTAACTCCGTGTCCTGATGGACCGCTGTAGGAAATAGTGCCGCCGGGTACCCTCGCCCACCAGAAACGGACCCAAACCCTGCACTGGCAGTCATGGGATCGAAATAGACGTAAATCTGGCCTCGCGCAAATTCCGCGCTGACCGTACTTGTTCCGCTCTTGATGTCAACCCGGGCGACCCCGTGAGTGTTGATATATCCATTGGGACCGCCAAGGGCCAGCGGAGTGACACGCGAAGTGTTGGATTGAAAAGAAAGGTGAATACTCGCGTTTTGAAAGAGCTGACCATTCAACGAGACGTCCGAAACTAAAAACATATGGTACGTGATGGATCCGTTCGCAACGCTGCTGGAGGGCGCCAAAACACTTCTCGGCAGCGGAAAACCGGAAAGGCTTGTTTGCTGGAAGAAGAATGCACCATTCAGCGAAACAAGGTTTGCGTTACGGTACGCCTGGTACGGTTCTGCGAGGAAAAGATAGCCGTGGTCGGTCAGTAGGGGCGCGGTCGAGGCCACGCAAAGTTCCTGGGGTATGCCGTCACAAACGTAACCCTTTCCGCTGAACCCAACATTCCCTTGCAAGTTATTCGGGAACGCTTCCTGGTTCGCGCTGTAAGAGGAATCCGCCGTAGATCCTGCGGAATCCATAGTGCCGTGGTGCAAACCGAGCGGGTATGCGGGCTGTAATGACGCGGCATTGGAGCATGTGGCCGGCACGAAGGGAGGTCCAGGATTAAAAGACCCGATTCCAACGCCGCCGAAGTCTTGATCGAAGGAGACAAATAACTGATTCGGAGCGAGCCTGGCAGTGACCACCTTTTCGTGATCGATAATCGTCACCCTCGCCGCCCCAGTAGAATTAAATGCCGCGTCTGTACCCACGCATGCCTGGGTGAGCGTCTGCACGTAATTCGGATCACTCCCAAACGTCAGAATTACTCGGGCATTGTGAAACGTCCACGCTCCAAGTTGACCATCGGTAATTGTGAAACCGGTGTAGGTGATGGAGCCCGCGAACGCAAAGGACGCAGCCAGAAATATTGCTATAGCGGTTAAGCAAAGTTGACGGCTTGCTGAATGCGAGGAGCAACTATATCGCTTCATATATATCCTCTCGGTGCAACCTAGCCTAGGGTGAAGTCGCCTGCAGGAGCCGGATAGAGCCGAAGAGGGGGGAGGGGGAACTAACGTGAGGCGGACTTTAGCGAAAGACCATCGTCATGTCAATTGCTTTTTAATGGCTTAGTTCGCTCATGTACATCGCTGATTCGGAAGACAATCGAATTCGTAAGGTCGACGCCTCGAACATAATTTCGACATAGCCGGCGCTGGCGGCATTTGATAACAGTAGTTATTCTGGGCTGAGGAGCGATCATGGCAGCAGTCTCATTTTTTGGACAGGACCGTCCCATGTATTCTGTCGTCGGCACTCTGATTCACTCCCCACATGTTCATCGGACACTTCGCCGTCGGTTTTGCCGCTAAGAAGTACGCCCAGCGAACTCCGCTGGTCTTGTTGTTGGCTGCGCCGTTATTTGCCGACCTGCTGTGGCCCATCTTCTTGCTGGTGGGCTGGGAACATGTGCGCATTGATCCCGGCAATACCAAATTTACTCCGCTCGATCTTTATGATTATCCCTGGTCGCATAGTCTGCTCATGGATTGTGTGTGGGCGACCGCGTTTGCGCTCATCTACTACGCCATCGCGCGCTATTGGCCGGGTGCCGTCGCGATTTGGATCGGCGTGATCAGCCATTGGATTCTCGACTGGCTCACGCATCGCCCCGACATGCCACTCTACCCGAGCGGTCCCCGCTTCGGACTTGGATTATGGAACTCGGTTGTTGGAACGCTGGCGGTGGAGATCGCGATGTTCGCCCTTGGAGTGTGGGTCTATATGCGGACGACGCGTCCGCGCGATCGCATCGGCCGTTATGCTTTCGGCGCGTATGTAGCTTTCCTCCTGGTGGCCTATGTCAGTGACCGCTTCGGCGGGCCTCCTCCGAATGTCACCACACTCATCTGGAGCGCCATTGCTGCGGAAGTAATCCTGGTTCTCTGGGCATGGTGGTTCGACGCGCATCGTGGTCTGCGCGACTCTTTTCGGACGAGTCCTACTCGCACATCCGTAGGCTCTCGTCTCTAGAGAAGCCAGCACTCCGGAGAATCATGGAAGGTTCACATCAGGAGGTTCCCGTAGACGTTAGACCCGAGCATGCAGATAAATTCACACAGGCCGCGAAAGCCAATCAACGAATACGAAGTTTCCAGTATTCTCAGCTCTTGCACATTCCAGTAAGTTGAAGTCCATGTGCCACTGCACGCTCACCGAATTTTGCAGCCCACAACAAGTGAGAAGAGATGGTCGCGGCGCCTCATCCTGGAAGAAATAGGCCTGTGACGAACTCTTAAGAAACAGACCTTCCAATCGCTGCATCGAACCCGCAAACACATGAGAGACACAGATGCTTCAATCGCTGCAAACCGGCTCTTCACAACTGCCAACGCTAGGCCGGCAGGAACTGACGCGCGCTCAGGAACAATCGCAACCGACGCAAGTTCCCGCGATTCATCCCAAGGTTGATCCGCTCTTTCATCGCCTCCTGCGAAAACTGCGTACGAACGATTTTTGCTTCTCGGCGATGGTTTCTGCTTTCAAAAAACTGCAGGGCCTCGGCATTTCAGTTGGGCCGAACCATTTCTACTGGCCTGTTCCAGATTTGGATTCGCTCGACCATCCATCGTTAAACGCCGAAACCCTAAACGAAGGTTTGGATTTTCGTTTCGGGAGACAGTTGGAATTCTTGCAGCAGGTAAGTGAGCAATATGAACGGGAGTGGACGTTCCCCGACGAACCGCGCCCCGGCCAGCGCTATCATTACAACAATGGCTTCTTTGAGACGGTGGACGCCGAGATGGCCTACAGTTTCGTCCGCCACTTCAAGCCGGCTCGCATTATTGAGGTGGGTGGCGGCTACAGTACCCGTCTTCTGTCCGAGGCAGTGCGCGCGAATTTCAAGCAGGACGGCGTCAAGGCCGAACACATCACCATTGATCCCTGCCTGGATCGTTTGCGCGAACCTTCCTTGAATGGCGATGTCCATATCCTCCAGCGACCGGTGCAGCACGTGGATCTGGATCTGTTCTCGTCTTTGCAGGAAGGCGACATCCTGTTTCTGGATTCGAGCCACGTAGTCAGCGTCGGCAGCGACGTAGTCTACGAATATCTCGGCGTATTACCTCGGCTGAACAAAGGAGTTCTGGTTCACGCCCACGACATTTTCTTGCCTTTCGACTATCCGCGCGATCTGGTCGATAACCTGTCTTTCTGGTCCGAGCAATATCTGCTGACCGCATTCCTCAGGTTCAATTCCTGTTTCGAGGTGCTGTGGAGCAGTAGCGCAATGCAGGGCTTCCACCGCGAGGTCCTTGACAGTACGTTCCCGCGCTGGAAAGGCAGTTATAAAAAACTGCCCAAGGAAGTGCGCCGCTTTGTTCCCCGCTGCGGCCATGACCGCATATGGCCATCCAGTTTCTGGATGCGACGCACGTGTTGAAAGCGAGTCGCGCTTTACCGAAGCTACGTGCTGGTGAAATCCGTAAGGATTCTTGCGCGACGTCGCACGCAGCGAGTTCGTCCACGTGATTGATCAGTACACCGGGCGTACTGACAACGATCGCTACACGCTCGGCCGGCGGGCCAAGGTCAATTTCAAACCCCTCCAAGACCGCGGTTCTTTTTAAATCTCTGAGGTTCAAGCCAAGCTAAAGGCCAAGAGCTAACAGCTAAGAGCTTCCGATCAGTTATTCCTTCTTCGACTCCGCAATCTTCCTGGCGATTTCTTCCACGATCTTGGGACGCAATTCTGCGAGCACGCTCTCGACGATGCTGGCGATGGCCTGGGGATCTGTAGCCGCAGTTTTCTCGCTGGACGCGACCGGGGCCGGCGCTTCGGGTTCCGACTTAGCGAGCTCGGGCTCCCGGAAGTCCTCTTTGGCAGGAGCCGGCTTCGCGGCAGCACCGGCGATGGAGTCGCGAATGTTTTTCCAGTTGGCGGCCATATCCTCAGTTCCTCCCACAATCTCGTTTTCACCGCTGATCTCGGCTGCAGCCGTCTCCGTTGCGCTCGCCGCGACAGTAGTTTCAATCACTGTTTCTGGTAACACGGGCGTCACAGGTTCAGGCGTAATCATCGAATCTACGACCGCGGAGCTTTCCTGCGCTATCGAAACTTCGGCTTCGGCGGGCGCTTGCATTGTCCGAGACAACTGAGGCGGCGCTATTTCCCCGGCTGCTGCAGCCGACGCGACTGCATACATGGCGCTGGCGGGCTGGGGCTCATCGGCAGCAGGTACAGAAACTGCCGCGCGCATCTCGGGGTCGATCACGACCTCAGCCGATGCTTTCGCCGCCCGAGGTTCACCAATGACGGCGGCGTATGCTTTCTCCATTTCACGCTCAAGGGAGATAGTGGCCTCGTCAGAAGCAAGCGAAACTTCTTCCGCGATCCAGCGCGGTCCCGCGGCATGCGCTCGCGTTGCGATTCCATCGGCGATGGCCGCCGCGGAGAAAGGGGTCTCTTTTTTCGGATGCCCGTTCGTGGGCTCGATCTCGGACGCGGACGCGCTCGGCATCAATGTCTGCAGAGCAGCCATGACCTCATCATCAGCGGTGTCCGATGTCGGCGCAGGTGCGGCTCCAGCCGCTGTTGCTGGCATCTCCGAGGCAAGCACTTCCATCCTCGCCGGAAGGGATGGTTCAGAACCCTGCGAAACGACTTCCGGCAAGGAAGTCTCGGCAGTTGGAGCCGCGACTGTTTCCTCGGCTGGCTCGGGCACCGGCTCTTCCGCAACGGGCGTGGCTTCGGATTGCGCTTCCAGCGCTATTGCCTCGTCGCCGCTACTCTGAATTTCACTGGTAATCGCGGCCGCGGGCCCTGGTACCGCAGCTCCTGAGATCTCCTCTGGAGCAGTGGCAGTCTCCGCCCTCTCAGGAGCGAGTGCCTCTTCGCCAGGGATCTGGCTTGCAACTGCATCTTGCTCGGCTTCCGAAACCTCGGGCGAACTCGCAAATGTGACCGGAGCATTCTCTTCCGCCGAAGCCTCCTCAGGATTGGCTTCGATCGCTTCGGGCTTTGCTTCTGTGACTGCTTCTTTCGCCGCAACTTCATCAGCAACAGTTTTGAAAGCCGGTGCTGCGCCGCTCAGCTGCGCCGCGGCCGCGGTGATCGCCGCAATTTCCTCGGGAGTGATGTCGTGGGGAATGCCAGCCGGCAATGGGGGTTCGACCCTGGTTGGGGCGCCTGGTTTCGGCTGGTTCTTTTTGGCGGGCGGTTCCACGAAGTCGCGGAAGCCTTTTCCTTGTGTGGATGAGTAATCGGGATCCGGTTCCGCGTCGCGGGATTTCGGTGGCCCGGTGGGAATCCGCAGGCGCGCCTTCCATCCTTCATCGGGATCCGCAAGTTTCGCAGGCTCGGTATCGCGATCGAACGAGGCCACCGCTTTGGCAAAACGTCCTTGCTTATACGGCTCCGGCTGGGGAATGACTTTGTCTTCGAGCTTGGTCAGCGCCGCCAGCAGTTCGCTCGCCTCGAAGGGCTTTACCACAAAAGCATCGGCCCGGGCGCGTCGCGCCTCCTCGGGCTTGAACGGCTCAAGTTTGCCGACGGTCAGAAGCACCGGGATGCGCGCCGTTTCGCGATTCTCCTTGATGCGCTGACACACCTCGAGCCCGCTGTACCCGGGCATATACACATCCAGGACGATCAAGTCGGGCTTGTGTTCGATGATCTTCTTAAGCGCAGCCGACCCGTTGTTGACGGTAACCACTTCGTAACCCGCATCCGTGAGGATCTTTCGCCCCATGTTTTGCGCGGTCACACTGTCATCAGCGAGCAGTATCTTGCGGGCCAAGGGCGTCCTTTGGTGTAGGGGGAGATACCGCGAAATTAACCTGTGCCCCCGTGCAAGTCAATGTTGAGACGGGTTACGAGAGGTTACTAGCGGTCATGGCTGATTGAGAATGGCGCGAAGCATCTCTAAACACAGGAAAACGCGAGCCTTCCCAGGAAGACGCGGGCCGGCGTCGGGCCAGCCCGTACTCAAACTAGAACGGGTTAAGCTTTCCCAGACCCTTTTTCTTCTTCTTTTTGCTGGTCGAGCCCTTTCCCGAGGTAGTGGTAGACGAACTGGAACTCCCATCGGAAGCCTGGGCGGCGGTGCCGCTCTGGATTTCGTTCACCTGCGCGGGTGGCGGGACCGCTTGCCCGCTGTCGTTCGCGGTGTCTACTTTCAGCTCGTTCGCATCGGGCGGGACATTCTGCTTGAGTTCGTTCGAGTCGGAAGGGGGCGCAGCCGGCGGCGGCGCTCCAGCCGCCTCGTTGACCGCAGCAGGCGCGCTATCGGACCGCGGGGCTGGCGCGTTCGGGGGAGGCGGGGCGCTTCCCTCCTTCGGAATCTCGATGGAGATGGACTTCTCGCCTCCAGCGGCACCTGGATTCATCATTGCCTGTGCAGCGATCTTCGGAACATCCGTCGCGCTCATCCCCTTGGGATCCACCAGCGGCGGCTCTCCGACTTTGCTAGCCCGCGCGACGTCCGGATGCTTCTGGAACCCGCGGATTACATGCGTGACCATGCCTGTGGTGTGCCGGCTGTCTTCCTCCGCCTTGTTCTGCGCGATAGCTGCTTGCGTGGCCGTCGGAACCTGACGATGCAACGCTTCCAGACGCTTCTTGGCATCTTCTGCCCGATTCATGACAGGATAGCGCGTGAGAATCTTTGAGTAGGCTTCGGCGGCTCGGCGGGTGTAGGCCTCGATCGCTTGAGCCTTCTGGGTTTCATTGAACGGCTTGGAGCGCAAGATTGTGACTTCGCCTTCGTAGGATTGTCCCAGGGTATACAGCGCTTCATCCGCCCCGCTGTAGAGGGGATAGCGCTCCACCAAAGAAGCTAGGCGCGCGATTGCCGCGGGATAGGATTGCCTCAGGAAGTAAAAGCGTCCAATCTCAAATTCACGCTCTCCCAGCACTTCCTGTACTTCCATGAGGCGCTGCTTGGCTTCCGGCACCAGCTTCGAATCGGGATACTGCAGAATGAGCGCGCGATATTCGTCCTCGGCGCGCTTGGCATGGGTGTAATCGCGGTCTGGCTTCTCCATTTCCTGATAGTGGATGTTGGCGATCTTCAGTTGTGCCTCGGCGGCCTCGGGCATGTTGGGGAAGAAGGTCTCGAAGTCCTTGTACTCGATCTCGGCCTGCGCCAGCGCGGCGGTGCCGCCTTCGGCGTACCACGAGTCGCCCACCGCGAGTTTCGCGCGCGCGATGAACTCTGAATCCGGATAGGTATTAATCAGGGTTTGGAGCGTCATGCGGGCCACGTCGAAGCGGTTGTGTTTCATGGCATCCATGGCGCGGTCGAACAGCACTTTGTCGGGCTGCTTCGAACCAACGTTCGCGAGAGGGTTGTTGACCTTCTTGTTCGTGCAGGCCGCGCAGAAGAGCATCGCACCCAGAAGAATGAGAACCGAAATACGACGTGACATAAGAACCTCGGGGAATCAAGCTGCCGGGCTGCGCCCGGCTGGGCAGACGAGGGCGTCTGCCCCTACGCATGCATTTCAGACCTTCAGCAGTGTGGCTTCGATGGCCGCCTTCAACAACTTCTCGGCATTTGTCTTTGGATCACCACTACCGAACACGGCGTTGCCTGCCACCAGAATTTCTGCTCCCGCCCGAACCACCTCGGCCACCGTGTCGAGCGCCACGCCGCCATCCACTTCGATGCGGAAATTTAACCCGCGACGCGTCCGGATCTCGGCCAAACGCCGCATCTTGTGCAAGGAATTGGGTAGAAATTTCTGGCCCCCAAAACCAGGATTTACAGACATCACCAGCACATAATCAACCAGATCAAGCACTTCCGAGAGCATCTCGACCGGAGTTGCAGGATTGATGACCACTCCCGCCAGCGCGCCATGCTCGCGAATGTGGTGCAGCGTACGGTCCAGATGCACGCACGCTTCCTGGTGCACCGAGACCCAATTCGCACCCGCCTCAACGAAAGCGGGGATGAACTCATCAGCGTTCTCGACCATCAGGTGGCAATCTAGCGGCAGCTTCGTGACCTTGCGCAAGGACTTTACGACCGGCGGTCCGATGGTCAGGTTGGGAACAAAATGCCCATCCATGATGTCGACGTGGATCAGCGTCGCGCCGCCCTCGGTAGCGCGCTGGACGTGGTCCGCCAGATGGGCGAAATCCGCCGATAATATGGAAGGTGCTAGCTCGATCAAACCTGGGTCTCGCGAAAAAAAATCTGTGGAAATTCTAGCACGGGCCCTGCCCGCAACTCTGTGAATTCTAGGTTCTTTCTGTTCTCCCACCCGCCTTCTTGCGGCAACTAGAGCAGTTGCCCGATTGCTATACGTCCCCCTGGTGGACAGAACCTATTGGTCTACTCCTTAAGTTGAGCCACCCAACAACCCGCACACTAAGGAAAGGATTGCCATGTATCACCACATCAAAAAGCTCATGTACACCGTCAATGTCGGAACGCCGGACCCCAGGTTCGGCAACATGCTTTTGGAACAATTCGGCGGAGCCAACGGCGAGCTCGCCGCCGCCATGCAGTACTCCGTGCAGGGTCTCAATTGTGAAGATCCTGATCGCAAAGACCTGCTGATGGATATTGGGACGGAAGAGCTCAGTCACCTGGAAGTGGTTGGCACGCTCGCCCGCATGCACCTGAAGCCTTTGAGGCATAAGAATGGGAATGCTGCGGCCGATGATCCGCTGATCGCAATCGCGGGCGGAGGCGGCGTCAGCCTGTTCAATTCCATGGGCGACGCCTGGACGGCCGATTACCTGAAAATTACAGGAGAGTTGGACGTGGATCTGCGCAGCAACATCGCCGCCGAGGCACGCGCCAAAATTGTCTACGAGCGCCTCCTCAACCACTGCGATGATCCCGGTTCAAAAGATGCGCTCCAGTTTCTGATGACGCGCGAGATCACTCACATGAAGGCTTTCACGCTCGCGCTCGAAAGCCTCGGCAAGAATCCATTCTCCATAGGGAAGATTCCCCCGACGCCGGGCCTCGTGAACCAATATTTCGACGACTCCACCGGAGTTGGAGATCAGGGAGAACAGAATGCTCGCGGTCCCTGGAACCAGGGCGGCGACTGGGAGATCGTGGAGTCGCCCGCGCTCGCGCAAGGCGTGGAGAACTTCGAATCCTCCCACGGCAAGGGAGCCGAAGGGGAGAGCAGAGCGACAACCCGAAACCGCAAGACGGCTTAGTTCAAATGGAGAGGCGGGCGTCCTCGCCCGCCTTTCAATCTGAAAACGAATCCAGAGATGCGACAGTGACCCCTCGCCTTCGCTGCGGAAACTCCGGCCCGTAATTGCCGACATGCTAATCTCACTGTTCCCATTCGATGGCCATCATGTCCCAACTCGCGCCCGCTGGCTCTGCCCTGGCCGCAACCGTCGCATGGGGCGTGAGTGATTTTGTCGGTGGCTATGCCTCGCGTCGCGCAAATCCATTTCTGCTGACGACTATCGCTCATGTGAGCGGCACGACTTTGATGGTGCTGCTGGCGCTGCTGTTTCGTTCGCCATTTCCCGCAAGACACGATCTCGTCTGGGCCATAGCCGCCGGCCTGTTCGGCGGAGTCGCACTCGCCGTTTTCTATCGGGCGCTGTCGCAGGGGAACATGGGGCTCACTGCCCCCATCTCGGCAGTCCTCGGGGCCGCTATTCCTACTGCATTCGGAATTTTTACGGAGGGCCTGCCCACCCCTCTCCGCATTCTCGGATTTCTGTCCGCCTGTATTGGGATCTGGCTGATCTCACGCTCGGAAGGTCCAGAGGGCCGCCCGCACGGTCTCGGCACGGCGTTTTTCGCGGGCTTCTGTTTCGCTGGATATTTCCTCTGTATCAAGGAAGCTGGCGACGGCTCTGTGTTCTGGATCGCCGGCCTTTCGCGGTTCGTTTCGTTCTTAACAACCGGGGCCATCGTGCTCGCAACCCGGCAATTCCGCCCAATGGACCGCACCGGTGTCCTCTGGGGCATTGCGGCCGGCGTGCTCGACATCAGCGGCAGCGCCTTCTTCATCCACTCCAGTCAAACTGGGCGCCTCGACACCGCCGTCCTGATCAGCTCGCTGTATCCAGCGATCACAGTCCTGCTCGCCCGCTTCTTTCTGGACGAGCACTTCTCGCGCTGGAAGTTTGTCGGATTGCTGGCCGCCCTGCTGGCCGTGCCAATGATCGCCTGGTGAGCAAGGGCATTTGGTAATTTGGTAATTTGGCAATTTGGTAATTTGGTAATCAGTTAATTTGTAATTTGAAGACGCGGACTTGTCATTCCGAGCGCAGCGAGGAATCTCTTTCTGCATGCCGCCGTGCACGAGCAGATTCCTCGCTGCGCTCGGAATGACAAGGGTTGGGAGAGGAATTCAATACTCAATTGCTAAATTTCCAAATTACTCAATTCCATGCCTCTCGTTGAAGTCCACAACTTGACCAAGGTGTACCCACTGGGCGAATCGATCTTCGGCGGCGCAGCCCATGGCGAGGTACGCGCGGTCGATGACGTCTCGCTGACCATCGATGCCGGAGAGACCCTCGGACTGGTAGGCGAATCGGGCTCTGGCAAGAGCACGTTGGGCCGCCTGATCCTGCGGCTCACCGAGCCCACTTCGGGCAACATCCGATTCGATGGTCACGATCTGATGGCGGCCAGTCCCCGCGAAATGCGCCGCCTGCGGCGCGACATGCAGATTATTTTTCAGGATCCTTTCGGCTCACTCGACCCGAGGCTCCGCGTCGACGACATTATTGCGGAGCCGTTGATCATTCATGAGCGCATCAGCGCCAATTCCCGGCGCGAGCGGGTAGCGCAACTTCTGCGTGCCGTCGGCATGGATGAGTCCGCCGGAAGCCGCTTCTCGCACGAATTCAGCGGAGGGCAGCGCCAGCGCATCGGCATTGCCCGGGCCCTCGCCCTTCGGCCCAGGTTCATCGTGGCCGACGAGCCTGTCTCCGCGCTCGACGTTAGCGTGGGAGCACAAATCGTCAACCTGCTCGCCCAACTGCAACGCGAATTCCAGTTGACCTACCTCTTCATCTCGCATTCCATGCCGGTGGTGCGCTATCTCGCGACTCGCATTGCTGTGATGTATCACGGACACATTGTGGAAACGGGATCGACCGCGCAGATCACCGAACAGCCACAACATCCCTATACAAAAAGTCTGCTGGAGGCGACGCCCGAAATTGTTGTCTGAGAGCGGTCGCGAAGTGAAGGGATGCGGCGCGATCTGAAATCTACTGAGAAAGATTCCTCCGCCTATTCGGCGCCCGAATGACAAGCCTTGAGGATTGGTCTTAATTCGTCGACGTTCAACTGACCTATCCGCCTGTGCCTCTCCGCTTCGGGAGTCACCTTGTTTCTATAGTCATATCATTTCGTCAATCAGAGCCGGAGCAGAGAAATCTGAAATCTTAAATCTTCAATCCGAAATCCCCGCCTGCTGGCACGTTTCGCTCCGGACAGGGTATGCTTACTGGGCTAATTTCTCTGGAGGCGCCATCATGAAACGCTACGCTGTTTTCGTGCTTGCTTTCTGCGCTCTCGCATCCGCGGCGTTCGCACAGAAAAAGAATCCGGTCACGACGGTAGTCAAGGAAATCTTGCCGCGACAAGCGAAGAACCTGCAGGCAGCCGTCGAGGAAATGCCGGCCGACAAGTTTTCCTTCAAGCCTACCGAGCCGCAGATGACCTTCGGCCATCTGGTCGCGCACATGATCGAGTCCAATTACTATCTCTGCTCGAAAGCCAGTGACATCGCCCGCCCCAAGCAGGAAGCGCCCAAAGAAACTGACAAGGACGCGTTGGTCACCGCGCTGAAAGCTTCCTTTGATTTCTGCACCAGCAGCCTGGAGAAAGTCGATGACAGCAAACTCGGCGATCCCATTCAGGCTTACGGCGGACGCGAA
>Ga0210386_10003766_pt1 | contig 12626 bp, 12 predicted proteins | sample IncBWH32OmetaG_FD_160091 | JGI IMG/M metagenome (GOLD analysis project Ga0210386, IMG submission 160091) | Forest soil microbial communities from Barre Woods Harvard Forest LTER site, Petersham, Massachusetts, United States - Inc-BW-H-32-O ... | reverse complement strand
CTTTCTGCGCCGATCCTCGGTGGGTGACAACGAGGGGCGGGGGCCAAGAAAGTCAGCGGTCACAGAGTTTCACTGCGTGCACACACCGCGTTTGATCGGGAAGGATTTTCCGGTGGCTGCGCGCCGTGTGGGGGCGCCGACGGTGCGACAATCCCGCGCGACGTGCCGGCATGTCTTTCGCCGCGCAACTCTGTGTGCATTCGGTGAAATTCTGTGGCCGCCCGCTTGCCTGGCTGAAGCGACCCGACCTCTGAGCGGCTTGCCCCCTCATCGCCAATCGCTGCAACATCCCGACAACAACACCTCTGCCATCATGCGGCTCATCGCCCCCGTTCTTCCCACCCCGCCCACACAGTGACTGCTCGGGCCGCCTCGAACCCCGCGGATGTCGCGCGCCTGCTCGACCGCGCGCGGCAATTGCAGGCCGCCGGCCGCCACGCCGCGGCGCTGCCGCTGTGCCAGCGCGTCTGGGACGACAGCCCGGACGATCTCGCCACGCTATGCCAGCTCGGCACGCTCTATCATCAGCTCAGCGAACCGGCCGCCGCCTTGCGCTGCTTCCAACGCGCCGCCACAGGCCATCTGGAGAATGCCGTGGTCCAGTTCGGCCTCGGCGCCGCGATGCAGGAACTCGGCCGCCCGGACGAAGCCTTGGCGCATTACAACCGCGCCGTCGCCCTGCGCCCCACGGATGCCGACGCGCTGAACAACCGCGGCAGCGTGCTGCAGGCGCTGGGCCAAACCGACGCCGCGCTGCGCAGCTACGACGCCGCGCTGGCGCTGCGCCCCACCCTCGCCATCGCACACTACAACCGTGGCAATCTGTTCCGGCACACCAACTGTCCGGCTGAGGCGCTGGCCTGCTATGAACGCGCGCTCGCGCTGCAACCCGACCTCATGGAAGCGATCAACAATCGCGGCGTCGCGCTGCAATTGCTGAACCGTCACGCCGAGGCGCTGGAGGCGCACGACCAGGCCTTGGCCCTGCGTCCCACCGATGCTGATGCGCTCAACAACCGCGCCACCGCGCTGCTCGCGATCGGCCGTCATGCGGAGGCGCGCGCTAGTTTCGATCTCGCACTGACCGTCGACCCCAACATGGTCGGCGCTCGCGTCAACCGCGCGTATTGCCTGCTGGCACAAGGCAACTTGGCGCGCGGCTGGGCCGAACAGGAATGGCGCTGGCGTCTGCCGAATTTCCGCGAGGCGCGGCGCGAGTTGCCGCAACCGCGTTGGGAAGGTGGGCCCGAGATCGATGGCAAGACCATCCTGCTGTGGCCCGAGCAGGGCCTGGGCGATGCGCTGCAGTTCTGCCGCTACGTGAAGCTGGTCGCCGCCCGCGCCACCGTGGTGCTGGAAGCGCCGCAACCGCTGGTACGCCTGTTGTGCAGCCTGCCGGGCGGTGGGCAGATCATCGTTGCGGGACAGACACCACCGCAGTTCGATCTGCACTGCCCGCTGATGAGCCTGCCGCGTGCTTTCCGCACCGATCTTGCGACCATCCCGAACGAGACACCCTATCTGGAAGCCAACCCAGCCGAGGTCACCGCCTGGCGCCGCCGGCTCGCCGGCCTGACCGGTCTGCGCGTCGGCCTGGTGTGGGCTGGCGGCCGGCGCGACTTCGATGCAACGCTTCGCGCGGCTGACCAACGGCGCTCACTGCCGCTAGCCCAGCTCGCCCCGCTCGCACGCCTGCGCGGAATCGATCTTGTCTCGTTACAAAAAGGTGATGCCGCAAGTCAGGCGCGCACGCTGCCGCCCGGCATGGTGATCCATGACTGCACCGACCAGTTGCAGGATTTCGCCGACACCGCGGCGCTGATCGAGGCGCTCGACCTTGTGATCAGCGTGGATACATCCGTGGTGCATCTGGCCGGCGCGCTGGGCAAGCCGGTCTGGGTGCTCAACCGGTTCGATGCCTGCTGGCGCTGGCTGATCGATCGCGAGGACAGCCCCTGGTACCCGTCGGCCCGCCTGTTCCACCAGACCAGCCCAGGCGACTGGACCGGCGTGATCGACCGCGTCGCCGCCGCGCTGGGCAAGGAAGTGGCGGGGCGCCGCCCCCTCCCGCGTCGCAAGGCGTAATGCTAGGGACAACGCCACACCACGCGTGGGGGAGGACATGTCCAGTATTCCGCCGATCCTGCTGGTCGGCTGCGGCCGCATGGGCAGTGCGATGCTGTCGGGCTGGCGTGAGCGCGACCTGGCATCGTCAATCGCCGTCGATCCTGCGCCCGGCGCGGTATCCCTCGCTGGCCCGGACCTCACTGTGGTCCCGTCCGCCGACGCGATCCCGGCCGACTTCCGCCCCGCCGCAGTCGTGCTGGCGGTGAAGCCGCAAAGCGCCGCCGAGGCGTTGCCGCCGCATGCCCGTTTCGCTGGCGGCACGGTGTTTCTGTCCATCATGGCCGGCCGCACCATCGCGGGCATGCGCCCGCTGCTGGGCGACACCGCCGCCATCGTGCGTGCAATGCCGAACACCCCGGCCGCGGTGCGCCAGGGCGTGACGGTGGCCTGCCCCGGCGCCGGCGTGACCGACGCGCAGCGTGCGTTGTGCCAGACCTTGCTGGAAGCGATCGGCGCAGCCGCCTGGGTAAATGATGAGGGGCTGCTCGACCCGGTCACCGCCGTGTCCGGCAGTGGCCCCGCCTATGTGTTCCTGCTGGCGGAGCTGATGGAGCAGGCGGCGATTGAGCAGGGGATTCCGGCCGATCTGGCAAGGCTGCTGGCGCGGCAGACCGTCGCCGGCTCCGGCGCACTGCTGGCCGCCAGTCCCGAGGACGCGGCCGCCCTGCGCAAGGCCGTCACCAGTCCCGCCGGCACCACCGAGCGCGCCTTGCAGGTGCTGATGGCGCCCGAGGCCTGGCCGAGCGCACTCAGCCGTGCCATCGCTGCCGCCACGGCGCGATCGCGGGAGCTGGCGGGATAAGGTGACGGGCGTCGTCATCGAGACCGTGCGCCTGCGGCTGCGGGCGTATCGCGAGGACGAGCGCGCGGACATGGTGGCGCTGGCCGGCAACTGGCAGGTCGCGTGCGGGCTGAGCAATCTGCCCCATCCCTACGCCGAGGCCGATGCGGATTTCTGGATTGCGCAGGTGCGACAGGATCACGCCACCGAGCGGCCCCGGTCGTTCGCAATCGCACTGCGCGAGAGCAACCGACCGATCGGTGGTGGCGGGCTGGATGGCAGCTTCGGCGTTGGCAGCGGCGCGCCGGCGCGCGGCTGCTGGCTGGGACAACCGTTCTGGCGGCACGGTTGCGCCCGCGAGGCGGTCGCGGCGATCATCGGTCATGGATTTCGCGTGCTGGAGCGGCACGAGATCCGCGCACCAACCAATGCTGCCAATGCGGCATCGCAACGTGTATTGCTGGCCTGCGGGTTGCTGGCCTGCGGGTTGCGGGCGATGGGGGAGATCGCGCGGCAGACCCCGACGCGGACGGGCACCCTTCGTGCGTCCTGGTTCCGTCTCGCACGTCGAGATCTCACTTGGCGCCTCGCACCGGCAAGAGTTCCGTGGCGCACTGGCACCAAAGCGGCAATGACATTGGCCAGCAAATCCTGGATCGCTGCCGCGCCGACGATGCCGACGAAAGGGGCGCCGAATTTCCCGTCCCGCCCTGCGTGAAATCCTGCCCCAACCTTCGCCACTCTTGCACCCAACCCCCCGCCGCGCTATCTACCCGTCACTCACTACATTCTCCGCTATGTCACGGGGGGTGGCCTTCACGGGCCGCCTTTTTTGTTTTGGACCAACCTGATCCACGTGCCAACACCTTGGAATCGCGCCTCACCGCGATCATCGCGCCGCGCCTGGCCGACATGGGCTATGAGCTCGTGCGCGTCATGCTGATCGGCCGCGATCGCCCCACGGTGCAGATCATGGCGGACCGCGCTGACGGCTCGCAGATCGCGATCACGGACTGCGAAACCATCACCCACGCGATCAGCGCGGTGCTGGACGTGGAAGATCCGATCCCCGGTACGTGGACGCTGGAGGTCTCTTCGGCCGGCATCGACCGCCCCTTGACCCGGGTGAAGGACTGGAACCGCTTCGCCGGTCACCTCGCCCGCGCCGAAACCGAGATGCCGATCGACGGCCGCAAGCGCTTCTCCGGCACGGTGCTGGGCGCGGACGCCACCGGCGCCCGCATGAAGCTCGAAGACGGCACCGAGGTCACCCTGCCACTCGCCCAGGTACGTCGTGCCAAGCTGATGCTGACCGACGCGCTGATCGCCGCCACCGCCCAACCCAAAATCACCAACTGATGCGGACCCCCTGAGAGGAAACCATGGACACCGCTGTCGCTCGCCCGGAACTGCTGCTAGTCGCCGATGCTGTCGCGCGGGAGAAGAATATCGACCGCGAGGAAGTGCTGGAGGCGATGGAACAGGCCATCCAGAAGGCCGGCCGCGCCAAGTACGGCCACGAGAAGGACATCCGCGCCACCATCGATCGCAAGACCGGTGATGTGCGCCTGTCACGCTGGCTGGAAGCCGTCGAGACGATCGAGAACGAGGAAACCCAGATCCCGATCAACGTCGCGCGCAAGGAAAGGCCGGAAATCCAGCTCGGCGAGCACCTGGTCGACCCGCTGCCGCCGATCGATTTCGGTCGCATCGCCGCGCAGACCGCCAAGCAGGTGATCGTGCAGCGCGTGCGCGAGTATGAGCGCAAGCGGCAATACGAGGAATTCAAGGATCGGGTCGGCGAGATCATCAACGGCGTGGTCAAGCGCACCGAGTACGGCAACCTGATGGTCGAACTCGGCCGCGCCGAAGCGTTGCTGCGCCGTGACGAACTGATCCAGCGCGAGAGCTTCCGCAACGGCGACCGCGTGCGCGCCTATATCTACGACGTGCGCGACGAACCACGCGGGCCGCAAATTTTCTTGTCCCGCACGCATCCAGGCTTCCTGGCCAAGCTGTTCGCGCAGGAAGTGCCGGAAATCTATGACGGCATCATCGAGATCAAGGCGGTCGCCCGCGATCCCGGCAGCCGCGCCAAGATGGCGGTGATCAGCCGCGACAGCTCAATCGATCCGGTCGGTGCCTGCGTCGGCATGCGCGGCTCGCGCGTGCAGGCGGTGGTGCAGGAGCTGCAAGGCGAGAAGATCGACATCATTCCGTGGTCGCCACAGTCCGCCACCTGCGTGGTGAACGCGCTGGCGCCGGCGGAAGTGACCAAGGTCGTGCTGGATGAGGAAGCCGGCCGCGTCGAGGTCGTGGTGCCGGACGAGCAGCTCTCGCTCGCCATCGGCCGCCGCGGCCAGAACGTCCGCCTCGCCTCTCAGCTCACGCGCTGGGACATCGACATCCTGACGGAAGCGGAAGAAAGCGAGCGCCGGCAGGAAGAGTTCCGCCGTCGCTCCGGCCTGTTCGTGGAAGCGCTGGATGTCGACGATGTGATCGCTGCGCTGCTGGTGACCGAAGGCTTCACCACGGTGGAGGAACTCGCGTTCACCCCGGTGGACGAACTGGCGGCCATCGAAGGCTTCGATGAATCGGTCGCCGCTGAGCTGATCCGCCGCGCCGAGGCCTTCATCACGCGCCGTGACAACGAGCTGAACGATCAGCGCATCGCGCTGGGCGTCAGCGACGACATCGCGGCGATGGAGCCGTTCACCCCAGCCATGTTGGTGGCGCTGGGCGAAAAGGGCATCAAGACGCTCGACGACCTGGCGGACCTCGCGTCCGACGAGCTGATCGAGATCTTCGGCGCCGAGGCGATGGATGAGGAAACCGCCAACGCGGTGATCATGGCCGCCCGCGCGCATTGGTTCGAAGACGAGCCCCAGGGCGAATCCCAGGGCTCGCCTGCAGGCGAGCCGCAAGCCGAGCATGCAGAGGAGGCAGGTCACGCCTGACACCGCCCTCGCTGCCCCGGACGAGAACCACGATCTCCTTGGAGACGACGCGCCGGAAACCGGTCCGCTGCGCCGTTGCGCCGTCACGCGCGAGCGGTTGCCGAAGGAGCGGATGATCCGCTTTGTCATCGGCCCCGACCGCACGGTGGTGCCGGATCTGGCCGAACGGCTACCCGGTCGGGGAATCTGGTTGAGCGCGGCGCGTGATGTGTTACAACCCGGCCGCGCCCGGGGTGCCTTCGCAAAGGCGGCCCGAGGCCCGGTCACGGTGCCTCCCGACCTTCTCGCGATGCTGCAGGCGGCGCTGGTCCGGCGGATCGGCGAGTTGCTGGGCTTCGCGCGACGAGCCGGGCAGACGGTGGCGGGGTTTGAAAAGGTCCGGGAATGGCTACGGACCGGCCAGGCCGGGCTGGTGGTGCAGGCGTCGGATGGCAGCGCGGACGAGCGGCGACGCTGCCTTTCCAGCGCCCGTGGGCCGGTTCCGGTCCATCAGCCGCTAACCGCGGCGGCGCTGGGCGCGGTATTTGGCCGGGATCACACGGTGCATGTCGTGGTGGCTCCCGGCGCGTTGGCCGATCGGATCGGCATCGAATGCATGCGGCTGGCCGGGCTTGCGCCCGAACCCGCCGCGCATGACAAGGTCGCTGACGACAGGAATGAGCCGGCGGAAATCCGCCAGCATGGTGTACGGGACGCATGAGCGAGACGAACGATCAGGACACGAACAAGGGGCGTCTGTCGCTTCGGCCGGTGGGGCGGCTGGAAGGCGGCCGTACCGTTGACGCGGGACAGGTCCGGCAGAGCTTCAGCCACGGCCGCTCCAAGGTGGTGCAGGTCGAGGTGCGCAAGAAACGCGCCCCGCTGCCCGGTCAGGCCACGCCTGGCCAGCCAACAGGTGCGCCTCCGGCCGCCGGCGCCACGCCGTCCGCGCCGCAGATGCGCGCCGCGCCCACGACGGCCCCCAGTCGGCCGCAAGGCCCCGCGCCCCGCGCGCTGACCGCGACGGAGCAGGCCGCCCGCCAGCGCGCGCTGGTCGAACAGCAGCGCGATTCCGCCCGGCGCGAGGCCGAACGGCGCGAGCAGGAGACGATATCCATCCTCTCCGCCGCCGAGGAAGCCCGCCGGCGCGAGGAAGAAGCCCGCAAGGCTGCCGAGGAGGCTGTGCGTCAGGCCGCCGAGGACGAAAAGCGCCGCCTGGCCGACGAAGCCCGCAAGGCCGCCGAGGCCGCTGCCCCGCCGCCCGCCGAAGCCGATGCCGGCCAGCGCCGCCGGCCAGCGGCACCCCCGGCCGCAACCCCGGGCACGCCCAGCGCACCGACCGAGACCTTGCGCCTGCGCCCGACCGTGCGCGGGCCGGAAGACGACGACGAGGCGCGCCCGGTGCGCCGCCCCGGCGGTGCCATGCCGCCGCGCAAGCCGGCCGTGGTCGCGCCGAAGAAGGGCGATCAGCGCCGTGGTGGTCGCATCGACGTGCAGGCCGCCATCGAGGGCGAGGACGATCGCGTCCGCTCGCTGGCCTCGGTGCGCCGTCAGCGCGAACGCGAGCGCCGGCAGGCGGAACTGGAACGCCTGCGGTCCGATCAGGTGAAGGTGGTGCGCGACGTCGTGCTGCCGGAACAGATCACCGTGGCGGAGCTGGCCAACCGCATGGCCGCGCGCACCGGTGATGTGGTGAAGGCGCTGATGAAGCTCGGCGTGATGGCGATGCCGACGCAGAGCATCGATGCCGATACCGCCGAGCTGGTGGTGCAGGAATTCGGCCACCGCTCGCGCCGCGTGTCGGAAGACGATGTCGAGATCGGGCTGGAGGGCGGCGTCGACACCGACGACGAGCTGCAGCCGCGTCCGCCGGTCGTCACCATCATGGGCCATGTCGACCACGGCAAGACCAGCCTGCTGGACGCGCTGCGGTCCACTGATGTCGCGGCCGGCGAGGCGGGCGGCATCACCCAGCATATCGGCGCCTATCAGGTGGAACTGCCGAGCGGCGAGCACATCACCTTCATCGACACGCCGGGCCACGAGGCGTTCACCGCGATGCGCGCCCGCGGCGCCAGTGTCACCGATATCGTCGTGCTGGTGGTCGCCGCCGATGACGGCGTGATGCCGCAGACCATCGAGGCGATCCGTCACGCCAAGGCGGCCAACGCGCCGCTGATCGTGGCCATCAACAAGATGGACAAGCCCGACGCCAACCCGAACCGCGTGCGGCAGGAGTTGCTGCAGCACGAGATCGTGGTGGAGGAAATGGGCGGCGAGACGCAGGACGTGGAAGTCTCCGCGACCAAGCGGACCGGGCTCGACAAGTTGACCGAAGCGATCCTGCTGCAGGCGGAAATCCTCGACCTGAAGGCCAATCCGCGCCGCAACGCGGAAGGCACGGTGATCGAAAGCCGGCTGGACCGCGGTCGCGGGCCGGTGGCGACCGTGCTGGTGCAGAAGGGCACCTTGCATCAGGGTGAGATTATCGTTGCCGGATCAGAATGGGGGCGTGTGCGCGCCATGCTGGACGACAAGAATCGTCCGCTGCGCGATGCCGGCCCATCGGCGCCGGTGGAAATCCTTGGCCTGACCGGCGTGCCCGGCGCGGGCGAGCCGCTGGTGGTGGTGGAAGACGAAGCGCGGGCGCGCGAAATCACCGAATTCCGCTCCCGCCGTCAGCGCGACAAGGCCGCGGGTGTCGCGGCCGGGGCGCGTGGCACGCTGGACGAGATGCTCGCGCGTATCCAGGCCGGCGTGCAGAAGGAAGTCATCGTCCTGATCAAGGCCGATGTGCAGGGCAGCGCCGAGGCGATCCAGGCCACGGTGATGAAGCAGAGCGGCGACGAGGTGAAGGTCCGTGTGCTGATCGCCAGCGTCGGGCAGATCACCGAAAGCGACATCCAGTTGGCCAATGCGTCGGAGGCGGTGATCATCGCCTTCAACGTGCGCGCCACTGCGCAGGCGCGCGAGCTGGCAACGCGCGACGGCGTCGACATTCGTTACTACTCCATCATCTACGAGGTCGCCGACGACATCGAGAAGATGGTGAAGGGCAAGATCGCGCCGAAGGAACGCGAGAAGTTCCTGGGCTACGCCGAGGTGCGCAAGGTGTTCAACATCACCAAGACCGGCAAGGTCGCGGGCTGCATGATCACCGAGGGCCTGGTGAAGCGTGGCGCCGGCGTGCGCGTGCTGCGCGACAATGTCGTGATCCACCAGGGTGAGCTGTCGCAGTTGAAGCGGTTCAAGGACGATGTGCGCGAAGTGGCACGTGGCTACGAATGCGGGTTGTCATTCGCCAACTTCCACGATCTGCAGGAAGGCGACGTCGTGGAGTGTTACGAAACAGAACTGGTGCCGGCTTGAAGAAGCCGGCGACTGGTCCCAGCCAGCGCCAGTTGCGGGTCGCCGAAGAGATCCGCCACGTACTGGCGGGCATCTTTGGGCGGCATGACATCCGCGATCCCGAGCTGGCCACCGTCGATATCACGGTGACCGAGGTGCGGATGACGCCCGACCTGAAGCGGGCGATCGTCTATGTGGCGCGGCTGGGCCGCACCGATGTCGCCGTGCTGCTGCCGGCGCTGAAGCGCGCCGCGCCGTATCTGCGCACGCAGGTGGCGCACGGGGTGCGGCTGCGGGTCGCGCCGGAGCTGTCATTTCAGCCGGATCACGCGTTGGAGTATGCCAGCAAGATCGATGTGCTGCTGCATAAGCCGGAGGTCGCGCGGGATTTGGGGTGAGGCGCGGTCATTCCGTTCGCAGATTGGCTTAGAGGCGCAGAATCGCAGAGATTCCGGCGACGTGGCGACAGCAGACGTGATGTCATGGCGTTGAATGCGCTCCGCGCGAAGCGCAATAACCGTCATTGCCTCACACTCGAACAATGAAGCGCTCGCCCGACCGCTCTGCGTCTCTGCGGTGAACCTACTTGCGGACGCCACGACATCCCGTAGCGTAACGGAATGCTCACGACCTATCAGCCGCTGTCCGACCGCAACGCCCCGCCCGCCGTCTACCGGGACGCCGCGCCGCCACCACCCCCCACCACGCCACTCTCCGCAGCCTGCCATGTCGGCGTCGCCGTCATCGGTGCCGGCTTCACCGGCCTGTCGGCCGCGCTGCACCTGGCCGAAGCCGGCGTCGATGTCACGGTACTCGAAGCGAAGGAGATCGGCGCGGGCGCCTCGGGCCGCGCTTTCGGCCAGGTGGTGCCCTATCTGAAGATCGGCCACACCGGCATCTTGCGTCATTACGGCCCTGAGCGCGGGCGGCGCGTGATCGATGCCGTCGCCGCCGGCCCGGACCTGGTGTTCGACCTCATCACGCGGCACCGCATCGACTGCTGGGCGGTGCGCACTGGACTGATCTTCGCCGCCCACGCGCCGTCCGGACGGCGCGAGCTGGAACAGCGTACCGCTTATTGGCAGGACCGCGGTGCCGAGGTGGAAATGCTGGCGGGCGCGCGCTGCGCCGAGGCGGTGGGATCGACACTGTATGCGGCGGCCTCGCTCGATCATCGCGGCGGCAATCTGAACCCGCTCGCCTACACCCGCGGCCTGGCGCACGCCGCAGTGAAGGCGGGCGCGGTGATCCACACGCAAACGCCGGTGCGGGGGCTGGGACGCAATGGCGGACGCTGGGCCGTCGATGCGGGACCGGACGGATTGACCGCTGACATCGTGCTGCTGGCCACCAACGCCTACAGCACAAAGCTGTGGCCGGGCCTGGTAGAAAGCATCATCCCGCTACGCGGACATGGCTTTGTCACTGCCCCGCTGTCGGACAACGTCCGTCGCTCAATCCTGCCAGGCCGGCAATCGCTGACCGACACGCGGCGGCTATTCTCCGGCGTGCGCATGCTGCCCGATGGACGGCTGCATGGCAGCGCCTATGGCCCGATCTCCGGTCCTGAGCGGCCGGCCGATTTCCGCCGTGTCAATGGCCGCATGCGTCGGCTGTATCCACAATTGGGCACCCTGCCATGGCAGGAGGAATGGACCGGGTTTGTCGCCATGACGCCCGACCACGTGCCGCGCGTGCACGAGCTGGCGCCGGGGCTTTACGCCGGGCTGGGCTACAACGGGCGGGGTATCGCGGCGGCAACGATGATGGGCCGCGAGCTGGCGGCACGCGCCCGCGGCCAGGGTGATGATGATCTGGTGTTCCCCCTGATGCCGATGCGCCCGCTGGCCTGGCATCGCGCGGCGCCCTTCCTGGTGGGGGCGTTGGCACGCTGGTATCGTGTGCGTGACCTGGTGGATGAAGTCAGATTCCTGCCGCGAAGCGCATGACCGCCGAGGAGTCCCGCCGATGATCACGGCCATCGTCCTCTACGACCTACCCGATCACATCGGCCTGGAGGAATGCCGCAGGCATTTCGCCGCGATCGCCCCCGACTTCCCGCGTATCCCCGGCTTCGTGCGCAAGCAGTTCATCTGCCAGCGCGACGGCAAGGTCGCTGGGGGCGCCTACATGTGGGAGAGCCAGGCGGCGGCCGAGGCGTTCTATACCGGCCCGTGGCGTGACGGTATTCGCGCCCGCTATGGGAGCGAGCCGCGGATCAGCTACTATGAGACGGTCGCGCTGGCGGATGTGACGTCAGGCCAGGCCGGCGCATTGGAGCCGCGATGACCGATCGATCCGCCCGCCCCTCGCCCAATCAGGTCGAGGTGACCGTGCAGTTCCTGAACGAAACGAACGCCAAGCAGCGCGCGTACGCCGAGCGCCGCCGGCTGTGGACGGCGGGGTTCCATCCCGCCGAGCCGCGCACCCAGGCGCTGGCGGTTTCCCGCCGGCGCGGCCAGATCCACGACCCGCGGCAGACAAAGCTGAATTTGTAACGGGAGGATGAGTTTGGGTTGCTGGCGGACTCGAGGCGGCTCGAACGCCTGACCTTCGCCTTCGGAGAATTGCAGCGGCGACCTTGTATCCGAGCCGCGCAGCAAGCTCGGCTTCATGTCGATGGCGTGTCGGGGCGATGGTCCCCGCTTCGCCCATTTTGGCCGACGGGTTCTGTATCGGTGGGCTGATCTGCTGGCGTGGGCTGAGGGCCGCCTCGGAGTACCGCAGGAAAGCACGTCAGAGGCCGACGCACACCGGCTGAGAGCCTAATGGCGGATGATCCCAGAACTAGACATTCATCGCAGCCGGGCAACGGCGGTTACCCACGTTGACCGCTACGACGCTAGCGGGATTGCAGGCCAAGGTCGCGATCTTCCTCGGGGAGAATGCCCTGCTATATGGGCCATGCTACCGCGCTCTCGAGAGTCTTGAGCGGCTGGGCGTGTCGCTGAGCGAGCATGTGCTCAGCGTGATCGGGAGTGCCTCGGCATGAGCCCGCTGCTGGAGATCGAAGACGACATCAACTCGATTAAGGCCGCCGCGCGATTGCTTGGGCGTCTCGCGTGCAGCACTCGCATGGACGTCAAATCCGAGCAGCTCGAGGCTGTCCGAGGCATGATCGAAAACCAGATCGACAACATTGCAGGTCACTGGAACGAGGCGCTGGAGCTGGAGCGGGCCACGGAGAAGGTGCACGAGGAAGCGGAAGGGCGGCTCTCGAGTGTACAACGCCGACAAGCAGACGTTTGTCATTGGCATCTGTCGATTGCAGGCATCCTCCCTCACTACGTCACGCCAATGGTGGAGATCCTCACGATAATATATCCATATCAAGTACGTCGTGTGCCGGAACCGTGTGGCCAATTTGGGCGAATTCAGCGTCCTCTCTTGGGGAATTGGCAGAGCGTGAGTGAGAAAGCTAAGCACCTTTGAAT
>Ga0210386_10003765_pt1 | contig 12628 bp, 8 predicted proteins | sample IncBWH32OmetaG_FD_160091 | JGI IMG/M metagenome (GOLD analysis project Ga0210386, IMG submission 160091) | Forest soil microbial communities from Barre Woods Harvard Forest LTER site, Petersham, Massachusetts, United States - Inc-BW-H-32-O ... | reverse complement strand
CTGGCCGGGAGCCCAGCTGCGTGACAATGCTCTTTCCAAGGCACGCTTCGAATTTCGCTGGAACGACCAGTTTAATCTGAGTTTCGATCCGGATCGCGCGCGTGAATATCACGACGAAACCTTGCCACAGGAAGTCGCAAAGACAGCTCATTTCTGCTCGATGTGCGGACCGAAATTTTGCTCGATGAAGATCACAGAAGAGATCCGGGCAAAGTACGGCGCCGACGAGAAACTGGGGATGGCCGAAAAGGCGAGGGAGTTTGCGGAACGAGGTCGGGAGATCTACGGATGAGCAGCCCGGATATCGCGATTGTAGGCGGCGGTTTATGTGGCCGGCTGTTGGCTTGGCGCATCGCGCGAGCCGGGCTGCGGGTCGCTCTGTACGACGCCGCCAGCCGTCTAGGCGAAGAATCGGCTGCTTGGGTGGCAGCGGGCATGGTCGCTCCAAACGCAGAAAGCGTCGACGTTGATGCCGAGATTGTCTCGATGGGTAGGCACAGTCTCAGCCTCTGGCCACAGTGGCTGCGTGAGTTGCCGCAACCTGTTTTCTTTCGCGATACCGGTACACTTCTGCTGTGGCATCGAGAAGACGCGGGCGAGGCCCGTCACTTCGAAAGGATGCTGGCAGCGCACGCTCCAGGGACAGAACTAGTTCAGCTTGATTCTACAAAACTTCAAGAATTAGAGCCGAATCTCAGCGCGAAGTTTCAGCACGGCCTCTACCTTGCAGGCGACGCTCAGTTAGACAACCGGCAAGTACTTTCAGCTATTGCTGAGGTCCTACAAGAAATCGGCGTCAAGTGCTATTGGCAGACATCAATTCTCGAGGATGCGCTTCCGACCGCAGGAGTTGTCGTCGATTGCCGAGGTATGGGAGCACGCCGTAACTGGCCTCAATTGCGAGGGGTTCGCGGCGAGATCATCCGCCTACATGCACCCGAGCTTTCGTTAGGCCATATGCTGCGGCTATTACACCCACGCTACTCGGTCTATGTAGTACCTCGCGATGAAGGAAGGTTGGTCGTCGGCGCGACAAGCATTGAGAGCGATGATCGCTCTCCGGTTTCAGTGCGAGGAGCATTGGAGTTGCTTTCTTCTGCCTATTCCATGTTACCGGCTTTGGCCGAGGCGCGGGTCCTAGAATTCTCTACGCAGGTACGACCTGCCCTCCCGGATAACCGACCTGCTTTTTGTTATGATCGGGGCCGTCGTGTCCTCTCAATAAATGGCCTGTACCGCCACGGATTCTTGCTCTCCCCCACCGTTGTGGAAGAGGCAATGGCTCTGTTGTCTGTCCCCGGGGCAAGCCGCCTTCCGGGCCAGTGGCGCTGTTTGTATCCAGAACCTTCCGGCGCGGCTGTGAAGGCGGATGATGACATTGCAGAGGAGGTAAGCACATGTTTGTTATCGTGAATGGTGAAACGCGGCCTTTGCCCGAACCACCAAATTTAAGGATTCTCTTGGTAGCGCTTTCTCCATCGCCACCATTCGTAGTGGCATGCAATGAAGCGATCGTTCCGCGCTACGCTTACGCAGACTACCGCCTTTGTTCGGGCGATCGAATTGAGATAGTCCATCCCTCGGTGGGAGGTTGAGAGTGAGAATTCAAGAAAACACTGATGACTTTTGCGTTTACGGTTTTCGCTTTAAAAGCCGGCTTCTCCTTGGCACCTCGCGCTACGAATCTCCTCGCCAATTAGTAGACGCAATCTCTGCCGCAGACCCCGCTATGTTGACAGTGTCCTTGCGCCGAGATTGTCTTGGGGCCAAAGGTGCGCAGAATACATTCTGGAGCCTGCTACAAGAGACGCATAGGGCCATCTTGCCAAACACGGCAGGCTGTCACACCGCACGCGAAGCCATTAATACGGCGTGTCTGGCGCGAGAGTTGTTCGAGACTAGCTCTGTCAAACTCGAGGTAATCGGTGACGAAGTTAACTTGCAGCCAGACCCATTTGGCTTAGTCGAGGCGGCCAGAGAGCTCATAAAGCTTGGGTTCCAAGTCTTTCCGTACTGCACGGAAGATTGGGTTCTGTGCAAGCGCTTGGTTGATCTGGGCTGTGAGGTTTTGATGCCGTGGGCTGCTCCCATCGGTACCGGGCAAGGACCTCGCAACCCGTCCGCTCTGCGCGAACTCCGGCAACGAGTAACCGACATTCCTCTAATTATTGACGCAGGGATCGGTCTTCCGTCGCATGCTTGTCAGGTAATGGAATGGGGCTTCGACGGGGTATTGCTGAACACCGCCGTTGCTCGAGCGGTTCATCCTGTCCGAATGGCGGGCGCTTTCGCAGCGGCCGTCCACGCGGGGCGGAGTGCATTTCTAGGGGGACCTATGACGGTTCAGGAGTCGGCAGTAGCTAGCAGCCCCGAAATAGGACGACCTTTCTCCGCAGACCTGTCGCCGCTGAACTCATCAAAGGCGGGTCGGGGACCCGACCGGGTGACTGAGTTGTGATTTCGGGCGTCGGCGGTCTCGGGCACTACCAGTACCTCGAACTAAACCTCCACTCCTGCGACGCCAGCTAAGCGGTGTTGGCCGGTTAATGGCGATCGAGTAGAATAGAGCAAAATAGACCCTCAAGAAAGACCCGGTTCAGTATGTCAGCTAGCCAAGAGAAGATTGGCTCAGATCGGCTGCGGGTGCCGCTCTTTCACGGAATCCTCCCTTTTGATCGATCTCGGATTTGGGCGGATTTGGTGGCAGGCGTGACGCTCGCAGCCGTCGGCATTCCCGAGGTGATGGGTTATACGAAGATCATTGAGACGCCAGTAATAACCGGGCTCTACACGATGTTTTTGCCTATTCTCGCCTTCGCTATATTCGGATCATCACGGCATCTTGTGGTTGCGGCTGATTCGGCGACGGCTGTGATTGTGGCGACGGCCTTGACTTCACTCGCGGCTCCATATAGCCCCAGGTACGTCGCCCTGACGGCACTGGTGGCGCTCATAGCCGGTGCGATGCTTCTGTTGGCGCGGCTGCTGCGGTTAGGTTTTTTGGCGGATTTTTTGTCGCGCACGGTTTTGGTTGGTTTCTTGACGGGCGTCGGTGTTCAAGTCGCGCTAGGGGAGTTACACGCCATACTTGGTCTGGAAAAAGGAGGACATGGGTTCTTAGGGAACCTGTTCTTCACGTTTCAGCACCTGCCAGACACCCATTGGCTTAGCGCGATCATCTCCTTATGCGTGATGGCGGTGATCGTCGGCGGCAACCGTATCGCCCATCATTTTCCCGGCGCGCTGCTCGCGCTGGTGGCGGCGATCGCGGTGAGCTTCGCTTTCCATCTGGAGAGGAGTGGAGTCAAGATTGTCGGGGAGGTGCCAGCTGGATTACCTCGCCTGGGCTTACCGGATGTTTCATGGAACGATCTTCCCATCGTGCTTTCGGTATCGGTCTCCTGTTTCATCGTCATCCTTGCTCAAAGCGCGGCGACTTCCCGTGCCTACGCGCTGCGGTACCGCGACCGGTTCGACGAAAATCGGGACTTGGTGGGCTTGGCCCTGGCAAATGCCGCGGCAGGCTGCAGCGGTACATTCGTTGTAAATGGTAGCCCGACCAAGACCGCGATCGTAGACACCGCGGGAGGCCGTAGCCAAGTGTCACATCTAGCTACCGCGACCGTGGTATTACTGGTGCTATTGTTCTTGACCGGGCCCCTAAGCTACATCCCCAATCCCGCGCTGGCTGCCATCGTGTTTTTGATCGGTGTCAAACTGATCGACTATCGCGGGCTCTCCGAAATCTATAGGCAAAGCCAACAGGAATTCCGCTTGGCTATCATAACTGCGGCCACCGTGGTTTTCATCGGTGTGGAAGAGGGGATTCTGCTGGCGGTGGTGCTATCGCTGCTGGAGCACGTGCGCCACGGTTACCGGCCGCATACAGCAGTTTTAGTACGGCATCCGGATGATCACTGGTGGATGGACAAGCCGGCGCCCGGCAAGTTGGCGGAACCGGGCGTGGTGATCTATTGGTTCGGCGCCGACCTTTACTATGCGAATGCAAATTACTTTGCAGAGCGGGCGCGGGCCTTGCTAATCGATTTGGAGGCGCCCGTGCATTGGTTTGTGCTGGACGCCGGAGCCATCACGGCAATCGACTACTCGGCCGGCAGCACCCTTAAAGAACTGCAGCAGGATCTGGCCGCGAAGGGCATCTCTCTCGTGCTAGCCCATGTCAATGCTGAGCTACGGAAACAGCTGGACCGCCATGGGCTAACCGAAGTAATTGGTGCCAACCGGCTATTCGACACTCTTCGGGAATGTCTCGCATCCTATCACGCCGATCCCAGCATTAACGCGAAAATCTAAGCTGCGACGACAGTCGTCGCAGCATCCACCACAAAGCCAGAGGATCTGATAACGGCAGTCGATATGACACTCAGACGGGCTGGATTTTTGGTTCTCTTGGTTGCGGCGGTTAAGCTCGTCGCAGCTCCGCCCGAGCCGATTCAGAAGCCGGTTAAACTGCTGGGTCTTGGGGAGAACGTTGATCGAGAGTTTGCTAAGCTGACCGATATTGGGATCACTCCATCCCTCACCTACTATGGCGTCTTCCAGGGAAACCCGATTGGCGGTATCCAACAGCGGACTGCGTACAGCCAACTAATCCTCTTCGGCGTCGAGTTGAATTTCGAGAAGTTAGTCGGGCTTCCTGGAGGATCTCTCACCATCTCCGGAGCTCAGGCAATGGGCGAGAACCTTTCAAACTACGTCGGCAACATCAACACGGTGTCGGAAGCATTCTCAACGCCCGACACGCTGCTCTTTTACCAACTATACTGGAAACAGTTGTTATTCGGGGACAAGCTCGAATTACGCCTCGGCCGCATGAGCGCGGCTGACCAGTTTGCGTCGGTACCTGCATTCTGGTTGCAGGTCAACGGAGGCATCAATAGCAACCCGACCAGCCTTTTCGTTAACGCTCCCTTCCGCAGTGCGCCGAATGCAAGTTGGGCCGCCTCCACCAAAATCCAAGCTACAAACGAGTTCTATGTTGAAGGCGGCATTTATCAAGCCAGCCAACGATTGGATGACGCTGCCTATCATGGTCTCGATTTCTCGATTCGTGCAAATGATGGAGAACTCACTCTGGGCCAAATCGGTTGGACGCCCAGTTTCTTCGCAGGCTCCGAAACACCGGCTTTTGCTGAAAACGGAAATAAATTGCCGGGCATGGCGGGGCTTCCAGGGAGCTACATACTGGGTGGCTACTATTCTAATTTTAAGTTTCCCGAACTAAACGGATCCAAAATTCAGCGTAGCGCATACGGCTTTTATGCGATGGGCCAGCAAATGCTTTGGCGGAGTCTTATCGATCCTTTTAGAAATTTCAGTGTGTGGGCCGGCCTTACCTTCTCGCCACAGGAGGATATTTCCCTGCTTCCCCTCATGGGATTCGCTGGCACGATTTGGCAGGGCGTAGTTACCGGACGCGATCGGGACCAGCTCTTGCTGACCTATCTCGCTAGCGACTTTAGCCGGAGCCAGACTATCTCAGTCGTTGGTCACGGTGACCACCGCCCGATGGTCGAGCATGTGCTGGAAGCCGGCTACGCCATCTATATCAGCGATAACTACACGATCCAACCTGATATCCAGTACGTCGTCCGGCCAAACGGCGTCAGCGCCATCAGGAATTCGCTGGTGATCGGAATTCAATTGATTGCGAGCTATTGAGGCCAAAACCTCGAGGCTCCTTAGAAAGCGCTCATCATTGATTACAGACCGGAGGCATCGACGACGATAAGCGAAGAAAAAATCTCAGGAGCCTTCCCAATCCCCATAACTCTCAATGCTTCAAAAAATCCGGATAAAGCCAGTGCTGGCGCCCATCGATCGCGTTATTGAGGTGCTCGCCGGTGTCATTATGGTTCTCACTTTTACGAATGCCTTGAGCGTAAGCCACGCCGGTAAGCCAGACGTCCGCGCAATGTTAATTGGTTCGTTGGGTTGCAATCTCGCGTGGGGGATCATCGACGGTATTATGTATCTGATGAATTGCCTTGCTGCCCGCGGCCACAAACTGGACGCCTTCCGCGCGCTGCGTGCAGCAAATGATCCCGAGGCCCAACGAATCCTAATCGCCGAACTCCCGGAGGAGTTGGCTGGCGAAGTGGGGTCGGTAGAACTCGCCCCCATCATTCGACGCCTTCGAGAGCTACCGGAACCCTCGCCTCGACCCCGGCTCGGCCTCGATGAATGGCTTGGCGCTTTGGGTATCTTCGGCTTAGTTTTTTCTTCCACGCTGCCAGTCGTGCTGCCGTTTCTTCTGGTGTCAAACGCGACTTTTGCTTTACGCATTTCGAACCTAGTGGCGGTTGGGTTGCTTTTCCTAACAGGTTATGTTTTCGGTTGGCATACCCGTCATAATCCTTGGCGCTGGGGAATCGCCATGGTGTTCATCGGTTGTCTGCTTACGGCCGTGGCGTTCTATCTCGGAGGTTAGTCAGAAACTGAAAGCAGCTTCACCAGTGACTTGGAACAAAGGAACTACGGCAGCGAAGTGTCGGAGTTCGGTCTGAATAGGCTTCGATGAGCCCTAACTAACTTTTGATTGTATAGGGTTAGAACCGCTCTGGTATGTCGTCCAGACTTAGGTTTCTCGCATAGTGAAGATTTAACACACTATGTCCAATGGGCAGATCGCCGCACGGACAATTCGGAATCTGGATAGTTGTTAGACTGATTGGTTATCCTAAGTGATGATTTTCCTGCTTCGGTCCTGGTTAAGCGGCTGCGAGGAGTTCCCGTCCAGGTGCAGAACGAATAGTTAGCTGAAAGAACCTCAGTCATGAACTGAATACCTTTCACTTTCTTAGAAGCGGGGTCTCAGAAAAGTTACAGCTAGCAAACAAGATGCGCTGCCGGAACAGAAACCTGTTCTGACGTGAGCATGAAAATTGGATGCGAAATCTAACAAAACCTATCTGAACCACTAAATGAATCCAACTCAATCGAACAATTCTGACCTCGCGATTTCCGCGTACGGTACCGCCCGCTCGACGGTTAAGGGCGCGCCGCTCAGCCCCGACGAGCTGCTCAAGATCGACGCGTACTGGCGTGCTAGCCTTTATCTGTGTCTGGGCATGCTCTACCTCAAGGACAACCCCTTGCTCCGCGAGCCGCTGAAGGTCGAACACATCAAGCCGCGCATGCTGGGGCACTGGGGCTCGGACCCCGGCCAGGCCTTCACCTACATCCACTTCAACCGGCTGATCAACAAGTACGGCCTGGACGCGATCTACCTCTCCGGGCCTGGCCATGGCGCGCCGTCGGTGCTCTCCCAGGCCTACCTCGAGGGGACGTATTCCGAAGTCTACCCGGAGAAGAGCGAGGACCTGGCGGGGCTCCAGCGCTTCTTCCGCCAGTTCTCGTTCCCCGGCGGGATCGGCAGCCATGCCACGCCTGAAACCCCCGGCAGCATCCATGAGGGGGGTGAGCTCGGCTACAGCATCTCGCACGCCTACGGGGCGGTCTTCGACCACCCGGACCTGATCGCCCTGGCCGTCGTGGGCGACGGCGAGGCCGAGACCGGGCCGCTGGCCACGAGCTGGCACAGCAACAAGTTCCTCAACCCAATTCGGGACGGGGCGGTGCTGCCAGTGCTCCACCTCAACGGCTACAAGATCAACAATCCTACGCTCCTGGCCCGCATCAGCCACGAGGAGCTGGAGGCGCTGTTCGTCGGCTACGGCTACACCCCATATTTCGTGGAAGGCAGTGAATACGAGAGCATGCATCAGGCGATGGCCGCTACCCTGGAGCACTGCGTCCAAGAGATCCGCAGGATCCAGGATGAGGCACGCCGGACCGGTAGTCCTTCGCGCCCGCGCTGGCCGATGATCATCCTCCGCAGCCCCAAGGGCTGGACAGCCCCGCGGGAGGTGGACGGGCACTACCTGGAAGGCTTCTGGCGCGCCCACCAGATCCCGCTCGCGGATGTCCACACCAACCCGGCCCATCTGCAACTGCTGGAAAAATGGCTGCGCAGTTACGAGCCGGAGAAGCTCTTCGACCAGGAGGGCCGGCTCGTCGCGGAACTACGTGCCCTGCCGCCGAAGGGGGCCCGGCGGATGAGCGCCAACCCCGTCGCCAACGGCGGACTGCTCAAGAAATCCCTGGACATGCCGGACTTCCGCACCCTCGGCGTCGAGGTGAAGAAACCGGGAACGACCCAGGTCGGTAACGCCGGCTTCCTCGGGATCTTGATGCGGGAGATCATGCGACGGAACAAGAACAACTTCCGGCTCTTCGGGCCGGACGAGTCGCAGTCCAACCGGCTCGACGCTGTGTACGAGGTCACCGAGAAGGCGTGGCTCGGCGAGTACTTCCCCGAGGACGCCGACGGCGGACACCTTGCCCCGGACGGGCGGGTCATGGAGATGCTCAGCGAGCACACCCTGGAAGGGTGGCTGGAGGGCTACATCCTGAGCGGGCGGCACGGCCTCATTAACAGCTACGAGTCGTTCGTCCACCTCATCGACTCGATGGTTAACCAGCACGCCAAGTGGCTGGAGAAGTGCAACGAGCTGCCCTGGCGGATGAAGGTCTCCTCGCTCAACATCCTGGTCAGCGGCCTCGTCTGGCGGCAGGACCACAACGGGTTCACGCACCAGGACCCCGGCTTCCTCGACGTGGTGGCGAACAAGAGCCCCAGCGTGGTGCGCATCTACCTGCCGCCCGACGCCAACTGCCTGCTCTCGGTCGGCGACCACTGCTTCCGCAGTGAGAACTACATCAACGTCATCGTCGCGGACAAGCAGCCGCAGGACATGCAGTACCTGGACATGGAGGCGGCGATCGCGCACTGCACAAAGGGCGCCGGTATCTGGGACTGGGCCAGCAACGACCAAGGCGCAGAACCTGACGTGGTCATGGCGAGCTGCGGCGACGTGCCAACCATAGAGGCCCTGGCCGCTACAGCCCTGCTTCGTCAGCACCTACCTGACGTGAAGGTCCGGTTCGTTAACGTGGTGGACTTGTTCAAGCTGGTACCGCACACCGAGCATGCGCACGGTATGACCGACCGCGAATTCGAAGCTCTCTTCACCTCGGACAAGCCGGTGGTCTTCACCTTCCACGGGTATCCCGGACTCATCCACCGCCTAACCTACCGCCGCCCCGGTCAACACCACATCCACGTGCGCGGCTACAAGGAGCACGGCAACATCAACACGCCACTGGAGCTGGCCATTCGCAACCAGACCGACCGTTTCAGCTTGGCCATGGACGCCATCGACCGGATGCCCCGTTTCCGTGTCACGGGATCCAGTGTTCGTGAGGCTCTGCTCAACGAGCAAATCGCTTGCCAGATCCACGCTTACAAGTTCGGCATTGATCGAGAAGACATAACCAACTGGAAGTGGCCCTATGAATAAACAAGAGCTTGCGGATACCGCCAGTGCCATGGTTGCTCCAGGCAAGGGTCTCTTGGCCATGGATGAGAGCAATCGCACGTGTAACAAGCGATTTGAAGATGTTGGCATTGCGCCGGCCGCAGAAAATCGCCGTGCTTATCGAGAGTTGATCTTGACAACCTCAGGCCTGGGGACCGCGATCAGCGGCGCCATTCTGTATGACGAAACCATACGTCAAGCCAAGAAAGACGGGACTTCGTTTATCAAGCTGTTGACAAATGCAGGCATTATCCCCGGGATAAAGGTTGACACTGGAGCGAAAGACTTGGCCGGCCGTCCCGGTGAAAAGATTACGGAAGGGTTGGATGGATTGCGTGAGCGCTTAGCGCTGTACTATCAGGTAGGAGCACGGTTCGCCAAATGGCGAGCCGTGATCAAAATCGGTGAAGGCATTCCGAGTCACGGTTGCATCGAGGCAAACGCCCATGCTTTGGCTCGTTATGCCGCTTTATGCCAAGAGGCAGGGATCGTTCCGATCGTTGAGCCCGAAGTCCTGACGGATGGCGATCATAGCATCGAGAGGTGCTATGAAACGACTCAGCAAGTCCTACACATTGTCTTCAATCAACTCTACGCTCAAAAGGTAGCTTTTGAGCTTACGATTCTGAAGCCTAACATGGTAATGCCAGGTAAAGAATGCTCTAAGCAAGCCGATGTTGCCCAGGTTGCAGAGGCGACAGTGACCTGCCTGCTAAGGGCGGTCCCCGCTGCGGTACGCGGGGTAGCGTTTCTGTCGGGCGGACAGAGCTGCGCATTAGCATCTGCTCACTTGAACGCCATGAACGTCACATATGGCTCCCGGTTGCCCTGGCCACTCACATTTTCCTATGCTCGCGCCATTCAGCAACCAGCCTTGCAGCTTTGGCAGGGCCTTGATGCTAACAAGAAAGTCGCTCAGGAAGCTTTGCTTTATCGAGCGAAGTGCAATGGGGCCGCCAGGGAAGGTAAATATAGTGAGGAGATGGAAATAGGAGAACCGGCCCTGGTCGGTGCAGAGTCGCGGCACTCACACTTAACAGTCAAGACTAACAATGAATCCAACAATAAACCCACCCTTAGATTCTCAACGTCCGGACTCAGATATTGAAGACGATCGGACGGGTTTGAGCGTTGAAACGCTCAAACGAGCTCTGATCGATAATCTTTTCTATGTCCAGGGCAAGTTCCGAGAGATCGCGACAAAAAATGATTTCTACATGGCCTTGGCGTACACCGTGCGCGATCGACTGTTGCGGCGCTGGATAAACACCATCGAGACCTATATCAAACAAGAGAAGCCTAAAATAGTTTGCTACTTGTCTGCGGAATTTCTATTGGGGCCGCGCCTGGGTAATTGCCTGATCAATCTCGGCATCTATGATCAGGTACATCAAGCAATTCAAGAATTGGGATTAGATCTGAAAGAACTGCTCGAACAAGAAACGGAACCAGGTTTAGGCAACGGCGGGCTGGGGCGGCTGGCCGCCTGTTACATGGATTCTCTTGCCACTCTGGAGATTCCAGCAATCGGCTACGGTATCCGCTACGAATTCGGCATCTTTAGCCAGGTGATTCAGGATGGTTGGCAGGTTGAAACTGCCGACAAATGGCTGCGTCTAGGCGATGCCTGGGAGATTGCTCGTCCGGAGGCAACCGTTGAAGTGGGGTTTGGTGGTCATACCGAAGCTTATACCGACGAGCGAGGATGTTACCGGGTACGCTGGATTCCTGCTCAGGTGGTTAACGGTGTTCCGTGCGATATGACTATCCTGGGCTACAACGTCAATACCGCGAATACGCTGCGCCTGTGGAAAGCGGAGGCACGGGAATCCTTCAGTTTCCAGGAATTCAACGTGGGTGACTATTACGGGGCTGTCCACGACAAGGTGGTGACGGAAAACATCACCAAAGTTCTCTATCCTAATGATCAACCCGTTCAGGGTAAGCAATTACGCCTGGAGCAACAATATTTCTTCGTTTCCTGCTCTTTGCAGGACATGATCCGCATTCATCTGCGCAGAAGAAATAGCTTAAACGATTTCCACGAAACATTTGCGGTGCAACTCAATGATACCCACCCGTCGATCGGAGTTGCTGAACTCATGCGGCTACTAGTGGATGAGCATCAGATGCCTTGGGATACAGCTTGGGAGATCACAGAGAAAACCTTTGCTTACACTAATCACACGTTACTGCCAGAAGCTCTGGAGAAGTGGCCGGTTAGCCTGTTCGGTAGCCTACTGCCCCGGCATTTAGAGATTATTTACGAAATCAATCGTCGTTTCCTGGATCAAGTGCGCCTGAAATTTGGCGACGACCCATCGCGTATTGCGCGGATGTCACTGATTGATGAAGGCGGCGAAAGATATGTTCGCATGGCTTATCTGGCCACGGTTGGCAGCCATAAAGTTAATGGAGTAGCGGAACTGCATTCGCGGCTCCTGAAAGAAACAACGCTGCACGACTTCTTTGAGCTCTGGCCAGAGAAGTTTCTTAACATCACTAACGGCGTTACTCCGCGCCGCTTCGTGGTATCGAACAATCCTCGGCTGGCGAGCTTGGTGACTCGGAGAATCGGTGGTAACTGGATCAAACAGTTGGACGATCTCCGCCAGCTGGAAGGGCTGGCGGAAGACGCGGGATTCCGCAGTGAGTTCCAGGAAGGTAAACAAGCGAATAAGCAAGATCTAGCTGACTACATTCACGCGCAGACCGGCATCGGCGTGGATCCAGAATCGATGTTTGATGTGCAAGTCAAACGCTTGCATGAATATAAACGGCAACATCTGGGCCTGCTGCACGTTATCGCATTGTATAACCGCATTAAACACGATCGCCATGCCGACGTTGTGCCTCGCACGTTTATTTTTGGAGGCAAGGCAGCTCCTGGTTATTTCATGGCCAAGCTAATTATTAAGCTGATTAACTCGGTCGGAGAGGTTGTAAACAACGATACCGATGTAGGCGATCGACTCCGGGTAGTGTTCTTGCCTAACTACAACGTTAAACAAGCACGATGGATTTATCCCGCAGCAAATTTGTCAGAGCAGATTTCCACGGCAGGTTACGAAGCTTCCGGTACGAGCAACATGAAGTTTGCGCTGAACGGCGCTTTGACAATTGGGACGTTGGACGGCGCCAACATTGAAATCCGGCAAGCAGTCGGCGAAGAGAACTTTTTCCTATTCGGATTAACCGCGGAAGAAGTGCGCGCCAAGCGATCTGCC
>Ga0210386_10003764_pt1 | contig 12629 bp, 10 predicted proteins | sample IncBWH32OmetaG_FD_160091 | JGI IMG/M metagenome (GOLD analysis project Ga0210386, IMG submission 160091) | Forest soil microbial communities from Barre Woods Harvard Forest LTER site, Petersham, Massachusetts, United States - Inc-BW-H-32-O ... | reverse complement strand
GAGCCAGATGTCCTTCAACACCTGCTTGCCGCCGGGGTAGGTCTTGGAAAGACCCTTCATCACATACACGAATTGCGGCCCGGCCATGCTGGGTTCCCTTTGCGAAACGTGGAGTTGAGGCGGGTTCTAGCCCACCGGCGCAAAAATCAGAACTTGATTTTCGCGCGGCTGAGCAGCGACACGGACGTGGCGCCGGGCTGGCCCTGGAAGTTGGTCTGATAGGCGGCGTTGGTCTGAAGCGCCACCGCGCCATCCAGGAAGTTGGTGACATATCCAAGCTGGAAGTCGCTTTCCGTGGCGCGCCCGGCGCCCAGGCCCTGGGCCAGGGCCAGCGGCGGCAGGTCGCTGGACGCGGTGAGGCCGGTGGCAAAACTGCCGGCCATGCTGGGCGCCGGCCGCGAGAAGGAAAGGCCCAGCGCGTCGTCGCCAAACAGGCCGTGCTTGGCGATGGCGAAGGAATAGGACTGTTCGTGCAGGTTCGCGGCGGGGCCGCCGTCGCGCTGGTCGAGTTGCGTCAATCCATCGCTGAAGGAAGCCGTGGTGACCCAGCCCTGGCCGATGTCCATATGGGCGGAGACGCCAAGCGCCTGTGTCGCCGCCTTGGGCGAGATGGCGGCGGCATTGCCAAAGCCCAGGGGCACGCCGGAACGCTCGGAACTGATGGCGGTGACATCAAGGCCCAGCGCGCTGGAGACATCCCAGGAAATCCCGCCCAGCAGGGACTTGCTCTCGCTGGCGTCATAGGTAAGCGCAAGCGGCCCGGCCGGTGCAGTGGAATCGAAGTTGAACCGGTCCAGCCTCTCGCTGCTGAGCGACACGCCCGCGCGCAGGCGCAGATTGTCCGCCGGCATGAAAGTGAAGCCACCATAGCGGCCGCCATTGGCCAACGACAAATATGGTGCCGACACGGCCGACAGGAACGGCTGATCCGCGCCGCCATAGCCGACAAAACGCTGCGCCACGTCCAGGCCGCGGCCGGAATCCAAGGCCAGGTTGGAAGATAGAAGCGTACTGGTGGCATAGGCGGGAGCGCCCATGCCGAGCACCCGGCCGTTGACCATGAGCGGGCCGGCCAGGCTGTTCTGCAATCCGCCGTCCGTGATTCCCGGCGCGGAAAGTTCGTACGCCGAGAGCGCTTTCGCGGCACTGAAGGACTCAAGACTCGGAGTCAGATCCGCCGCCAAAGCGGCGCGCGCAAACAGGGGCATAACCACCACAGAAGCGGCGGCCAACCCCGCGGCAAGAACCGCAGCGTGCCTGGACCTGTTCATATTCGAACCCCCGGATGGGGGGCCCCTCTCGTACGGCTAAGAAAATACCAGACCGGCGGTTCCGAATCCAAGCGAAACAGGGGATTTTGTGAGGCTTTCCGGCCACAGATGGGGCTGACAAAGCGTACAGGGTTGCCGCTTCCTGAAGCACGCTTGTAATAGTATTCGCGTTTCCCCCTTTTAAGGCAGGCAGGCCTGCGCAATAAAATTGCGCGACGGGACCGCCGTTTGACTGGCGGAAATAGGTAACCGGCCCCCTTGAGTGCTAGTGTTCCGTATGGCCGACAAACCTGCATTCCCAACTGGCAAAGCCACCCTGGCCATGACGGCTTCGGAACAGCGCGACAAGATGATCAAAGAGATTGTCGACAAGCAACGAGCCGAGACGGATGCCAAGACCGCGCGCCTGAAGGCTTTGCGATTGGCCCGCGATGCCGAACTGGCGGCGCAGCCCAAGCCGGAAGCCAAGCGCAAACGCTGATCTGGCGCTGCCTGCCCTGAAGCGACGAACCCGATACGGTTTCAATTGCCGCGGATGCGCAGCATCACCCGTGCGTCGCGACAGGCGGCCTAGGCCATGCTGATGGTCTTGCCGCCCCGGTCGCCGGACCAGGCCGGCCCGATATCTTCCAGAATTCGCTTGAGCTCGTCCGGCTGAAACGGCTTTTGCAGCACCGGCGAGGAACGATGGCGTTCGGGAATGCCGCGCTCGCCATAGCCGGTGGCGAAGACGAAGGGAATGCCGCGCACCGCCAGCATATCGGCGAAGTCGAAGACATTGCGGCCGTTGATATGCACGTCCAGCAGCGCGATGTCATAGTCCTGGTCGCGCGCCATCGCGTCGTCGAGTTGGGTGACCACACCCGCCACCTGGTAGCCGAACTCGTCCAGCACATCCTCCAGGAAGAGGGCGACGACGATCTCGTCCTCCACGATCAGCACCCGCGGTTTTGCGCTCTTGCCGGGGCTCACGTCAGTTTCATCTCCCATATGCAGACCAGGCCTTCGGGCCTGAAATCCAGCTTCACCTTGCCGGACAGCTCCCGCTCCATGCCATGTTCGATCAGCCTGAGGCCGAAGCCGCGGTGATGAGGCGGGCTTACAGGCGGACCACCGCACTCTTGCCAGTTGAATTGCAGGGTCTTGCCGTCCGGCAGGATCGTCCATCGCACATGGACCGAACCGGTTGCATTGGACAGGGCGCCATATTTGGCGGCGTTGGTGGCCAACTCATGGAACCCCATGCCAAGCGCCAACGCGCGCTTGGGACTAAGATGGACGGGCGGACCCTCGACCCTGAAGCGCGCATGCTCGTCCTCGCGCCAAGGACGCAGCGCGCGCCGCACCACGCCTTCCAGCGACGCGCCTTCCCAATTGTCCATGGTGAGCAGGTCGTGTTGGCTGGAAAGCGCGAAGAGCCGCGCCAGGAATGCGTCGCGGGCGCCGACGTCGACGCCCTTCATGGTCTGGATCGCCATCGCCTGCACCGTGGCCAGGGTGTTTTTCACCCGGTGGTTCAGTTCGTCCAGCAGCAGATTCTGGTGGCGCTCGATCCGGCGGCGATGCTCGATCTCAAGCGTCAGGCTGTCGGCCGATTTGGCGCGGTCGCGCTCCGCCTCGAAGGCCTCGATATTGACGATCGCGGACGCGATCTGGCGCGCGACGAGGGCGGCGAAGTTCTCGAAACTGTCATCGCCACGGCGGCGATAAGGGTTAGCGGCCAGGACCAGCACGCCCCTGGGTGCCGTGTCGGCGCTGGTGGCAAGCGGCAGCAGCAGCGCCTCGTCAGGCGCATCGGACCAGGGACCCTTGGGAATCGGGCCGAACTTTTCCGCCAGATTGCTCACCTGGCGCCGGGCGCCGCCCCGCATCACTTCGCTCACCGGCCATGCTGTGCTGCTGTCCAGGGTAATGACCTCTGGCGCGGCGCTATGGCCGGCGGCAATGCCGGCGGTGGCGCGCAAGGTGGCGCGCGCCCCGTCTTCCTCGAAACGGTAGATCAGGGCAAAAGGCATATCGCGCGGATCCGCGGCCAGCGCCCGGGCCGAGAGCGTATAGACCTCGTCCACGGTATCGGCATCCCAGGTGCGCGAGGCCAGTTCGCGCAGCAGCGCCAAGCGCCTTGCCCCGATCACCCGGTCGGTATCGTCGGTATTGGCGCAGACCAGGCCGCCGATGCTGCCGTCCTCCTCCGGAACGGGTGAAAAGGAGAAGGTGTAGTAAGTCTCTTCGTCATAGCCGTGGCGATGCATGATCAGCATCTCGGCTTCCGAATAGCTGGCTTCCCCGGCCTGGGCCGCCTGGATGCGGTCCTTGATCTGGTCCCAGATCTCCGACCAGACGATCCGGGCGGGCCTGCCCAGGGCGGCCGGATGCTTGCCGCCGATGATCGGCAGATAGGCGTCGTTATAGAAATTGATCAGCTCGGGGCCCCACCAAACCCACATGGGCTGACGCGAGGCCAGCATGATGCGCAGGCAGGTTCTGAGCGTGCGCGGCCAGCATTCCGGCGGCCCCAGGGGGGTGGCCCCCCAGTTGAAAGCCCGGATGGCCGCGCCCATCTCTCCTCCACCGGCAAGGAAATCGGGCGTGGACCTGGATTTGGGGGATCTGACTTGGATGATGTTCATGTCCGGCCGCTGCCCCGGCGCTCTTTGCCGACTATCAGCCTCAACGCCGCAAGCTCATGCCCGGTTCCAAATTGGCCGGATCGGGTGGAATATTGACGCCCCGGGCCGGGAACCTGGACCGGGCCCCGCGGTTATTCCTGACGCCGTCGCGCGTTCCCGACGGGGGCGGCGTAACCTTCCAGCCGGACTGTCGAACGGATCTCCATGAAAGCCGCCCTTCAGCCCACTGCAAGCCTGGCGCAGGCCTATGCGGACGTGCGCGCCCATACTCAGATGTTGGCCCGGCCGCTTTCGGCCGAAGATTGCCTGCTCCAGTCCATGCCCGACGCCAGCCCCGTCAAATGGCATCTGGCCCACACCAGCTGGTTCTTCGAGAGTGTGGTACTGGCAAAGCGACCCGGCTACCGGCCGTTCGATCCGGGTTTCGCCTATCTGTTCAATTCCTACTACGAGGCTTTGGGCCCGCGTCATCCCAGGCCCCGGCGCGGTCACCTCTCCCGGCCCAGCCTGGAGGAGGTCCATGCCTACCGCGCCCATGTGGACGCCGCCATGCTGGATGCCGCAACCGACCAAACCCTGGACGCGCTGATCACCTTGGGACTGCATCATGAGCAACAGCATCAGGAGCTGATCCTCACCGACATCAAGCATGCCTTCTTTTCCAATCCGCTCCTGCCGGCCTATCGCGGCGTCGCGGCCGAACCGCTGCCGGCCGAGCCGCTGGAGGTTCTGTCCATCCCCGGCGGCCTGGTGCCGGTCGGACACGAAGGCACCGGCTTTGCCTTCGATAATGAGACCCCGCGCCATCAGGTACTTCTAAGACCGTTCCGCATCGCCTCGCGTCCGGTCAACAATGCGGAATACGGGGCCTTCATCGCCGATGGCGGCTATCGGCGGCCCGAATTCTGGCTGTCGGACGGCTGGGCGCGGGTGCAGGACGAGAAGTGGGAGGCGCCACTTTATTGGCTCAGGGATGATGATGGCAGCGCCAAGGACAATGATTATGTCTTCACGCTGTCGGGAGTACAGGCGCTTGATCCCAATGCGCCGGTCGAGCATGTGAGCTTCTATGAAGCCGCCGCCTTTGCCGCCTGGGCCGGGGCCAGGCTGCCCACGGAATTCGAATGGGAGGCAGCTTGCGGCAGCCGCTTCCAACACGGCCAGGTCTGGGAGTGGACGCGCTCGGCCTACGACCCCTATCCGGGCTTTGTGCCCTTCGAAGGCGTGGCGGCGGAATATAATGGCAAGTTCATGGTGGGCCAGATGGTGTTGCGCGGCGGATCGCGCGCGACCCCGCCGGGCCACATCCGCCCCACCTATCGCAACTTCTTCCCGCCGCAGGCGCGCTGGCAATTTTCAGGAATAAGACTGGCGGAGGATGCATGAGCGCGCCTGCTTTATTTGATTGCCCTATCGCTTCGCTGTTTGAGGGCCCGGCACGCTGGCAATTTTCAGGAATAAGACTGGCGGAGGATATTTGATGGACTGCCCGCTCGCGCGCCTTCAATCCGTCACGTCGTCCGAAGAGGAAAGCTTTGCCGAAAGCCTCCTGGCAGGCCTGGCGCGGACGCCCAAGGAAATCGCCTGCAAATTCTTCTATGACGCGGCCGGCTCAGAGCTGTTCGAGCAGATTTGCGAATTGCCCGAATATTACCAGACCCGCACCGAGATGAGGCTTCTTGGCCGCCATGCGGGCGAAATCGCCGCGCTGATGGGCAAGAATATCGAGTTGGTGGAATTCGGCGCCGGCTCCCTGCGCAAGGTGCGCATCCTGCTCGATGCGGCGGAGACCATCCGCGCCTACACGCCACTGGACATTTCGGGCGATTACCTGGGCGGGGTGGTGCGCGCGCTTGCCGCCGATTATCCCGCGCTCACCTTGCGTCCCCTGATCGGGGATTTCACCGGCGCGCTGGAGATTCCGCCGCTTCCCGGAAGCCCCCGCCGGGCCGGATTTTTTCCCGGTTCAACCATCGGCAATTTCAGGCCCGAGGTGGCCGCGGGCCTGCTCAAGCGCATGCGCGCCGGCCTGAATGACGGCGGCCTGCTAGTCGGCGTGGACCTGGTCAAGGATCCGGCGCGGCTGCATGCCGCCTACAACGATGCATCGGGCATCACCGCCCTGTTCAACAAGAATCTGATGGTCCGGGCCAATCGCGAATTGGGCGCGGATTTCGATACCGGCGCCTTTGCCCATTATGCACCGTACAATGCGGGCGCCCATCGCATCGAAATGTATCTGGTCAGCATGAAGCGGCAGAGCGTGGCCTTCGGCGGGAGCCGTTTCGATTTCGCCGCGGGCGAGCCCGTGCATACCGAGGACAGCCATAAATACACCATCGAAAGTTTCCGCGAGATGGCGGCCCGCGCCGGCTTCAATCCCAGGGCGGTGTGGACCGACGAGGAACGGTTGTTCTCGGTGCACTGGCTGGAGTCGCGTTAAGGTCAGGTCGCCAGCATCAATATGGCGCCGTGCCAGCCCTTGAGCACCGCCGAAACCGTGTTGCCGAAGAACAGTTCCTCGCCGGGCCTCGCCGCCACGCCCATCACGATCATGGAGAAGTTGCGGCCGGCTTCCCTGAGGATGGCGCCGGCCGGCGCCGAGCGCGCCGAAATCCGGGTGCCCACCACCACGCCATAGCGTTCGCCCAGCTCGGTCATGTCCTTGAGCACCCGTTCCTCGCGCAGACGCGTGCGCGTGTGACCATCGGTCTGGGAAACGAAGAGCGTATGTACCTGTGCGCCGGTAGCGCGCCCCAGCGCCAGCGCAATCTCGGCCGCGCGGCGTGATTGCGGATTGCCGTTGACAGGCACCAGGATGCGGCTCCTGCGGCCAAGCGGCTCCCCGCCATTGGCAAAAACGATCAGCGGTCCCTCGAAGCCGGCGGCAAGCTGGGTCACGCCCGACGCAAAGCCGCCATCTTCCACACTCTTCTCCAGGCCGATGAACATCAGGTCATAGCCCTTGCGTGCTTCGTCCTGGACCACGTCGACCGCCGGATCGACCGGCACCCGGGCCGTCAGATGCACCTTCTCCGGATCGGGCTCGGCCTCGTCCGCCCTCATCCGCGCGGCGCTTTTTTTGGCGCCCGCCTTCACCGCCCGCGCCAGAGGGTCGGTCCGCAGATCCGCCGCGCTTTCCATGCGCGATTGTGCGCCCCTGATATCCTTCTGGGTGGTTCCGGTTTCGTCCGGCAATTCGGCACGGCGAGCGTGGGTGCCTTCCTGCCCCTGCTTTTGGGTGGGCATGGGCGCGCGGGCGCGACGCATGTCCATTTCCAGCCTGAGGATGGTGACCGGCATGCCCTGCGCACCCGCGATGAGGCCTGCAAACCGCGCCGCGGTGCGGCCGACCGGGCTTTCATCCGCCGCCAGAAGCAGCCGCTCCAGCCTGGGCAGGAAGCCGCGCCGATCCATGGTCTCACGGGTGATGCGGGTCTCTTCTTCCCTGCTCATGGGAAGATTGCGCAGGGCCGCGCGCAGCATGGGCGGCATGGCCATGGTGGTGACCACCGCCATGGTGACGATCATGGTGTAGAGATTTCGGCTCAGCGCTCCCATCGAAAGCCCGATGGAGGCAACGATCACTTCGGTGGAACCGCGCGCATTCATGGCGCAACCCAGTGCGACGCCCTCCCGCCAGGAAAGCTTGCCCAGAATGGCGCCGGCAAAGGCGCCGGAAAACTTTCCAACCGATGCAATCACCACCAGCAGTACCGTCAGCCCCAACAGTGTGCCGTCCTTGAGGATGGTGAGATCGGCGGCAATGCCCGACAAGCCGAAAAAGATGGGCATGAAGAAGGCCGTGATCATGCCGCGCAGCTGACTTTGGATATGACCGGTCAAAATCGGCGACTCCCCGATCAGCACGCCCGCCATGAAGGCGCCCAGCACGGTGCGCACGCCCAGAAGCTGGGTGACTTCGGCCAGGCTCCCCATGATCACCAGGATGGCGGTGATCACGGCGAAGTCGCTGCGGAAATTGTCGTTCACCCGGCGGATGACGGAAAAGACCAGCCAGCGCCCCGCGGTGAAACAGAAGACCAGGAACAGGGCGATGCCGGCCACAGTCTTGCCGAGATCGAGCCAATCCACGCCTCCGGGACCCGTGCCATGACCGCCGGTGCCGGCAATGCCGAAGGTGATGGCGATGATCACCCAGCCGGCGGTGTCTTCCATGATGGCGGTGGCGACGATGATCTGGCCCAGATTGCGGCGCATGAAATTCATTTCCCGCACGACCATGGCCACGATCTTGATGGAGGAAATGGAAAGCGCCGTCCCCAAGAACAGCGATGGCACCAGCCGGCTGCCATTGCCTGCACCTTCAAACAGCAGCGCGGGCCCGAACTGGCCCAGCAGATAGCCACAGGCAAAGGGAAAGGCGATCCCGCAAACGGCTATCGCTATCGCCGCGGCACCGGATCTTCTCACCAGCTTGAGATCGGTTTCCATCCCGGTCAGCAGCAACAGCAGCAGGATGCCGATCTGCGACAGGCCTTCGATCATGCCTTTCTGGGCTTCATCCCGCGGAAAAAAGAAATGCTGCCCGCCAGGCCATAGCCAACCGAACAGCGATGGTCCCAGAATGACACCGGCCAGCAAGGTGCCCATTAGCGCCGGCTGGCCGATGCGCTGCATGCCCTCGCCCAGCAACCTTCCCACCACGAGAAGCAGCAGCACCTCGGCCACCAGAAAGGCTTCGGACTTTCCGTTGCCGCTGGCGCCATTGCCCGCGGTCTTGCCGCCGCCTGCGACAGGCGGGCTTTGCGCGTCCGCGCTCTGGCTCAGCGAAGCCGGCGCGGCATGGGCAAGCTGGCCTGTATGATCCAGGGCAATGGCGGCAAGAAAGAGAACCAGGCCCAGCACCAAAGCCGCCGGCATGGAAAGTTTGCGAACAAGGCGCATGGAGATCGGCCCGGCGGTGTCCAGATGAAAACGCGCAAGGCCCGTTTCGCGTTCTTGAGGCCGCTTGCAAGCCAGCGTCCAAACCGCCAAGCTGCGCGCCGTTTTTGGGGAGAAAATCCATGAAGAAGATACTGATTACCGGCCTGGTCGCCCTGGCTTCGACCGCAGCTTTCGCCCAATCGGGCGGCCAGATGGCGGTACAGCAAGGCACCAACACCCAGACCTATGACGTCCCGTCGGGCAGCAAGGACCAGACCGTCGTCATAACCACCCGCGACCTGAAGGACGGGGAGAGCGTGGGTCCGCATATCCATCATGGCGTGGAAATGACCCAGGTCGTTACCGGAACGTTTGAATGTTATGTGAAGGGCGAGCCCATGAAGCTGATGCATGCCGGCGAAAGCTTCATGATCCCGCGCGAGAAGCCGCATGATTGCCGCCCGCAGCCCGGCAGCCCGCCAGTGCATCTGGCGGTGACCCTGGTGATCGACAAGGGCACCCCGCCGCGCACGCCGGTCAATGACGTGCTGATACCGAAGTAGCAAAGACAAGCGGGCCCGGAGATGTGGTTGGCCTCCCCTTGCGCGCGTTAGCGCATGGCAAGGGGAGGTGGCTGGTCCATAGCGACAGCGTATGGACGGCTCTCGAGCCAGCGAAGGCCGGAGGGGTTCATGTGGTTACTCTTCGCCTTCTCCGGGCCGCTCTTGTGGGCGGTATCCACCCACATCGACAAATTCCTGGTCGACAAATATTTTCACGACAGCGACATCACGGTCCTGATGGTGTTCACCGCTTTTCTGGGCGTGGCCGCGCTGCCGGTGATATGGCTGTTCCAGCCGAACGTCATGGCGCTGTCCTGGCTGGCCACCATCGTGATGACGGTGTCCGGCATACTCTACATGGGCGCCATGCTGTTCTATTTGCGCGCCATCCAGTCAGAAGAAGCTTCGGTGGTCGCCCCCCTCTTCCAGGTCAACACGCTGTTCACCTTCTTGTTGGGTCTCGTCCTGCTGCATGAACTGCCGCGCTGGCCGCAAGTGTTGGGCGCCGGCTTGGTGGTATTGGGCGCCGTCGGCTTGTCGCTGGACAGGCACCTGCATTTGGGCCGCTTCAAGCCGCGCCTGGTGCTGCTGATGGTGTCGGCCACGTTCGTGCTGGCCCTGTCCAGCGTGGTTTTCAAATACTTCGCCGTCCATGATGAGTTCTGGAGCACCACCTTCTGGACCTTTGCCGGCGAGGGCCTGTTCGGCACAGCGATCCTGAGCGTGCCGGACTACCGCCGGCAGTTCCTCCACCTGTTCCGCCGCAATCCGGGTGCGGTGATCGGTGTCAACGCGGCCAATGAACTGATCAACCTGGGCGGCGGATTGGGGGTGCGCTATGCCTCGCTGCTGGCGCCGGTCGGGCTGGTCTCGGCCATTTCGGCGACCTCGACATTTTTCGTCTTCCTGTTCGGCATCCTGCTCACGCTGTTTTTCCCAAGACTTGGGCGGGAGGATTTGTCGGCCCGAAACCTCATCCAGAAAGCGGCTGGCGGACTTTTGATCATGGCCGGGGTGGTCCTGATCGAGGTCCAGGGCGGCGGCGCGACGCAGTAAACCCCCTTGCCCCGGGGGTTCAGACATGTGTCACTGCCGGCAAATAAATGTCTGGGGAGACGCATGCGCAAATACGGAATTATCCTTGCTTTGTCAGGACTTGGCTTGGCTTGCCTGGCGCCGGGCACAGCTTGCCTGGCCGCCGGGGACAGCGTGCCTGTCTGGGCCTATCCCGTGCCGCAGGTGATGCCTCCGCCCGCCAAGCCGGACAATACGATCCAGAAAAAAGTACCGGGTTCTAAGGCCCATTTCACCGAGGCCAGCGTCAACGACCGCTTCAACGTGCCCGACTGGTTCCCCAAGGATCATCCCCCGCTGCCGGACGTGGTGGCCCATGGCAAGCCGCCCAAGGTCTTTGCCTGTGGCTATTGCCACCTGCCCAACGGCCAGGGACGGCCCGAGAACGCCCCGCTGGCCGGCCAACCCGCCCAGTACATCATCGAGCAGGTGACGGAGATGAAGGAAGGTCGCCGTAAGACCTCTTCGCCCACCATGGGTTCCATCAAGAGCATGTATCAGGTCGCCACCGCCGTCTCACCTGCGGACCTGAAAGTGGCGGCGGATTATTTCTCCGGGCTGAAATACAAAAAATGGATCAAGGTGGTCGAGACCGACGCCGTGCCCAAGTTTGAAATCTCCAGTCACAACATGCTGGTGAAGGCGAAGGGCGGCGGCACCGAGCCGATCGGCAATCGCATCGTGGAGATGCCGGAGAATCTGGATCTGGTCGAACTGCGCGATCCCAATTCCGGTTTTGTCGCCTATGTGCCCAAGGGCGCCATCGCCCGCGGGCGCAAGCTGGTTGAAAGCGGCAATGGCGCGTTTCCCTGCGCGTCCTGCCATGGCGCCAGCCTGAAAGGCGATGGCAATGTGCCCGCGCTCGCCGGGCGCTCGCCCTCCACCCTTGTGCGCCAGCTTTATGACATCCAGCACGGCACGCGCGGCGGTCCGGCGGTGGATCCGATGAAACCGGAAGTCGCCAACATGACGGACGAGAACAAAGTGGACATCGCCGCCTATCTGGCGTCGCTGAAGCCCTGATACTGGCCTCGCATCGATCCATACCTGAATCGGATTGGTGACGGTTCGAGCCACCACTTTAGGATCGGACAATATTCGGGAGAGAGACATTGATGCATACCACCCGCCGATCGTTCCTGATGGCGTCGGCCGCGGCCCTCGCGCTTGAGCCGTTGAAGGCCTTTGCAGCCGACACCGCCTTTACCATCGCCACCCCGATGGATCCGCCGGAATGGGCGCTGCTCGAGCGCGAGCTGCTGCACGCCCACACCGCGGCTTGCGTCAAGTTCTTTCGCCGGTATTTCGATCCCTCCAATGGCTGGCTTCAAACCACCGTGCGCTACGGCGGCGACGACGGCCCCGATGACGCCATCGAGAATGTCAATGACTGGCCGCATGTCTATGCGCTGGGCGGCGATGATGTGCTGAAGCCGATGTATGAGAAGGCCTATGAAGGCCATGTCCAGCAATACAGCGCCGCCAAGACCACCGACGTGCCGATCGCCAGGAACGGCATGTACTACAAGGAATTTCCCAGCCAGTTCGACTGGCAGCACAACGGCGAGGGCCTGACCGTCTTCAACCTGATGCCGCTGGGCGATCCCTACAGCCGCCGCTACCGGGAGCGGGTCGAGCGCTTCGCCGGTTTCTACATGGATGAAGACCCCGGCGCGCCCAATTACGATCCCAAGCTCAAGCTGATCAAAAGCCTGATGAATGGCAGCCGCGGCCCGATGCTGCGCAAGGCGACCGCGCTCGACTGGACCGGCGATCCCATCGACGTGAAGAACCGCTTCCCGTCACTGGGGCACGGCGAAGACGATTACAAGATGATGCTGTCCCATTTCGAGGGTTATCAGGACGTCGTTGGCGACCATCCCTTGAACCTGGTGGCCACCACGCTCCCCACCAATGCCTACATGCTGACGCATGAGCAGAAGTACAAGGATTGGGTGTTGGGCTATTGCGACGCCTGGCTTCAGCGCATCAAGGACAATGACGGCATCATGCCGTCCAATATCGGGCTGGACGGCAAGATCGGCGGGGAAACCGGCGGCAAGTGGTGGGGCGGCTGCTACGGCTGGGGCTTCTCGCCCATGGTGCCGATGACCGGCAAGCGCGACGACAGGAACCGCGTGCCCCGCAGTTTTGTCGGCTTCATGAATGCCTATCTTTTGTCCAAGGGCGACGACAAATCTATG
>Ga0210386_10003760_pt1 | contig 12639 bp, 14 predicted proteins | sample IncBWH32OmetaG_FD_160091 | JGI IMG/M metagenome (GOLD analysis project Ga0210386, IMG submission 160091) | Forest soil microbial communities from Barre Woods Harvard Forest LTER site, Petersham, Massachusetts, United States - Inc-BW-H-32-O ... | reverse complement strand
GAGGCATACGAAAAGTTCAAGGACGATATGGGTGGGAAGAACGCCGACTACATCCCCTATCTCGCGAAAGTAGATTCAAAGTTGTTCGGAATTGCAGTCGTCACTACGGACAATCAAGTTTTCGCTATCGGCGACACTGACTACTCCTTTTCGATCCAATCGATCTCCAAGGTGTTTACGCTGGCTCTTGCAATGAATGAACTCGGAGCCGATACGGTATTCAAAAAGATTGGATCGGAGCCTACCGGGCGTGCCTTCAACTCGCCCATTGCAGTTGTGGACATGTCGACACACACAGGGAATCCGTTTGTCAACGCCGGGGCCATTGCCACGACCAGTCTCATCTCCGGCGCAAATGCGGATGACAAATGGAATAAGATTCTTGACTTCTACGGCAGGGTAGCCGGCGATAAGTTGAAGCTCATCGACGAGGTATACAAGTCTGAAGCAGCCACCAATACTGGAAACAAAGCGCTGTCCTATCTTCTGGCAAAGTACGACCGCATTTACGCCGATCCGTTTGAGTCAGTCGATATCTACACAAAGCAATGCTCGGTCGGCGTAAACACAAAGGAACTTGCCCGCATGGGCGCTACGCTCGCGAACAATGGCGTCAACCCCTCCACCGGTGAGCAGGTAATCAAGCCTGAAGACGTGCCCCATATTCTCAGCACAATGGCAATGGCCGGCCTCTATGACGGCTCCGGCGGCTGGGCCTGGAGTGTTGGTTTGCCTGCGAAGAGTGGCGTTGGCGGCGGAATTGTTGCGATAGCGCCTGGCAAGGGCGCCATAGCGGTTTTTGCGCCTCCTCTCGACGAGGCGGGTAACAGCGTAAAGGCGCAGAAGGTGATCGAGTACGTTTCTGACAAGCTTCACTACGATCTCTTTTCGCCAAGTTCGGTCAGTTTGAAATGATGCAACCTTCCGGGCATATGCGCAGTATGGGAACGAGCGTCACCCTTCGCGAGTGATAGTGCAGGGTTTTGGTTTCATTCAACCGGATAGGCATCATTCGACAATCCAGCAGGAGGATGAAACGTGACGCAGATTGCACTGAAAGGATTCTCAAGTGCCGGAATCTTGTTAGCAATCACATGTTGCTGCAGTTTCGCGATCGGACAATCCGAAGAATCTATTGGGTCCAATCCGAAGATAACTCCTCCCACAACTGATGAAGTGCTCAAAAAAGTGGATCGGTTGGTCCAGCAAAACGAGCAACTCGAAAGACAAAATCGCGAGTTGATGGATCAGATCATGTCAATGCGACAGGCGATCGCAATACGGTCAGGCGCGGCGGAAACTGATGCGGTGGAAGCCGAAACGGCAGCTAGAGCCTTGCAGAGCGCAGTTGCAGAAGAATCCGAGCCCACAATGACAAATGCTTCCTTCTCAAAGCCTCGAATCAGGCCTGGAGCATCGGCAGAGTCATTCAATTCGATGACGAGACCTGTGGCTTCAGATGGAGCGCCGTTGGCATCCGCCAGCGCGGCACAAGGCGAAGAGGGTCCGACGAACTGGGGCACTTACAAGACCAACCAAGGATTCAAAGTCGCGGCAACAGAACATGGTGACTTGAATATCAGCATATATTCCTACGGACGCTACCTGAACCAGAGGGCTCTCGAGCCAACATACACAAGCTATTTCGGCGTTACCACCAGCCTTCAGCAGCGCCAGGACTTTCAGCTCAATAAAGTGCAAGTAAAGTTTCTCGGGTGGATGATGGACCAGAGGTTTCGCTACTTTCTTTACGCATGGACCTGCAACTGCTCGCAAGGAGAAGGTGCGCAAGTGGTACTGGCTGGCAATCTGAGTTACACATTCAACAAACACTTTGCAATCGGAGCGGGCATCTTTTCATTGCCGGGAGCAAGATCGGTCGAAGGCAACTTTCCGTTCTGGCTGGCCGTGGACTCACGCCTGATAGCCGACGAGTATATGCGTCCCTCCTATTCCTCGGGTGTTAAGGTCTCGGGGTTGATTACGAAAGGGCTGATCTATCAAAGCATGATTGCCAACAACCTGAGCACGCTTGGCGTGGCGGCCGCCCAGCTTCCCAATTACTTCCAGACCAACTCAACCGCGCTCGTCTGGATGCCGACTACGGGCGAATTTGGCTCAGGCTTTGGCGACTTCGAAGGACATGAGCAGGTGGCAACGCGATTGGCCGGCCACTTCTCATATAGCAAGGAGAATAAGCAGAGCCAGCCGGGGACCGATGCTCCCGACAATACTCAGCTCCGGCTCTCCGATGGAAGTATCATCTTTACGCCGGGCCTCTTCGGGCCTGGGATCGCCGTCAGCGATGCGGTTTACAAAATGTCCTCTATCGACGGGGGGATCAAGTATCGCGGTTATGCACTCGAGGGGGAGTTCTACCTGCATCGGCTGAGCAATTTCCAGGGACCCGGCACGTCAATCCTTCGCGCGAACCCCGACCGCGGATACCAGCTTCAGGCTTCGGCGATGGTGTTGCCCAAGACTCTTCAAGGTTATGTCGGAGGTTCGGAAATCATCGGCAATTATGGACGACCATGGGACTTTCGGACGGGGGTGAACTACTTCCCATACAAGAACAGAGTTGTCCGCTGGAACACCGAGTTTCTCTACCTGTATCGGTCTCCGGTCGGCTACCCGGCTGTTCCATTCGCGTTTGGGGGAACAGGGCCAATCTTCAGTACGACTCTCGAGTTAGCTTTCTAAGCAATCAGGAATCGATCACGAGGTTGTCGGCTCGATGAGGTTCTTGGGAAAAAGGGGTGTACAGATGACGAGAAGCTCCAGGCCTTGGAGTCTGATCCAAGCTACTTCACGCATTGCCATTACTCTGCTGCTCCCTTGCGCGCTCCTGTCCGCGCAGTCCACTCCTTCACAGCAATATGAACTCAATGACAGTCATTTTCATCTCACTAACTACATTCAACAAGGTACAGATATCCACGACTTCCTGAAGATTATGGGCACCAAAGTCGGACGCGTCGCGTTGTTTGGCATACCTTTGCAGCAACAATGGTCATATCAGAACTCAGGTGACTTTGCACCGACATACTATCTCCAAACAGACGCTCCGCTGTACTACTACTCCTTTACAGATGCTTACATCGCGATGGCATATCGATCGCTTTCGAAAGAGGAGCGCACGCGATTCGACCCCATGATCACCGGCTTCGACCCTGCGGATATGTATGCCGCCGACCACATTCGCCGCGTTCTCGAGACCTTCCCGGGCGTATTCACTGGTATCGGTGAGTTCTCAATTCACAAGGAATTTGTTTCGGCCAAGGTGTCAGGGGAAACAGCGAGCCTAACAAACCCGGCTCTTGACCGCATTCTTGACCTCGCGGGCGAGGTCGGCCTCGTGGTCTTGATACATAACGATATGGATGTGCCGTTTGCAAAGGAAGGTTCGGAGCCCGTTTACCTGGACCAGATGAAAGCTCTTCTAGCCAGGCACCCGAACACAACAATCATTTGGGCTCATATGGGTATGGGCCGAGTTGTCCGTCCGATCAAGAATCATGCCGCTCATGTGTCTGAAATTCTGGCTGACCCGAAGTTCAGCCATGTCTACTTCGACATTTCCTGGAACGAGGTGGCCAAATACGTGGTTTCGAGCCCCGAGGCGACTCGAATCGCTTCCGCTCTTATTAGTCAATACCCAGGCCGCTTCTTGTTTGGGACAGATGAAGTTGCGCCTTCTAATCAGGATCAGTACTTACGGGTCTATTACCAATATGACCCCTTATGGAGGCTTCTCGATGACGCAACCCGTGTGAAAGTCCTGAAGAGCAACTACGAACAAATATTTGACCAAGGTCGTCAAAAGGTGCGGAAGTGGGAAGCAGGCCACGGCTTGGCCCTCAAGGCAGTTCAGTGAGCGAGAAGGATTGAGTCGGAAAACCGACTTCCATGCAGAGCGTAAGAGGATCGCAATTGATGCAGACGAGGCAGCAGACAAGGTGCAGTCTCAACTCGATGCCATCGCCGTTGCCACTACCGAGGGAAGTTCCGAATGTCTCGACCATTGATTGGATCCATAAGATCCTTACCTGCGCAAGCGGAACCAACGGATCAATCGTGCGGGTTACTGCAAAAGGATTTTCGCTGCGCATTTGCATTTAGGGAAATGTCGGCTGATAAATGCAAGAAACAGGTGCTCATCGCCGCTACGTGTTTTCTCCCTTTCCTGGTTGGGTGGCCTTAGCCCTCCTCGCCTTCACGGGTGTGTGCTCTGCACGGGAGAAAAAGGATGTGCTCATTATGAAGAATGGTGATCACATCACCTGCGAGATCAAGAGACTACAAAAAGGTTACCTGTATATTAACCTCGCCTACGGCGATGGCACCGTCTCTATCGATTGGACCAAGGTCGCCAGTGTCACGAGTCCCCAAGTCTTTGTGGTTGCCGACGTGAACGGAAATCGATACACCGGTGTCTTGAAGGACACGACCGAACCAAACGGTGAAGGTGAACTCAAAGTGCTTGTGGCGGGAGGCACCACGCCTGAACTCATCCCTGGCAATAACGTCGTCGATATTGAGCAGATTGAGTTTAACGTTTTTCAGAACTTACACGGCTCAGCGGATGCCGGATTCACCTACACAAAGCAGCAGAACCGGAACCAGTATTCTCTGAATGCGAATGCGGTATACGCTAGAGCCAAATGGGCGGCGGCTGTAACCTATGGTTCGAGTTTCTCGGGCGGAGGTTCCGGTTCGAGTCTTCGAAATGATCTGCTCCTTGAAGGCACGCGACAGATGAGGACTCCCCGCAACTTCTACATGGGCCTTGCTCAATTTCAACACAATACGGAGCAGGAACTATCCCTCCGCACGGCTCTGGGTAGTGCGTATGGGCGCACTCTTACAAATACCAATAACAGTGTCATCGCAGTATTTGCTGGAGGAGACTGGAACCACGAGCGCTACTTTCCTCAGGCGACCGGCAGCCACGGGGGGAACAGCGCGGAAGCGATCGTCGGCACTCAACTAAATTTCTTTCGCTTCAGGACGACAAACTTTCTAGTTGATTCTCGCGCCTATCCAAGTCTCACCGATTTGGGCCGCGTTCGCTTTGAAATAAATACCTCCGTCAAGTTGAGGATTGCCAAGGACCTGTACTGGAACCTCAGTTACTATCTGAATGTTGATAGTCGACCTCCGCAAAATCTACCTCAGACCGACTATGGCTCGACTACGAGCTTGGGGTGGACATTTTGAGACGAAACCTACAATTCGCAATAAAGCAGTGTCCACTCACTGAATCCTTCGCTGGTTAGCTAGAGTGTCTCCGAGTCAATATCTTGTGCGATCGGCCATGGAAGTGATTGCGTGGTTCAACGAGTTCATTTGGAATGGTTTTTATCGTGGTTCTATTCTTTACAGGAGTACTCTCGTTCCTGGAAGTCGGCCGGCGGCTCGGGAAGCGGAATATCTCAGGCAAGGCCTACAGTCTCCTGTCGAGCGCCGTTTTCGCTTTGATGGGGCTTCTGATTGCGTTTTCATTTTCCGGCGCGGAGGTGCGTTTTGAAACAAAGAGACAGTTGATAGTTACGGAGACCATTGCGATCCAAACAGCCTACCTACGCATAGACTTATTGCCGTTAAGTAAGCAGGAGCCATTGCGCGGAATCTTCCGTAAGTATCTGGACGCGCGTCTTGCTTTCTATCGCGATATCGCGGACCAGAAGGAAGCCGATGTCCAGATGGACAGGGCGAGGGCCTCGCAGCGGGACGTCTGGGCGCAGGCTATCACCGAATGCCGCGAAATGACATGTGCTCCGGCTAATACATTTCTCATGTCATCACTGAACGCGATGATTGATGCAAGCACAGCTTGCGAGGTAGCGCTGAAGGTGCACCCACCGAAAGTCGTTCTCTTGCTGCTCGCGGTGCTGCCTTTGATCTGCTCGCTGCTGGCTGGATATGACGCCGCCGGAAACGGTCGATGTCTCCCCGCATATGCTGGGCTTCGCAATCATTTTGGCGATCACCGTCTACGTTATTCTCGACTACGAGTATCCACGAACAGGCTTTTTCATCAACCTTGACGCCGCAGACCATTGGCTAGTCGAACTTCGACAGAGTATGAACAACTGAGCCTATGAGCGTCTGGCATGTTCAAAGGTGAGGGAAGTCACAGTGAACGGTCCTTGGAAGACGATTCCAGCCCAAGGAAGATCGAGCCACATACAAAGATGTAAGATGAGAAATCAACCCAGGAAACACCTGGAACGCACGATGCGATAGCCTACAAAGAAGGGCGCTTTTCAGTCAGGACGGTGGGGTAAACTGTAAACCTTCCCCCGAATAGAGTACGAGGATTAAAATACGTCGAAAGCTGCCGTGAGATAGCCGAAGGTCTATCAAGAGGATGCTCCTAAAGAACTAGCTTTAGCAAGCGCAACACTAACTCTTCGAGCGAGAACATCGTCAGGCCGAGCGGCACAAGCGGTGTGGCGGTCGTCGCGGCGAGTCGAATTATGTCCTTGAGTCCGAAGGGGACTGCGCGCATCTCGCCGGCAATAGCATAGCTATTTCCTAGGTCGGCCAGAGACTGAATGTCGTCGGTCCCCAAAAGATTGTCTGGTGATGACGAAGCATTTCCCAGCAACCATTTTCTTTCAAATCCCACGACGTAGCGGCTAGCGAGTTGCCCGTAATCGGCCATACCCTTTCTTTTCGCGCGCGTGAGTTGCGGAGTAAACATCATGAGCGGTCCAAGAATGAATAGCACCCAGAAGCTTATTAATCCGATGACTTCCATTCTAAAGGACACGAAGCTCTCACCACCGTATAGCACACGGCTGGCAATCAGACCCGCAAGTGTGGCACCCTGGGCCCAAAGAACGGGGCCGAAAGCATAGGATATTGACCCGAGAAAAGCGATGCCTCCGGCTCGATCGGGGTGAGTGGCAACGAGGTGCAAGCTCAGTCTCGAAACTTGCCAAAGGAAGCGAAACCAGATAAGTAGGCGTAGGTACCACCGCAGTAGCATGAATTGAAAAATAGGGATGCTCACGAATTCATTCCAACTCCCAGCTGCGGTGAGGTGCAAACGTGAACCCTCTGGTGTCGCGTACCAGCTGGAAGTGCCCAACGCAATCTGATTTCGCCAGAGCCAAGGTCCGACGCCCCAGACAAAAACTAGCAATCCCAATTCTAGAGGAATGGAATTACGCCAGCGTGTCTCTGAAACGATTGCGGCGTGGAATTTCGGCATCTCGTCGGCGACAACGATGCCCCGATTGACAAAGCTTCGAGCCGCTGGGCGGAAACGCAAATGAACAATCCGTTCGGCAGCAATCAGCACCGGCAGCGCAATCATAAATCGCACCTGGGTCTCGATGTCGTGCAGGAATGGAAGAGTGACACCACCGAGTGCGTGGCCGCCCAGTGATGACAAGATCAGGAGTGGCAGCCATGCGATCATCGGGATCACGATGATACGGCGATGCAAGAGTTCCAGTTCATCTCCGGATAGATGCGTCCGTCGAAAGAGTTGAAAGAGCGGACCGCCCAGGACCAAAGAGAAGTCAGGTGCTTCCTGAAGTAGTGTTTGGTCGTTCATAGTGCCTCCTGATGTTCAGTAGGACTGCGAAGAGTTTCATCGGAGCAAAGAAATCTCGCACCAGGTTGTCCCCCAGAAAAAGGACGCTCAATTCATTTCGTATCGCGAGTCCACTTGCGAGACTTGATGCTCTTTCGGCTGTGCCTTGTGTTTGTTGGAATAGATCAGGGAGAACTGCAAACTCAGTTGCCATTTTGGGAAGAGCTGACCCGGTGGTCGTACCGCGCTGTAATATAGCGTGATGTTCGAGTCCACACCCTGGGTGCGTATGTTGAAAGTCCTCCCAGCACCGCCGCCGGACGGTACCAACCAACGCTTCCCGGCCGCTTGCGTCCAGTCAGCGGTGACAGTCGGAGCAGTGGCAAGATACCAACCACGAGGCAAGTTGTAGGAGGCCGAGGTCTCGATCTGTGTTTGGTTCACCGAGGGCCGACTCGAATGTTCCCGTAGCGACCAGATGTTTTGCATCAACACCCCAGCAGAACCCCAGTTTGGCTCTGCCAGCAGGGCGACAGAAGGACCCAGGCTCCACTTGCCGGTACCCAGCTTGCTGTCCGTTGCGGTGGGAATGAGAAGCGAGGGGCCCACACCCCAGATCAGTTTTCCAGCGCGAAACGGCGTGAAAAAGAAAGTCGTAGCCATATCTCCCGAGCCGATCGTCCCACCGCGAGTTTGTGCCACGTCAGGTTCGTAGTCCACTGCTGTCGCTACAATGCGTAGTACTAGCAACCAGTTCTTCGATACTTGAAATGGAATGACGGGCTGAAGCTGGAGTGAATTGGAAACACGACCATAGAGGCCGGTGTCGAAGTTGATGTCTTGTACGAAGGGAACTTTGATCGCATCAGCCACTGGGTTCCTTGCCAAGTCTCGCAGTTGGTCTGTCGTCTCTTGCGCGCAGAGCATCGGAAGAAAGAGGATCATCGCAAAACCACAACCGCGCGTGATTGCGGCTAGGAGCCTCGTCACGTGCCTCGCTGCGTCATTCCTTCGAGAGGTTCTCACTGTGAGTGATCCGTGTTTGATGTGGCTGGTATTGACTTAAGCAGAGAGACGCGCAGAATCATACCTCAGTCAGTTCGCGTGTTAGACAGTTGGCCCTACGGTCCGTGTTTCCCCGCCCACCTTCAGGCGCTCTTCTATGTCGCTTCCTAACAATTTCAATCTTCGGACCTATACATGCATGGCGACAACTGGGGAAATCCCTAGTTGTTCTTCATTTCGCGAGAGAGTACAGTTAGGTCGATGCATGTGGCCGCGCTTCTGCTTCGGCCAGACACGCTGCGAAAAGGAGATAACGGCATTCCTCACTAACCCCAAAGACTTTGCAGTTCGCTAATAGACTCTCGCTTCTGATGGGTCTGGTTCTAATCGCTAGTGTGACCGGTTGTGGCCGACGGAAGAGTTCCGAAACGATCGCCGCTACAGCTTTTGGCATAGGCGCTCAGCTTGGAAAAAGCTTCGGTGTGAAAATCATTATTGATGAGTTCTCGAGTCCGGATAACAGAGACATCCCAGTACTGACGTTTCAGAAGGGTGAGCACGATGGCCTCGTGAATGCCGCTTGAGAAGACGAAAAGCGCGGGTCGGATTCAGATTCCCGGCACATTGGGGATAGATCTTTGCTTCATTCTAGAGATCACAACGTCCACTCGCATGACCATCCGCGTCCTTAACTGACCGCGCGATGCATTCGGCGAAAACTCCTGGGATGCACAGACGAAAAGTTTCAATCTGACCACGGGTGGGATCAACATAAATGATAAATACAAGGACAAAAGTGGGGTGTTCGTTTTCCAGCAGCGCTGTCATCATCAATCAAGAAGGAGAGTTGCAATGGGAGCTTAATCACAATGCATGGACGCTGACTAACATCATCGATGTGGGACTGAGTAGAATGCACGCAATCGTACCCGGAGTTGGGATGGTCTCAGGCTGCAGCCCCCTAAATGACGCGTCGAGAGGGGTGAGAGGAAACGGTGGAAACTGTGTACCTTCATTTTGCGCGAGCGCTGCCCCTCGCGGAAATGGAATTCCTTAGTTCTGCTGACGTCAAGTCGCATCGTCAGTATTAAAGCGCGGGAAGTGAATGAAGGCCGTGTCTAGCGAAACGCCGGCAAATCTCGACATTCCGTTGCTGGGGGGCTTGAGCTCATCTGAGATAGCGGATGTGTTGGCTCTGGGGCGAAATTTAGAGATCGAGCCTAAGACGCGCATCTGTACTGGGGGGGACAGAGCAAAACACATCTTCGTTTTGTCAAGCGGAACGGTGAAATACAGTCGATTGACAGCCAAAGGGGAAGAAGTAATCCTTCGCCTGTTCACGCCGGGAGAAAGCTTCGGATTTGCCACGCTTCTACCGAACCCGCTGAACTATCTGGGCACCGCTGAGGCGTTATCTGCGTGTGAGTTGCTCGTCTGGAATCACGGCGAGATGTCTCGCCTCTGTAGCCGCCATCAGCAAATCAATACGAACGCGTTACGTATTGCTCTTCAGCTCCTAGAATCAGTGTCCGACCGGCACTGCAACCTATTCGACGGCCGCGCAAGCTATCGCGTGGCACGGGCTCTTATTGACATTGGCCACCGAAGTGGCGAGATGCATCCTCAGGGAATCGATGTTCACATCACTAATGAACAACTAGGATCCTTGGCCGATGTAGGCCGGTTCACTGTCAGCCGCGTACTAAGCGGCTGGAACAAGGCGGGAGTAGTCACCAAGGAACGTGAGAAAGTTCGCATTCATTCACCTGAAGGCCTCCTCTCCTGACTTAACCGTCTGTACCTGCCAACCCACTCAGTGCTCTGACGCAACGACGGGCTTAAGCGTAATGCCTAAGCTGACTTAAGCCACTGCGTGCGGAGAGACAATGGACAGCCGGAATCCTAGTTCTTCAGTGTTGCGTATTTTGCTAGTGGACGACTTCGGGCCCTTCAGGAAGATTGTTCGGTCGTTAATTCTGGGGCGGGCTGAATTAGAGATCATCGACGAAGCTTCTGACGGAGTGGCAGCGGTACAAAAGGCGGGGGAACTGCGCCCAGACTTGATTCTAATGGACATCGGCCTTCCATCGCTAAATGGAATTGAAGCCGCCAGAAGAATACTCCATAGCAATTCACAGGTAAAGATCTTGTTCCTGACTGAGGAATCCTCATCCGATTTCGTGGGTGAGGCCTTCAATCTGGGCGCACAAGGCTACATAGTTAAACGAGATGCAAGAACAGATCTGCTGTCGGGTATAGACGCAGTCGTTCGGGGTGAGAAATTCGTCAGTCGTAACTTGAAGAGACCAAAGGGACCGTCGGATGGGGCGTGAGAATGCCCAATTCGATCGTGGCTGGAAATGCCAAGAGGGATGCAGGAATGGCAAAGTGCTGAAATCAAGCCATGAGGTCGATTTGTCCGGCCTGCAATAGCTCTTGCTGTGCGTCAAGCTAGAGACCTCTCATCCCTTCAAATCCTGAGATTGCCCGGGATATTTCCTGTTCCTAATCGATTGGCACACGGATATAATTCAAGGCAAGAAACTCAAAACCTATACGTAAGAAACTGACTGCGCTGGCCGAAGTGCCTCGTAAGCCTTGTTCTATCCCGGCCACGTTTACGCGGGAAGGCACCACACGCGGCCGTAGTACAGAAAAGGAGATGCATGGACGACCCACTCGTAGAAATCTTTGCGTGGCTATTCGTAAAGACAGACGAAGAAATACTGGTAGAGGCAGAAGTTGCGACCTTGCATTCCATGTTCATCGTTGAAGACACGCGGCCGGAGCGTGCCGACAACAACGGCTAGAACGCCAACACCTGTCGCTTCAGCAGCTCAATTCACGGATGAAAGCTGTACGAGCTCGGATGGGGTCTCAATAGCCCTAATTGTGCAGATCGTTTGCCAATATCAACCGAGGCGGCCCATAGATTCGTCTACTGCGAATCTTGTTCCAGCTGCTGCGTATGCAAGTTATCTGCCTAATTCGACAAAGGCGATTAGACCTTGGTCCAATTGATCCGGCCGACCAATTGCAAAATAATGGTGATGCTGTAAGTAGTCTTGCCAAAACCAAACCATCAGCCACGGATTTAGGAGACATATCATGACGATCACCTCTGAAACGCGCGAACAAATCGTCTCCGAACTGAAGCGATTCTCCAATGACCTGAATCTCTCCGATCAACAGAAAGAACAGCTCCATTCGGCGCTGTCAGACTCACGCGAAATAGTTGAGGAATACCTGAAGACAAACCCTCATATCTCCAGAGCCAATATCGTAAGCATCGTGAAAGCACACCGCGAGGAGATTAGTAGACGAGTCGCCACCTTCTTGACGGCTGATCAGCTTACCAAGTGGAACAGTGAAGTCGCCAAAGCGAAGGAGTTCCTGGGGCAGAAGATTGAGGGATAGGACGTTCCCTCTGTCCCCCTCGATCCAGAATTCAATGACGAAAGAACTGGAGAGGACAAACACCGGCATGCGAACGTGGCAGGGCAATTCTTAGAGGGCTTGGAGAACGTTCTCATGGACGAAAACTACGAACAAAGCGGACATCTAAACCGCGGACATCTAAACCGCGACGACGCCGGCGACGTCGTAGGAATCTGCGTCAGTCTGCTAACCTTCCTAGCAGGCGCGCTCGTGTACATTATCTGCATCATTTTCCTATTCCGGTTAGCAGATATTTTAGCGTGAATTCGACCTTATTTCGGGGATAGGTTCACCACGTGGCAAGGTATTAAATTCGCTCAACGCTATTCACCGGACAAGGAGAAACAACGTAACACCCTGGGCACCGCGGGCGCGCTTCCTACCGTTGACTATTTCTGCCGAGCCCGATTCGTCAAAACCAATTCTTGAAACGAACCATCCGACGGACGAAGACCTTTCCGTGGGAACCCTGGTCGATTTGGATAGCGCTGTTCACGGGTTGATTTGTTTTTGCTATTTCCTCATTTGGAAGTCTTTGCTTTTGTTCTTTCGCTTCTCCTCAAGCGGCGAGTTGTTGCTTGCGGGCCGCTTCGGCCTTGATGCAGATGGCCCAGATAAAGCCAACAGTTCGCGTGCAATCGCCGTCA
>Ga0210386_10003758_pt1 | contig 12644 bp, 10 predicted proteins | sample IncBWH32OmetaG_FD_160091 | JGI IMG/M metagenome (GOLD analysis project Ga0210386, IMG submission 160091) | Forest soil microbial communities from Barre Woods Harvard Forest LTER site, Petersham, Massachusetts, United States - Inc-BW-H-32-O ... | reverse complement strand
AGACGGACGGTTAGCACGGCGGTACTCGTGGTCTGACGTTTGCTCTGGCTTCCTCACCAGCGTCGGTTGTCGGCTCGATATCGCGGTTTGCAGCCTAGGGAGGGGGTCGTATGTGCGCTCCAGAAATCATTTCAGAAGTTGAAAAACGACGGATCGCCGCCCATTCGGCAGAGTTCCGCAAGGCGACCTCGAGTCCTTTTGGCGCGGGGGACGAAATCGGCATGCTGAATTTGATCGACCCCCGGTCCCGCGACGAAATCATGAGGTGTGCGGATGCGTCGAAGATCTTCGACTTGTCGGTCGACTATTTCGTTGGGATGCCGAGCTGGGACAAGGCCGGCGATCCAGGATACCAGATTTGGATGACCCATACACCCAAAGGGGAGCAGATCGACGATAGAATGGGTCACGGACGCGCGATCAACGAGCTAGTTTCCTATTCCGGGGACGCCGTCTCAATGTACACGCATTGCGGTACGCACATCGATGCGCTCTGCCATTTTGGGTACAATGGTGAGATATTCAATCATTTCAAAGCGACTGAGCATATTGGCAGCCGGACTTGGGACGTATGTGGCGCCGAGAAGCACCCACCGATTGTTGCCCGTGGCGTTCTCTTGGACATCGCGGCGATGCATGGCGTTGACGAACTACCCGCAAGTATGGGGATCGGGACGAACGACATTCAGGCTTGTTTAAAGCACCAGGGCACAGATCTTAGAGTTGGCGATGTGGTGCTGATCCGAACCGGACGCATGCGCGCCTGGCCGGACCCAGCGCGCTACATGACTGACCCGCCAGGACTGACGCGCGAAGGCGCAGAGTACCTTTGCAAGGCCGGGGCAATGGTTATCGGCTCGGATACCCATACGTTGGAGCAAACGCCCTCAGCAGATCCGGAGAATTGGCTGGTTGTTCATACGTACTTATTGGCGGAAGCCGGAGTGCCGCTCCTCGAAATAGCAGACCTCGAGGCGTTGGGCGCCGAAAAGGTGCATGAGTTCGCATTCTTCGGAGCTTGCCTAAAGTTGCGCGGCGCGACCGGCGCGCCCATGCGGCCGATTGCGATGCCGCTTCGAAAGTAACCGCTCGCTGCATGCGTGGGGTTGAGGTTGCAGTGTCTTTGAAGACTAGACGGGAGGGAAGCAATGGTCGAACGGTTCATCGAAGGTGTGGGACGCCGTACGCCGATTTGGATAGGCGCTATCGGGCTAGCGATTGCCGCCACGATGCTGCCGGCTAAGGCCGCGGATTCGGTTTTGAGCGGTGGAACTGTTCGCATTCTCGCCATTGGGGACCCGGCTTTCCAGGCGATGCAGCGAATCCATGACCAACTCGAAAAGGAGGCCGGTGGAAAGATCGAGCTGCGAGTTGTTGATTTCGACGCGCTTCATCAGCAGGCATTGCTGAATTTCCAGAACAAGGTTTCGAGCTACGACATTATTGCCGTCGAGGCATCGCAGTTTGGCGAATACAAACCCAAACTCCTTGATCTGACGTCCATGATCAAGAAGAGTGGCATCGACGGGTCCGACTTCCAGGAGGCGGCATGGTTAGGAACACAGTTTGAAGGTAAGCAGTTCGGAATACCATTTCAGCCCCACTCCGAGATTTTAGCATACCGCAAAGACCTGTTTGAGGAAGCGGGTTTGCAGCCGCCGAAAACTACCGACGAACTGCTGGCCGCAGCGAAAAAGTTACACAATTCAAAACCGGGCCTCGCGGGGATTTGCTGGAACGGTGCGCGTGGAACCCCTCTTGGACAGACCTTTATCTTCTCAATGGGCGACTATCATCAACCGCCAATTGATCTCACCAAGGAGGGTACCGGCTTCGATATTCAGAACATCAAGCCCGCCAACATGAAGCCAATGGCCGACAGTCCTGCCGGACATTCGGCTGCCAATTTTATTCACGAACTCAAGCAATATTCGCCACCCGGAATACTGAATATGGCGTGGGATGAGCGCAATCGCGTGTTCAACGAAGGTGGCTGCGCGATGCTCTACGTTTGGTCCGCGCTAACCGCACAGTGGGACTTGGACGAGAAGTCGAAGGTCCACGGCAAGGTCAGTTATGTGCCAAAACCACCGGGTCCGGGCTTTGCGCCAGCTTCCTCGCTCGGCGGTTGGTTTCTTTCTATCCCATCAAACATCGAGAAAGACCGCACGGAGCTGGCCTGGAAAACGATCGAATGGCTAACAAGCAAATCCGTTCTAACAGCCCTCACTGAACACGGCGACTGCGTTGCTCCACGCCATAGCGTGGCCGCCGATCCTGCAGTCGTAGCACGTTGCCCGGTGATTCCAGCGATGGATGCTTTCTCGAGGGCGGGCGTGTTTAACGGATGGGAGCGTCCTCCGATTGGCGAATTGCAGCAGATTGTCGACACCGTAGGGGCACAGATGCACGAAATGACCTCTGGCAAGATCTCGCCTGATCAAGCCGTGGCCGGTTCGCAGAAAGCACTGGATCAGATGATGCGTCAGGCTGGCTATTATTGATGCATCCACCGGGGGGAGGTCCGGACTGGCTTCCCCTCATCTTGCTTTGGTAACGGATCGGCGCGTCCAGAAGCCGTCCGCAAAAAGTGTTACACGGGTCGATAAGCATGACGCGTGATCGTTTGGGGCCTCGCGCTGCGTGGCTCTTAATCGCGCCGGCAGTTCTAGTCCTGTTGGCGCTCAATGTTTTCCCGACGCTCTACGCACTCGACATCAGCACTTATTATTGGCGTCTGGCCGGGCTTCAACCGCCGCGGTTTATCGGCTTACGAAACTACGAAAACTTGCTTGGCGACGATCGGTTTCTCAATTCGATTTGGGTGTCAGCTCAGTTCGTTGTTATGGCTGCGGCGATCGAGATTACTCTCGGCACAGGTCTCGCATTTGTGTTCAACTCGCGGCTGCCTGGATTGGCCACCCTCCGCAAAATCTCATTGCTGCCGGTAATGTTGATGCCGCTTGTGACCGGATTAGTGTGGTTTTACATGTTCAATGAAAATTTCGGAGTGGTTAACTGGCTGGTGTCTTTGGTCATTGGCCATCGGGTTGCGTTCCTTACGACCCCCAATCTCGCGCTCCTCACGCTGGTCATTGCCGACGCATGGCAGTGGACACCATTCGTTATGCTCGTCGTATACGCCGCTCTTCAAGCGCTCCCCGAGTATGTATTTGAGGCCGCGCGGATGGACGGTTTGAGCGAGTGGCAGATATTTTGGCGGGTGACCATGCCGCTTCTTCGGCCGGTTATCTTTGTCGTCCTCGTCATACGCGTCGTCGATGCGCTGCGCATGATCGAACTCGTGTTTATGATGACAAAAGGGGGACCCGGCGGATACACGGAAGTGACGCCCTGGTACCTTTACGTGACAGGATTCACCTCCCTCAATCTTGGCTATGCGGCCGCGATGGCCGTGCTAATGATTGCCATCGTGTCGCTCCTCAGTCAGTTCCTGGTGCGGCGGTTGGCCGCAGGCGAGGATTGACCAGTGTCAAACGACCTAGCCAACAAAGCGGCTCTCCCGATGGCAAGAAGTCGCGGGCGAGCATTGTTGTGCTACGTCATTGCGTTCCTCTTCGCGGTCTATTGCATATTCCCCTTCTACATTGTCATAACAACAGCCTTGAAGAACGACCGCGAGATTTTCGCGTGGCCGCCGGTATGGCTGTTTCACGCCACCCTGGCTAATTTCTATGACGCGTTATTCGTCTTCGGCGGACAGGGTGCTGGCACTTTCATACTAAACAGCATCATCACTACAGGTGCGAGCACGGTGCTATCGTTGGTGCTCGGATCGATGGCGGCTTACGGGCTCGCCCGCTTTAGATTTCGCGGGCGAAGGCAGCTTGCCTTCTGGATCCTGTCGACCCGCTTCGCGCCTCCGATTGCCTTCGTCGTTCCGATGTACCTGATGGTCCTGCAACTCAATCTACTCGACACGCACATCGCTTTGATCCTTATTTACACAAGTATGAACTTGTCGCTTGTCATTTGGCTCTTACGAGGATTCTTCGCCGAAATCCCTATCGAAATTGAGGAGGCGGCGCTCGTAGACGGATACACCAGGATTCAAATCTTCTGGCGCATCGCGGTGCCGTTAGTTCAACCAGGAATCATTACCGCCGGAGTTCTTGTCTCAATATTCAGTTGGAACGAGTTTTTGTTCGCGTCCGTGCTAACTCAAACGAACGCCCAGACCCTGCCGGTCTACCTCTCGGGGTTCTCCAATGCCATGGGTATGGCCTGGGGCCAATACATGGCAGTGGGCGTGATTGCATTGCTGCCCATCTCCGCAGTCGCCTTCATATTGCAGCGGTATTTGGTCCGCGGTCTTACCTTCGGTGCCGTGCGGTAAGCCATGCCTACGATCGAGTTCAAGGCGGTCTCGAAGGTGTACGCCGATGGCACGCACGCTGTTCGGGACCTTAGCCTCTTCGTTCAAAATCGTGAGTTCTTATGCATTCTTGGCCCTTCAGGCTGCGGCAAATCTTCGACGCTTCGAATGCTGGCCGGACTCGAATCGATCACGTCCGGTGAACTTCTTGTAGATGGGATCCGGGTCAACGAGGTGCCAGCGCGCCAACGCGATATGGCGATGGTTTTCGAGAACTATGCTCTGTACCCTCATTTGGACGTCTTTGCCAATATCGCGATGCCTCTATCCGCCAAAGGCATTGCTAAGTCCGAGATACGCCGTCGGGTTGAAGAGATTGCGGAGGTGCTGAAGCTACAGGGGCAGATGCGACAGCAGCCCCGGACGCTGAGTGGCGGGCAAAGACAACGGGTGGCGCTTGGCCGCGCCCTGATTCGTGAGCCGCGCATTTTCTTAATGGACGAACCGCTCGGCCATCTCGAAGCCTATATGCGTGTCGAGTTGCGGTCCGAGATCCGACGACTGCACGAGGAACGCAGTGCCACGACAGTCTATATCACACACGACCAGGAGGAGGCGGGCGCGGTCGCCGATCGGATTGTTGTGATGGAACAGGGCCGCGTGCAGCAATCTGGCCGGCTTACCGATCTGATCGATAGCCCAACCAATCGCTTCGTCGCCTCATTCATCAGCGAATGGCCAATTAACATGCTGCCCGCCACCGTCACCACCAATGGCGGGCGAACTGCTCTATGTGTCGGCGAAGCTCGTCCGGCGCTCACTGACTGTCAGGCCGCAGTACTGAGCGGCGTAGCCGGCGAATCGTTGGAGCTTGGTTTGCGTCCTGAAGACGTCGAATTGGTCCCGCCCGGCGGGCCGGGTGACTTGCCGGGTCGTGTCATCGTCGTCGAACCGCAAGGAGGAATGGCAGTCATCGTGATCGAAACGAGCGTTGGACGACTCAATGCGATTGCGGAAACCGAACGCACACCAAACGTAGGCGCTCTGATCGGCGTTTCGTTTCCCCCTGGACGCGTCCATGTTTTCAAACCGGACGGAAGCAATCTTTTCGCGCGAGACCCCGCAGCGAGCAAAGGTTGATACATGACGGCGCTCGCCATCGAACGCTTATTCAAATCGTTCGGTCAGCTACGCCTCTTCCAAGGGCTCTCATTAAACGTTGAGCCAACGAAATACGCGTGTCTTCTCGGCCCTTCGGGTTGCGGCAAGACAACCTTGCTTCGGCTTATCGCTGGACTGGAAAGTCCAGATGTTGGCGAAATATTTATCGACGGTCTGCCTGTTACAAATCGACCACCGCATGTGCGTGATATCGGACTTGCGTTCCAAAATTATGCGCTTTATCCGCATTTGTCTGTCCGTGATAACTTGGCCTTTCCACTCCGTGCGCCAATCAGACGAGGTCAATTTACGGCGGCGGATATCGCGCAACGCGTGACGAGGGTCGCCAAGCAGATGCAAATCGAAGCTCTGCTGAATCAATCGGTGGGACTTTTGAGCGGCGGACAGCAACAGCGCGTGGCGCTTGGCCGCGCTTTGATCCGTCATCCCAAGATCCTGCTGCTAGACGAGCCCACTACCCATCTCGACGCTCGACTGCGCCACGAAATGCGTGCGGAGCTCAAGCTATTGCACCGTGACGCCGGCACGACGACTGTCCACGTGACCCATGACCAACAGGAAGCGTTAGCGGTGTCCGACGTCATCGTGTTAATGCGCGATGGCAATATAGAGCAAGTTGGGTCACCACTTGATCTCTATCAGAACCCCTACACAGCATTCGTCGCACAATTCGTTGGCGATCCGCCGATGAATGTGATCGATGCTCGTCTAAATCAAACAGCGGGCGACCTTGTGTTGGAAGTGGGCGGGGTAGAGGTGGCGCTGCCCCCGGCTCTCGATAACGTTGCCGTTCGCGCGTCGAGTGCCGAGCTCTTACTGGGTTTTCGGCCTAAGCAAGTGGAGATTGTCGAAGCGGATCAGCCGGGAGCTATTCCAGCTCTCGTACAGATGCATGAAATGGTGGGTCGCGAGCTGCAGATTACAGCTCGGACTGGTAACGGCGTCATCCGGTATCGAACAACGAGGGTGCGGCAAGTCCGGCTGGGTGAGCGCCTTCACCTGCGGTTGGCGCTCAATGAAGCTTGGCTTTTTGATCTAAAAACGGGGGTGACGTTGCAGAAACAAACCGGAGACCGACCTTCCTGAAGATGATAGAGGCAGACGTAAAGAGTTTTGACCGGCCAGGCCGCGGGTTACCGCGCGGTTACAGCGCCGAAGCGATACTTCTGTTCACTCCTGTTTAAAAATGTCAGCTCGAGTTTATGAACGCTGTGGGAGGGGATTCGTGAACGGAGTTGAACTCCCGAAGCGCGCAATGAACGGCAGCACAATGTTTCGACAGCAGCGCCGAGTGCTTCCTAAACCTGGGGTCAGAGGTTCAAGTCCTCTCCGGGACGCCATTCTACCGGCAATTTTCGGTTGACGGATGCGCACTGAGATGAACTTGCGTGCAACTGCGAGACGTATTCACTGGCACGGGAACCGGTTTCTGGAAAGGAAGCTCTGTCGCGGTTACCCCGCGGTTACAGCCACAGCACGCGGAGACGGGGCAGCGACGGCTCATCGAAATTCATACTTGATTTAATTGAGCCGGAGCGGCCGAAGATCGATCGAGCGGTGCTCGATTTCGTCAAGGGACAGGTTTTCGATCCCGCGGGCTTCCTAGTTTGCACCGATGGCGTGTGCCCAGCTCAATCCGGGAAATGAAGCATATGGTGGTGGCGAGGGCTCTGCGGAGAAGATTCTCGACGCCAACCGGCCGGGGTCGACGTGAAGCGGAGATAGGAAGCGCCGCCTCGAATTAGTCCGTCGGAAGCACGGCGAGTCGTTGCCGCTGCGTCGATTGGTTGTAAGACACGCCCATGTCTTCGAGCGTCGGCGCGTCGCCAAAACCCCTCCCTTAGCTCGAACAAACGTCTACCGACCACGAGAGCATTGGGAGGTGGGTGTTTCATAGCCTGTGGCGCTGATACCTGCTGCGCGCCCCTTGTTACTGGAAGCGACTTCAAAGACTAGGACTACCTCCGAGTGTGCTCATGTGCTAGGGCAGCGTGCACGGACAACAGTTCGCACTGAGTACGTCGGAAGTAAAGATGTCCATCTTTGTCAAGGAGCGGCAATAGTTCAGCATCCGCACTTGTATCTATAACTGGCTGTCGCTCAACTGCAATTTTCATAGACATCGCGACTGTATCAATCCGTTTTGTCACGTACAGCTCCACCAAATGGCGCAGCATTTTCGTTTGCACGTAAATTTCTAGCCGCGGCGACCGAACATCCACTTCGTTCCAAATCATCCTGGCCGACCGGTGTATTTCAGGAAGTCCAAAATTATCTTCGGCTTGTACAAGCGCGGCGACATCGACCTGGAAACGATCAAAAGTTGTTGCCGCGTCTCCGACAGACAGAGCATTGGCAACCGTCCCAACGCCATGGAGAACAGAATATTGCAAAGCTGACGGCGGTCGACGAACGATGACACGGCTCGATATCATTTGTTGCTGACGAGTGATGTCATTGAAGTTCACGTCAATGTCGAGCCAATACAGTTTTGATCGCGAGTCCGGTCTTTCGCGAAACGAAGTTCGAGAAGCTTCTGTTGCCATGATTTGAATGTAAATTTAATGTAGCAAACAAATCTAGCACATAATCCGAGCAGAATCTGAGCAGCGTTCTTTGACCAATATGTGGAGGGCGAATTTCCGCGTTGCATCGGCTCGTAGACTTGGAACTGCCGCTTCTTGAGGGCCGTCCACACGAGGGCGATGTTACCGGCGCAAGCACCGGATTGGGCTTTGACCCTAGAGATCAGATTGCCAAAACTGCCGGAACTGCCTAACTTGCCCTCATTAGTCGTTTCTAATAAGTGAATTATCGTAGGTTATGCCGGGCCTGCTAGGACTCCCGGTCCCAACCATGCCAGACCCCGGGGGAGTTCGACTCCAGCCGAAAACCTCAATATTGAGGGAGACACTCGTTAGCGGCGTCGACCGGGCTGAGGGCTTCCTCGACCCCTTGACAGCGTGCAATTGGCGATCGAGAGGCGCTGAGGTGCGCGCCGCTCCGACGACGCGACAACGGCTCCTCCACATTTGACTATTGGCAATCGTGACAATGGGCGGCTACTCCAGTGCACCTGTAAGTTCAGTGATATATTCGGAGACCTAATTTGAGCCGCCTGCCTTGGTCAGTAACTTGTATCAGCCCAACGCGACGACAGGGCGAGCTTTTGGCGACACAAAATCCAGACGGCTCCTTAGTCTTCTCGGCGGTGCTGAAGGACGGGCAGGGATTATTGTCCTTCCTCCTCGTTCCACCTTCCGCCGAACGCACTCCACAAAGACAGCGTCACGTAGGGCGAGACCTGCCCAGCTCCTAGATTGGAGTCTATGAAGCGTCATTACCTCGCGACGGCGCGCTCACCCAGTCCAACGTTCGCGGGCCACCGGCCGTCGTTTGCTAGCCATGCAGCAGACGTGGCTATAGCGTGACGAGGCTCGTGGAGCAGCGCGCCAAACTCACCGATATCCTTTTCGGCTCTATGCTGGCGCGGGAAGTTGCTTCTCGTTACGGACCACAGACGGCGACCGGCCCGTCCAGCGTGCGAAAGCATGACTGAACGAGGTCGATCCCTCGTAGCCGAGCAACCAGGCAACCTGAGAAAGCGATACGCTCGGGGTCTTGATGTATTGGAGGGCGAGGCTCCGGCGCAATTCGTCTACAACTTCCTCGAAGGTTGTGCCCTCACTGGCCAATCTTCGCGCCAGCGTTCGCGGGCTCATCGCTAGATTTTTGGCAACATTGTGCCTTTGCGCTCTGCCGTGCGGCAGCAACTTGTACGCCTCGTTTTCAACCGAAGCACGTAAGCTCGCCGGCGGCGTTTCGCGTTGCTTGGCCGCCTCATCGCAAATGGGTCGAAGGACGTCTAGCAAGTGCATGTCCTCGGTAATGAGAGGCACAGCGAGACTTTGATTGGAGAAAACGAGTTCATCGGTAGATCCACCAAATTCGACTGGGCAGCCACAGAACCGCTCAAACTCACGGAAGTCAGAGTTGCGCATGTGGACTAGGGTTATTTTTGTCGGGTGAACATTCCGGCCTGTGATCACTCGCAGACTCTTCAAGATAACCGCAATTGCAAGCTCGGCGTTCTGTCCAGCCAGAAATCTCGGAACGCCGACGACGTGGACGTCGATGACCAGGTCACCGTTCCGTCGCGTCATTTGTACGCGGATGGCTTCGTTTATGATCCGGCAATAGCGACCAAGGAGCGCTATCGCCTCACCAACGTCCTTCGCCGCGGAGGCGACGTAGAACGGCAACCCCAACTCTCGGGGATCGACCTCTGTAGCAAGGTGGAAACCGAGCTCCGGATCGTGCAGCGCCTCAGCAGCAAATTCAAGAAGCTTGGCCTGCGCAGCAGAGGAGATGCGATTTTCCTGGTAGTTCGTATCCTGTTCGGACAGGCCGGCACGCTGCAGCAAGGGCGCCGGGTCAATATGCTGCTTTCGAAGCGCGGCAACCGCCCGTCTCGCGGGGAGTCCGGTCGTCGTTGGCAGCAGGCGGGGGCGCCGTCTTTCGGCCCGTCGCCGCTCTTGCCGTTGCCACTCTTGCCCTTGCCGCTCTTGCTTTCGCCGCTCTCGCTTTCGCCGCTCTTGCCCTATCCACACCTCCATGCTCCCTCTGCAAAGCCAGACGTAGTTAACTGGCGATTGAGTTCCAAAGTAAGACGTTAGGACTGCTGCTTTCCTCCACATAATTGGCGTGCCGAAATTCCTTCCTGGCTCTCATAGTCGCGGTTGGTCTCTAGAAATTGTGGTGAGCTCGGCGTCTCGGCTTGGCTTGACCGGGCCATCTGCCGGCGCCTTTCCGGGGCCACCACGCCTGTCGAAACGATCGCGCAAACGTTTCGACATGCTAGCGAGGGCTCCGTCGTTTAAGGAAGCTCGTTGCGATCAAGTCGCGGCTCTGATTTGGTCAATGCCGAATGTGCAAAGCACGCCGGGGCTTCTCTTGAACCACCAGACCCTCTCCGCATTCATCCGGTCGGTCGCAGACCTTTTGCGGGGCGACTACAAGCAACCCGACTACGGCAAGGTCATTCTGCCACCGTATTTCGGGCAGTGGTCATTGTGTGGGGTTATTGGAAAAGAGCCGCTCCCTCCCCGAATAGGTGGTGAAGACTTGCGTCCCGTTTTGGGTAATGATGACTGAGTAGCGATCGGGATTTCGGCCTACTACGATGGATTGGGACGTTAGAACCGAGTCTCACAGCGCTCGCAGCTGGCGACAGCAACGATGGATTCGAATGCTGCCGTCGCTGATCATCGGGTTGATTGCGCTCGTGGCCATTGGCTCAGTTGTCCACACGAGTTTTGATCGTATTATGGGGCCTCGTCTGAATAACTACCGGTCTCAGTTGGCAAAGCTGCATCATGTCCAGATGGTTCTTTCCGATGCGCAGGGAGCTTTGCTGGGCTATGCCATTAGCGGTCGACTAGAGCGACTGGAGGAATTTCTATCTGATAAAAAGGTGGTCGGGGAAGAGATCCGGCCGTTTCTTCCGCAAATCGATAAGCTTGTCTCAACTCGCTCGGGCGCGAATGGGGAATCGGTACTCGCCTCGCACGATTTTGACGATTTGCAGGCTGACTGGGAAAAGCTTGTCCGCCTTGGCGGCGGCAATCTGCCGACGCAGGCCGACATCGCGCCACTAACCATTGCTACCTTGAAATTGCTAGATCGGTTGAGGAGCGACATAGGCAACTCTGTCGACCAACTGGCCACGGTGACGGCTCAGAACGATGAGTTCAGTGATACGGAGAACAGACTTCTTGCCGACATCAACATTGGATGCGCGGTATTTGCCATCATCGCGATGATGTATGCTTTTCGTAGCATTTTGAGGGCGCTCGACTCGGGTCTCGAAGCCAAGCAACAGGTTGACCAGCTGTTTTTGATGACTGACATGTTGCAGAGCGCGGCGGGACGAGACGATACCAACGAAGTACTCCGAAGCACCTCGGCGACACTCATGCCGGGGTTTGGCGGCGCGCTCTACGTGTTCAACAACTCTCGCGACCGCCTGGACCTTTCTACGAACTGGGGTGACCTTGCAGTGGGGGGCGCCGACCACATCGACCCCAACTTCTGCTGGGCGCTGAAGCGCGGGAAGTCGCACCTCAATCAAACGGAGGAATGGGCCCTGCGCTGCAACCACGTCGCGCCAGGGCAGACAACTCTTGAAATACCGATGGCAGCCCGGGGCCAATTATACGGACTGCTCGTGATCGCCGCCGCTGGCGGGGACGCGACAGCGCGACTGGCCGAAATCAGACCGGTTGCCACGGCCATAGGCGATGCAATGTCTCTTGCCCTGTCCAGTATCGATCTCCGCGAGCGTTTACGAAACCTAGCCCTACGGGACGGGCTGACCAACCTGTACAATCGCCGTTTCCTGGAAGAGATCCTAGAGCGTCTCTGCACAGACGCCGAGCGACGTAAAGCGTCGGTGTCAGCGATCATGCTGGATCTTGATCATTTCAAGTTGGTCAACGACCAATACGGGCATGCCGCCGGTGACACCGTGCTACGGGACGTAGCTGCGGGAATCCTCTCGTGCCTCCGGAGTCTCGATGTAGCCTGTCGATATGGTGGGGAAGAGTTTGCCATCATTCTGCCCGACTGCTCGCTGGCTAATGCAACAGCGAAGGCGGAACAAATTCGCAGTCGGATCAATGAACGGACGACTGCTTCCGGGCTGGCAATCACCGTTTCGCTCGGCGTCGCATCGATCCCGGAGACCTGCGGCGGACAGTTGGAGCTTATCCCTGAAGCTGATGCCGCGCTTTACGCCGCGAAGCAGCAGGGCCGTGATCGAGTAGTCGTGGCTCCGATGCGGACGCCGGTGCGCTCCTTGAGCTTGGTCGAGACAACATCCGCTGCGCAAACTGACCGGAGCTAAACATTCGTCCGACGTGGTCCTTCCGCATCTGCAGGCCGAAGACATGACCGCTCCCGGGTGCTCACAACAGGCTCAAAGCGACCCTTGACCACGGGACGCCAATGGTATGGACCCCGCCCTCCCTGCGGGGGTTACCATGAGCCGTCACCTGCATTGAGGGAGAACTGTCATGCAGATCGTTCGCATTGGCTTGGATCTAGCGAAATATGTCTTCGAGATTCA
>Ga0210386_10003756_pt1 | contig 12651 bp, 11 predicted proteins | sample IncBWH32OmetaG_FD_160091 | JGI IMG/M metagenome (GOLD analysis project Ga0210386, IMG submission 160091) | Forest soil microbial communities from Barre Woods Harvard Forest LTER site, Petersham, Massachusetts, United States - Inc-BW-H-32-O ... | reverse complement strand
CGTTGCAACAAATAGCCACGGAGAAAAACTCGCCACCAGCGCGCTCTCGCTGAAGTACTTTCATCCAAAGGGTGCGCCAACCTTAGGCAACTAACCCTGTTTGAGAGCAGTTATCCAATCGGATGACACAGGTTTTCCGGGTTTTTGTTGACGTTTTTTCTAAATCCAGTCCAATATTGTGTCAATTAATCCGGAGGCGCGTCGTCATGCTGCTCGAGTTGGAGGGCGTTAGCAAAAAATTTGCTGGCCTTGAGGCCCTCCGAGACGTGAGTCTTCGAATTGAACCGGGGGCGACCTATGGTCTCATCGGCCCGAACGGGGCCGGCAAAACTACCCTTTTCAATTTGATTACCGGCGTTGGCCCGGCAACAAGTGGATCAGTCAAGTTTCTCGGCGAGGACATTACGCGAGCAGCGCCACATCAGATCGCTCGCCGAGGGTTATCTCGCACCTACCAACTGGTTCGCCCCTTTTACGGACTTTCGGCTACCGAAAACGTCAAGGTCAGCATCATGTTCGGGCGCACAACAATTGCGCCGCCAGTTCAGGACATTGATCGCGAGGCGCTTAGTTACCTGCGCATGGTCGAACTCGACACCAAGGCGACATCGCTGATCGCCGATCTAAACCTCGGAGAGCGCAAGCGGCTCGAAATTGCCAAGGCAATCGCCGCACAGCCCAAACTCGTTCTATTCGACGAAGTCCTCGCTGGACTGAACCCAACTGAAGCCTCGCAGGCCATAGGATTGCTTGAACGTATTCGTTTGTCTGGAACGACGATCTTTATGATTGAACATAATATGCAGGCGATCATGCGTGCCTGCAGCCATATATTTGTGCTCCACCATGGCTTATTGATCGCCGAAGGCAGTCCTCAGCAGATTTCGACGGATCCAAAGGTGGTTGAGGCCTATCTCGGACGCAAGGACTTGCGCCTAGAGCGTCGGAAACGAAGGTCGCAGCCAAATGCTCAATATTGAAGGGCTCGAGGGCGGATACGGTCCAATCCAGATCTTATGGGGAGTGTCGCTGCACATTGATGCTGGTGAGATCGTCACGCTACTTGGTGCCAATGGCGCTGGAAAAACGACACTGATCCGCACCATCTCAGGCGAACTCCCTGCCCTCGCTGGCCACTTGCGTTTCCTCAACGACGACATACGAGGAGCAAAGCCTCACCGCATTGTCGACTCCGGCCTTGTCCAGATCCCCGAGGGGCGTCAAGTCTGGGGCGCTCTCTCGATCGAAGACAATCTAGACCTCGGCGCATATTCCAAACACGCTCGCCCTCATGCCAGAAGCTCCAAGGAGTGGGTCTTCTCGTTGTTTCCAATTCTCGCGGAAAGGCGGCGCTCGCTGGCGCGCAACCTGAGCGGCGGTCAACAGCAGATGCTCGCGATCGGGCGCGCGCTCATGTCCCGCCCCAAGCTTCTCATGCTCGATGAGCCGTCGCTCGGTCTTGCTCCGCAGATCGTTGAAGACATGTTCGAGACTCTGATCCGCATCAACGAGGAAGGAATTACCGTTCTTCTCGTCGAACAGAACGTGGACTTTGCCCTTCGGATCGCCGATCGCGCCTACATCCTGGAGCATGGCCGCATCACACAGGATGGAGTCGCCGAAGAACTACGCAATAGTGATGAAATTCGGACCGCATATTTGGGACTATAGGAGCACATATGGGCAAGTTAGACGGACGCGTCGCGTTGGTAACAGGTGGTCAACGCGGCATCGGCGCCGCGATCGTCCGCGATTTTGTCTCGGAAGGAGCGATCTGCTTTATTAACTTCCCAAGCGAGAACGAAGCCGCGCAGGCGACGGCTTTCGTCGAGGAAATACGGCATACAGGCAGGGCAGTCGTTGCCATCAAAGCCAGCGTCGCCATCGAAAGCGAGGTCAATTCGCTGGTCGAGACCATTTTGAAGCAAACCGGTCGCCTCGACATCCTCGTCAATAATGCCGGGGTCAATACGCTACGAACATGGGAGGACATGGACCGCGAAGCTTGGGACCTGACCATGAGCGTGAATCTCACGGGCGTGTATCAGTGCTGCAAGGCAGTACTCAATACGATGAAGGCGCAACAGCTCGGTAATATCATCAACATCGCATCGATCGCGCCCTATGTCGGCCGCGGCAACGTCGACTACATCTCGGCCAAGAGCGCTTTAATAGGCCTGACGCGCAGCCTGGCACGCCAGTATGGGCGCTATGGCATCCGCGCAAACGCCATCTCTCCCGGCTTTCACGACACCGATATGGTGCGACGTTCACTCGAGGTCGCCAGCGTCGACCCCGATGAGTTTATCAAGTCGACGCCTCTGGGCTATTTACCCGGTCCCGAAGGCATCGGCAAAGCAGCGCTCTTTCTCGCATCCGATGATGCATCGTTTATCACCGGCCACAACCTCGTGGTCGACGGCGGCCTTACGTTGCGCTGACGGATATATTGATGAGCTTGTCCCTGCAAATTCTGATCGGCGCTATTCTTCAGGGCGCACTTTACACGCTCGGCGCCTTCGGTCTGTCGCTCGTGTTTGGCGTACTTCGCGTTTTGAACCTCAGTCATGGCGATTTTCTTATGCTCGGCGGCTTGCTGGGCTTCCTTGCGCTCAAAAGCTTCGGCATTCATCCCTTTGTTTCGGTTGGCCTGATGCTTGTATTCGGCTTCATTGCAGGAGCCTTGTACTATATCGGATTGATCTCGCGCATCATGCACCGAGGCTATCATGAGATGCTGATTGCATCGGTCATGATTACGCTCGGCGTGTCTCTCGTTATCGAAGACACCACGGGCTTCCTATGGGGCGGCGGCGCGACCGGTATTCCATTTCAAATGTCGAATGTCGCTATCGGAGGCGTTGTCTTTCCGATGCTGCGGGTGACGCTTCTCGGCGTTACTATTTTGCTGACCATCGCACTCCACTTCTTTCTTAGCCGAACCTTGATCGGCCGGGCAATCCTGGCCTCTGCCATCAATCCCGTCGGCGCCGTCGTCGTCGGCATCAATACGGAAATGGTGGCTATGTTTACGTTCGGCATCGGCACTGCGCTCGCCGCCGGCACAGGCGTATTCTACGCCTCGCTCTATTCGATCGAACCATTCATGGGCCTAAGTTTGACGATCAAATATCTGGCTGTGATCGTGATCGGAGGATTAGGAAGCTTGCCCGGCGCGATGATCGGCGGCTTCCTCATCGCCGCGGCCGAAGCCTATACCAGCTACTTTGGCGGGGCTGAATGGTCGCCAATGGTAGCTTTCATCATCCTGATTTTGGCACTGCTGTTCAGGCCTCAAGGTATTCTGGGAAAAGGTCTGTCCTGATGTCGAACGCGCAGCCCCAGCCAATGAGCGCTCTGCGAGGTCAATCGAGTATTGGCGCATGGCTTGTCGTTGGAGCACTCGCGACAATCTCACTCGCCACGCCGATGGTCGAGAACAACTATTACACCTCTTTCATGTTCTTTCTCTTTATCGCGATCGTCATGACATCGACCTACGACATGGTCGCGGGATACACCGGCTACATCAATCTGGGCCATGGTGCCTTTTTCGGCATCGGCGCCTATTCATACGGAATTGCAATCAGCCGGACGGGCAGCAATCTTCTTAGCATTCCCTTCGCGGTCCTAGTTGCAGTCGTGCTTGCTGGACTGATGGCTTACCCGCTTTTTCGTCTGCGTGGCGCTTACTTCTCCATCGCGACGTTCGGGGTATTGAAACTACTTTCGGTTCTGGCTCTTAACTTGCGCGATTTGACCGGCGGGACCACGGGACTTTCGATTACGCCAACTGACAGCACGATCCCAACCTACTACCTTGCCTTCGTCGCTTGCGCAGCAGCTATACTTTTGAATCGTTGGGTCGCCCATTCGTGGATCGGGCTGGCGCTGCTGACGATCCGCGAAGACGAAGACGTTGCGGGCTCATCAGGCGTAAATGCGCTTTTCTACAAATCGGCAATCTTGATGCTTAGTGCTGCGCTTCCCGGCTTCGTGGGCGCAGTCTTTATGTGGCAAACCACCTATATCGATCCCGACTCCGCATTTGGTTCCAACGTAGCTTTTACGCCCGTTATCATGGCCATGCTCGGCGGCAGCGGAACGGTGATCGGGCCTGTGATCGGGGCGATCTTCCTGACGTTTCTTCAGGAGGTACTCTGGTCCCACATTGGATATCTGCAGCTCGCAATGTACGGCGTCGTGCTTGTCGCCGTCGGACTATTCATGCCGGGCGGCCTCATCCGAAACAGATGGTTTGTGCGTATTTACCGCGCACTCGGCTTTAGGGATCATTACGGCTATCACGCAAACAGCTTATTAAAGGATTTCAAGGAGACGAAAAATGCGTAGTTTGTTGCGAGTGTCTATCGGTCTTGCGGCTGCGATGATCATGTCATTGCTGGCGGACGAGCCAGCTTCGGCACAGGAGGTCATCAAAATCGGTGCCACCGCCGCACTGACCGGTCCTTACGCAAATGTCTACGGAGTTCAAGGCAAGATCTGGGATGCATGGACTCAGGCCATGAACGAGCGCGGCGGCGTCTACGTGAAGTCGCTCGACAAAAAACTGCCCGTCAAAATCGTCTACTATGACGATCAGGGTGACCCGAAGACCTCAGTAAAGTTCTACGAACGTCTCGTTGTCGAAGACAAGGTCAACTTCCTGCTGGCACCTCCCGGCAGTCCGATCGCGTTTGCAGCAACCACCGTCGCCGAAAGGTACAAAGTACCTATGATTCTCGGCGCGGCTACGGACCCACAGATCTACGCTCGTGGCTTCAAATATATTCAAGGAACGTTGATCCCAGCGCCGGGCTGGTCCCATCAGTTCATGGAACTAGTGAAGTCCAAGAAAGAGATCAAGCGCGTGGCGCTTTTGGTTGAGGATTCCTTGTATTCGCGCGGCGTCGCGATCGGCATTCGCAAGGACGTTACCGAAAACGGTATCACTTTGGCCTACGACCAGACCATTCCGTCAGACAATCAGGACTTCACGGCTGTGATCGGCCAGATCAAGGAGGCTAAGCCTGATCTCGTTTATGTATCAACGTTCCCGCCATTCTTTATCCGCTTCGCTAAGCAGGCGGCTGAACTCGGCCTGACGCCGGCGGCTCTTCACTGCGGAACCTGTTCGGCTGCGTCCATCCCCGCTTCGCTTGGCGAACAAGCCAACGGCATCACCGGCGAGGTTGTCTGGGCACCAGGCATGAAGCTTGGTGACTATAAATTGATGGAGCGCGTATTGGAGATCAGCGGCGTCGACCCAGTCCAATGGACGTTCACGGTCATTACCGTCCCCACATTGGAGGTTCTCATGTCAGCTATTGAAAAAGCTGGCACGCTCGATCGAGATACGGTGTTCCAGACCATCAAAAGCACCGAAGTCGATACGACCATCGGCCACTATAAAGCCTCTCCCGATGGCCAAGGCACGCTTTATCCGGTCGCCGTTCAGTGGGAAGCCGGAAAGCTCGGGGTCATCTGGCCCGAGAACGTGAAAAGCACGGACTACATTTATCCGCGCAAATAACGCGCCAACGGCGATGCGGGGCCGCGGTCGGTCGCCGTATCTCAGATCTCCAGATATCGAGGGTTAGGTTGTGCTGCTGAAAGATAAATGCGGATTGATAACGGGAGCGGCCAGCGGGATGGGCCAAGCCGCCGCTTCTCTGTTTGCGGCCCACGGCGCCCGCATCATGTGCGCCGACATTGATCTAAACGGAGCACAAAATACGGCCAGGGCTGCCTCCGCAGTGGAGGCCTATGCATGCGCGCTCGATGTTTCGGACAAGGTCCAGTGCCAGACAGCGGTGAAGCAGACCGTCGACCGCGTCGGTCGCATCGACTTTCTCGCGCACTTTGCTGGCATTTGGGATGGACGCAACACCGCCGACATCGAAGAAGAGCACTGGGACCGGATTATTGACGTCAATCTCAAGGGCTCGTTTTTGATCGCTCAAGCCGTGGAGCCGATCATGATCAAACAGAAGTACGGCCGGATCGTTCTGGTCGGCTCCCTCACCGCCCGCGTCGGAGGCAATGTCGGCGGGCCGCATTATGCTGCCTCAAAGGGCGGCGTTGCCGCGCTTGGACGTGCGTTGGCGCGCCGTATGGGCGCTCACGATATTACGGTCAACATCATCAATCCGGGGCCTGTCGAGAGCAAAATGACGGATGGCTGGCCGGATGAGACCAAGCGAATGTTGCTCGCCGGCATACCGCTGCGTCGCTTGGGCAAGCCCATCGATATTGCTGGTCCGGCATTGTTTCTGGTCTCGGAGTTGTCGGAATGGATGACCGGCGAAACGCTCGAGGTCAACGGCGGACTATACTTCGGCTGAGAAGGCATTTGGTCCCGCAGCTTAGAAAGAAAAGGAGATACAACAATGCGCGGTGCACGACGTTTTCGGGAGCAAAAATGGCTACTCGACATGGTCATTTCGACGGTTGGTTTGGATTGGGACCAACTGCGAATGGCCGTTACGACTGCTCCAGTCGGTTTCGAAGGCCTGGGCGATTGGGCAATGGTCGCCGGGCGCGCCAAGCGTTACGATGAGCTCTCGCCTAGTTTCGCAGCGGGTGCCACCGCACGAGACGCTCGTGCCAAAACCGCCAAAGAGAACGGTGACCTCATATCGGCGCGAGAATCCTATCTCATCGCTGCACTTTATTATGGCATGGCCCAATGGCCACTCGATGAGGCCTCCGAGAGAAACCACGCTCTCGACGCCAAGAAGGTCGCTGCTTTCAAAAACTATGCGGCGCTAGCTAACTACCGGATCGAACGCGTCGATATCCCGATGGGAAAAAACAAAGTCCCGGGCTGGCTGCACTTTCCGCTGACTGGCAAAGCTCCCTACCCCGTCGTCATCAGTGTCCCCGGCATGGATACATTCAAGGAAACGCTGGTTTGGTCCTACGGCGACAAGCTGCTCGAACGAGGCATGGCTGTGCTTGCTATCGAAGGCCCCGGACAATACGAAGCGCGCCTGAATGGTCTCACGATCAACGCAGACAATTTTGCGGATGTCGGGCTTGCCTGCTTGGACTGGATCAAGGCGAATCCCGACCTCGACGCAGATCGGATCGGCGTGTTTGGTCGAAGCTTCGGGTCCTATGCGGCGACGGTACTAGCCAACGCCATTGGTGGTTCAATACGCGGCGCCGCGGTAGGCTTGCTCTGCCATGAACCCGGTTTCCACACGATCTTCGAGGAGGCTTCGCCAACTTTCAAGAACCGGTTCATGTTCATGGCTGGCTATGAGGACGAGGCAGAGTTCGACAAGTTCATCAAGGGATTTGATCTCCGCACACGCGTCTCGAACCTGACGTGCCCGTATTTTGCGATGGGTGGGGAACTCGACGAGCTTGCCCCGATCAGAAACAGCTACGAACTGATGCCTTTGATTCCCGGACCGGTCGAGTTCGTGGTCTACGAAAACGAACGTCATGCACCCGGCCGCATGCCTTCGGCGCAGCTCGGACCACACTGGTATGCGATGATGGCCAGTTGGCTTGCTGCCCGAGTCCGCGATCGCCTGCCGCAGGAAAAGCGCCGTCATCTCTTCATCAGATCGTCGGGAGCGGCCGAAGAACGCCCGTTCTCCTGAGTGAAAAAATGAGCGAGCACGAAATCAAAAGCGGTCAAGGTATCGGGGCTCGTGTTCGCCGCAAGGAAGACGCTCGTCACCTTCACGGGCGTGGCAACTTCGTGCCTGACATGATTTTGCCCGGACAGATGGAAGTTGCCTTCCTTCGTTCCCCCGTCGCTCACGGCCGTATTCGTTCGGTCCTTAAGCCGAAGGGGCGTGAAGACTCCGTGTTTGTCGCCGCCGACCTCGAAGGTCTCTCCCCGATCATTACGCCATGCACCATGGCCGACTACAAGAGCAGTGGACAGCACGCTCTCGCCGCTGAAAAAGTTCGTTTCGTCGGCGAAGCGATCGCCATGTGCGTCGCGGAAACGCGTGCATTGGCGGAAGATCTGATCGACCAGGTCGAAGTTGATATCGAAGAGCTTCCCGCGATCGTCAGCGTGGACGATGCCTTGAGATCCGGCCCTACTCGCGTGCACGAGGATTGGCCGGACAATACATATATCTCGTTCAACGCCGACTACGGTTTTGAAAAGGGCATTGAGGGCGCGTCGGTCGTCGTCAGCAAGACCATGTCGTTATCCAGACAGGTCATGGTGCCCATGGAGGGCAAGGGTTCGCTCGCCTATTGGGACGATCGCCTCAACCAGTTGGTGGTTTATTCGTCCACGCAGGTGCCGCATATGATCCGTACCGGCATATGCGAATTTCTGCATCTAGAACAACATCAGGTTCGCGTCATCGCACCGGACGTCGGTGGTGGCTTCGGATATAAATGCCAGTTGCAGCCCGAGGAACTTTGCATCGCCTGGCTGGCCCTGACATTCCGTCAGCCCTTTCGGTACGTCGAGGATCGCCGTGAGCACTTCATCGCCGGCGCCAACTGCCGCGAACACTTCTACAAACTAACAGCCTATGCGGACAACCGCGGCCGGCTGCTAGCGCTGGATGCCGACGTCGTGGTCGATGGCGGCGCCTATTCGGCGTGGCCATTCACGGTTGCAGTCGAGCCGGCGCAGGTCGTCGGCAACTTGCCCGGACCTTACATCCTCGAAGGATATCGCTGTAAAAGCCGCTGCATCGCCACCAACAAACCGGGCCTGCTGCCCTATCGCGGCGTTGCCCGCACCGGCGTCTGCTTTGCAACCGAGCTGATGATTGATGCTGTCGCTCGCGCCGTTGGCCGCGAACCGTGGGAGGTGAGGTATGAAAACCTCGTCGGCCGCGCTGCCATGCCCTACGACAACATCACGGGCAAGCATTTTGACAGTGGCGACTTTCCGCGCAGCCTGCTGCTGGCGAAAGACGCTATCCGCTTCGACGAAGTACGCGCCCGCCAAAAGACTGGCGAGCCGGATGGACGCAAGATCGGTGTCGGCTTTGCGATTTATTGCGAGCAGGCCGCACACGGCACCAGCGTTTATGCGATCTGGGGCGGGCCATGTGTTCCGGGCTATGAACAGGCGACCGTGCGAACCACTCCAGACGGTGGGCTGGAATTGCGCGTTGGCATTCATTCTCACGGCCAGGGCCTTGAGACGACCCTGGCTCAAGTCGCAGTCGATGTCCTCGGCATCGATATCGATCGGATCCAGGTTATCCACGGCGACACCGGCGTCACCCCCTACTCGGTTGGTACTTTCGCTTCACGAAGCATGGTTATGGCCGGCGGCGCGGTCGGGGAAGCCTGCGAAGCACTCATTCCCCGCTACGTCCGCATCGGCGCGCATCTGCTGCAGTGTGACCCCTCCGAAGCAAAATACGATAAAGGCAAGGTGGTAGGCCCGCGTGGTTCCGAGGTCTCCCTGAAAGAGATTGCGTCTTGCTGGTACCTGAAACCGCAGACCCTGCCCGAGGACGTAGACCGGGCCGGCCTCGAGACAACGATGGGCTTCCAGCCAAAGGTCACGACGGGTGTGTTCAGTTATGCCACACACGCCGTCGTGGTCGCGGTCGATACCGGCTTGGGATCGGTAGAATTGCTCGACTACGTTATCGCCGAAGACTGCGGCGTCATGGTCAATCCGATGGTCGTCGAAGGACAGGCCTATGGCGGCGCCGCTCAAGGTATCGGCACCGCGATGTACGAGGAAGTTCAGTACGACGCCAGCGGCCAACCCAACGTTTCCACCTTTGCCGATTACGTGACCCCCGGTCCTACCGAGTTGCCGGCCTTCCGCATGGTTCACATGGAAACGCCATCGCCTTACACCAAGTTTGGCGTCAAGGGCATGGGCGAAGGCGGAGCCATCGCGCCGCCGGCGGCCATCTTCAACGCGGTGAATGACGCCCTTCAGTCGCTAGGGGTGGAAGTTAACGAAACGCCGCTTACGCCACGCCGCCTGCTGGAGGCAATTCAGCGTGCCAAAGCTTCCGCAAGTGAGCCGGCATGAAAGCGGCCGTTTTCGATTACGTCGCACCTTCCAGCCTCGACGAAGCCCTCAAGGCGGTCGCTTCCAGCGAAGGCGCCAAGCTGATTGCCGGCGGGCAGTCGCTCGGCCCGATGCTGAACTTGCGGCTCGCCCGGCCACGCCTCCTGGTGGACATTTCCCGTATTGAGGCGTTGCAACAGATCGAAAGCCGCCGCGACGGCCTCCGGATCGGCGCCGCGACAACGCATGCACGCCTCGAGGACGAGGCCAATGGGATGTTGCAGGCCGTCGCCGGCGGGATCGCCTATCGGTCCGTTCGCAACCGGGGAACAATCGGCGGCAGCATGGCGCATGCCGACCCCGCGGCGGACTGGCCGCTTGCGCTCGCAACGCTGGGAGCCACTATTCATGTCCGTAGCGTTGACAATTCGCGCCGTATCCCCGCTGCCGAATTCATGGTTGGCGCATTCACTACCGTGCTCAATGACGACGAAATCATCGAACTGATCGAAGTCCCGCGCCCTTCGGATGAGGCCCGGTGGGGTTATTTCAAGTTCTGCCGCAAGACAGGTGAATTCCCCGAGGCGAGCGCAGCCGTGTATCTAGATCCGGCACGCCGTACGGCCAATGTGTTCCTCGGCGCATTGAACGGAGCTCCGCGTCGTTGCGACGATATCGCCGAGCGCCTCGCAAAAAGACAACTAATCGCTCCAGAGACTGCCGAGAGGGCCGTCGCCAACGTATCTAACCATGATCCGATCGCAGTGCACATGCATGCCAGCGTTCTTATGCGCGCCGTCGCCGAGGCGACAGTCTCATGAATCAAATCGCCCTCACAGTTAACGGAAAGCGCATCGACACAATGGTCGAGGCCCGCACGCACCTCGGCGATTTTTTGCGTGAACAGCTTCGTCTCACTGGAACTCACTTGGGCTGTGAGCATGGTGTTTGCGGTGCATGCACCGTTCTGCTCAACGACAAGCCGATTCGCTCTTGCATCACCTTTGCCGTCGCATGCGACGGCGGCGACATCCGGACGATCGAATCATTCGCTAAAGACGACCTGATGAATCGCCTGCGTGAAGCTTTTTCTCGCGAACACGGCCTGCAATGCGGCTTTTGCACGGCCGGCATGCTTATCACCGCGCGTGACATCTGCATTCGCAAACCCGGCGCAAGCGAAGAGAAAGTACGGATCGAACTCTCCGGAAATCTTTGCCGCTGCACGGGCTATGTTGGCATTGTCAATGCAGTAAAGGCCGTAGCGGCCGAACAGGTGCTGGCGGCCCAGGCCACCCCTAACATAAAGCCGCAAGCGACGCTTTCGCGATCGACACCGATGCCCGCCTTCGTCCCCGCGGCGCGACAAGATGGTGGTCGGGTTATCGCTGAAAAGACAGTCGTTCGCGGCACCGACGAGGGCATGCTTATCGAGGAAGCCATCGAGGTAGACGTACCGGTTCAGGCCGTTTGGAAGGCGCTAGGGGACATTCCGACCGCAGCATCCTGCCTCCCAGGGGCAGAAATTCTCGAGCATGATGCGCGATCCGCCAAAGGACGCATCAGCGTCAAGTTCGGCCCAATGAGAGCAGCTTTTACCGGAGCCGCAACTATTGAGCGCAACGATAACGATATGACCGGTAGCATTCGCGGTGCGGGTATTGACAGCCTGTCGAAGACCCGCGCCAAGGGTCATCTGACCTATCGCGTGTCCTCGGCTGCGCAAAAGGAAAGAACGCGGATCGAAATTCAGCTTCGATATAACCTCGTCGGTCCGTTGGCCCAGTTTTCTCGCTCAGGACTGGTGAAGGATTTCGCCCAACGGCTGATGGTGGAGTTCGCAAAGAACCTGAATGAGCGCATCACACGGCCGGAAGCACCGCGACGCCAAGCCGAACTCCGGGCCGGCGCCCTCTTCCTTTCGGTAATGTGGCAAAGGATCAAGCGCCTCTTTGGTGCCACCAGTTAAAGTTCGATCTGTCCGCGACCTTGAACCAAAAAGACTCAAAACATAGAGCAGGAGACCACCCATGAAGCGCAACGTCTGGATCCATCAACTGACCTGGCCCGAAATTGCCGATTATCTCAAAACCGACGATCTTGTGATGATCCCTATCGGCGCGACCGAGCAGCACGGTCACCATACGCCGTTGATGGTCGACACCGCCTGGGCCAGCGATGTATCTGAGGCCGTTGCGCAGACGGAAAACGTCCTGGTTACTCCACCACTCCACTTCGGCTGGTCACCTCATCATCTTGCTTATCCCGGCGGTATCACACTTCGACCGGAGACCTTGACGCAAGTCGCGCTCGATGTCGGGGAAAGTCTAATTTCCCACGGCTTCCGAAAGATCATTTTCGTCAACGGAAACCGTGTCGCCAATTTGCCGCCGTTGCAGATAGCGATGGCCAAGCTGCGCTTCAATACGGGAGCGTATGTCGCAATTATCGACACGCATCTGATAGCCCGAAAGGAAGTCTGTGAAGCCGCGGGAAACAAGCAGGACGCATCGCATCATGCCGGCCTCGTCGAAACCGCTTTTATGCTTCATGCCCATCCCGAGCTCGTAAAGAAGGACAAAATCAGGGCCGTCGAAGCTCACAAGCTCTCAGATTTCGCCAGCAATTTTCCGATGGACCCGCCGCTGGACCAGAACATCGCTTTCTGCCAGCCCACAGCC
>Ga0210386_10003752_pt1 | contig 12659 bp, 10 predicted proteins | sample IncBWH32OmetaG_FD_160091 | JGI IMG/M metagenome (GOLD analysis project Ga0210386, IMG submission 160091) | Forest soil microbial communities from Barre Woods Harvard Forest LTER site, Petersham, Massachusetts, United States - Inc-BW-H-32-O ... | reverse complement strand
GTCCGTGGCGAAATATCGCCAGAGGAATGGCGCAAGAACTCCCTGAAAACTGAAATTCTGCAATCCATCGTGATTCGCGAAATAAATTCTGTGACGGATAAGGACCGCGCCGGATTGCAAAAGTTTTTGAGAGAAAGCGGATTATTCAGCCGGTGCATGGAACGGGTACTCAATGAAAGTGGATGGGCGAAACGCCGCGCTATGCTGGATTTAGGCGCGATGCGCATTCCTGAGGGGATTGATTCCCTTGTGGAAACATTGGACGACTGGCAACTGGATACGCGGATCACCGCCGTAAGAGCGCTGGGCTTAACCGGCCTGCCCGAGGCAGCGGCTCCGATTCTGGAAGCTCACATGGTTGGCGGCCTCAAGGTCCCCACAGCGCCAATTGCAGATGCGCTGATACGTTGCTACCAGGATGCGCCGGAAGCCCTGTTGCCCTATTTACGCCGATCTCTCGGAGAATCGCGCGTTCTGCTGGCGCGAGTCGCAGGAGAACTGGCAACGCCGCTAATGGCGGATGAAATCATAATTCTGGCGGACGATCCTGAACCGGAAATTCGCGCCAGTGCCGCGAGAGCCCTGGCCGCTATGCCCTTGGCCCTCGCGATTCCTGTGCTCGCCAAGCTGATTCGCGATGACGCCTGGTTCGTCCGGCTGCGCGCCACTTCGTCGCTCAACCAGATCCTTCACCCCCGCGCGATTCCCATTCTTCTTGAGGCGATTCGCGACTCGCACCGGCTGGTTCGAATTCGAGCCGCCACGGCTCTGGCCAAGTTCGAACACGAGACCGTGGATATCCTGCAGAGCATTGTGGATTCGCGCGATCAATACGCGTTGCAGTCCATGATTTCCGCTCTCGAACTTGGCGGCGGATTTGGAAATGTCTTGGCTCAGCTTGCAGACCCGGACCAGCACAATGAAACTGCTTCTCGTTTGCTTGAAGCGCTGCGCAAAGGATCCGCTGCGCTCTGGAGCATGAAGCCTGCTGATCCTGTGGTCGAGGCGGTGTTTCCGTAGGTGTAATGTGGCGCGGGCTTTAGCCTGCGGGGGATAGTGCTTGCAAAAATTAAAACCCGCAGGCTGAAGCCCGCGCCACTAAAAAACTAATCCCAGGGCAAACCTACATAATTTTCGGCTAGCGTGGTCATGGCGGCGCGGGAACTTGTTACGTAGTCGAGTTCCGCGATCTGGCGGCGTTCATCGAATGCGTTGTCGGTGTCGAACCGGTGGAGCATAGAAGTCATCCACCAGGAAAAGCGCTGCGCTTTCCACACACGGCGAAGAACAATTTCGGAATATCTGTCCAGCAATTCAGTTTTTCCAGTCTTATAAAATTCCGCGAAGGCTTGCGCCATAATGCGCACGTCGGCCACGGCAAGATTCAGGCCCTTGGCGCCAGTGGGCGGCACGATGTGCGCCGCATCGCCTGCCAAAAACATTTTGCCGTACTGCATGGGCTCGACCACGTAGCTTCGCATTCCTGTAATTCCCTTTTGAAAAATTGCGCCCTCGTTGAGTTTCCAATTTCCGTCCGCAGCGGTTCGTGTGCGGAGTTCGCTCCAGATGCGATCGTCGGACCACGCGTCGATTTCTTCATCATACGGAACTTGCAGATACAGGCGGCTAACTTCCGTGGTGCGCATGGTGAGCAAAGCGAAGCCACGCTCATGGTAGGTGTAAACCAATTCAGGCGAAGAAGGCGGGGCCTGCGCGAGAATGCCCAGCCATCCAAAGGGATAAATGCGCTCGAATTCCGTCAGGACTCCCGCGGGAATACTGGGGCGGCAGATGCCGTGAAAACCGTCGCATCCGGCAATGTAATCGCAATGAAGTTCCTGTGCTTTGCCCGCGACGCGAAAACGGATGGATGGATTTGCGCCATCGAAGTTATGCACACTCACATCGCTTGCCTCAAAAATTAAAGGAAGTCCCGCTTCCAGGCGCGCGGCAACTAAATCCTTGATCACTTCTTGTTGCGCGTAGATCGTGACGGTCTTGCCGCCGGTCAAATCATTAAAATCAATGCGGTGGCCGCGACGGTTGAATCGCAATTCGATTCCGTGATGCGTGAGAGCTTCGCGCTGCAGACGTTTCCCGACGCCGGTTTCAATCAGCAGATCGACCGTGCCGTGCTCGAGCAAGCCTGCGCGGATGCGCTCTTCAATATATTTTCTACTGCGCGATTCGATGACGACGGATTCGATTCCTTGCAGATGCAGCAAATGAGCGAGGACCAATCCTGCGGGGCCCGCCCCGACGATGCCGATTTGCGTGCGCACGGTTTGCCTTTCGCGTTGAGCGATGTGTGCTGGAACTACGCGCAGTTTAGACACAACGGGCACACCTTGTCCATGATGCGAATGGGCAAGGAAAATTTTTGTGAAATGTTGAGGGGAAAAAGTTAATCGTTGGAAATCGGGCGAAGGACCGCGACGGCGAAATGCGCCAGCAATGGCGCGCCTTCATCCAACTGGAGCCAGCGTACGCCGCAATGTTCCTTCAAATATTTGCCGACGCGGGCTTCGTTGATGCCGAGATGCTCCGCGAGTTTTTCTTTCAAGTTGGAGCCTTCACGCGTGCCGCGCCCACTGCGCAGCATGTTTCCGATTCCGACGCGCAAAGTCTGGCAAGCTTCGGCGTAATAGTAAGTCGTCTGGTCTGTGTCGGTGATAAGGAAAACGCCGGGGCCTGCAGGCGCATCATCCGCCTGCTCCAGCGAATGGAGCGAGCAGGCAAGCAGTCGGCGAAGTTGAGATTCCAGTTGCGCGAGGCGTGAAGAAAGAGCAGGGTCGCCCGACTTTACACGCGCCGAAAGGATGGGACCGGCATGAGCGCTCTCGTAACTGCGCGCGGGTTCCGGCTCGCGAACTCGAGACTCGGCGATATCAGCCGACACCGAGGGCCGAGCAACGGGAAACGGCCGCGACTCCGCGGCTACACGATCAAACATGGAGGGCGGCGCTGGAGGAGCAGACGGAACGGCGGCTGCCGCTGCTGACGCGGTCGATGGAGCTGCCGTGCGCACACCTTTGTGACGCCCGCGGCCACCGCGACGTCCACGGCGCCTGCGACGCCGGTCTGGACCGGTGTCCGAAGGCTGCGCTGCGGGCGCGACTGCGCCTTCCGCTGCGGGCTGTTCGAAAACGGTTTCTTGAGTTCCTTCGGTCATTTCCTGCTCGGTTTCGTTTGAGTCATCATCCGAAAATTCTGAAATTATTGGTTCCACCTGCGTCACCGTTTCACTTGTAGTTTCGCTGACAGCCACCCCTGCAGGAATGGCAGGCGCAACCGGTATGGGCGCGCCCAGGCGAACTAAACCTTCTTCAGCTTTTTGTTTCCATTGCGGGCGCCGAAAACGTTCGGCAGCCGTGGTAAACCAGCGTACGGCTTCAGAAATTGTTCCAGCCTTCTCATGCAGCTGGGCAAGTTCGAACGCTACCATAGCGTCATGGGTTCGTTCATATAATGCTGATAATTGGCCTGGAGGATCCGCGCTGGTGCGCGCCTTGCGGATGCGGGCCTGAATTTGTCGCCAATCGCTCACTGGGCATTATTGTAACAGTCAACCGGACGCTGGGCCATAGCAACTGATAGAAATGCGAAGAAGGTGTGTCGCAAGCGGTTGCCGGGTGCGGGAACCGCGCGATATGATTTGGTCTTGACCCTCTCGCCCGCCACGTTGAGCGAATTCACGCGGCTCGCCGCCTATGCGGTTTTCCTGCTGAGCTACCTGGTCTTTGCCATCGGAAAATTCCCGGGAATGAAAATTGACCGGCCGGGTGCGGCCATCATCGGAGCGGTGTTGATGGTGGCCATTCGGGCTGTAAAACCTGCGGATTCCCTGCATTTCATCGATTTCGGAACGATTGTGCTGTTGTTTTCCATGATGTTGCTGGTGGCCTATCTTCACCTGGATGGATTTTTCGATTGGGTTTCGGAATGGATTGCCGCGCGAGTCAGCCCACGCCATTTATTGCCCGCCATCGTTTTTTTGAGCGGTACGTTTTCGGCGTTTTTTGTCAATGACATCATTTGCCTGATTATGGTTCCGTTTACGCTGAAGGTGTCCAGGCGATTGGGATTGCCGCCGCTGCCGTACCTGCTGGCCGTGGCAACGGCTTCTAATATCGGGAGCGTGGCTACCATTACTGGCAATCCGCAAAACATGTTGATCGGTTCGTATTCCGGAATTCGGTATAGCAGATTTTTATTTCATTTAGGACCGGTTGCGTTCTTCGGGCTGCTCGTCGATTGGTTCATATTGTGGTTCATTTACACGCGCCACGAAACTCCGGTTGCGCAGCGTGTCGATCCTGCAGAATCCGCATCGAGTCCACGTAGCCCGTTGATGAAAGCCGGCATCGTGATATTGCTGGTTCTGGCGGGATTTCTTGCGGGATTGCCGCCGGCGCAAGTAGCGGCGGTAGGCGCGGCAATTATGCTAATGACACGAAGGCACGAGCCGCGGGAAGTTTACGATGAAGTGGATTGGGGCCTGCTTGTGTTCTTTGTTGGTTTGTTTCTGATTGTAGGCGGCGCGGAAAATGTGGGTTTAACTGCGCGGATTTTGGAAGTTGGGAATCGATGGAACTTGCAGCACGCCTATACTTTGACGATTGTTACGGCTGGGCTGAGCAACATTGTGAGCAACGTGCCTGCCGTAATGCTGCTCAAGTCGGCGGTGCCGCGATTTGCGAATCCTCAGCAAGGGTGGCTGGTGCTGGCCATGGCCAGCACACTCGCGGGCAATCTGACGATTACCGGATCGGTGGCAAATATTATCGTTGTGGAGCGCGCCAAGCCTGAAGTGAAAATTACGTTTGGGCAGTATTTGCGCGCGGGCATTCCTATTACGCTGATCACGCTGGCGTTTGGATGGCTGTGGCTCGTTTGGGTAAATTAATCTCAAGCTCGACGAGAAGTCAGGGGCTAAAGCCGTTATTTTTTGAGTCTCTGAATGTCGCGGCTGAAGCCGCCACCCACAATTACGATTGAGCCTACAAGTACCATTTGTGAGAACGCTTTTTGATCTCGCAGCAAACAAATTTTCCTATACTGCCGTCTCTTTTAATCTGCGCTGACCATTACGGAAAGCATTTCCCGCGGCGCAGCTTCGAAGGCATTTTGCAATTCCCTGGCGGATGAAAATAATTTGCCCTTGGCATGGCGGGCGGGAAATTGAAAGGTGATGGCGCGCTCGGCGAATGGATACGGCTCCAAAATAAAACGGCGTGTGCCGACTGAGCGAACCTGGACAGGGACGCGCCTTCCATCGCGTGTGGGCAAGGCGTGCAATAGATTCGCGGGATTTTGAAAATCCACGCAAGTAAGCAGCGAGAGATTGTCATTGGCTTGCAATAGATGGAAGTGATCCAGAATTGCATCATCGCTTTTATGTTCCGGCTTCAGCTTTGGGTTTGCCGCGATTTGCTGCCGCAGAGAATCCTGCAGCGAGCGCTGATCTGCGAGGAACTGATCGAGCAATGGCAGTTGCGAAGGAGCGATGGTGGAGCGGTCCGCGTGATCATGCAGCAGGCTGTGGGTGTGCATGGATATGAGGACCGCGGCGTAAGGGTCTTCAGCAGCAATCAAACGGACCGCTCTGTCACGCACCGCAAGATAGTCGGCCAGATCGATTTCCTCGAACGCCGAATATTTGCCGACAAGTTCCGTGGAAAATGCGCTGGGCTTGCCTTGCCGCGTGATTTGCGGGGCGGTATCGCGCGCCACCCAACCGTCATCGTGGCGCGCTATTCCGCGCATCACGTGCTCGCGCGGCTCCGGCGGCAAAAAGAGATCGTTGCCCCACCGCTCGGCAAAAGCTCCAGCGAGCCGTGCATGATCGGGATGCGTGACAAGCCACCATCCGGTTTCGGTTTCGAGTCGCAGCAATTGTTTTTCTCCTCAGGAATTTACTGATCTGTTAAACCAATCATTCTATTTCCGTGGCGCGAGCCGATTCGTGCCACTTGTGCAGAAAATACCATTCGAGAAACATAATCAGAAAAAGAAAACCGAAGCCGAGCACCGTCGCAGCCAGCACCAGCGCAAACAAATATTCGGTCTGCAGCTGCGAAGAGGCGTAGAGAATCGAATATCCAAGCCCGCCCTCTCCCACACGGCCGGACCCGGCGAACAGTTCTCCGGTAATCGCGCCAATCACCGCAATTCCACTGGCGATGCGCATTCCGACGAAAAGATTGGGGATGGCATGCGGCAAGCGCAGCTTGAAAAGTATCTGGCGGCTGGAAGCGTTGTGCATCAGAAAAAGATGGACCAGATTTTCGTCGACGCTGATCAGACCTTGCGTGGTGTTGGCGATAATCGGCGCGAGCGAAATGATGAATGCGATGAGAGTCACGGCGGGCAAACCCGCTCCCATCCACATCAGGATGAGCGGCGCGATGGCAATGATGGGCACGGTTTGCAATAGCAGCGTGTAAGGATAAAGCATTTTCCTGATCCACCGCGATTGCGCAAAAACGAGCGCTACCAGAACTCCAACCACGATGCTTGCGATCAAGCCGCCAGCGGATTCTTCCGCAGTAATCGCCAGTGAGTTCATCAAAGAAGGAAAGCGGGCAAGAACGGCGAGCGCTACCGCGTAAGGAGAAGGCAACATGAAGCGCGGCACGTGAAACACCCAGAGGATGAGTTGCCATAAGAAAAGAAATACCGCGAAAACGGCTAGCGCATTTAAAACCGTGATGGTTTTTTGCTTCATTGCAGGATGGTCTCCCGCAACGTGTGCGCCACGCGCGAAGCGAGCGCGTCAAATTCCTTGGAACCGCGGAGGGCGGCGGTTCGCGGCATCGGCAGGTCCACGCTGAACTCCGCGTACACGCGGCCAGGATTCGGCGCTAGAACCACAATGCGGTCGGAAAGAAATACGGCTTCGGGGACGGAATGCGTGACGAAAACTGCGGTCCACTGCTGCTCGGCGCGCAGGCGTAGGAATTCTTCGTTCAGGCGGTCGCGCGTCATTTCATCGAGGGCCGCAAACGGCTCATCCAGAAGCATGACGCGAGGATGCGTCGCGAGTGCGCGCGCGATGGAGGCGCGCATCTTCATTCCACCGGATAATTCTCGCGGGTAGGATTTGGCGACCTGCTTGAGCCCTACAAGGTCCAATAGCGTGGCGATTTCTTTTTCGCGGCGGTCTTTTGGCACGCGCTCAAGTTCCATTCCAAGGCCGATATTTTCTTTCACTGTGCGCCAAGGCAGCAGCGTCGCGTCCTGAAAAACAAAGGAAATAGTTTCTCGGGCATTCAGCGGCGTCATTCCATCCACGCGTATCATTCCGCTGGTGGGCGAAGAAAGCCCGGCGATTAATTTGAGGATCGTGGATTTACCGCAGCCCGATGGGCCGATGATGCTGACGAATTCCTGCTTGCCAACGACAATGTTGATCGCATCCAGGACGGGGCCAGCGTTTCCAAACTGTTTTGTGACTCCCGAAATCTCGATTTCCGGGATCTCCACGTTGGCGTTCATTGCGATTCCTCGGTTACGGGCAAGTACAAAGCAGAGGCGTGCTCGCTCGAGTGGAAAACGGAATGTGTCGAGCGCCGCCAATCCCATGACGTCGCTTCGCAGGAAGGAACATCGCTGCCGGGATTTCGATCAATCAATGGAAACGCGCTGCCGGCGATTTCAAGGCGAATGCGATCGCCTTTTTCAAAGCGGCAGGAAGTTGGCTCCAGGAAAAATTCCCATCGAAGAATTTTGTCGGCTTCATACTTTGTTTCCGTAAAAAGGTAAGTGGAGCGCGCAACCCCTATACAAATAAATTCCGCTGCGCCACTCGGACGCACGCGGACAAGTTTTGCGGTGACGTCCGCATTTTTAAGAGAGGTGGTGCAATAGAGAACGACGCGCGGCTTCCCGAAAATCCGCAGTGAATTTTCAAGAGGCTCTGTCGAATACACGAGAAGGTTGTTGCCCATTTCCAGCGCTGCCTGATCGAATTGGCCACTGGCGGCGGCCGGTCCGCCGGGCGCGAGGACGGGCACTTCGGGATCGTGCACGAAAATATCGCACGGCTCATTCGCAGATGGACTTGAAGCGGAAAGCGTGCCATTTCCTTTGCGCGAATTAGCTCTCCCCAGGCTGTGCAAAAATAAAGTACGATTCGCATCTGCTGGAAAAGTTTCCGTATCCCGCCAACTATTTTCGCCTAGCACGAAGTGGCGGATTCGCGGCTCATTTGCTAATGTGCCGGAATCTTTCAGCCAATGATCAAGCCAGCGCAACAAAATTTCGTCCGTATCGATGAGCGCTTCAGTGCCAAAATCGGACGCGCCGATCCGATCGCCCCAGGGAATATGCACCCAAGGCCCGGCGAGCAAGTATTGGTGTTGCCGTGCAAATTCGCTGCCTGCGGACTGGCTCAAGGCGAGAAAGCCGTCGACGCTGCCGCGAAGGAACATGTCATACCAGCCGGAAATGTGCAGCGCGGGAATGCAGATTTTTTCAAGGCGACGGTTCACATCGAGCGAGGCCCAGTAATCATCAGGCATATCGTGATCGAACCAGTCGAGCACGTACTGCGGCAAGCCTTCTCCGTGCAGCGCGGGATGCGCGCGAATGGGCAGCGCGCTTATTTGAGAGGCGAATTGCGCCCAGGCTTGTTCGAGTCTGTCGCTTGCTTCGCGAAGTTTTTTTCGCCGCGCGTCTTCTTTCAATATCTGCAGTCCCCAGCCCAGAGTGGAAGCGAGACGCAGCGCCCCACCCTGATAAAACCATCCGTGATACAAATCGCATGCCGTCATGCCCGGCGAGATGCACTGCAAGCCTTCGGGCTGCTCGGCGGCGGCGAGCAATTGCGTCATGCCCTGATAAGAAAATCCGTACATTCCGACGCGGCCATTCGATTCGGGGCGAGTTCGCAACCAGGCAATCGTATCGGCGCCGTCCGGGCCTTCATTACGAAAAGGATAAAACTCGCCTTCGGAATCGCCGCGGCCGCGCACATCCTGGATCACGACATTGTATCCGTGACGCGCAAACCACGCTGGATGGGCGTAGACGACGGTGGAGGCAATGTCGCGACCGTAGGGTTGGCGCATCAAGAGCGTAGGAAAAGGGCCGGACTGCGCAGGATAATAATGATCGGAAACAAGTTCTACGCCATCGCGCATGCGGGTGCGCACGCCACGTTCGAGGCGAACGCCGTCTCCGCAATCCAGCAATGTTGCCGGGTTCATGGCGTGGACAGATCCGTGTACTGATACATTTCTGTGAGCGCAGCGGCTAAGCGCGTGGCCGCTTGTTCGAGCCAGCGCGCGCCTTTTTCCGCAGTGGCCGGACGCGGATCGCCCATCACACCGCTTGCTGCAATGTCTTTAGTAAGCCAGGCAAAAGTTGCGGGAGCGTTTTCCGGAAGCAGCATCGCGGGTTTCGTAATGTCGGCGATATAGTTCGATGTGTACGCGGATTGATCGACCAGATCCGGCACGCAGGTGAGGAGAAAAGAAGTTTCGACTTCACCTGCGTGAAATCCATACGCGCGCTCTTGAGGATTAAGGCCTTCGAAAGAAATTCCGCCGGAGCCGTGCATGGCAAACGTGCGCAGCCCCAATTCAGCGCGTAAATCGCGGGCCATGACGTCGATGAGAGAAGTGTTTCCACCGTGCGTGTTATAGAGAACGAGTTTTCGAAATCCTGCTTTTGCTAAGCTCGCGCCGAGGTCGTGCAAGACGGCCATGAATGTAGAGGAGCTCAGGGAAAGCGTTCCCGGAAAACCGATGTGCTCGTTGCTTTTGCCATAGTGCACGGGCGGCAAGGCGTAGACAGGAAGCTCCGCAGGCAATTTGAGCAGCGCGTGACCGAGCAGCAAATTGTTGATCAGCGTGTCCGTCGCGATCGGCAGATGATGGCCGTGCTGCTCGATTGCTGCCGTGGGAAGGACGAGGAGCGTGGTGTCGCGCGGAAGCGCGTCGACTTGTTTCCAATTTAAGTACGCAAAATTTCTTGCATCCGGTATCCAGGTTTTCATTTCGTTGTGGCTCCAGCTTTTGCGGATTCCGAATGAAAGGTAATCATTTTCCCCGGATTGAGCAAACCTTTGGGATCGTAGCGCAGCTTCGCTAGCAGCTGGACGTTGTCGGAGCGATAGCGTCCACCGCCCTCCACGTTATTCACGTGAGGGTTCGCGACAAAGACTCCAATTTTGCGGCAGAAATCGATCATGTCGTTCAGGCGCTCCTCCGATTTGAAATACACGACAGGGATCGCACCGGGAACCACGCGGCCCTCGCCGTTTTTCATAAATTCCATATGAAATAAAATTTCCTGACCGAAGCGTTCGCGTAGTTGCTTCATCTGATCGCGCACAGTATCCGGGTTAAAACCGCATTGCAAGTAGGTGTAAGCGTCGTCCGCCCTCATGGCCCAAAGCGTGGTGTGATTCCAGGTGTAGTCCGAAAGCAGCGGCCGCGCGTTGAGGCCCGGATAAATTCCACTGTGCGTTACGCTTCCTCCTGCATCGCGCGTTGCGGCTTCCAGTTCATTTAACTGGCTCGATGCGATCATGAAAAAAATCAGCGTTTTACCTTCCGGCGCGTGCTGGCGAATGGGAGTGAAGAAAGAGGGAATGGGCCACTCGAATACGGTTACGAGGCGCTTGGTCCATGCGGAGCCCGTGGCAATGTTCTCGGCGAAATCGAAAGCGGCGCTGAACGTTTCAAATGCCGCGATGCACTGCGACCACTCGACGGCCAGAGTGAGTGCGAGCCAGATGCGCGTGATGATGCCGTTCGTGCCCCAGGCATGCAAAATTTCGTGAACCGCTTCGCCTTCGTGCAGGACGATGCGAGGCTCCGGTTCCATGGTCACAACTTCAAGAGCGCGGACAGTTTGAAAATCGCGCAGGCCGCCGTGCGCGACCGTGCCGATTCCACCAGAGCCGCCGCTGACGAAACCTCCGACGGACGCTTTGATAATGGTCGAAGGATAGCAGCGCAACTCCCAGCCAGATTTTCGGGCTTCGTTTTCGAGATCGCCGAGGCGCACGCCGGGCTGGCAGATGGCAACGCCGTCCGGTTGAATCTTTTCGATGCGATCCATGAGGCTCACGTCAAGGACAACACCGCCTTCGAGAGGAACTGCTTGGCCGTAGTTTCCAGTTCCGGCGCCACGCGCCGTGATTGCGATGCCGTTTAAATGGCAATAGCGCAAAAGCTTTTGAATTTCTTCCGCACTTTGAGGCTGTACGACAACCTCGCCAATTTTCCCGTCGAGTTGTTTGCGCAATACGGGGGAATACCAATAAAAATCTTTGGAAAGCTGCTCCACGATTTGGGGATTTAAAATTACGCGAGCGGGATCTGCCACCAGCAAACGAAGTTCAGCGATATGTTTCGGATCCATGAAATTCGCCCTTCGATTCCTTCGTACTACCCTTCCGCCCCTTCAGGGCGAAACCGGTAGTTAGACATTGTTCCCGGGGCGTTGCCCCGGGCTGGCATCCTCCGCGCCGTTGGCGCGAGACACTGGCATTACGTTCACGTTATGAAGCCAGAAAAAGATTATTGATGAGACGACTTCTATTTCGCCAATCTTGTTTTGCTTGAGCTCCAGGTGCGAAACGCCTTTCGCATGTTCGGATGCGTAAAAAGCGAGATGCATAATTCGCGCAGCACCGGCCCCTCCACGGTGCAGGGCATATCCGAGCGGCTCGATACTTCCTTGGCTGGAATATGGATTTGCAGGCAGAACCGATTGGCATCGTCGATCGTCGCACCAAAAACTACGCGATCGAGCCTGGCCCACAGCGCATTGGCCATGCACATCGCGCACGGCTCGCAGGTGGAATACATCGTATAGCCGGCAAGCGATGGGTGTTTCAGTTTCTTGCAAGCAAGGCGGACGGTGCGGGTTTCGGCGTGGGCGCTCGGATCGCTTTCCCGAAAGACGGCGTTGGTGGCGCGCATGAGGCGTTCACCCGTGCGCGTGTTTACGATGAGCGCGCCGAACGGCACTGGACGGGACGTAACCAAGGAGCGCGCCGTAAATTGATAAATTTCGCGCATGCGCTCTTCGTCCACGGCCGCACCGCGCGATCTTAAAATCTCTGTGAATGCCATGCCGCAATTTACCACAATGCGAGGTCAGCCAACCGGGGGACCTCTATTCAATTTTTGCATTGAAAGTATTAGACCGATTTTCCCGAATTGCGCCGTGATATTCTCCACGGAGTGAACAGCAATGAACGGATTCCCATGGCCAAACGCTACTTCCCCATTTTGTGCGCGCTTGCCTTTCTCGGTCTTTTTATGTTCGGATGCCACCAACGCGCTTCGGATAACGGCAACGGGCTGACCAAAGTTGTGCTGCAGGCGGACTGGTATCCGCAACCTGAGCACGGAGGTTTTTTCACTGCGGTAGCGAAAGGGTTTTATAAGGATGAAGGGCTCGACGTAGCTATCCAGCCAGGCGGTCCGTACGTCACAGTGGAACAGCAGGTTTCCGCCGGCGCCGCACAATTTGGAATGGGATCATCAGACAAGGTTCTGGAGGCCAATGCCGGAGGACAGTCTCTCATCGCCGTGGCGGCTACGCTGCAACACGATCCGCAAGGCATCATGGTCAGGAAAGATTCTCCGATTCATTCTTTTTCGGATTTAAATGGACATTCGATCGCGATAAAAGTGGGC
>Ga0210386_10003744_pt1 | contig 12677 bp, 12 predicted proteins | sample IncBWH32OmetaG_FD_160091 | JGI IMG/M metagenome (GOLD analysis project Ga0210386, IMG submission 160091) | Forest soil microbial communities from Barre Woods Harvard Forest LTER site, Petersham, Massachusetts, United States - Inc-BW-H-32-O ... | reverse complement strand
GAACGGATCGAAACGGATGGTGCACACACCGCTGCTGGCGAGCCGGTGATAGCATGCAATTTGCGCTCTGACCATCCGCATCGTTCGACTCACGATCCCGCGACGGTCAACTTCCAGATTGCCCTAGTATGCACCGGCACGGTCTTTGACATACGGCTCCGTGCCGCCCTCTACTTCGACGGTATTTTTGCTGGTGAATCCGGCTACGCATCGCATGGCACTGGCACACTCGCCACGGAAAACGTTGCAGTTGCGTGCCGTAGCGGAACATATCAGGGCTGGGGCTACGCCGATTGGAAGTTGCCAAACTACGAAGGGCCAATGCAGGAGGCTGGATGGAGCATACGAAGAACAGTCAGATGTTGATCGTGGTATGAGGCAATGTTCATTCACTGTACGTGGCTGACTGAGTAAGGAGCTTTACCGATATGGCGGCCGGCCGGAAGCTACGATCATTGGAATTGTTGTCGCGCCGTCGTGTCGAACTTGACAAGTCGCCTGTGTGGTGGCCTGCGCCGGAGTGGCGCGAAGCATGGAGCCCAGACCAGCGCCTTTGTGCACAAATTACCCATTTCGCTGATGTAATGAGTCGACAATCAGACGCATTCATGGACTACGAAGCGGGCCACGGCGCCATGATTGATCCGGCCGCAGCCGACGCGATCATGGCCAACTGTCGCCTGCTGGGTGATATTGCGGAGCGCGAGCCAAGTCTGATCGTCGGTCCAGTACAAGCTCGTCGACAGCACTGGACGAGAACCGGGAGAAATGCTCTGCCGTCCGGCGAGATTCAAGCGCCGCGCGAGACGGAGTTCATCGTCCCATCCTCGGCGCTGGAACACAAGCCGGGTATCAAGCCATTTCATCTGGGGCTCTACACCTCGACGGCGACGTCGATCGGATGTTCGATGTGGAAAGTTTTGTTCGGCCCTCGTGGTTCGATGATTTATCCACGGCCTTGGTACACCTGGGAGTTGGAGGTAGATAGGGACGTCAAGGTCGCTGAGATTCGCGGTGCCACGGAGTGGGTGGAGTTCGTGCGTACCCGTGCCCGCATTAGCGACGGCGTCGTGCGCCCTGACTGGGCGAGGATCGCTCGAGAGTTTGATGGCATTCACGTGACGTTGCCATTGATCGCAGCGGCGCAGGGGTTTCATTTCAATACCGCGCACGGTGTTATCCCTCCGGCATTTTGGGACGTAGAGACCACCTTCTGGGTGAGATGGTGCTTTTCGAGCTCACGTCTTGTCGAGGCAGTAAAGTAGGATGTCGCTGCGCGACGGATGAGCCGCGACCGAATTAGGACTCCGTCAGGACTGGCACACGTACTCGCCGATGACAGAGCGAGGATTTCGCCGGTAAGTGGATTGCCGACCCGATCCTGGGCGAAACGTGGAGCGGGCATAGCACACCGGCAACGACCGAAGGCTATGTCCTAACCACAGAGCAGGTTGAGCCGGACCGCACAAGTGAGCAGGCAATGGCCAACATCCCTGACAGCGGTGATCGCCGATTCGCGTCATGTTGTCGCGACGATGAACGCCGTTGGTACTCCCGACATCAGCAATGGGCGGGCACTTGCGGCAGAGACACGCGCGACATTCGACCCTATCGAGCAAAGCGATGCAGAGTGGCGCTCCGAACCGCGTGCCGGGGTTTGAGCGCGACCTCGGTCTAGTGCAGAAGAGAAAGTAGGCGCCGGTGCCGGTGAATCGGCGAGCATAGCCGCCGTTTTCAACATACATGGAACGTCTACCCAACGGTTGCATTCGCCCTTGGCTCTGCCATCACATCTTCGGGCACAGATGTCGGCAAGTATCTACTAGGCTTCGTCAAAATTCCTTACTGGATACATGAAGCGATCGACCGAATGCTTGTGGGAAAGCTAGATGAGTTTGCGGGCCAGCTAATGACGGCAGGCTCAACTGAGCCGGACCGAGTCTGACGGAGGCCGTGCGAACAGCCACCGCCCTACAGGGATAGGCCCTAAATCGCGACGAGCGTCGACCGCACGAACGGCAGCGACGCCTGCTGCTCGTCGGCGGTGACGAGCGTGAAGTCATGTGCGAGCGCGGTCGCGGCGATCCACAGGTCGTTGCTCGGGCGTCTGCCGGAACTCGCGCGCAGCTCGCCGTAGTGGTCGGCGACGTGGCGGTCTATCGGGAGCGCGGGCGCCTCGGCGAGCACCGCTGCGAGCAGCGCCACCCGCCCTGCGCGTGTCGCATCGTCGCGAGCGAGCAGCACGCCCGCCTCGATCTCGCCAACGGTGACTACGCTGACAGCCCACTCGTCTGCACATTCTCCAATCTCGTGAGCACCTGCGAGGATGCTCGTATCGATCAGGCTACCCACGGATCGCGACCCGCCTCCCGATCCTCCTCGCGCATCCGGCGTAGGTCGTCAGCGAAGTAAGGATCGGGAGGCCTCTCGGCGAGGATCGCCGCGAGCCGCTCCGGGCCGGCGAGCATGCGCGCACCGGGCAGTGGCCCAAGCTCGGCGATCGGCCGCCCCGCCACGGTGACGGTGAACCGCTCGCCTTGCCCGGCACGGCGCAGCACGGCTCCGATCTCGTTACGCAGCTTGCCTTGGGGGATCATCGTCATCCCAAGCGATCGTAGCAGAACTGCTACGCGACGATCGACCGCTGCGGCGCCAGTGCGGCTGTGCCGCGGCCGATGCGCGCTGACACGTCGCATGCTTGAAGAGCGCACATTTTGGACGTCCGGCCAAAGGCAGGCCGTCGAGCCTGCGCCAAGATGCGCGCATGAACCCGGCACGATTCGACAAGACCTCAGCTTCTCCTCGGCGGTTGATCCTGCTGCCCGAGGAGTTGGTGGACGGGTACGGTCGGCGACCGCGGATCCGTCGCTACCAGCTCGCGCGCGTCGGTTGGCCTCACGATGCGCGCGGCGCTGGTTCGGCGACGGCAGGGATGGCCCGCGTTCCCCGGGGCGGTGAGATGTAGCCGCCTTTCCCACCACACCGATCTCGCTCCGGTTTCCCTCTGACCGGCGCGAGCGGGTGCGGCCGGACAGGGCCGCGGTTCCCTGTCCGGCCGCATTTCCGAGCTCTGCATCGAAGCGCCGCGGGCTCTGCATCGCAAACGACCGCAGACGGAGTACCCTGGGCTGATGAACGAATCCTCCTCACGCTCGATCGGACGGACCGTCGCCGCGGGCTTGATCCTGCTGATCGCGGCATGGATCCTGCTCCACTTCGTGATCGGGATCGTCACAGCGATCGCCAGCGTCGTCGTCGTCGTGCTCGCGATCGTCGCCGTCATCTGGGCGCTTCGCGTCATCCTCTAGCGCGCCGCGGCGATGCCGTACGTGATCATCGCCGTCTGCTTCGGCCTCGCCGGCGGCTACGTCGGCAAGCTGAAGGGCAGCTCGTTCTTCCTCTGGTTCCTGATCTCTGGCGCCGTGCCGATCTTCGGCCTGCTCGCCGCGATCGCGTACCGCTTCGAGCGCGACGAGCTGCGCCGCGAATGCCCGAGCTGCGGCCGCGTGACGAAGATCTATGACACGCTCTGCACCCGCTGCGGCGCCGAGCTCGACTACCCCGAGACCGCGATCGCGCCCGAATCCTGGCAGCGGACGCCCGCCGCCAAGTGAGGGCTCCCTAAAGCGAATTCGGCTTACCTAAGCCAAATCTTCGCCTACTGTGTGCTGCGATGAGCGCGCATACGAACGCCCCGCCCGCGTCCGACGACGCCCAGCCGGCGCCGCCCGTCGCAGCGGCCTCCAGACGCGAGTCGCCGATTGCTCGCGTGATCCATCGCTGGGGCTTCGACGACGAGCGCGACTTCCTGCTGCGCGTCGTGCAGCCTGGCCTGGTTGGGCTGATCGACGGCACGATCTCCTCGCTTGCGCCGATCTTCGCGGCGGCGATCACGTCGAGCTCGCACACGGCGTTCATAGTCGGGCTCGGAGTCGCCCTCGGCGCCGGGGTCAGCATGGGATGGTCGGAGGCCGGCTCGGACACGGGCGAAGAGACGGGCCGCGGGTCGGCGGTCGTGCGCGGGTCGATCACTGGCGGAATGACGGTGCTGGGGAGCATTTTCCATACGCTGCCGTTCCTCATCTCCGATCTGAAAAAGGCGCTGATCGTGGCGGGCGTCGTCGTCGCCGTCGAGCTGTTCGCGATTGCTTGGATCCGCAACCGCTTCCTCAACGTCCCGATGCGGTCGTCGCTGGTCTTCATCACCGTCGGCGGTGTCATCAGCCTCGCGATCGGCGTCGGCCTCGGAGCGTCGTAATTCTTTGATGGCCGGCCCGCCGCCGGATGTTCGGATCGCGAAGCTCCTTGCAGCGCGCTCGGAGACGACCGAGTGCGCCGAAAACCCACTGGTACACTGGCTTTTTCGGTTCTCGAGCAGCTGAAAGGAGGTCGAGAGATGCGCGCGGTCGATGCCGTGATGGAATGTCTGAAGGCGGAGGGTGTCGACGTCGTCTTCGGCCTCCCCGGCGGCGCCAACCTGCCGACGTACGACGCGTTCGTGGGCGGCGGCCTGCGCCACATCCTCGTGCGCCACGAGGCCGGTGGCGGCCACGCCGCCGAGGGGTATGCGAAGGCGACCGGCAAGGTCGGCGTCGCGTTCGCCACGAGCGGTCCCGGCGCGACGAACCTGATCACGCCGATCACCGACGCGATGATGGACTCCGTTCCGGTCGTCTTCATCACCGGCCAGGTGCGCACCGAGTTGCTCGGCACCGACGGCTTCCAGGAGGCCGACACGATCGGCATCACGATGCCGGTCGTCAAGCACTCGTTCATGATCGTCGACCCGCAGGAAATCCCGCGCGCGATCCACGAGGCCTTCCACATCGCTCGCAGCGGGCGCCCGGGTCCCGTGCTCGTCGACATCCCGCAAGACCTCTCGCGGGCGGAGATCGACTACGAGCCGGTCACCGACGTGCGACTGCCGGGCTACCAGCCGCGCGTCGAGGGCAACCAGAAGCAGATCCGTCAGGCCGCGAAGGCGCTCGCCGCCGCGCAGCGCCCCGTGATCTACGCCGGCGGCGGCGTCGTCAACGCGAACGCCTCCGACGAGCTGACCGAGTTCGCCACGTCCGACCGCTTCCCCGTCACGTGCACGCTGATGGGCCTTGGCGCGTTCGGAGCGCCGCACGAGCAGTGGCTCGGCATGCTCGGCATGCACGGCACGCGCGCCGCCAACTACGCGATGGACGAGGCCGACCTGATCTGCGCCGTCGGCGCGCGCTTCGACGATCGCATCACCGGCAAGCTCTCCGAGTTCGCGCCGCGCGCGAAGTTCATCCACATCGACGTCGACCCCGCCGAGATCTCCAAGAACGTCCCCGCGCACATCCCGATCGTCGGCGACGCCAAGCACGTGCTCTCGAAGCTGCTGATCGAGTACCGCGCGATCGGCGCCGACCCCGCGCGCCTCGACGCCTGGTGGAGCCGGATCGACGGTTGGAAAGAGAAGCACCCGCTCGCCTTCGAGGACTCCAGCGACAGCGAGATCAAGCCGCAGTACATGGTCAAGGCGCTCTACGAGGCGACCGGCGGCGAGGCGATCGTCACCAGCGACGTCGGCCAGCACCAGATGTGGGCCGCCCAGTACTACGACTTCTCCAAGCCGCGCCGCTGGATCAACTCCGGCGGCCTCGGCACGATGGGCTTCGGCCTGCCCGCCGCGATGGGCGCCGCCGTCGGCTGCCCCGAGGAGGTCGTCTGCTGCATCGCCGGCGACGGCTCCGTGCAGATGAACGCGCAGGAGCTCGCCACCTGCGCCCAAGAGCAGATCCCGATCAAGGTCTTCATCATGAACAACGGTTACCTCGGCATGGTCCGCCAGTGGCAGGAGCTGTTTTGGGACGGCAAATACAGCCACGTCGAGACCGGCGAGTTCCCCGACTTCGTCAAGCTCGCCGACGCCTACGGCGCGACCGGTATGCGCTTCGAGGACAAGACGACGCTCGTCGCGGACATCAAGCGTGCGATCGAGACGCCGGGGCCCGTGTTCGTCGACGTGCGCGTCACGCGCGAGGAGAACACCTACCCGATGATCCCGGCCGGGCAAGCGGCGCGCGAGATGGTGGGGTGAGCGTCATGGGCGAACCGGGAACGAAGGAGCCGCTCAGCCTCGAGGAGCTCGAAGCGTCGGCCGGCCTGCGCACGGGTCGCAAGCACGTGCTGTCGATCCTCGTCGAAAACAAGTCGGGCGTGCTGACGCGGATCGCCGGCCTGTTCGCGCGGCGCGGCTTCAACATCGACACGCTCACAGTGGGCCCTACGGATGATGCGCTGATTTCACGTGTGACGCTGACCGTCGACGGCGCGCTGCACCCGATCGATCAAGTCACCAAGCAGCTGCACAAGCTGATCAACGTGCTGAAGATCCGCGACCTCGAGCCGCTCGACACGGTCGCGCGCGAGCTCGCGCTGTTCAAGGTCTCCGCCGACGGTACGCAGCGCGGCGAGCTGATGCAGATCGCCGAGATCTTTCGCGGCAAGGTCGTCGACGTGACGAAGCGCGCCGTGATCATCGAGGTCACCGGCACGACCGACAAGATCGCGGCATTCGAGGACATGGTGCGACCGTTCGGGCTGATCGAGATGATGCGCACCGGCGAGATCGCGATCTCGCGCGGGCGCACCGAGACGTAGGCGCTTGCGCGAGCCGACGCGCGAGACCGATCTCGGCGCGGCGATCGACGCCCGCGCGCCGTTCGCGCTCGGACCGCGCGAGCAGCGCCTGCTCGCCGAGCGCCTGCGGCGCGGCGTCGCTCGCGCCAGGCGCAGAGGCCGCGCGACGCTCGTCACGCTGACGAGCGCGCTCGACGAGCGCGTCGACCCGACCGCCGTCGTCTGCGCTTCACGCCGCCCCGGCGAGCACTGGTTCGCCTTCGAGCAGCCCGACCGCGACGCCGCCGCGCTCGCCGCGCTCGGCGAGGCCGTCCGGCTCGACGCCGCCGGCGATCGGCGCATCGCCGACGTCGGCGAGCGCTGGCGCGCGCTCTGCGCCGACGCCGTCGGCGGCGAGTCCGGCGCCGTCGATGCGGCTGGCGGGGGCGAGGGGGAGGGGCCGATCGCCGTCGGCGGCTTCGCCTTCGCGCCCGACGGCGGCGGCGCGCCGCACTGGTCCGGCTTTGCGCCCGCCTCGCTCGTCGTGCCCGACGTCGCGCTCGTGCGCCGCGCGCGCGACGGCCGCGCGCGCGTGCGCCTGACGGTGACCGCGCTCGCGCAGCCCGACGACGTGCCCGAGCAACTGCACGCGCGCCTCTGCGCCCGCGCCGCCGAGCTGCGCCAGGCGCCGCTGCCGCTGCTCGACCCGGCGCCGACCGGGCGCTACCTCCTCGCCGGCGCGATGCCGCCTGAGCACTTCGAGTCGGCCGTCGCGCACGCCGTCCAGGCGATTCTCGCCGGCGCGCTGCAGAAGGTCGTGCTCGCGCGCGAAGTCCACGTGCACGCGCCGACGCCCTATGACGCCGCCGCCGTGCTCGGCGTGCTCCGCGATGAGTTCCCCGCCTGCTTCGTCTTCTGCGCCGGGCGCGGCGACGCCGCGTTCATCGCCGCGAGCCCCGAGTTGCTCGTGCGCCGCGAGGGCCACCGCGTCTCGACGCTCGCGCTCGCCGGCTCGACGCGCCGCAGCGCCGACCCCGCCGTCGACGACCACCTCGGCGAGCAGCTGTTACGCGACCCGAGCTATCGCGAGGAGCACGCGATCGTCGCGCGGCGGATCGAGCGCATGCTGCGCCCCCACGCGATCTGGGTCGCGGCTGCGCCCGAGCCGACGCTCGTGCGGATCGCCAACATCCAGCACCTCGCGACGCCGATCCGCGCGCAGCTCGCGCAGCCGCTCGACGCGCTCGCGCTCGTCGCGCTGATGCACCCGACGCCGGCCGTCGGCGGCGAGCCGCTCGCCGCCGCGGCGCCGCTGATACCCGCGCTCGAGGGGCTCGACCGAGGTTGGTACGCCGGGCCGGTTGGGTGGACCGACGCCACCGGGGACGGGGAGTTCTGCGTGGCGCTGCGTTGTGCGCTGCTGCGTGGGAGCGTCGCGCGGTGCTTTGCCGGGAATGGGATCGTGCGCAACTCCGACCCCGCCGCCGAGCTGGCGGAGACCGAGGTCAAGCTGCAGGCGCTGTTGCCGTTGCTGGCGGGGTGAGCGAGCCGCCGTCGCTCAGATGAGCCCTGGCGCGAGAGCTGCGGCGACGGCGCGCCACACGGCGCCGTGCAGCTCCACGTTCGCGTCGCGATCGCCGTCGACCTCGATGATCGTCGAGTCCTGGCGCGCCAGCGCCTGCTCGAGCGCCACGCGAAACCCGGGGACGTCCGCCACGCGCGAGTGCGCCAATCCGTACAGCCGCGCGGCGTCGGCGAAGTCAAGGCCCGTCGGCGTCGCGATGTGGCGCGTGTAGATGTCCTCGGTCGCGATCGCGCGGCAGTCCGCGTCCTTCGGCTCGGGTTCCGGATCGCGCGCGATCGGCACGTCGGCGACCGGCAGGAAGTCGAAGATCCCGCCGCCGGCGTTGTCGAGCAGCACGATCGTCAGCTTCAACTCCAGCCGTCGCGCCGCGAGCAGCCCGCCGATGTCGTGCGCGAGCGCGACGTCGCCGATCAGCAGCACGACCGGCCCGAAGCCGGCCGCCGCCACGCCGAACGCGCTCGAGACGATCCCGTCGATCCCGTTCGCGCCGCGGTTGCACAACACGCGCGGCGGGTCCTCGCGCACCGGCCAAAACGTCTCGATCTCGCGCACCGGCATCGAGGAGGCGACAAACAGCGTCGCCTCTTTGGGCAGCAGCGTCCCGAGCTCGAGCGCGACGCGCGGCTCCGACAGATCCTCGCCGCCGAGGACGCCGAGGATCGCCTCGGCCGCGAGCCCGTCGGCGCTGCGCCAGCGCGCGAGCCAGTCGGGGTCGGCGGGCGCCAACGGCCGCGCGGCCAGCGCGCCGAGCGCGGCGGCCGGATCGAGCTCGTGCGATGCGCTCACGACCGCCGCCGGGTCCTGCCACGCCGCTTCCGCGTCGAGCACGATCTGCCGCGTCGCCGTCGACCGCGCGAGCCAGCTTCGCAACGGCCTCGACACCGGCAGATCGCCGACGCGCAAGACGAGATCCGGCGCGAGCGACGCCGCGAACGGCTCGTCGCGCAGCAGCGCGTCGTAGTGCGCGATCGCCGCCGCGCCGCGGCGTCCGCCCGACATCGGGTCCGCGAGCAGTGGCCATCCGATCGTCGCCGCGAAGGCGGCCGCCTGCTCGCCGAGATCGGCGCCCGTCTCGCCGCGCTCGCTGCGCCCCGCGACGACGACGCCGGATCGAGCCGCCGCGAGCGAGTCGCGCAGCTCCTCTAGCTCCCCGTCGATCTCCTTGCGCCGCGCGACGCGCATGTAGCGGGTGACGTAGGCCGCCGCACCGACCTCGCGTCCCGTCGTGTCGTGTGGCAGCGGCTCGTCGGTGACGAGCGGATCGCGCAGCGCGAAGTTCAGGTGCACCGCGCCCGGGCGCCCTTCCATCGCCGTCGCGTACGCGCGGCACGCGAGCGTCCGCATCCAGCGCAACCGCTCCGGGGTCGCATCGTGCGTGCCGACGTCGAAGAACCACTTGACCGCGCCGCCGTACAGCTTCAACTGGTCGATCGCCTGGCCCGCGCCATTCTCGCGCAGCTCCGGTGGACGGTCCGCCGTCAGCAGCAGCAAGGGCACGCGGGCCTCGTGCGCCTCGATCGCCGCCGGCAGCAGCTCCGCCGCCGCCGTGCCAGATGTGCAAGTCACCGCGACGGCGCGCCCCGACGCCTTCGCGAGCCCGAGCGCGAAGAAGCCGGCACAGCGCTCGTCGATGTGCGAGTAGCAGCGCAAGCGTCGCTCGCGCGCAAGCGTCAGCGCGAGCGGCGCCGAGCGCGAGCCAGGCGACGTGCACGCCGCGCGCATGCCGCTGCGCGCGAGCTCGTCGACGAACGCGCGCAGCAGCGTGTACGTGTCGCTCGGCGAGCTCACGCGACTACGATGACGCGGTGTCGCCGGCGCCCGAGAACCTCGTGCTGCTGCACGGTTTCAGCGGGACGCGACACGCGTGGGATGAGGTGATCGCACGGTTGGATCGCAAACGCTATCGACCGCTGGCGTTCGACCTGCCGGGGCACGGCGACGCCGCCGACGTTGGCGGCCCGATCACGTTCGAGAAGTGCGTCGACGCCGTGCTCGCGCAGGCGCCCGAGCGCTTCGCGCTGTGCGGCTACTCGATGGGCGGACGGATCGCGCTGCACGTAGCGCTCTCCGCGCCCGAGCGCGTCGCGCGGCTCGTGCTCGTGTCGAGCAGTCCCGGAATCGAGGACGACGGCGAGCGGGCGGCGCGACGCGCGGCTGACCGCGCGCTCGCCGACGAGCTCGAACGGGCGCCGTTCGAGGATTTCATCGAGCGATGGCGCACGCAGCCGTTGTTCGCCGGCAACCCGCCGGCCGTACGCGAGCTCGCGAGCGAGCTGATGCGGTGCAACGAACCGCGCGCCCTCGCCGCGGCGCTGCGCGGGGTCGGGACGGGCGAGATGGAGTCGTTGTGGCCGAGGCTCGGCGAGCTGGCGATGCCGGTGCTCGTCGTCGTCGGCGAACGCGACGAGAGGTACCGCGCGCTCGGAGCACGCGTCGTCGGGCTGATCGGTGACGCCGAGCTAACCGTCGTGCCTGGGGGGCACGGGCTCGTGGTCGAGAGCCCGGCGGAGCTAGCCAGCGTCCTCGGGGTGATGCGCTCGGATGCGGACATAGATGACTCGACGAAACCAATTACAGAAGCAAATACCAAGTAATCGCACGATGCTTGCAATAGAAATGCGATACGTTCCGCCGCGTTTGCCAGGACCCACGCGAGCCGATGCACCTGCTGATCCTCGACGACGCCAAGACGACTGATCTAACCGCGATGGCACGTGCAGCGCGCGCGCTCGGCCACGAGGTTTCATGCGCCGTGGACCCCGATCAGTTCCTGCACGTCGCACGTGAGCATCGAGACGAGATCGAGGGCTACATCGTCGACTACTCGGTGCCCGGCTCGCGCGCCATACCGGGGCTGAAGGATGGTCCCGACGTCGTTGCGCTCGACGCAGCCGAGTCATTCGCGATCCCGACGATGTTCTTGACAAACTACCCCCCCGACTGCGATCGAAGACTCGGCGATTGCGATCCGCGTCTGATTACGACGGTGGTCGAGAAGCCGACGAGCGGTTCGCGAGAGGCTTGGGCAGAGACCATTCGCGACGGCATCGACAACCTGCGGGCGCTTGGCGAGCGACAACGGAGCGAGTCTCTCGGCGTGGAGGTGTCCAAGCTCGAATCGGAGTTCTTCCGGATGGCGCCGCGTGACCTGGACGCTCTCGATGACGTTAGTCGTGAGGAACTCGAGGCACGGACAGCTCACGAGATCCACGAGAGCCTTGGGTCGCTCTGGCACGCGTGCGACGACGACTGGCTGATGCTGCAGGCAGCCGACGGGGTGACCTTTGTGACCTCTCGCGGCTTTGACGACGCGTTGCCTACGATCGACGATGTACGTGCGATCGAAGCGGAGCGCGAATCACCGGCGCTCGTGATCGGACGCCCCAGCCTGATCGAAGAGACGCCTGGGCTGGTCGACTGCAGCCCGAGTAAATACAAGGACTGGCGGAAGTACCCCTTTGTCAAGCTGATCGTCGGCTCGGAAGAACGGGAGTTCCATCTCGACACGGGCAGCGCGACGTCGTACATCTCGCGCGAGTTTCTGCAAGCGCACGTGCCGATGCCCGAAGTCAAGGCAAAGAGCACGACACTCGCGGATCTTGGCGGACGCGCGGAGACGATCTCGGAAGTCCCGATCGACGTGAGCCTTCACGTTGCAGGCCCCAGCGGGAACATCGCGCTCTCGCTACGCCTGCAAGCCATTCGAAACTGGCAAGGTGTGATGCTGCTGAACCCGCCCTGCCACCGTGGGCAGTGTCCGAACTCTATAAAGCCGCAATGCGGCAGGCGGCTAGGCCTGATCGGCCGGGATACGCTCTACAGCCTCGAGTCTGGCATCTGGCAACTCGATCCCGCGACAGGGCAGTTCTACGCCGTCGTGCACTCCTGACAGCTTACTCAGGCTCCGTCGGGAGCACGACCGTAATCGCGGTGCCGCGCTTCTCGTCCGCCTCGGAGTAGTCGTAGGACTGCAAGTGGACGTCGCCGCCGGCGCGACTCGCAAGACTCTTGACGACATACAGGCCGAGCCCCGAGCCTTTGCGAGCGCTGAAGAAGCGGTCGAACACGCGAGCGCGGTGGGACGGCGCTATGCCACGGCCGTCGTCGCGCACGACGATGTGCACCTCATCGAGCGAGCGGTCGAAGTGCGCCGTCACCCAGACGTGCGCGGCGTTCCACTGTGCCGAGTTCACGCAGAGGTTGACGACGATCCTCTCCAGAGACATTGCCGACATGCGGATCGGGCGGGGCGGACCTTCGATCGCAACTACGACGCTGTCTGGGGTCAGCCGGCGCGAGCGTGAGAACGGAGGCAGGATCACCTGAAGCAGTTTCTCCAGTTCGCCCAGGAGCTCGTCCGGCTTCTGCGTTAGCTGCACCTCCGATTTCGAGCGCGAGCTTCGGGCCTCAGTCGCGAGTCGGCGCATGGCGCGAATGACCGGCTCGGTTCGTCGGGTCGTCGTTTCGATTTGCGCGAGCGCTTCGAGGGCTTTCGGCT
>Ga0210386_10003743_pt1 | contig 12677 bp, 10 predicted proteins | sample IncBWH32OmetaG_FD_160091 | JGI IMG/M metagenome (GOLD analysis project Ga0210386, IMG submission 160091) | Forest soil microbial communities from Barre Woods Harvard Forest LTER site, Petersham, Massachusetts, United States - Inc-BW-H-32-O ... | reverse complement strand
CAGGCGTTTCGCAACATTGTCAACATGCTGCACGGTGTGCGTGACGGGCTGATCCGCGACGCCAACAACTACGAGCAGCAAGAGCAGGCTTCCCAGCGGCTCCTGTCCAGCTAGCCCAACACCGAAAACTTGTAGGAGGAAAGCAATGTCGATCAGCTATCAGTTCGGCGACGTGGATTCCCACGGCGCCTTGATTCGCGCCCAGGCCGCGTCCCTGGAGCAGGAGCACCAGTCCATCGTGCGCGATGTGCTGGCCGCCGGCGACTTCTGGGGCGGCTCGGGTTCGGTGGCCTGCCAGGAGTTCATCACCCAACTGGGCCGCAACTTCCAGGTCATCTACCAACAGGCCAACCAACACGGCCAAAGCGTGCAAAACGCCGGCAACAACATGAGCTCCACCGACAGCGCCGTCGGCTCCAGCTGGGCCTGACAGTCAGCACCCGGCGCGGCAGCACACCGATCCGGGTGTGCTGCCGCGTCGTGCTGTAGCCGAGGACCCCGAGATACGCGAGATACGAGAGTAGTGATGGATCAAACCACCCGGACCGACATCACCGTCAACGTCGAAGGCTTCTGGATGCTGCAGGCGCTATTGGACATTCGCCACGTCGCGCCCGAATTACGCTGCCGGCCATTCGTTTCCACTGATTCGATGGAGTGGCTGAACCAGCACCCCGGCATGGCGGTGATGCGCGAACAGGGCATCGTGACGGGCGAGACGGTCAACGAGTCGGTGGCCGCCCGCATGCGGGTGTTGGCCGCGCCCGATCTCGAGGTCGTCGCGTTGCTGTCTCGGGGCAAGCTGCTCTACGGCGTCAAGGAAAAAGAAGAAGGCGGCGTCGACGAGCCGGCGGGATCTCGCGACATCCCCGACAACGAGTTCCGGGTGCTACTGGCCCGCCGTGACCAGCACTGGGTGTCGGCGGTACGGGTCGGCGACGAGATCACCGTCGACGACGTCTCGATCGCGGATACCACCTCGATCGCATCGCTGGTCTTCGACGCGCTGGAGTCCATCCATCACGCCGATCCCGCGGCGATCAACGCGGTCAACGTGCCGCTGGAGGAAATGCTCGAGATCACGAAGGCTTGGCAGAGCTCCGGGTTTAACGTCTTCTCCGGTGGCGATCTGCGGCGGCTCGGCATCAGTGCGGCGACGGTAGCCGCGCTCGGGCAGGCGCTTTCAGATCCGTCGGCTGAAGCCGCGGTCTACGCCAGGCAATACCGAGACGACGACAAAGCGCCCAGCGCCTCGGTGCTGTCGCTGAAGGACGGGTCCGGCGGGCGCATCGCGATGTACCAGCAAGCGCGTACCGCTGGGTCGAACGAGTCCTGGCTAGCCATCTGCCCGGCCACCCCGCAGTTGGTCCAGGTCGGGGTAAAGACCGTTTTGGAGACCCTTCCCTACGGCGAGTGGAAAACGCATCGCAGAGTTTAACTAATCGTTACCGAAATACGCAGCATGCCAAGGTTTTTCGGTGCAGCATTCACTCAGGGTGCGGATGCCGCGAAATATTCTAGAATCATATTCTAGAATCTGCTCAACAATTGGGACGCGACGTCACAATTACAAATAGCGAGGCAAGACACATGGACCCAGAATTCGTCGAGAGGGGTGGCACAATGACCGCAGTAGCTGAGCAGCCACAGACTGGCACTGAGGCAATCTCATCGCCTCAGTCAGTCGTGATTGGCATCATCGCCGGCGACGGCGCGCAAATCGGCGTGCTGCTGGACGCCAACGCCCCGGTCTCGGTGATGGTCGACCCGTTGCTCAAGGTCATCAACGTCCGACTGCGGGAGCTGGGCCTGCAGGCACTGGAAGCCAAGCTGCGCGGCAGGTGGGCGCTGTGTCTGGTTGACGGCACACCGCTGCGGGCCGCCCAGTCGCTGAGCGAGCAAGACATCTTCGACGGCGACCGGCTGTGGCTGCGGTATGTCGAAGACACCGAACACCGATCCCAGGTCATCGAGCACATCTCGACGGCCGTGTCGGTGAACCTGAGCAAGCGGTTCAGCGCGATCAACCCGACGGTTGCCATCCAGGTGGGTGCGGCAATGGTCGCGGCCGGGGTGCTGTTGGGATCGGGGCTGCTCGGCTGGTTCCGCCACCAACACGACTCGTGGCTTCCGGCGCCCTATGCCGCGGTCATCGCGGTGATGGTGATCTCGGCGGCGCTGATGATCCTGGGACGCGCCAAGACCGTCCAGGACCGCCGCGCGGGCGACGTCTTGCTGTGGAGTGGGCTGGCGCCACTTGGGGTGGCGGCGGCTGCGGTACCCCCCGGCCCAGTCGGCGCGCCGCACGCGGTGATGGGGTCCGCGGTCATCGGTGTGGGCGCCATGCTGGTGTTGCGGTTCACCGGCCGTCGGTTGGGTACCGGTACCGCGATCGTCACCATCGCCTTGGCGGCGACGCTCGCGAGCCTGGCGCGGATGGCATTTGGTACCGGCACGGTGACACTGTTGACCACCATCCTTCTGGTCTGCGTGTTCGGCTATCACGGCGCGCCGGCGCTGGCCCGCTGGTTGTCCGGTATCCGGCTGCCGGTGTTCCCGTCCGCCACCAGCCGCTGGGTATTCGAGGCCCGGCCCGATCTGCCGACCACCGTGGTCGTCAACGGCGGCGGCCGTCCCACCCTGGAAGGCCCCGCGTCCATCCAAGATGTCGTGCTGCGGGCCGAGCGGGCCCGATCGTTCTTGACCGGATTGCTGGTTGGTCTCGGTGTACTGACGATCGTGTCGCTGGCGGGTGTATCCGATCCGCGTACCAGCGACCGGTGGCTGCCGCTACTGCTGGCCGCTTGCACCGCCGGCTTCCTGATGCTGCGTGGTCGCTCCTATGTCGACCGTCTCCAGGCGATCATCCTGGCCGTGACGTCGGTCCTGATCGTCGCGTCGATTGTGGTGCGGTATTCGCTAGTGTTGTCCTCGGCGGCAGCGGTCTCGGCGGGAGTGGCCATCGTGGTGCTGCTGCCCGCGGCCGGAATGATCGCCGCGGCGGTGGTACCCAACACCATCTACAGCCCGCTGTTCCGCAAGCTCGTGGAATGGGTTGAATACCTCTGCCTGATGCCGATCTTCCCGTTGGCATTGTGGTTGATGAATGTCTATGCAGCGATCCGCTACCGGTAGGCTGCGGCCGCTCCGCGCGGCCGCAGTGGCTGCCACGACCCTCATCGTCGCCTCGGTAGCGCTTTCCGGGTCGCCCGCGTACGCGATCAACCCTCCGGGGATCGATCCGGCCGCGGTGCCGCCGGACAGCCCGCCCGGACCTTCGGCGCCCATGAAGCAGAGTTCCTACTGCACCGAGGTTGGGGTGTTGCCGGGCACCGACTTTCGGGTGCAGCCGAAGTACATGGACATGCTCAACCTGCCCGAGGCGTGGCGCTTCGGGCGTGGTGGTGGGGTGAGGATCGCGGTCATCGACACCGGGGTGACCCCGCACCCAAGGTTGCCGCATCTGGTTCCGGGCGGCGACTACGTGATGGGTGGCGGCGACGGTCTGTCCGACTGCGACGCGCACGGCACGCTCGTGGCGTCGATGATCGGCGGGGCACCGGCGCCCTCTGAGGGCCCCGCAGCGCCGGGGCCGCGGCGACCGCCGCCAGTCCCAACCCGCGAACCACCGCCACCGGCGCCGCCTCCGCAGACGATCAGCGTGGCGCCGCCGCCTCCGCAGACGATCACGCTGGTCCCGCCTCCGCCTCCGCCACCGTCGCAGGAGCAGGGTCCGCCACCGCCGTTTGGCGCTCCGCCGGCGCCGCAAGAGCCGAAGCAACCGGGAGCCGCCAACCGTGGCCACGGCAAGATGGTGCTGCCCGGCTATTCCCGTGGTGGGCAGATTGTCTCGGTCGATTACCCCCGACCGGCAGCGCCAGCGCCGCTCGAGCCGCCGCCGACAGGGCCGGCTGACGCGTTCACCGGGATTGCCCCCGACGCCGAGCTGATCTCGATCCGCCAGTCCAGCCAGGCGTTCAGCCTCAAGGACGCATATACCGGCGACGAGGATCCGCAAACGCGGCAGAAGTCGGACAACATCCGGACCATGGCCCGAGCGATCGTGCACGCGGCCAACCTGGGCGCGCGGGTGATCAACATCTCCCAGGTGATGTGCATGAGCGCGCGCAGTCTGATCGACCAGCCCGACTTGGGGGCCGCGGTCCGTTACGCGGCCGTCGACAAAGATGCCGTCATCGTCGCCGCCGCCGGCGACACCAGTCAACGCGACTGCAAGGAGAATCCACTCAGCGACCCGTTGCACCCGGGTGATTCCCGCGACTGGAATGGTGTGACGACGGTGGTGACGCCGTCGTGGTTCAGCGACTACGTCTTGACGGTCGGCGCAGTGGATTCCTCTGGTACGCCGATGGACAAGTTGAGTGTGGCCGGGCCCTGGGTGTCGATCGCGGCACCCGGTACCGATGTCGTCGGTCTCTCGCCGCGAGATGACAGTCTTATCAACGCGATTGACGGTCCGGACAACTCGCTGCTGGTGCCAGCCGGCACCAGCTTCTCCACCGCGATCGTCTCGGGTGTGGCTGCTTTGGTGCGGGCGAAATATCCGCAACTGTCGGCGCATCAGATCATCAACCGGTTGACTCGCACCGCCAGGGCACCCGGTCGCGGAGTGGACAACCAGATCGGCTACGGGGTCGTCGACCCGGTCGCGGCGCTGACGTGGGATGTGCCCGACGGGTCTGTCCTGCCGAAAGAATCGGGTTCCCCACTGAAAATGCCTCCGGCACCTACCCCGCGCAACATGACGCCGGTGTGGGTAGCCGCCGCTGGATTGGGTGGCGCGCTACTAGTAGCCGGCTTGGTGTTCGGCGCAGCGATGCTGATGCGAAAGACAGGGAGACCGGAATGAAGGCACAACGCGAATACGGGCTAGCCCTGTCGTGGCCGCGGGTCACCGTGGTGTTCCTCATTGATGTTGCGTTACTGGTCATTGCGAGTCACCTCCCCAGTTCCGTGCGGCCTGACGTGGCGTTTTGGGTGGGTGTCGGTCTCGCGGTGCTGGTGACGCTCGTTGCCTTGGTCACCAATGGGGGAGTTCCCATTGCGTCTGCGCCGATTGCGCGGGTGCGCAATTGGTATGCCGACCCCGAGGCGCTGACCGTCGGCTGCACCCCGGCCATCGACCACCGTCGCCGCTTCAGCCGCGAAACGGTCGGCGTGCGCGAGTACGACGGCCAGCTGATCGCGGTGATCGCGGTCGAAGGGGTGGCCGACACATCGTCGGGACGGCATCGCCATCGGGATGCAGCACCGCCGTCTATGCCACTGGAGGCGGTCATCGAGGCGCTGCGCCAGTTCGATGTCCGGCTGGACAGCCTCGACATCGTCTCGGTGGGAACAGGTCCGGGCGGCAAAGGCGTCAAATCGGCGGTGCAAGATGATTTCGGGGCCACCGGCCATCGACGCCCGACCGAGGCGCGCCACACCTGGGTGATACTGCGGATGGATCCGCTGCGCAACGCCCTGGCCGTGGCCGCCCGCGATTCCGTCGCCTGCACACTGGCCGCGGCTGCCGAGCGGCTGGCTAATGATGTCGACGGGCGAAGCTGCACCGCGCGGCCGCTGACCGCAGACGAGATTCTCGAGGTCGACGACGCCGTGTTGGCCGGGCTCCAGCCGGCTCACATTCGGCCGTTCTGGCGCTACCTCAAGACCCCGGACGGGTACGTCACCAGCTTCTGGGTCTCGCCTTCGGACATCAACACCGAGACACTCGAGGAGTTGTGGCGCACCGATGCCGACGTCACCGTGATGACGATCCGGCTGATCGCGGACGGTCGTGAAGCCGATGTGGCGGTGTGGGTGCGCTACCACAGTCACCAACGGCTGCGCAAAGAGACGTTCAGCGGACTGAACCGGCTCACCGGCCGCCAGTTGGGCGCGGTAGCCGCGAGCATTCCGGCGCCGACTTCGCGTCGGCCGCTGCCCATGCCGAGTCGCATACTCGACGACGGCGAGGGCATCCTAGTTCCGGTCGGCGCGGTAGCCCTACAACAAAGTAGTCGCGCCGAAGCGTTGCGATGACCCGGCCGCAGGCCGGCGTGGCGGATGCCCGCAACGCCATGGTTGCGGGCCTGCTGGCGTCCGGCATTTCGGTCAACGGGCTACAGCCCAGCCACAATCCGCAGGTGGCGTTGCAGATGTTCACGACGGCCACCCGGCTCGATCCTGACATGTGCGACGCGTGGCTGGCCCGGGTGCTGGCCGGGGATCAGAGCCTTGAGGTGCTCAGCGGCGCGTGGCACGCCATCAAGACATTCGGCTGGGAGATGCGCCGACTGAGCTTGTCCGAGTTGGAGTTTCGCCCTGACGTCTCCGATGGGATGTTCCTGAAGCTGGCGGTCACCAGTGTGGAATCGTTTTCCGCCGCCTACGCGGCCGCGCTCACCGAAGCGAAGCGGTTCCAGGAAGCGGCGGAACTCCTGGATTCGACGGAGCCACGGCATCCGTTCGACGAGGAGCTGCTCAAGTATGTGCGGGGGCTACTGTATTTCCGCACCGGCCGGTGGCCGGACGTGCTCACCCAATTCCCGCCCGGAACGACGTGGCGTCAACCCGAGTTGAAGGCCGCCGGGGCGGCGATGGCCACCACCGCACTGGCTTCGCTGGGGGTGTTCGAGGAAGCCTGCCGGCGCGCGCAGGAGGCCATCGAAGTCGACCGGGTGCCCAGCGCGGCCAATGTCGCCTTGTACACCAAGGGAATGTGTTTGCGGCATCTGGGCCGTGAAGAAGAGGCCACCGAGTGTCTACGCCAGGTGTACTCACGCGATGCCAAGTTCACCCCGGCCCGCGATGCATTAGACAATCCCGGCTACCGGCTGGTGCTGACCGACCCGGAAACCATTGAGGCCAGGACGGATCCGTGGGATGTGGACAGTGCACCCACCCGCGAGCAGGCCGAGGCCGCCCGTCACGCCGAGATGGCCAAGAAGTACTTGGACGAAGGCGATGCCGAGCTCAACGCGATGCTCGGCATGGAACAGGCCAAGCGGGAAATCAAACTGATCAAGTCGACGACCAAGGTGAACCTGGCCCGGGCCAAAATGGGCCTGCCGGTGCCGGTGACGTCGCGGCACACCCTGTTGTTGGGACCTCCCGGCACCGGGAAGACGTCGGTGGCGCGTGCGTTCAGCAAGCAACTGTGCGGTTTGACCGTGCTGCGCAAGCCGTTGGTGGTGGAGACCAGCCGTTCGAAGTTGCTGGGCCGCTACATGGCCGATGCGGAGAAGAACACCGAGGAGATGCTCGAAGAGGCGCGGGGTGGGGCCGTCTTCTTCGACGAGATGCACAACCTGCACGAGAGCGGCTACTCCACGGGCGACGCCTACGGCAACGCGATCATCAACACCTTGCTGCTGTACATGGAGAACCATCGCGACGAGCTGGTGGTGTTCGGGGCGGGCTATGCCAAAGCGATGGACAAGATGCTGGAGGTCAACCAGGGCCTGCGGCGGCGGTTTTCGACGGTGATCGAGTTCTACAGCTACAACCCCAAGGAACTGATCGCGCTGACGCAGTTGATGGGCCGGGAAAACGAGGACGTGATCACCGATGAGGCGGTCGACGTGTTGCTGCCGGCCTACACCAGGTTCTACGACGACGAGAACATCTCGCAAGACGGCGATCTGATCCGCGGCATCGATGTGCTGGGAAATGCCGGATTTGTGCGCAACGTGGTGGAAAAGGCCCGCGATCACCGCAGCTTCCGCCTCGACGACGAGGACCTCGACGCGGTGTTGTCCAGTGAGGTCGATGAGTTCAGCGAGGACCAGCTGCGTCGCTTCAAAGAGCTGACGCGCGACGACCTGGCCGAGGGCCTCAGTGCGGCAGTGGCGGAGAAAAAGACCGACTAGCCGTCCGCGGGCCGCAGGGGCGATCCCTGACGGCGCTGTCAGTTAACGCCTGCTGCCGATGAACGGCGTGGCCCGCCGCGTCTGTAACGATCTTCAGCAATTTACCGATAATCCGCCGCACGTTGCATTGACGGGCGTCGGTACTGCTGCCACGATGAAGTTACAAACACGTTACATGCACCTCGCTAGGTGAGGCGTCTGCACGGATATAGGCCACTGACCTCGAACGTCGAAAGACGCCCAGGGTCAGGACAGCTCTTCCCGGGTTAAGGGTTGAGCCCAAGTGGCTTCCGGCTCAGCCGGATACGCCGTGTGGTGCCAAAGCTCCGGCGAGAGGGGTGCCACCCGACGGTTTTCCGTCGGGCGTCTTACCTCTCTTGGCGGAACGGCGGGGTCCTGGCCGTCAGGAGGTGGGGCCGAGACCGAATGCCAGCGATAGTTCTTCGCCGAACTATCCGAGATCGATGACCGTTTCTTTCCGATCCGGTCACGGCGACTCCGCCAACTGAATCGGTTTGTACTCAACCCTTACAGCGGCCGAGGCCCGTTCCGGGTCGGACTTTTCCGAAGGGGAAGTCCATGTCATTCGTCACTACACAGCCGGAAGCGCTGTCCGCAGCAGCCGGCAACCTACAGGGGATCGGCACGAACGTCGCCGCCCACAACGCGGCCGCAGCCAGCCCCACGACGGCGCTGGTTCCCGCGGCGGCCGACGAGGTGTCGGCGCTCACCGCGGCCCAGTTCACCGCCCACGCTCAGGTCTATCAAGCGGTCAGTGCTCAAGCCGCGGCGATTCACGAGACGTTCGTGTCCACCCTGAGCGCCAGTGCCGGGTCCTATGCGGCCACCGAAGCCGCCAACGCGGTCGCTGCGGGCTGAGGGGGGTTGTTGCAATGGATTTCGGAGCATTACCACCAGAGATCAACTCCGCTCGCATGTATGCCGGTCCCGGTTCGGGGCCGATGCTGGCAGCCGCGTCGGCGTGGGACGCACTGGCCGCCGAGCTAGATTCGGCGGGGTCAACCTATTCCTCCGTGGTCTCCAGCCTGGCCGAACAATCCTGGCTGGGACCGGCGTCGGCATCGATGGCGGCCGCGGCCGCGCCGTACGTGGATTGGATGAGCGCGACCGCCACCGAGGCTGAGCAAACGGGCTTCCAGGCCAAGGCTGCGGCAGCCGCGTACGAGGCTGCGTTCACCATGACGGTGCCGCCCGCGGAAGTCGCGGCCAACCGCACTCAGCTGGCGGCGCTGGTCGCCACGAATGTCCTGGGTCAGAACACTGCTGCGATCGCGGCCACCGAAGCCCTCTACGGCGAAATGTGGGCTCAAGACGCCGCGGCGATGTACGGCTACGCCGGCTCCTCGGCTGCCGCCGCGACGGTGACACCGTTCAGTTCGCCGCCGCAAACCACCAACGAGGGCGGAGCGGGCAGCCAAGCCGGCGCGGTTGCCCAGGCCACCGGCACGTCGTCGAGCGCCGGCGTGCAGTCAACGCTGTCGCAGGTGGTCTCCACGGTTCCCAATAGCCTGCAGCAGCTCGCATCGCCGGTGTCGGCGGCGGGAAGCAATCCGTTTGCGCCAGGATCGAATACCGCCACGACGGGGATCTCCGGATTGCTGAACCTCCTGAGCGGAGAGAGTGGATCGGCCTTCGGGAGCTTCATAACCTCGGGGTTTGCGAACGGAATCCTCTCGGGTAACTGGTTCAACCCGGCCAGCATCATGCCGGCTGTGACAAGCTCGTTCGGTGATATCGGGTTCTTGGCGGTAGCCGGTCAGAGCATTGGCGGCATGAATCCGGCCTTGTTTACGGGGGCGGCTGCTGCCCCGTCGGCGATGAGCACAGTGGGCCACGTCGGTTCGGCGATGGGCGCGCTCGGCTCAAACGGCCTGGGCGGATCGGCGGTGTCGGCCGGTATGGGCCGCGCGACGTTGGTCGGGACGATGTCGGTACCGCACAGTTGGGCCCCCGCCCCGCCCGTGGCGAGTCCCACGGCCACCGCGTCACCGGCAGAGGGCTGGTATATGCCGCCGGGGGTGGAGGAGGCGTCCGCGACGCCAGGAGTGCCGGGCATGCCTGGAATGCCGATGGCGGGCGGCACCGCACGCGGGTGGGGCTTTGCCGCTCCGCGATATGGGTTCAAGCCCACCGTCGTAGCGCATCCGCCGGCTGCCGGATAGCAGAAGGGAGTCACGCCGTGAGCGTCAAGCCCACGACGACAGGCAAGGGGCGCCGAAGTTGGCGCCGAACCCAGCGTGGACGTCCACCTTGTCCTGGACCGAGTTCGCGCAGACTCGGGGGAAGCCGATATAGACACGTGCAACGGGCACGCGGACCGACCCTCTACGTGTATGTGAATTACGAACAGCTACAAAAGATCTCGACCTCCGCTGTGACTCCGACGTGCAAATGTGGTGAGCCTAAGCCTTGGCCGTTGTCGACCACCACGCCGCGCGTCGGGTTGACTCCTGCCAATCTTGATGGAACTATTGCGGATGCAAGCACCTCGCTAGGTGAGGCGTCTGCACGGATACAGGCCACTGACCTCGAACGTCGAAAGACGCCCAGGGTCAGGACAGCTCCTCCCGGACTAAGGGTTGAGCCCAAGTGGCTTCCGGCTCAGCCGGATACGCCGTGCAGTGCCAAAGCTCTGACGAGAGGGGTGCGAGTCGGTTGATGTGCCGGCTCCCAAACATCCCGCTGTGCACCGTGTAGGCACCCCTGTGTGCCCTGGCCGTGAGGAGGTGAGGCGAAGTGAGTCCAAGTGACGGTCCATATCCGAGACCGGTGACCATTTCGTTCGGATCCGGCCCCGGCGCTTTCTCCACTATCTGAATCGGCTTGCGCCGCTTCACTTAACGCACGCGCGTTTCGTTTTCTTACGCGCGCGCGATCCTGTCGTGCTCTGGCGCGACCACCGCCGTGGATTAACCCTGCCTTGCCAAAGGAGACGTCCAATGTCTTTCGTAACCACACAGCCAGAAATGCTGACGGCAGCAGCCAACCAGCTGCAAGGTATCGGCACCGCTATTGTCGCCCAGAACGAGGCCGTCGCAGCCCCGACGACCGGGGTGATTCCCGCAGCTGCCGACGAGGTTTCGGCCCTGACCGCGGCGCAGTTCGCCAGCCACGCACAGGTGTACCAGACGGTGAGCGCGCAAGCCGCGGCGATGCACGAGATGTTCGTGCGCGTCTTGAGCGCAAGTGCCGGCTCGTACGCGACCACGGAGGCGGCCAACGCGGTCGCAGCACTCTGAGAGACGTCGCAGCCCATCGAGAGACCAGGGGAGGTGTACCATGCTGGACTTCGCCGCACTGCCACCGGAAATCAATTCGGCCAGAATGTATTCGGGAGCCGGCTCGGCGCCGATGCTGGCCGCTGGTGCTGCCTGGAGCCAGCTGGCGGCTGAGATACGCTCGGCGGCAGCCTCTTACAGCTCTGTCGTCTCGAGTCTGACCGGCAGCAGCTGGCAGGGCCCGGCATCCACGTCGATGGCGGCCGCGGCCGCACCGTATGCGGCGTGGATGAACACCACCGCCGCCCAAGCCGAGCAGACGGCCGCGCAGGCGCAAGCGGCGGTGACCGCCTACGAGTCGGCGTTCTCGATGACCGTGCCGCCCGCGGAGATCGCGGCCAATCGGGCTCAGCTCGCGTCCCTGGTGGCGACCAACATCTTCGGGCAAAACACTCCGGCGATCGCGGCCACCGAGACCCTGTACGGCGAAATGTGGGCGCAAGATGCCGCGGCGATGTACGGCTATGCGGGGTCGTCGGCGGCGGCCTCGCAGCTGACCCCGTTCAGCCAGCCGGCCCCGACCACCAATGCGACCGGCTTGGCGGCACAAGCCGCCGCAACAGCGCAAGCCTCCGGCACCTCGGCGGGCACTAGCGGCAGCAATGCCACCAGCGCCTCGACCACCGGGTTGTCGTCATTGCTGGGGGACCTCACGTCATCCACCGGGTCTTCGTCATCGTCGTCATTGGTGACGGAGCTAACGGATTTGTTCAGTAACTCGAACAATTCGGCCCTGGGAACCTTCCTGAGCGGAAACTTCTTCAGTACTGCGGTGGTCAACGGAGCACTCGCAGGCGGGCCGTTCAACCCGCAGTTCCTGCTGCAGACGATGGCGGGCTTCAACTTCCTCCAAGGCGCCAAGGGTGCCGCGGCTGGATCGGGATTGTTGAACCTGTTCAATTCGGGCGCGCTGGGGTCGACAGGCGGGTCAGGTCTCGGCGGTCTGGGATCAGGGGCGTCGGCCGCGATGGGCGAGGCGGGCCGCGTTGGGGCGCTGTCAGCGCCGCCCAGCTGGTCGGCGGTCGCCCAGACCAGCCCGATCGCCTCGGCGCTGGGCCGCACCCCGCTCACGGCTCCGGAGACCGCGACGGGCGGGCCCGGAGGCGTTGCCTCGCCGATGTCGAACATGACCGGGCGGCTTCGCCGTCCGATTCCGAAATACGGGATGCGCCTGCCGCCGATAATGGCGCGGCCGCCCGCTGCCGGATAACAGACCAAGGGGAAACTGTCATGATCGACTACGCGGTGCTACCACCGGAAATCAATTCGGCCAGAATGTATTCGGGAGCCGGCTCGACGCCGATGCTGGCCGCCGGCGCTGCTTGGAGCCAACTGGCAACTGAAATGCGCTCGGCGGCGGCCTCTTACAGCTCGGTGGTCACGAATCTAACCAGTGGCAGCTGGCAGGGCCCGGCTTCGGCCTCAATGGCGGCCGCGGCCGCACCCTACGCGGCGTGGATGAACACCACTGCCACGCAAGCTGAGCAGACGGCCGCCCAGGCGC
>Ga0210386_10003741_pt1 | contig 12681 bp, 16 predicted proteins | sample IncBWH32OmetaG_FD_160091 | JGI IMG/M metagenome (GOLD analysis project Ga0210386, IMG submission 160091) | Forest soil microbial communities from Barre Woods Harvard Forest LTER site, Petersham, Massachusetts, United States - Inc-BW-H-32-O ... | reverse complement strand
CGGCCTAGCTAGCGGTTATCCAGGCGGACGTTCCGGCCATAAACAGGTTTTGGAAGGTGAGGGGGTACGGGTTTTGGATGATTACTTTGTAAATGTAGCAAAGCTTATTTGGTGGCCAGCGGGAGCTGAGTCGGGCGAATTGCAATCCGGATTGTTTGGCTAAAGGATTTTTGCTATAAGTCGGTAAGAATGGTATAAATAATTCATACAGTAATAGGCGAAGCGAGGATCAAGTATGGCGCAAGGTAAACGGGCGACTCATGAGATTGAAGCAACGGAAACACAGGATCTATGGAGAAAGTATGCCGGACTAGTGATGGCGATCAGCGTATTAGATCGTGTTGTATCCTTAGATCGGCAACTACCAGCACCTCAGAAATTACTTACACCAGCAGCTCGCGCGGGCCTATCAGCTTGGAGTATTGAAAATCAAGACTTTATAGAAATGGCCAATTTTGAGGCCACCATGGGAGCGGCACAGATTGTTGGCAGCCTTATGAAACAAGCCCCACCTGCGGGGACAGTTGAGCAATTTGAGGCTTGTTATGAGGCGGCCCTGACTAGTATCGCTGAGGCGAGTGAGTAAATTACCGCCGCTGGTGGTTATTATCGGCGAGACAGCTTCGGGGAAGTCAGAACTGGCCCTGAGGTTGGCGCAACAGTTCAAAGGAGAGATTATTTGTGCTGATTCGTGGACGGTCCGCCGGGAAGTGAACATTGGTACGGCTAAACCGACGCCAGAAGAGCAGCGCTTAGTACCACACCATCTGCTGGATGTGGCTGCGCCGGACGAGGATTTTACCGCGGCAGTGTTTAAGCGGTTGGCCGTTGCGGCTATTTTGGATATTACCAAGAGAGGGAAAATACCGATTTTGGTCGGGGGCACAGGTTTATATATTGATGGCTTGCTGTATGATTACGGTTTTTTGAAAGTAGGAGACCGGAAGGACCGCCAAGAACTCAACAGCTTAGATATCCCAGAGTTGCTGCGGAAGATTGCCGAAGAGCGGATTGATTTGGGGGACGTCGACATTCGCAATAAACGCCGTTTGATCCGGTTGCTAGAAACAAATGGGGCAGTACCGACCCGCCAAACGCTCCGGCCTAATACGTTAATTATTGGCTTACAGATCGAACCGGACGAGCTGAAAAGCCGGATTATTAAACGCACTGACGCCATGCTGGCAGCTGGCTTGGAGCAGGAAGTCCGTGGACTTGCTGACCGCTATGGCTGGGATTGCGAAGCGCTTAAAGGCGTGTGCTACGCACAGTGGAAAGACTACTTTTTGGGTACGCAAAACGTGACCGAAACCCGCCAAAGAATCATTCAGGCAACCCTCGGTCTGGCTAAGCGCCAGCGCACTTGGTTTAAACGAAACAAAAGTATTCAGTGGCTAGCTACCCCTGTTAATTGGCAAGATTGTGTAGACTTAGTAACATCATTTCTGAATACATCAGATTCCCAAACGAACCATACTTTGCTACAATGAAAACATGATTGAGCAACTCTTTGGGTCAAAAACGCGGGTTAAGCTATTGCAGCTTTTCTATAGCAATCCGAACCGCTCATATTACGTCCGTGAGATTACGCGCAAGATCGATGAGCAGATTAATTCGGTACGGCGGGAGCTCAGCAATTTGCTAAGCATTGGTATCATTACCTCGGATAACACCAACAATCGCTTGTACTACGAAGTTAACCAAAAGTTCGAATACTACCAGCCACTGCGTGAGATATTTGGTGACACCAAGAAACGGGCCGCCAAGAAGGCTACCGCCACGGACATTAACGCTGTCGCCAGCGAGGGCGATCTGAAGTCCGTCGGCCACATTGATCTGGCAGTCTACACTGGTCAGTTTACTCGCGACGAAAGTGCCGGCGTCGATTTCCTGGTAGTCGGAGAGGTTAATCTTAACGCTCTGCAGAAATATGTTGATGAGCTGGAAGCCAAAGAGAATAAGAGTATCCGCTACGCTGTTATGAGTCTGCCCGACTTCCAGTACCGCCAGCAAATCCATGATCGTTTCGCGACGGCTATCGCCCAGTCCAAGAAGCAGGTACTCGTGGACCTGCACAATCTGCTATCTGAAGAAGAACTACCAACAGAAGAGGATTCTTAGTGGATCTGCAGTTTTATGGTGCCAATTGTGTAGGTATAACTTACAAGTCTAACCGCGTGGTAGTAGATGATAACTTGGCCGACTTAGGCGCCAAAAGTATTCTTAAGTCTACTGATATAGCGCTTTTCACTGGTTCGCGGGACGATGTTAGCACAGTGGCGCGTATGACTTTTGATGGCCCCGGTGAGTTTGAAGTAGCCGACATCTCTATCATCGGTATTGCTGCCCGGGCGCATGTCGATGAACCTGGCCAACAGCGAGCTACGATGTTCAAGCTGGTTGCCGGTGATACCAGCCTACTCATCACCGGACATGTGTATCCTGAGTTGAGCGAAGCCCAGCTGGAAGCCATTGGCATGATCGACGCCCTGATTGTCCCTGTTGGGGGCAATGGCTATACCTTGGACCCGGTAGGGACGCTCAAGTTTATCAAGGCTATCGAGCCTAAACTAGTTATTCCAACCCATTATGCCGACAAAGCCTTGAATTACCCAGTACCCCAACAAGAGTTATCGAATGCCCTCAAGGAACTTGGTATGGAACCCAAAGAGACCATCACCAAACTCCGCCTCAAACCCAATGAACTAAGCGATATCACGCAACTGGTCGTACTCGAAAAGTCCTAGGGCATGAATATTGCTAGTAGCGCTATGCAGGAAGAACTACAGGCCCAAAACGTTCAACTGCCCCCGGATGCCATTACCTACCTTGGCTTAATGGGGGGGGGCAATGTACAGATAATGTCAGCTGTTGGCGTTCCGCAGATATTCAACGCCGGGCAGGCTCGAAGATCGAGGGGCGTGGTATCTTTGCCCTGAAAGCAATTGCGGCAAATCAACTAGTAGCTATTAAGCCTGGTCATGTGGTCGATGAACAAACGGTTAAGGATAACATAGCTATACTCCAACACTCCCAGCAACAGGTTGGTCCCGGTCAGTTTATTATTGGGTTGACGCCAGAAGAGGTAGATAAAAACCTCGTTGGCTATAATCATTCTTGTGACCCAAATACCAGAGTTGTAATTCTCAGAAATACTCCCTTGGCGTTTTTAATTACGCGCCGCCTAGTCGAGGCAGGCGAAGAGCTCGCAGTAGATTATGCCACTTCACTTGATTCGGATACACAGAGTATCGAGCATTGCTTATGTGGCTCATCGTTATGCGGGGGAGCTATCATACCCTCCCGAGACTGGCAGCGGCCAGAGCTGCAGGAACGCTATAAGGGTGAATTCGCTTATTATATACAGGCAAAAATTGACGGGCAGCAATAGTAGATGCTTAAATAATTCAGTATGACAACAGCCGGGTCAGCTAATCCGGCTCTTCCTTAATGTAAATTCTATAACTATTTGGTTTGGGTAGGGTTCAGCAGGCCCTTTTTCTTAAGGGTGCGGATGGCTTGGGTGCTGAGTTTCATCTGGACTTTGCGGCCGTCAACAACAAGCGTTTTCATCTGAAGGTTGGGTTTCCAAACCTTCTTGGTGTGGCGTTGGGAGAAACTGACATTGCTGCCGTATTGCTTGCCTTTGCCGGTGAGGTCACACTTTTGCATAACGATTCCTTAGATGCTTATAGTAGATTCAAGGTGTTATTGTAGCGAACTACCGGATATAAGTCAACGCTCTATCCTTATCGACAAAAGTACAGGTATACTGGAGGGATGTTTAACACTCTTTCGGTGACCAACATTATCTATATTCTGATTACGATCCTTATTTCGTTATCGATTCACGAGGCGATGCATGCTTTCGTGGGCTATAAACTAGGCGACACGACAGCCCACGATATGGGGCGGGTGAGCTTAAATCCGCTGCGCCACATTGATCCGCTGACCACGGTGGCGCTGCCCATAATTACACTGTTGCTGTTTCACGCGCCTATCCTGGCTGCCCGCCCGGTGCCTTTTAACCCGGATCGGGTAAGGTTTGACGAGTTCGGCGCTGCTATGATCGCTGCCGCCGGTCCGTTATCTAATCTAGTACTGGCCATTATTGCGGCGCTCGTGCTGCGCCTTTCGGTAGGAGTTAACGTGGCGGATTTTCTAAATACCTTTGCTGTTATAAATGTTGCGCTGTTTATATTTAATATCCTACCGATCCCGCCGCTTGACGGTTCGCGGGTGTTGTACGCTTTCGCGCCGGAGCCCATACAAGATTTTATGCGGCAAATCGAGCCTTACGGGCTTTTCATCATCTTTGGCCTAGTACTAACGGGGCTGTTAACACCGCTGCTTGTTAATCTCAATAACGACATCATCCAGCTCTTGCCGTAGGTTATAATATATAAGTAGTCGGGTAGGGCTGGAAACAGCTCCCTCGCCGAGCGAATGATTATCTGATACTAATCATTAGGGAGCTCAAGATTTGCGTCAGCTGTGGCTGCCGCGTGCGAGCACCCACCTGGGATCTCTCAGGTGATCAAACTCGGTGCCCGGCTCTTTATATTTGAATACCGGCCAAGTAGATATACCGCCAGAGAGATACTCGTAGGATGCTATAATTCCAGAGCCGAAGCTTAGATTTTCGGGGTGTAGCGCAGTTGGTAGCGCGTACGGCTGGGGGCCGTGAGGTCGCAGGTTCAAGTCCTGTCACCCCGACCATTCGAGATTTTATGCATTTGGAAGTACGTTTTGAACGGCTCCCGTATCTGGTAATCGACTACATTTTGGTCATCAACTGTTACGTTCAAGTAGATTAAGCGAGTAATTCTGTCCTTTGCCGCAATATCTGCGGCTCTAAGATACAAGTCGGCACTTTTGGCAACGTTCAAGAACTCATCAAAGCTCATCATGTCCTGTTGGGGGTCGGTAATTTGCTCTTGTAGGGCAGTAATCTCACCCTCTAATCGTTCTTGTTCGGCTACTTGCTCAGTTATATAGGCCTCGTTGGTTTTATAAATCGTACTGCTAGGGCTTAAGTTAAGTATTTTTAGGCTACGTTCTTTAATGTCGGCAGTTACATTCTTGAGCGCACCCTGTTTTGAGTGGATTTTGACCGCTACAGCTTGGAGGTCGGCATTATTTTTGGTGTTCAATCGCTTACAGAGCTGGTCGTAATCCTCTCTAGTAACATGGAAGTTTTTAAGCATATCGTACATAAAGTTAAAGATAACCTTTGCCCGAACAGATTGGTGTAAGTTAAGCTCTTTGTTCCGACTTGCCAAGAGTTTACACTCATCAATTTGGTCATCAATACTACGGACTTGGCGTTGCGGGTCATCTGTAGATTTGCGAGCGTATAGAACATACTTGAGTTTAGTAACATCTATCTGTTCATCATCATACATAAGCTAATTTTATCCTAGTTGGCCGATAAAGAGCCGACTAGCTCCTTAGCTAAAGTTCAATCCGGCCACCGTTATTGTCTGACATGGTCATCTCGTTCAATTTTGCCGTTGGTGAGGCAAGGTCAACTTTTTGGAACTCCTGTACCAAAGCCATGAGATTATCTGTTGGATTATCATTAGGAAGTCGCTCAACTCCTACGTTTGTGGGTAATGAGCTATCCGTAAGTAGATTAGAGAGCCGTTTTTTGCCTTGACCTGACACAATTAACCTTTGCTGTTGTTAAACAATCAGCAGTTACAGTAGCTTGCTACTGAGAGCCTCTTTAGGCTCCTGGCAATTTAGTCGGTCTGGCCTCCTTTTATAAACTTACCCTATAAGATTAGACACAAAAACTTGCGAGTGCAAGCATAAGGACTGTAGGCTATTGAGGCTAGACAATAGAACGGTAAATTGTCAATACCAGGCAACTTTGTTACAATGTAGTCAAGTGGCTTAACGGCCGCGTGACCTAAACCGCTTTGCGGCATGGTCAAAAACCCACTTAGAAGTAACAAGCTCGTCGTCAGAGCTAACTTCTAAGTGGTCATAGTCCGAAAGGATTATGGGGGCGCAAGCCTCGCTGGCGGCGAGCTTTTTGTTTGGCCGCCGGTATTACCTAATCTAAGGAGTTAGCATGGTTTTATTGCTTTATGCGGCCGCGCTTGTTATTGCGTGGTTACTTGGAGTTCAATTTTGGATAGCAACTGGCCTACTTGTAGCGGGGCTTGCTGTATACGGTATCGTTTATCGTGTTAGGCACCCGGAGGAGTACAAGTGAACTGGTATACAGTCCTGTGGTTAGTCCTACTCGGTATGCTAGGGTTAACAGGTATACTCTGGGGTTTGCAAGACTTAATTAGGTTGCTTTGGGCCATAAGTAAAAAGCGAAAGATAGCATGGAGCCAGTACGAAGGTTTGATTATATTTACCGCGCTTACTCTAATCGGCGTAGCCTGGTTGCTTATACACGCCGGTATATTAACAGCACTTCAAGCTGTTGATGGACTATTAGCACTAGGAGCGGTTATAGGGCTGGCCTGGCAAGTCTATGATAAGTTCTGCTAAACCTATGCCTGAATGGCCGGCTGGACAGGCTTTTTAGCCTCTATATCGGCCTTAGTTTGGTTTAATTGTTCTAGCAGCTTTGGGACAGTGTTTTTATAATTGGCGAGCGCTAACTCCAGTCGGAACACGAACGCAGGTAGCACATCAACACCGTAATGTATGGTTGTTGGTGTTTGTCGGTTTGATACAGCCAAAGTAGTTTGACCTTTTTGTTGGTCGCTCTGAACACCAATCAGTTTATCAAAACTGCACTCGCGGGTCTGTTTGCTACCCTCAAAGATAACCCGTTTATTCGTAACAAACACTGTGCCGACATCTACGGCAGCCTCATAAGTCGCACCCTGAACATAATGACCTTTTTGCTGGCCAACGTGATAACGAACCGTACTGTGGCCTATATGACCTACCGGTACTGATATACCAGATGACTTGCCCTCATAGTGACCGGCCCCACGTTTTTGGCCAACCAAACCGGCTCCAGTGACCTTAAAAAATAAAAGTTCACCTGGCTTTAACATGACCTCATCAGTATTTATGCCCTTAAAGGTCTGGGCGGTGTTAATAAAGGTAGTAACGGCCTCAACTTGGTGTTCCCATGTGGCAAGTGCCGTCTCGTACTTGTGTTCGGCTACTTTAGCTTTGTGCTTTTGGAACATAATATCCTTAAATATAGTGTTATAACTGCGTATTGTCTACGAGTTTGGCTGATAAATTGGCAAAATATCGCTAAAAACAGCCATTTTTGGCACTAAAAAACGGCTCTGACCCCACGCGCGCGGGCGCGCGTACTGGTAAATAAAGTCAGTAGGATTTACTAAGTGATATGCAGTTTAGGCGCGCTAAATGGCAACTTTATAAAACCTACCTCACACGCGCGTACTTATTGGCAAAGTTCCGCCAAGTCTCGCGCGCGCGAGCTGTCACGCGAACGCAAATATATAAATACACACCTGATATAACCGAACAAGCATTAGAACTGAGATTGGTACGCTAAATCTTTTTATCCAATATGTTCTTGAACACGTCCTTTAAGTTTTGTGGAATTGTTTCGTCACTAACCGGTAAGTAGTACTTCCACGCTCTGAGTAGCTCATACTGCTCCATATAGGCTATGTGCAATAACTTGATTAGGTAATCTCTGTCTTGGCCGCCACCAACGTCTACGGTCCAGTTACCTGCGGCGTCCCTCTCGTATAGGTCATTGAGAGCCAATGGGTCTACGTGGGGAGTGCCAGATAAGTGGTTATAGACCCAGCCGTAATTCGTGACCATTAACTCTGACTTAGTAGGAGATGGCAAGTAGGTTTTTAGTGACCGGTAATAGTCAAGTATCTGACACTTTTGTTTTAGCTTTAATGACCGAGTGAGGCTCCGGTTAGTCGTAACTACACCTGGTATTGTCGGTAACTCCTTATAGCGGCTCTTAACAAGGCTAATAATGTGTTTTGCCTCCTTAACCTTAACTTTATGGTTGGCGGCGGTCGTATGACCATCAGCCAGGAGCCGGTCCAGCTTTTCAATGCGTACCGTCTCGCCGTGAGCCATTAAGTGATATGCCCACACATGGCTCCGCGTGGCAACAATCAGCTTTGCATTAATCCAAGTCTCATACAGGCTACGAATTAGCGGAGTGAAGGCTCTTAGCTGGCCTTTTTGGGCAAGGCTGACAATGCCGTCCGAAAACGCGATAGACATAATGAACAGGCTGTTAAGGTACGAATTACGCGGGTACAGGTCGTCTGGTGATAAATGCTCGGCCTCTAGCGCCTGTATGCAGTAATCGCTTAAAGCCTTTAGGTTCTCGCACATATCACTAGCTCGTTGCTCTACAGTTATTTTTGTGTCCATATAATCTATTATACCCCTGTTTATGACCGTTTTGTTATACTAACGTGTAGATGTTAAACCAAAACTTCGCAATACTGGCAGCTCTATTACCTATCGCAGGCAGCGCCAGTTACGCCCTTGATACACTCAAAACAAAGACCCAGCCCAATAGAGTCTCTTGGCTACTCTGGGCCATAGCGCCACTTATAGCTTTTACTGCCGAGCTGGTACAGCATACGAGTTTTCGGGTTAGTTTACTGACCTTTGCCGTAGGTTTTGGACCGGTCCTGGTTGTAATAGCCTCGTTTGCTAACCGTAAGGCTTACTGGAAGTTGACTCGGTTTGATATTTTTTGCGGCAGCGTATCTGTGCTGGCTTTGATACTGTGGGCTGTGACTGGCAAGGGCAACGTGGCCATATTCTTTAGTATTCTGGCTGACTTGTTTGCGGCAATTCCAACAATTATAAAGTCTTATCACCACCCCAAATCAGAGAGCGCAGGTGCGTTCGTAACAAGCATTATTGGTGCAGGAATTACTCTGTTAACTATTAAAATTTGGACCTTCTCAAATTGGGGCTTTCCGCTTTATATTATGCTCGTAACAATTATTATTAGCGCTCTCATTCTTTGGCCACGCCAAATAAAAACAACAGCTAAAGCTTAGTCCCACTAAGTCTCGTATGACCTTAGTGATGTATTAGCAAACCGACAATGGCTATAAAGGCAATGATTGCCCATACGGTATTAAGTACTGCCGGTTGTTGAGCTTTTTTGACGATTGAGATAGTAGCAATGCCTATAGCCCCTGAAAGGTTAAGGAGTTGGTAGGCGTACCCACTGGCAGGGATAACCTTAAAACTCACTAACGCATAAGCCAAGAGAATGGCAGCCGCCCCATACCACCCGACTGACTCTGTAAGCATATGCTTATTCATGTAGTCATATTAACATGTCTCAAACAGCGCAGTTGTTCAAGTCCTTGCACCGTTATCTAATAAAAATTTATGATTACCTCCGTTATAGTTCGTATGCAAGCTCGTAATCGTGATTGGCCGGCTGTTTATCGAAGGTTTTAATAGTCTCTAACAAGCCCATGTTATTGGTATAATCCCAGTAGGTCTTGAGTGATAATAGGAGTGTGTCGAGCTGTTCAAGGTTAATCGCTCCAACTCGACCATGACGGACAGATTGAAGTTCTTTTAGCTTTGCAAACGCTTTTGTAAGGTGATAATCAACCACTTTTTGCTCATCAACGACAAGGTTCAAAAGGATTATCCGACATATATGGTCTTTACCAACCTCATTCGCTGCCTTCACCTTAGAACCCGCATTTTTAGCTAAGTTCAAAAACTGTTCTATGCTTAGTACATCTTTTTCGGGGTCAGTTCGGGCTTCTTTTAGTTCCTTAATTTGCTTTTCAAGGTCTTTACGGTCTTCTTCTAGCTTCAGTAGTTGCTCATTATTAACCTTCCAGACTGGACTATCCTGAGCATAGTTAATTATCTTCAAGCCTATGTCATTGACCTTCCGCTTGGTGGCTTTTAAGGCACCTTCTTTGCTGTTAATCTCCGTCTGGATTTTGACCTGCTCTTTGCTAGCCTGACTAGTCAAATGGTTGTAATAATACTGGTAGTCGTCCTCAGTCAGTTCAACACCACCTTCTAATAGCTTGTATATAAACTTGAAAATCTCAATGGCTCTAATTGACTTCTTTTTACGGGTACAGCCAGTAGTGGTGCAACGATAATATAGGTAACGACTTCCGTGTTGACTTTTGGAAGCCCCAGCAGCCATGTTATGACCACAATAGGTGCATTTAACCATTCCCCGAAGCGGATAGAAGGTCATGCGTCTATTACGAACCAGTGGTGAAATAGTAGCCCTACCAAGCCGTTGTACCTCGTTGTAATCGTCTTCGCTTACCGCTTCTTGGAACTCGTAGGCTTCTTTTAGGTTAATAGACTTTTTAGTTTGAATTAGTAATCCAAAGTAAAACGGGTCTTTGAACACTTCGCTTAAAATCTGGTAGCTCATGTAAATCTTTTCACCGAAACGTTTAGACTTTTTATCTTTAATGATGCGGGCATAGCCGTTGTCGTTCATGTATTTAGCTATATCTCGTAAACCGATACCTCGTTTTCTCATCTGCCATGCTTCAACAACAAGTTCAAAGTTCTTGCCGTCTGGCTCATAGGTTCCTTGCTCAGTTCGTATATATCCATGTTTGGGTGTACCTGAAGACCTACCTTCCTTGAAGCCATGCCTATGCCCACGCTTCACATTATCCGATAGGTTAGCGGAGTAGTAGGTAGCTAGAGTAAAAGATATACCCAACAACATCTTCCCACTGGCGTTATTGGTGTAATAGTGTGTTACGAACTTTAGGTCTTTAAGGTTTTTCTGGTCTATAAGGTTGAAAAGCTCACCACCGTCTACCATGTTTCGGGCAAGTCTATCGGGGTGCCATGCCATTATCCCGTCTAGCTTCCCAGCTCTCAGGTCATTAAGTAAGTCGTAAAATCGTCCTCGTTTAGGATTATTAGGTATTTTTGCTGAACCGTGGTCTTCGTAGTATGGCTCAACTAAGTGCAAGCCCATTTTAGCTGCAAGTTCCTCACATTCAATTTGCTGGTCGGGTATTGACCGTTGCTGCCGCTCCTTATCGTCTGTACTTTTACGGAGATAAAGACCATATTTTAGTGTAGTAACGTCTAGCTGTGCTTCTTGGTCTTCGTCCATATCAACAGTTTACACCTTACAGCAGGATACGACCCCCGTTATTATCAGATATGCTAGTTTCATTAAGCTTTGCTTTAGGGTCGTTTGCGTCAACTGCTTCCAGAACCTTCATAAGCTCAGACAACACTAAACCAACCTCTGCTTCTTCATTAGAGGGTAACGTTTTTGTAACTGGTGTTTCGGTTGATTGCTGCACACATTAAGAGCAGGTTTCTTATGTTGCAATCTGCGTGGACGATAATAGAACTGCTGCTGTTAACGTACTAACTAGACCTATTATTCTATCTCCCAACTAACCTAACGAACGTATTTGTTTTAGTAGCTGTGTCCAGCTCTCACCAAATATTAAGCTCATGGTAATACTTACTATGGTGCTTTGCAAATATTTTTGGTATATTATTTACTACGATTTATTAGGCTCTCGCATGGCTTCAATAGTCTGCGACATAAAGTCCAAGAACTTTTCTTGATTGCCGTCAAAATACTGGTTTACGAAGTCGCTATCATCATTACCCTGAGCAAATGGTGGTGGGTTAAGGCTGAACTCAGTTCTAGATTTACGTTCTAGCCACCACTGAGCAGCTTTTAGGTTGCCTTTATCAATAGCTTGGATAACAACCTGCTTTGCACGTTCCGTAGCCCACGATTGAGCTAGTGTCATTTTGTTCATAAACTCAGTATCCGTCTGCAAGTGGGCGTAATAGGTGCTACGACTAATACCAGATACATGGCAAGCCATTTCAACGCTAAAGCCGTCTTTGAGAGCCTGTTCCAGTTTTGAGACAGTGGTCTTGGTCATAACGGTTGGTCTGCCAGTTGGATTTTTGTTCATACATACTATTGTGGGTGATAGTAATCGCTAAGAATAGCTAATGATAAGGTAGCGTGTTAGTTGATTATGTGGTAGAATATGCGCAAAAGGAGACGCTTTTAGATGAAACCTACTGAGGCTAGAGTTTTTATTATTGAAGATGACGCTCGTAAATTAGAGCGACTGACAGAGTTTGTTGAAACTAACGGTGGGCAAGTCGTGGGAACTGTTAATAATAGAGAAGACGCACATGGAGTTGTTAATGACCCTGAGTTCCCAGTAAGCGTTGGTAATGCTAATACCGTTTTAATTGACGGTAACCTAGATGAGCATGATCGTCACGGCACAGACGGTCAATACATTTTTCTTGATGGGTTCAGGCGAGGTGTTCTTCACCGAGTAGACTCCAATGATGGCATTGGGGCGGTTGCTATTGGTTCTTCAATAGACAGCCGCTCTGACGTTGCCTATGCTACAGGAGGTAATCTAGACAAAACTTACGAAGAAGAAGCGGCGACTCGTTGGGCTGACTTCCTTGCACCACACCCTGCTGAGCCTCTTTACCTTAGTGAAGGAAGTTTAGAACGCATGGATTGGAGTGGTGGCTTCCGATTCGGTGAGATGATGAAGCACGTTATTAAGCCCGAAGATAATCCAACCGTAAAAGTACACTTTCTTGCTGTCACAGAGACAAAAAAAGAAGGTGAAGAAGAAACCGTGACTTACACTGACGAAGTAACTACTCCAACAGAAGTAAGCCTAGAAGGTTTTGTTACCAAAGCTGGCGACTGGC
>Ga0210386_10003740_pt1 | contig 12681 bp, 18 predicted proteins | sample IncBWH32OmetaG_FD_160091 | JGI IMG/M metagenome (GOLD analysis project Ga0210386, IMG submission 160091) | Forest soil microbial communities from Barre Woods Harvard Forest LTER site, Petersham, Massachusetts, United States - Inc-BW-H-32-O ... | reverse complement strand
TCCGGCAAAAGCCGCAGCTGCGAGCGGTCGTGACCCGTGATGTATGTCATGCCGGATTCTACCGCGTCCGTCGACGCGCTGGAATCCGCTCAGTCCCACTTTCCACACAGTCTGCTTGATTTCCGCAAACGGTTAGAGGAGCGCAGCGGAGGCCGGAGCGTGCGCGCTTTCGGCGATGCGGGGTAGTATTCGCGCGGCGCGTCTTGTTGGGCCGCCCGCAGATCGCCACACGGCGATTGATCCGCGTTCTCTAGGGCACGTCGACGAGTTGCCCAGAAAATGCAGCTACACAATTAAAGGTACCTCCAGAACCATTTGTGTTAAGGTCTATTATCGATGCTGGATCTGCATAGATTTTAACTGTATGCGCAAAATTTCCGGATGTAGAGAGTGGTGGGAGATTGACCGGGAAGAAGTTCGAGCCAGGGTGCACCTCGATTACCAAGTTGTCGAGGTTCGCGCCGTTTGCTAAATTGCAAGAGCCTGAGGCGTATTCAATGATTAGGCGTTGGTTCGAAGGTACCGTGTACAGGGTAGAAGTAGGGACCACCCCGCTTTCGGCACTGAATGTTAATGAAAACGTCACGGGCTGCTGAATTCCCAGGGCTTTGGCGATGTCCGCAGGGTTGACGACGGTGCTTGGCACTGGATTAGTGGTAGTGTTGTTGACTGTGACGGGGGTCGACGGCCTCGCTGCCTGGCTGTGTGCCGTCTGGATGGGGGCCGCGATGATGGCCAGGCTCGTGAGTGCGGCACATACAGCTGTGCCATGAACGGTCTTGGGCATGTTTCTCCTCTATCGTGCGCCGCTAATTGAGGTTGGGTGCAAAATCTGACTGCGACACGACCCCGAGCTAGCACAACCCGTCGCCTCAAGCAATTTCGGAGCGGCTCTGGACGCTCCGGCGGGCGCTGGATGGCCTCGCCGGTCTCGGGGGTAATTCCGGCACGGGAAAAAAATCATGCGAGGCGATTCCGGCGATGCAAAAATCTTGCAGACCGTGTGAAAACTCGCCACCACCCTCGGTACGGTGGTGTGGCGTCGACCTCCGGCGCCACCGTCCCACCCGGTCTAGTGCAGTTGGATGCCGGCCGCAGCTTTGCCGAGGGTGCACGGCTCTTGATGGCCCAGCACCCCGACAAGGCGGAGATGATCGAGGCCTATGGCGCACGCTTTGACGAGATGATGCCGGGGCCGATCACCGGCACCGTTGCCATCCTTTCCGAGTTGCGCGAGCGCGGCACGCCACTCTATGCGCTGACCATTTCTTGGCCGAGACCTATCCGCCGACCTTTGCGCGCTTTGACTTTCTCAAATGGTTCCGCGCCGTCGTGGTTTCGGGCGAGGTCAAGGCAATCAAGCCCAACCCCGAGATTTTCCACGCGCTTCTGGACACCTACGCCATCAACCCACGATGCGCGGTGTTCATCGACGACGTGCCGGCTAACGCAGCAGCGGCGGCGCTCGGCATTCACGGCATCCGTTTTACGACGCCCGAAGCGCTGCGCGACGAGCTTGTCAGGCTCGCGCTGCCCTCATAGCAGCAAAGTCGGCAGCGCGCCGAAACCCGTCGTTGCCGTGGCGGCTATCCAACGCACAGTTCGACCGACAGCCGTCTGCCCTGACTTGTAGAAGCGGCTCTCCCCCGCTAGTGCCGGCGGGGCCTCCAAGCCGGAAGAGCGTTGGGGTGAGGATCGCGAGGCGCAGCTCGAAGCTCCCTCGAAACGCCAAAAAGCTGGTCCAGTCCGGTTTCGGCGCTAGTGTCGCGCCATGGCGTCGCAGCAGAACTGTCTTCGCTCGTGGCGATGGCCTCGTTCAGCAATTCCCGGACTTCCTGGCATGCGATGTTGCCCGCCCGACCGGCCTCGCGCCAAGCGTCGCGCACTTCGTCTGCAGGTGCGGCAAGGAGTTCCCGTTCCAAGGCGTCGAGCAACGCCGTTAGTCGGGATTGGGGATAAGCCGTGCGCGTCATGGCCACGACCAAGCCAAACCGTGACGCAGTATCGTCCGGCCGTATCCGTCGGCGCGTCGTGTCATATTCCGCCGCAGTCATGTCGTAATGACGGCGGATATCTTCCGCGGTCATGCCGCTGATTAGTCCCTTGATCACCTTTAGGGCTGCCTTATCGGACGCGAACAGCCGTTGAATGGCGGCGAGCGCCTCCGCTGCCGCGCATACCCGTTCGGGATCGTCAGCCTCGCCGCTGCCATGCGAGGTGGGTAGATCATCCCGTCGGCGATAGCGGCGCCATTGCTCGTCGCAGAGACTACGCATGACGCCCGCCAGAAAGGCGAGCAACGGCACCCCTTGCGGCCACGGTCGGGCACCCGTCAGCGCGCGCAGCGCCGCCTCGTGCAGCAGGTCGCGCCACGACATAGCGCCGGGCGGGAGGCAGCGGGCGCGCAGCCGGGCAAGCGTGCGCAAGCGCAACAGATCCTCCTCGGACAGCGTGGCCAGCGCCGCGCCGACGTCCCGCCTCGGCGGCGCAGCAGGCCGACCCCGTTCCTTAACCTGCTGTGGCGTGGCCGCCATTGACCCTCCCGGACGTTGTGCGCCTGAGCCGCATGGACGCGGACAGCGCGAATAAAAAAATAAACATTCCGGTCGTGTCCGCGTCTCTCCGCGCCGCGCGCGCACTTGGGCGACAAAGGAGAGCATCATGACGCCAACCTCGAAGCAAACCGCAACGGACACAGCGCGGTTCCCGGACAGGTTTGACCAGGACGAATTGGCGATTATCCGGCGCGCCTAATGCCAAGCAGATCATTATGCCAGGCAGATCGCTGATCATGGTGCCGTACAACGCGGCCCATCCGCGCGTTGAGGCGGCGTTCGCGGCGGTGCACCGCGAGGCGTTCCTCGGGCCGGGGCCATGGCCGATTTGCATTCGCGGTGGTCATGTGACGACGCCGGACGACGACCCAATCTATCTCTACCAGGATCTGCTGGTCGGCCTCATACCGGAGCGCAGGCTGAACAACGGCCAGCCATCAGGCCACGCGATGCTGATGGCGCGGGCGGACCCGCGGCCGGGTGAGCACGTTGTGCACATCGGCGCCGGGGTAGGCTACTACACGGCGATCCTAGCGCACATGGTGGGCGAGAGCGGCCGGGTCACGGCAATTGAGTACGATCCCGGCCTCGCCGGGCGTCTGGTGGCGAATTTCGTCGGCCAGGCCAACGTGCGTACTGTGCATGGCGATGGTACCAAGATCGATTTCGACCCGGCCGATGTCATCTATGTCAACGCCGGCGTGACGCGGCCTGTCGATCTCTGGCTCGACCGGCTCAAGGATGGCGGCCGGATGATCCTGGCGCTGACCAGGGGCAAGGATGCGGGCGGCGCGTGGTTCCTCGTCGAGCGACGCGGCGACGGGTTCCTCGCCAAGTGGATTTCCGCGGCCGATCTCTTCCCGTGCGAGGGCGCGCGCGATGCCGAGTCCGAGCGGGCGCTCGTTGCGGCGCTCGAGAAAGGCGGCGGGGAAGGGGTGACGCGTCTCTATCGACGCGGTGACATCCGCGAAGAGCAATGCTGGCTAAAGGGGCCGGATTGGTGCTTGGCTTACGACTGAGAATCGCTATCCCTACGAACGTCGCCTTCGGGGCAATGAACGAACCCGCTCTCGCGGGAGTGGGTTCGCGTAATCGTCTGTGTGCTTTCGGCGAGGTGGTGAGCGGTAGCGCGTGACGAGGAGGGCGTCCGATCCCGAGCATCGAAGGTCCAGCAACCTTCAGTTCGAGGATTTCCGGATGACCTCCCGCCTTTCCGACCGGCCCGTCAGCCCGCTGCGCGCCCGCATGATCGAGGACATGACGGTGCGTGGCTTCGGCGATAAGACGCGCAACGACTACATTCGCCATGTGCGGTCGTTCGCGGCTTTCATCGGCCCTCACCCGACACGGCGACAGAAGAGGATGTGCGCTGTTTCCAGCTGCACCAGCAGCAGAGCGGCATGCAGCCGCCGAGCATGAACACGGCGGTCTCGGCCCTGCGCTTCCTGTTCACCGTGACGCTGTACCGGCCGGATCTGGTACACCGGCTGACGGTTGTGCGCCAGCCCCGCCGCCTGCCGGACGTACTGAGCGTCGAGGAGGTCGCGCTGCTGCTCCAGGCGGCGCCGGGGCCGAAGTACAAGGCGGCATTCGCCACCGCCTATGGCACCGGGCTGCGCGTCTCTGAAGTCGTCGCCCTCAAGGTCGGCGACATCGATTCCGAGCGCATGTTGTTGCGGGTCGAGCAAGGCAAGGGTCGCAAGGACCGCCACGCCATGCTGTCACCGCAGCTGCTCGAACAGCTGCGAGCCTGGTGGCGGGAGGGGCGGCGGCGCGGCGCGTTGCTGCCGGCAGGCTGGCTGTTCCCCGGTCGCAACCCGATCGAACCGCTGTCGACCCGCCAGCTCAATCGCGCCGTCCACGCCGCCGCCGACGCTGCCGGGATCAAGAAGCGGGTGTCGCCACACACGCTGCGGCACAGCTTCGCCACGCATCTATTGGAACAGGATACCGACATCCGCGTCATCCAGGTGCTGCTCGGCCACGCCAAGTTCGACACCACGGCCCGTTACACGCGCGTCGCCAACACCACGATCCGCAGCGTCACCAGCCCGCTCGACCGGCTCGCGCCGCTGACCGCAGGGAGACCGCGAGCCGGCGCGTAGCCGGAGCCCCGTGCGCCGCACGGGGCTGGAGGTCGCAGACATCTTCCACCGTCACGGCGCCGCTTGGCGGCGAGCCAATGCCGGGCATCTCAGCCTCGGCCAGCTCAAGGTGATGTCGGCCATCGAGAACTGCCGCTCAGCCGCGCTCGGCGGCCATGTCGAGCGCTGCGAGGACTGCGGCCACAGCCGGATCGCCTACAACTCCTGCCGCAACCGGCATTGCCCCAGGTGCCAGGGCGCGGCGGCAAAGGACTGGCTCGCCGCCCGCGAGGCCGATCTGCTGCCGGTCGGCTACTTCCACCTGGTCTTCACGCTGCCCGCCGAAATCGCTGCGATCGCTTACCAGAACAAGACGGTGGTCTACGACCTGCTGTTCCGCGCCGCGGCCGAGACGCTGCTCACCATCGCCGCCGATCCCAAGCACCTCGGCGCCCGCATCGGAACCACCGCGGTGCTGCACACCTGGGGCTCGGCGATGACCCATCATCCGCACGTCCACATGATCGTGCCGGGCGGCGGGATCTCGCTCGACGGGACACGCTGGGTGTCCTGCCGAGCCGGCTTCTTGTTGCCGGTCCGGGTATCGTCCCGCCTGTTCCGGCGGCTCTTCCTGACTGGCCTTGCCGACGCCCACACGGGGGGCCGGCTGGCATTCTTTGGCGATCTCGACGGGTTGCAAGATCGGCGGACCTTCGCCGCTCATCTCGCGCCGCTGCGGCGGAAGAACTGGTTCGTCTATGCCAAACCGCCCTTCGCCGGGCCCGAGGCCGTGCTCGCCTATCTCGCCCGCTACACTCACCGCGTCGCCATTGCGAACAGCCGGCTGCTCCGCATCGACGAAAGCGGCGTCACCTTCCGCAACAAGGACTATCGTCGCGACGAGCGGGCCCGGTATCGCACGATGACGCTGGCGCCCGGCGAGTTCATCAGGCGCTTCCTGCTCCACGTTCTGCCGAAGGGATTTCACCGCATCCGCCACTACGGGCTGCTCGCCAGCGCCGGCTGCAAGGCCAACATCGCGCGCGCCAGAGAGCTGATCGCCGTGCCGGTGCCGCCAGATCCGCCGGCCGAGGACGACAACACCGATCAGGCCACCGGCGCCACGGCAAATTATCGCCCGCCATGCCCCTGTTGCGGCGGTCGCATGGTTATCGTCGAGAGCTTCGGGTGCGGCGCGGCACCGCGCGGGCCGCCTCGTCCCAAGCCGCGATCAGGACCGCAACCCCATGATCACCGTGGTCACTTCGTCGCTTCGACCCGCCGGCAGACGCCGCTCCCCGTGCTGCAGCTCCATTGCCATATGGCCGCTGATTGTCGGCACCATGCATCGCATCACGCCGAAATCGCTCGGCCGCAAACCGCAGCGACTATCTCCGGCGAGTGGTAATCGTCGATCGACCGCCCTCTCCGACGCCCGCCACGTCACTCCTGCGCGCGGCCCCGGCGTCAAATCCCCATAGACGGCCGCCACCCCGCCGCCCGCGGGTTCCTTCCCTGCAGGCTTTCGGACACCGGCCCTCAGTGCCGGCTGATAGGTTGCCTATGGGCCGGCATCCGAAACCCTTCGCATGAAAAAAAAGACCAGTTCCCGCTCTCAAGCGTGAACGGCCGTTGTGGGTCGGTTTGAGCAATTCGATCGATTGGGCAGGCGGACGATCCTGGCACATTGCCGCCGCCGGTCGACGGGACGGAAACCCTCCTGGGGCGTCAGGTCTTGGCTTGGGGGTGGTGCACTTCTCTAGTACCGAAGGGGTACACCCGACCGAGGCAATCCGCGAGACGCGAATATCCGTCTCCTTTGGATTGAAAAGCTGCCTCTGAGACGGTATCAGGGCAAGGTCTGGTATCTAACGAGACGTTTGCGCCCGGGGCGCGAGGGCACTTGACGACGCTCGACACCGATCCCAGATGAAAAATCGTCGTCAACCAAGCAGGGAGGATGGTTGATAGCATGACGCCACCGACGAATTCCGAGTTGCCGACCACTTGGCATCGGTGACTGAGCAGAAAGCCCAAGATTTTGCTCGGTGAATAATCCGAGCGTGAAGCGAAGCTTCATAGGGGACCCCGCCTGACACCCAGGGCTGATGCGCTGTGGTGCGCGGGGTCTTCCGTTATGGAAGTCTCATCTATACGGAGCTCAGCAATGGGAGATCAGACCGGAAAGCCGAAGCCGCCAGGCAACCCCGCGATACGACAGGAACCGCAACGGCCTCGGCCCATTGAAGAGCCGCCGCGGCCGCTTCCGATACCTCCGGTGGGAAGGCCGCCCCTTCCGACCCACGTCTAACTAGAATTCCGAATCGAGTCTGGGAGAATGCAAATTGCTATCGGCCACGGATGCGTCTTGAGCGCGTCCAGGGCTTGCTCCAATGTCTCCCTTGCGGCGGGTGGTTGCTGCGCAGGACTTCGTTCAGTCCGTTGATCGCGTTGCCTTTCGCACGGCAGCCTTGGCGATTGCATTCGCCTAGAGCCATGCCGCGACCATCTCCCGGTGTTCCTTGGCGTAGCGCCTGCCCAGCACTTGGTCGATTTCTTCAACTGCCGTTCCGATAGTGTGGTCGTTGGCCATGATCGAGCCTTTCCTCGATTGTGGCCAGGGATGAGGTCCGATGCTTATGACACCGGCCGCACCCGCGGCTCGCTCAGCGGGCGACTCAATTAAACACGATCCGACAATTGGGGATTGGTTAGAGCGGCGATATCAGTACACGCATTAAGTGCCGTCGAAGCAATCTTGGTCGAGCGGGTATTTTCCCGTCCCCGGCTGCTGGCGGATCTCGTCGCCAGCAATCTGCCGTCGCGCAAGTTCGCGCTGACCGAAAACGGCAATGTAGCCGTCGGCTCACCCCAGCGGCGCGGGCGCTGATCGGCAAGAACAAGGGCGATAGTGTCGAGGGCGCAACCCGGCGCGGTGCGAAATTTACGAGGTCGTCACCGTCGATTTTCGGCTGAGTGGTGATTTCGTTTGATCGGTGTGCGACCCGCTGCGCAACAACAGATAACCCGCAACCGCTGACACTGACGATGCGATCAGCACCGCGATGCGGATATCGACATCATAACCTTCCGCAGGAAAAGCCAGGCTGCCGATAAACAGGCTCATCGTAAAGCCGATCCCGGTCAGCAGCGCCAGCCCGTAGACCTGGCGCCAGTCGGCCCCCTCCGGCAAGGTGGCAAATCCGCACCGGACTGCCACCCAAATCGAGCCAGCGATGCCGAACTGCTTGCCGATAACCAACCCGAACGTGATCCCGAGCTCGATCGGGTCTAGCAGGTCCGCAACCGTGATCCCAAAAAGCCGCAAACCGGCATTGGCAAAAGCAAACGCCGGCAGCACCCCGAACGCGACCCAGGGATGAAGATCATGCTGCAGACCGAGCGACGGCGAGCCGGCCCGCGGTGTGCGCAGTGGCACCGCCATGCCGACGACAACGCCGGCCAGGGTTGCATGGGTACCCGACTTCAGCATGCAGACCCACAGGTACACACCCACCAAAATGTAGGGGCGCGGCGCCCCACTCCGGCAAGGTTGAGCGCCGCCAGCATTGCGACCCCGACGCCGGCGCAGGCGAGAGCGGTCCACGATAGCTCGGCGGTGTAGAAGATGGCGATGATAACGATAGCGCCGAGATCGTCGATGATCGCCACCGCCAGCAAGAAAAGGCGCAACGAAGCCGGCACCCGCGAGCCCAGTAACGACAGCACGCCAAGTGCAAACGCGATATCGGTCGCAGTCGGGATCGCCCATCCGCGCAGCGCCTCGGCGTTGCCCCAGTTGAATGCGGTATAGATCAGCGCCGGGACAACCATACCGCCCAAGGCGGCAATCACCGGCAGCACGGCTTTCGCACGGTCGGATAGTCCGCCCTCGGCGATCTCGCGCTTGACCTCGAGGCCGACCAGCATGAAGAAGATTGCCATCAACCCATCGTTCACCCACAGCAGCAAGGGCTTTTTGATCAGCAGGATGCCGACTTGGACGCCGAGCGGGATATCCAGGACCCGGGTATAAAGCGGCCCGAGCGGCGAGTTGGCGAGCATCAGCGCCAACAGTGCTGCACCACCGAGCACGATGCCGCCAGCCGATTCGAGGGCCATGAATTGCTGCAGCCGCGACACGGTCGTTTGTCGTGCGCTAAACATCATAGCCGACATTCCCCGGAGTCGGTGTGGTTGTGGGGCCAAGGATCGCCCCTTCCCCTATCGTGGGCACGGTAAATCGTGCACCGCATACGCAGCAAGAGTCGAACTGAGCCTCCCCCGCATTGGTGGACACCTTTGCTGAGTGTAGCGAACCGCAATCATCGGACGGCCGTGCCCAAAATCATAGCAACGGGCCTGAGGGGCCGGACCCACAATCATTGCGACTGACGGGGAACTGGGCGGGCAGACAAACGACCGGTTTGTTGGGGAGTTCGGTGTCGAGAAGGCGCCGGCACGAAAGAACAGTACCGCCGCAGTGTACTTACGCTGCGACGTTCGGGCTCGCGATTCGGCTGCTCATCGCTTCGGAACCCGGCTCCGGCTGTTCCAGGTCGGGGTCCGCCTCAAAATAGTTGGTGCCGCGGGTTTACGCCATTAGGCTCATATAATATCTCAGACAAACCTGGGCGACTATTGGAGGATACCGTTGCTCGCATTCTTTTCGCGCAAGGCAACTAGCAAGACTTGCACGTGCCCGCTGTTACGTTGAATGACTGAGACCAAGTCGGAGTTCTGCATGCGGGCCATGTCGATGCCGCTGACGATCACGTTGGTCACCCTGTAACCATTGTTGGTCGACTCCAGCTGCCAGTCGAACTCGATCGGCACCGCACCGTTGATCCTATTCATCCGGCTTGTCACGATGACCCCTTCCTTATCGGGCTGGCTCCCTAGTACGGTGAAGCTTTCGCTGCCGAGGTGGTCGAGGGGGGTGGAATAGCCGATGACGACGTAATCCTCATAACGTTTAACGAACTCTTGGCGCTGCTGCGCCGTCGCGTTTTGCCAATAGGGTCCGAGAGCGGAACGGGCGCAGGCCTCCTCGTCGAAATACAGGCGGTACAGTTGGCGGAACCGCCACTCCCTGGCCGCCGTATCCCCGCTTTGCATCGCCGCAAGGGCACGAGTTCCAAGATTGTTGACAAGGCTCACCGGATCATTCGGGGCGGCCGTGCTTCGCGGGGCACCCCCGATGATGCTGGCCAGCAGGACGACAGCCGACAGCAGCAAAGAACGTCGTCTCATTGGATTCCCCCAAAACCAATTCATCCGCGACACGTCAGAAGCATGTGCGGGAAGACGAGCAACACCGCGGCGCGGCGTGTTCCCGGGGTTAGCGGCATACCCGCTGGCCATTTACAAAAGCACAGCCGGGCGCCACTGCTTTGGTCACAGTGTTGCCACGCGCGCCGGTGGCGGTCGCGCCAACATGAGGGACCGATCTCATGTGCACCGCGTTCGCTCCGGCAACCGCGCCTCCTCGTGGTCCGGCGACAACGGCCCCATTGGGACCGGCACAACCAGCACGAACGACACCGGATACACATCCGACAGCGTGCGCGCTCGGTATGACACCAGCCAACAAGGGAAGGACAGTCGCAATAGCAAACAGCGTCGATTTCATCACTGATCTCCGCGTAGCGCCGTCTTCAGGCAAGATCGCCCGGCGGTACCTGCGCCGCACGAACGAGTGCGGCGAGTATCAAGGGCGCAAACCTCCTTTGCGAGGGCAACCCTCGGAATCTACTCAGAGACAAATCCTCGGGCTGTTCGTCTACTCACGTACACTCGGCAGACCCTCAGGGTGATCGAAGCAATTGCCGACGTGCTGCGCGGCGCCTGTGCGCGGTCGTAGCGCACCGAGCGAGAGGATCTTCGAGGCATTGGCGTCGATCTTGGTGCCGCCGATCGACACCGTGCCCAGCCGCAATAGGCCGCTCGCGCGCCAGTAGCAGCATCTCCAGGAACGCCGCATCGAATGCATCCCGGTCGGCCAGCGGAACGTCGCGATCGTGTCGTGGTCGGGATGCGTATTGGCCGCGACAAAGCGCATCCCGACATCCCGGCAGCTCGCCCGCTCGATCCGCCGCGAAGCGAAGATGCCGCTGGCATAGCTGTAAATCAGCAGCGCAGCATCAACCGCGGGTGGTATTGCGGCTTGCCGCCGGCCTGCGCATTCGTCCGGAAGGCCCCAGCCGTACCCGACCACCGCCGCCACGATGAAATGCGCGATGTCGCCTTCAGATCGGGCGGCAGCAGAAACGGTCGCAAGCGGTCAAATGAAAACGTGCGTCATCATTTCCACATTCGGTAGCGTCGCATGAGACACTACCCATATCATGATGACAAGCGCCGTCAATCCGAGAGGCTGCTAGCGGCAGTTTTATAGTCTTAAACAACTCGTGCTGCGAACCCCAGATAGGCAGCGCCGCCCCCACGACGATAAGCATCATTCGGATGGCTAAGAGGGAACGAGTACGGCATGGCTTCTTGGATCTACCTGTGGTCCGCCCGCTTGCCAAAACTCCCTTCCCGGTTTTCCGACGTGACCCGAGGCGGGACGTAGTCGGGCGCTCTTCGTTCTTTAATCGGACCGAGTGTGGCGAGAGGCTATTTCTACACAATAACCCACGCGTGAGCGCAAGGGCCGTGCGCGACCCGCATGAACTGGCGCGGCTTGGTGTGCCACTGGGGCAGGCCGGCGCGGCTCAGGATATCGCCAACGGCGTCCTGTTTCTCGCTTCCGACGTGTTGCGCCATATGATCGGCGCCGAACTCGTCATCGGACCGCCGGAATACGACGACGGATGAGACGACGGGCCGTTCAGATAGGGCGGAGACCCGCCCGAATAAGGCGGGGGAGCGCGAGAGTCAGTCGAGGGGCTGCCGGAATAGGGCAGGGCGGCCGGAGGCAGAGAGAAGCTGGCCACAGAGTTGCCGTGGGCGACCATGCACTGCGCATACGTGATGTTGTATTGCTGCTGCAGCAGCTCCTCCTGCGAAGGTGCGGCACCCACGTTGCCCATGATGCCGAGGGCGCCGCCGGAGGCCGCGCCAATCGCGGCCCCTCTGCCGGCGTTGCCTGCGGCCGCGCCGATCCCGGCACCAAGCCCGGCTCCGAGCGCTGCACCCAGTAACGCGCCGCCGATTGATTGGGAGTTAGCGGCGGCCACTGCGGGAGAGATTTGCGCAGCGGCGTATCCCTGGCAGGCGGCCTGATCGGCGTCGAACCGGTCCAACGTCTTATTCGGCCCCGGGGCCACCGGAATCGTCGGCGCCGCCGGTGGTGGGACGCATGCCGTCAAAGATATCGTTGCCACCAAGGCAGCGCCAATTTGCAGATGCAAACGGTTCACGTGCTCAAGCTGATCTTGCGGTGACGTTTCTTATCCAGGCAGTCAATTTCGGTCCACCGTGCTAGCGTAACACGCCGCTTTCGGCGAGCCGGTTTAGGGCGACGATCGTCCATTTCCGCGCCGTCTTGGGGTCGCGCCATAGAATGTGGCGTGACGCCGACAAGGGCATGGTGCACGGCATCCGGCCGGACGAGCTGTCGCGGCTGACACCCAAGCTTAAGCCCTATCGACAGCGGCCACACCCGGCGCGATCGTCCCGACCAAGGAGGCGGAACATTTCCAGACCTCTCCCGGCCGCTACTTCCACGGCATGGTGGCCAAAGCCAAGGCCGGCGAATTACACCTCGAATGCACGGTGTGGGCGTTGTGGGCGCCTCGCAGCCAGAATATCACCGAGGGACGGGCAGGGGAGGGGACCGCTTCGGCCGTCACGGAGGCCGGGTATGATCGACGTAAGCTGCATCATCCAAGAACCGGAGGGTCCAGCATCAGTTCGGCGATGCCGAGCCTACCTTGACACTGCGTGCGGGCTTCGCCGGGCGTCGAACTGAGCCGCGGACAGGGTTGCGGCGGAGGCCCGGGGCGCGTGCCGCGACGTTTAGGTTACGCCGTGATACTTCTTGAGGTTCTCGTAGCGGTCCTTTTGCACCAGCTCGGCGATCGTGCTGTCCGGCGCGC
>Ga0210386_10003739_pt1 | contig 12683 bp, 13 predicted proteins | sample IncBWH32OmetaG_FD_160091 | JGI IMG/M metagenome (GOLD analysis project Ga0210386, IMG submission 160091) | Forest soil microbial communities from Barre Woods Harvard Forest LTER site, Petersham, Massachusetts, United States - Inc-BW-H-32-O ... | reverse complement strand
CGAACTTGATGTGGTCGGCGATGGTCTTGGGGGTCTTGGCGGGGTCGAAGAAATTGCCGGAGAAATCCTTGCCGCCGCCATTGGAGCAGGTCGCCATCTGGACGCCGGCATCGTCCATCAGCTTCTTCAGCGCCAGCGGCTTGTCGAGATAGTTGATGACATTGTCACGGAAAGGCTCGATGCCTGGCATCTTGAGCCGCTGACCTACCTTGATGGCTTCCTCGATATTGGTGCCCCAGGAGATGGCGCTGTAGGCATAGCGGAAGGGCAGGGGCTTGGCCGCGGCCGGCATGGCGCCAAGGCCCGTGGCCGCCAGCGCGGCCGAGGTCTCAAGGAAGCGGCGGCGCGTGGGCTTGAACGTCATGGTTAAATCCTCCCCGATTTTGCGCGAACGATGGCACAGGGCGCTGGCGCCTGTCTTGTCAAAAGATCAACCGCCAAAAAGATGAACCGGCACGACCTTTTGACCGTAGACAGGGCCGGAAATCTTCCCCAGAACTCGCGTCCATGCCCAAGTCGGAGACCCTGGTGGTGGCGGGCGTGACCGCGCTGCGTCGGCACTTTTTCGCTGCAATCAACCTGCTGGTGCCGCGGGCCGGCTATGGCATCCGCCGTGGTCTGGCCTTCGGACCGGAGCCGCGCCAAAAGCTCGACGTCTATGTGCCGTCGGGGCTGACGGCGCCGGCGCCGATCGTACTGTTTTTTTATGGCGGCGGCTGGCAAGGCGGGGATCGCAGCGACTATCTCGCCTTCGGCCAGGCCTTCGCCAGTGCCGGCATGGTGGCGGTGGTGGCGGACTACCGGCTCTATCCGCAAGTGAAGTATCCGGCTTTTGTCCAGGACGCGGCGGGCGCACTGGCCTTTGTCCGTGCCCACGCCGCGCAGTATGGCGGCGATCCCGGCCGCATCTTTCTCGCCGGCCATTCGGCGGGCGCCTATAATGCGGTGATGCTGGCTTCGGAACCCAAGTTCATTGCCGCAGAGGGCGGCAGCCTTGACTGGATCAAAGGCGTGATCGGCATCGCCGGGCCCTACAATTTCCTGCCCATGCGCGATCCCGTCTATGTGGACATGTTTCATGGCACCAACAACACCGATTCCATGCCGGTCCATCATGTCGATGGTCCGCGTCCGCCCATGCTCCTGATCAGCGGCAGCGACGATGCCACGGTGAGGCCCAGCAACACCAATGACATGTCGGAAAGGCTTCGCCGCTTCGGCAGTGACGTGAAGGTCATCTTCTACAAGGGCGTGGGCCATGTCGGCGTGATCCTGTCGCTGGCCCGGGGGTTCCGCGGGTTGGCGCCGCTGCGGCAAGACATGATCGATTTCATCCGCGCGCATTGATGGCGAAGAAACATGTCCTGCCCGACAGGCTGAGGCCGGGCCTCAAGCTGGTGTTCTGCGGAACCGCGGCTGGGCGGCAATCGGCGCTGCGGCAGGCCTACTATGCCCATGGCCAGAACAAATTCTGGAAGACATTGTATGAGGTCGGGCTGACGCCCAACCTGTTCCCGCCGCATGACTATGAAAAGCTGTGGGAGCTGGGCATCGGGCTCACCGACATCGCCAAATATGCTTGCGGCATGGATCATCAATTGCCCAAGGATGCGCTGGGTCCCAAAGCCGTGGCTGCGCTGGAAACGCGCATCCGGAACGTAAAGCCGGCCATCCTGGCTTTCACCAGCCTCAATGGCGGGCGCAAGGTGATGGGTGCCTCGGCCGTCGCCGGAGAGCAGCCCGAGCGGATGGGCGAAACCAGGGTGTTCATCCTGCCCTCGCCATCACCGCTCGCGGCCAATCACTGGGCCATCAAGCCTTGGCGCGATCTCGCCCGGGCCGTGCGGAAACTGGCTTGAAACGCCGCGTCAGCCAACCCTTCTCACCATGGTGAGTCCCGCGATCAAGAGCACCAGGAAGATCACCATGAAAATGAAGAAGAGGGTCTTGGCGATGGCGATGGAGGCGCCGGCGACGCTGGTGAAGCCCAGGAGGCCCGCGACCAGCCCGATCACCAGAAAAAGAATTGCCCATCTGAGCATTGGCTGCTCCAAATTTCCGAATCTTGCTTGAGAGAAACACGGAACCGGCTGGCACCGTTCCCCTGACTCTTTTTCGGGCAGCCGGGAACTATTGGGAGTTGCGTCTGTCGCCCGCGCCCCGGGTTACGTCATGCAACAATTCTTCCGCGGGCTTTCCGGGTGAGGCCGGCTGCCTGGTGACCGGAGCAGGCGCATTCAGAGTCCAATTGACGATCTGGGTCACCGCCGCGCCCAGCGCCTGCTGCAAGGCCTGGGTTGCCGCGCCGGCGCTGTTGGCGGAGGCCGTTCCCGTCTGGGTGGTGGAGAAGCTTCCCACGATGTCGCGGCCGTGGGCGGTGCTCAGCTTGACGGTGATGCTGACGGTTGCGGTCGGTATGCCGTTGGGCTGGCTGTAATGGGCGGCGAAATCCTTCAGCTCGATCGCCAGATCGTAGTCGGCATGCAGCGCATCCTGTTCCGGCGCCACCGCGTCGATGCGGCCGGAGGCTTCAAAGCCGTCAAGCAGGACCTGCTGGACGATCGCCGGCAGCCGGTCAGGATAGCCGGCCTTGGCGTAATAGTCCATCGTGCCGTCAGGCTGGGTCAGCGCGATGCGGTCGCTATCGAGTCCCGCCACCGCATCCGGACGCAGGATGGCAAGCGCCCATTTCACCTTTTCGCCGCCCGCGGGGGCGCCTGCGAATTTCGGCGCCACCAAATAGATTTGTCCGGCTTCGGGCGGTCCCAGCCCCAGCATGTTGCCGCCGCAGGCCGAAAGGGCGAGCGAGCAGGCGCCTGTCAACAAAAAACGTCGCGCGATCATGGAACGGGTCATTTGGGTTCATATCCCTTGCGCCGGTCACCGAACAAAAGCCCTGTCGGCTGGCGGTTGAGCTGGTCGGAGAGTTGCGTGAGGTTGGCCACAAGCCGGCGGGATTCGCCGACCAGGTCGGAGAGTTGCGCCAGGCCGTCGCCATTGATGAAGGCGTCGGCGTCATCGGCCACCTTGCCGTATTTCTGCACGGTCAAGTCCACATGCTCGAGCGTGGGCTTGAAGTCCTGGGAGGCCTGGTCGAGGTTGGCCACGGCCTTGTTGGCATTGACGATGGTGGCATCGATGTCGGCGCTGCGCCGCGCGATCACCTGGGTCGTTTCGTCCAGATTGGCCAGCACATGGGCGATCGCCCTCCGGTTGTCGTCATTCAGCAGGTCGTTGAGGCGCGAGGCCGCGATATTGAGCTTGGCGACGACTTCCGGCGCCGACTGTTCGAGCTGGGCGAAGGTGGAGGGTTTGGTGCGGATCACGGGATATTGCTGGTCATCCTGCGTCACCAGAAGCGGTGCATTGGTGGTGCCGCCGCTGATCTCGACATAGGTGCCTCCGGTGAGCCCCTGGCTTTCGATGGAGGCGACGCTGTCATTGCGGATGTTGAGGTTGGGCTGGACCTGCATGGTCACGATCACGCTCTGCGGATCGGAAGGATCGAATTCCAGATTGGTGATGCGGCCGACCTCGATGCCGTTGTAGCGGGTGAGCGTGCCCTTGCCCAGGCCGGTGACCGGGCCTTTGAAGTGGGCCTGGTAGTAGGCATATTCCTGGCTGTACTGGACACCGGCCAGCCACAGGATCGTCACCACCAGTCCGATCACGCAGGCCAGCACAAAGGCGCCCACCGCGACATAATTGGCCTTGGTTTCCATCAGCGCGCCTCCTCTGACGCCAGATCCATTGAAGACAATGCGGCCCGCCCTCGCACGCCGGAGAAATAGTCCTGGATCCACGGATCCTTGTTGTGGCGGAGTTCGTCGATCGTGCCGATCACCAGTTTTTTGTTCACCAGCACCGCGATGCGGTCGGTCACCGCGCGCAGCGTATCCAGGTCGTGGGTGACCAGGAAGACGGTGAGGCCCAAGACCTTCTGAAGCTGCTTGATCAGTTCGTCGAACTGATTGGCGGAAATGGGATCGAGCCCGGCCGTGGGCTCGTCCAGGAACAGGAGTTCGGGGTCCAACGCCAGGGCCCGCGCCAGGCCGGCGCGCTTTTTCATCCCCCCGGACAGTTCGGAGGGAAATTTGCATCCGGCATCGGCCGCCAGCCCCACCATGCCCAGCTTCATGCAGGCGATCTCATCCATCAGCTCCTGGCTCATGCTGGTATATTCGCGCAACGGCACCTGGATATTTTCCGCCACCGTCTGTGCCGAGAACAGTGCCCCTTCCTGGAACAGCACGCCCCAGCGCATTTCAAGCCGCTGCATGGCGGCGCTTTCAATATCACCGCTGATGGGCTCGCCGAACACCTCCACCGTGCCTTCACGCGATTGGATCAGGCCGATGATGGACCGCAGCAGGACTGACTTGCCGGCTCCGGAGCCGCCGACCACGCCCAGCACTTCGCCGCGACGGACATCGAGGTCGATATGATCGTGGATGATCTTGCCGCCAAAGGCATTGACCAGTCCGCGCACCTTGATGATGACGTCGTTTTTCGCGGGCTCGGCCATCAGATCCCCAGCACCGAAAACATGACCGAGAAAGCCGCGTCCAGCACGATCACCAGGAAAATTCCTTCCACCACCGAGCGGGTGGTGAGCAGGCCCACGCTGGCGGCATTGCGCTCGACCTGGAAGCCCTCGTAACAGCCAACCAGCGCGATCACAAAAGCGAAGACCGGCGCCTTGATCAGCCCCACCATCAGGGTGTTGACATTCACCGCTTCATTGAGCTGGCGCAGGAAGATGGGAATGGTGATGCCGAGCTGGAAATAGCACATCATCGCGCCACCCAGCAGGCCCATCAGGTCGGAATAGAAGGTCAGCAGCGGCAGGGCGATCACCAGCCCCACGATGCGGGGCAGAACCAGCGTGTCCACGGTGTTGAGGCCCATGGTCTGCATGGCGTCAATCTCCTCGTTGACGCGCATGGTGCCGATTTGGGCGGTGAAAGCGGAACCGGAACGGCCGGCCACGATGATGGCGGTGATCAGTCCGCCGATCTCCCTGAGCACGCCCACGCCCAGAAGATTGATGGTGAAGATCTCCGCGCCGAAGCGTTTCAACTGGTCGGCGCCCTGATAGGCCAGCACGACGCCGATCAGAAACGCCAGAAGGCCTACGATAGGCAACGCGTTGATCCCGGTTTCCTCGACCTGGTGGAACATGGCGGCGACGCGGAATTTGTGCTTGGGTTGGGCGATGGCCTCGCCGGTCTCCACCGTGACACGTCCCAGATAGCCCAACATGGAGACGGTCTGGCGATAGGCATGCATCACGGCGCGGCCGATGCGATAGAGCCGGCCGCGAAAGCCGGCGGGAATGCGCGAGACGCCGTGCTCGACCTTGCGTTCCTGGTCCAGGGTTTCCAGCAGCGGTTGATAGAGCTCGGGAAGGTTGAAGCTGGAGACCTTCACGCCATCCGATTCCATCGCCCGGCGCGTGCGCAACAAGAGCCAGGCGCCCGCGCTGTCCAAACGGGAGATCCTGCTGGCGTCGATGCTGATGTCGCCGCCGCTGAGCGTCAGGCCTGCCAGCTCGCGATCCAGCCTCGCGCTTTCGGCGATGGTCCAGGCCCCGCCCATCGCGAGCCTGTGCCCCTCACGGTCCAGTTTGAACCAGGCTTGCGGCTCGTCAGCCGAGGCGCTTTCTATGGAAGTCATGAAATCCTGTGAGCCCGAAATGAGGGCTTTTCCGGGGAACAATGCCCGGATCAGGAGAAAAGTTCCATGAGTTCCGGTTGCCCCTTCGGCCTTCGCATCGCAAGCGCTGCTCCGGCCACCTCCCCCTGCTGGCGCGCTTCGCGCGCGCCGGGGAGGGGTTATTCCGCCGGGACGTCGGCTGTGTACACGGCCTGGGCGCGATGGGGATGACGCCGGACCCCCTTCAACATCAACCTGACCGCCTCGTAATGGATGGCGGCAATCACCTTCAGGGTCATCAGCGGGTAGGCGAACAGCATCTTGAGCAACATCGCGTCCGTCAGGGGGCGGCGTTCACCGGCAAAGCTGGCGTTGAGTATGGGCCGCCCGGCTTCCTCCTCATGGATGGCGACAGCAATGTCATCGCCCGGCGGCCGGACGCGAAACAGATAGCGGCAGTCGCGCGACAGGAAGGGCGAGACATAGAAACTCTTGGCGCAGCCGTGACGGATCAACCTGGTGTTTTCGCCCACCGCCAGCACATAGGCATGGCGTTCTTCATAGGTATTGTGAACTTCATAGACGATGGCCTTGAGCGCGCCGTCTTCGTCGTGACAGAACCATACGCTGAGCGGATTGAAGACAAAGCCCAGGATGCGCGGGTAACAGAGCACCCGGCGCGCGCCCCTGGCAGCAATGCCGGCGTCAGCCAGCAGGCCATCGAGCCAGCGCCGCAGGTCGCGCGGCTCTTCGCCGTTGGCCGGGCCGTGATCACTGTCGCGAAAGCTGAACAGGCCGCGGCGATTGCACGTGAACAGGTGCAGGTCCCGATCCAGTGCCGGGAGCTCGTCAAGGTCCAGCAACAGCGCAAAGACGCTGTATTTGAATCGGTGATGGCGTGGCGTCAGCCGCCGGTGCATCACCCATCCTTCGTATATGCTTGAAGTGCCCGCCATGGCCTATTTACGCCTTTTGGCCGGGGCCGGATCAAGCTATTGATCCGGCGGGCTTGTTCTCTCGTAAAACGGGCTATGTTGGCTGATGTCCAGGCACCCCGCTTTCCGGCCTTTCGTCCTCGCGCCTGTCGTTCAGGCGTGGTTTTGCGGCTTTTCCGTGAGCCGGCGATGACCCGTCCGGCCGAAGTCGGTGAAATGGATATGCTTTTGGGCCGGGTGGCCGCCAACCAGGACAGGGCGGCTTTCGCGGCCCTGTTCGGGCATTTCGCGCCCCGCATCAAAGCCTATCTGCTCCGCCTGGGAGCGCCGGCGGCGGTGGCCGAGGAACTGGCGCAGGAGGCCCTGCTCAATGCCTGGCGCAAGGCCCGTCTGTTCGACCCGGCCAAGGCCTCTGCCGCGACCTGGCTGTTCACCATCGCGCGCAATCTGCGTATTGACGCCCTCAGGCGCGAGAAGCATCCCGAACTGGATCCCGAGGAATTCATGCCCGAACCGGAGGCCGGCGCCGATGCGGGGCTGATGCTGGCGGAGAAGGAGGGCCGCCTGCGCCTCGCGCTCAAGGAATTGCCGGCCGACCAGATCCAGGTGGTGGAATTGTCCTTCTTCGCCGACAAGCCGCACAGCCAGATCGCGCTGGAACTGGGCATTCCGCTCGGCACCGTGAAGTCGCGTCTCAGGCTCGCGATGGGGCGGCTGAAGCGGGCGATGGGAGGCGAGGAATGATCGCCCACCATCCTGATGAGGCCCTGCTGATCGCCTATGCCTCCGGGGCGGCCGATGAGGCGGCCAGCCTGATTGTGGCGACCCATATGCATTATTGCGCGATCTGCCGCATGCGGGGCAAAAAGCTTGAAGCCATCGGTGGCGGCCTGCTGGAAGGCCTCGCGCCCCAGCCATTGGCGTCCGGCGCCTTGGAAGCGACACTGGCGAAGCTCGACCAGGTGACAGTGTTTGAGCGCCCGCGGCGCGTGCCTTCGCGCGACGGCACCCCCGGCGTGCTGCGCGACTATCTGGGCGGGGACTTGCGCGATGTGCGCTGGCGCAGGATGGGGCCGCGTCTGTCCTACGCTCCCCTGTTCCGGCGCGGCCCGGTCGCGGCGCGGCTGCTGCGCGGCACCCCCGGCGCGGACAGCGGAACACATAGCCACCAAGGCACGGAATACACGCTGGTGCTTGCGGGCGGCTATACCGACGCGACCGGCAGCTACGCCCCCGGAGACCTGCAGGTGATGGAATCCGGCCAGCGTCACAATCCGGTGGCCGATCCCGGCGAGGACTGTATCAATTTGGCCGTCACCACAGGCCGGCTGACATTCGACAGCCTGATCCAGAAGATTGCGGCGCCGCTCTTCGGATTCTAGAACACTCCCGGATTTTTGGGATAAACAACAATGGAACTGGTTCGCCTGGGCAATACCGGCCTGAAGGTTTCGCGCATCTGTCTGGGCACCATGACCTATGGCGATCCCAAATGGCGCGATTGGGTGCTGGACGAAGCGGCTTCGCGCCCCTTCATCAAGCGTGCGCTTGAGGGCGGCATCAATTTCTTCGATACCGCCGACATGTACTCGCTTGGGGCGTGCGAGGAAGTGGTGGGGCGGGCGCTGAAGGATTTCGCGGACAGGCGCGAGTCCTACATATTGGCGACCAAGGTGTTCTTCGCGCTCGACGGCCGCCATGGCGGTCTGTCGCGCAAGCACATCCTGCATGCGATCGATGATTCCCTGCACCGGCTGGGAACGGATTATGTGGACCTCTACCAGATACACCGTTTCGACAATCACACCCCCATCGAGGAAACCATCGAGGCGCTGCACGACGTGGTGAAATCCGGTAAGGCGCGATATATCGGCGCCTCCTCCATGCACGCCTGGCAGTTCGCCAAATATCTTTCCACGGCTGAGAGCATGGGGATGACAAAGTTCGTTTCCATGCAGAATTTCTACAATCTGGTGTACCGGGAAGAGGAGCGGGAGATGCTGCCTCTATGCCGCGACGCCGGCATCGGCGTCATTCCCTGGAGCCCCTTGGCGCGCGGCTTCCTGGGCCGTCCTGCCGCGCATGCCCTCGACCGGCAAACCACCCGCGCCAAAAGCGACAATGTGCTGGACATGAAATTCAGCGATGCCGATGTCGAGACCCTGCGCCGGGTCGAAGAGACCGGCAAACGCCATGGCAAGACCAATGCCCAGATCGCCACAGCCTGGCTGCTGGCCAAGGGTATCACCGCGCCGATCATCGGCGCCTCCAAGATGAGCCACCTGGAAGACGCCATCGCTGCAGCGGAGATCAAGCTCACGGCGGACGAGGTCGCCCATCTCGACGCGCCTTATTTGCCGAAGGCGGTGGCGGGGAATCTAAGATAGCGCCGGATGTCATGGCCGGCCTCAGAGCCGGCCATCCATCTTTTTAATGGCGCTTCGCGCGCTGGATGGCCGGGTCAAGCCCGGCCATGACATGGGCGCTACAGTGGCCACCAGTCCAGTTGGTTCTTATAGGCCGCGTCATCCGCCTTCTGCTCCCAGCCGCCGCCCAGCGCATTGTAAAGCGCAATGCTGGCATCGAGCTTGGCCAGTTTGGTCTGAATCAGCGACTGCTGGGCGTTGAACAGGTTCTGTTCGTTCTGCAGCAGGGAGATGATGTCGATGGTGCCTTCGCGATATTGCAATTCGGAGATGCGGAAGGCCTCAGCGTCCGCCTTGGTCTCGACCTCGAGCAGGGCGAGGGTGTCGTCTTCGGACTTGACCGTGCCCAGCGCGTTTTCCACATCCTGGAAGGCCGTGAAGACGGCCTTGCGATAGGACGCGATCAGTGCCTGCTCCTGTGCCTTGGCAAGGTCATTCTGGGCATGGATGCGGCCGCCGTCGAAGATGGTCTGCAAGATGCTCGCCCCGAGGCTCCAGGCAAAATTGCCGGAATTGAACAAATTGGACAGCGCGGAAGAAGGACCGAAGGTGGTGCCGCCGGTGAGGCTCAGCGAGGGGAAATAGCTGGCTCGCGCCGCATTGACGTCGGCATGGGCGGCATAAAGCTGCGCCTCGGCCTCGGCCACCGCGGGATTGCGCAAGACAAGCTCGGACGGAAGGCCCGGCTGTATTGCGGGCGTCACGATCCCATCGAGGTTCTGCGCCTTGACGTCATAGCCCTCCGGAGCGCGGCCTAGCAGGATGGCCAGCGAATAGCGCGCCTCCTTTTCCGATTCGATCAGGCCAGGCAAGGTGGATTCCTGCTGCGCCACGACGGCTTCCTCTTCCGCCAGGTCCAGATTGGACAACACGCCGCTGTTCACCTTGGCCTGGGTGATCGCGAGAATCCGCTTGGCGGCCACGATGTTGGCATTGGTGACGGCAATGCGCTCGCGGAACTGCAGGACCGAGAAATATTCATTCGCCACCTGGCTGGAGACCGAGATTCCGGTCACGGCGGCGGCATAGCGCTGGGCCCTCAAGTCCTCGCGCGTGGCCTGGAGCTGGAAATATTGGGTACCGAAAAAGCCCTGCTGATAGCTCGCCGTCAATCCGGCATTGAAGGCGGTGTGGGCGCGGCTGGGCAGGCCGGTCTCGCTGTTGATGCTGGGCGAGTTCGATCCCAAGCGGGTAACGCCTATATTGCCATTGAGAGTGGGAAACAGCGCCGCCAGCGCGATGCCGTCATTGGCTTCGGCCGCCAGCACCTGGGCCGCGGCAGCGGCAATATCAAGGTTCTCTTTCTGTGCCGTCTCTTCCAGGGGCGTCAGTTCCGTGGAGCCGAAATTCGACCACCAACCGGCCTTGGGCCAGATCGGGGCGGATTTGTCGCTGGGGGCGGTAAAGGCGGGCGGCACGTCGCCCGGCCGGTTCAACGCTTGGGGATTGTCGGTACAGCCCGCCACGGTAATGGCAAGCACGCCGGCGCTCGCGCCGCGAAAAAAGGCGCTACGAAACAAAGACTTCATCGAACTCTCTTTGCCAAAATGGGGGGCCTTTGGCCCATGGTGATCGGTCGTATCTCTTTTAAGGCCCCATAACGCTCGAAAAGGCCCCGCAGGCGCAAATATGGCGGTCACGGGCGCGGAGGCAAGCCCCGGCCCTGTAAAGCTTTGTCACGCAGGGCGGAAAGTTTGAGGTTTTGGAGAATAATGGACGGCCGGACTTGTGGCTTAACGTGGGGGGCACCTAAGCCGGTCCGCCCGCCGCGCGAAGCGCGGCAAAACAACAAGGCAGGCCGGGCAGAGAATAATGGACGGCCGGACTTGTGGCTTAACGTGGGGGGCACCTAAGCCGGTCCGGCCGTCCGCGATGGCCATATATCCTTAAGGTGGAGCGCCGAACGGACACAAAGCCGAGGAGGATTTTCCTCCCCCAGGGCCTGGAGGTGAAGAGTTGGAGGCATTCTAAATTGTAACGGAGTGTCGCCGGCCCGCCCGCTTTTCAGGTCCGGCGAAACAAATCGTGCTTGTCCCCTCATAGCAGGTACCGCCGCAAGACGGTTGCGCCTCGGCAACCCTGAAATTCGGCGCGGGAACCCACGCCTAAAAATGATAAGGTATAGCCATGAGCAAGACGCGGTTATCACTTACCCAGGCGCAGAAAAGCGGAAAGCTGGAAGACTTCATCGCGCAAGAAGAAGAGCGTTTACCAAACGGCGGGAGCGCGGCGCGGTTTAACGGGGCCGTGAAGGCTGCGGTCAAACCGCAGCAATCAAAGCGTCAAACATCCCGTTCCCCAGGTGGCGATTGTTCGTCCGGAAAACGAACTCGTTGACGTATTTCTGAGCGTGCTGCTTTGAAATGTGGATGTGGGTGCCGCGCACGCTGCTTTTGAAATTGCGCCAGAAATTCTCCAGATTGTTTGTGTGAATGTTGGGACCGCTCATGGGGTCTTTGCGGCTGTATTCGTGCTTGCCGTGATTAACCCAACGATGGTCCCAATTCTCTCTGCTTAGTAAGGCATAGTGCTTTGCCTCGTCGGTATGGATCAGCGCAGAGCGCGAAATGGTCTTTTCAAACACGGCCCGGATCGTTTCGGCTTTTGTGTCGGGAATGACGCGAGCAGCCATGCGGCCACCCCGTTCTTTCATTCCAAGAATGATGGACTTATTTGCACGATAATTCCCCTGCCCAACGCGCTTTAGCTCGCCGCCCACAAATGCCTCGTCACTTTCTACAACGCCGGTTAGCAGCCGCGCGCTGGCGCTGTCGGCCTTTTCCATGAGGATGCGGATTTGACGGGCCATGCGCTGGCCGGTCTTGCGGGTGACGCCAAGAGCGCGATGCAGTTCCATACCGCTGACGCCATTGCGCGATACGGAAAACAGATAAATCCCGTAAAACCAAGTCTGCAAGCTAGTGCTGGATTTGTGGAAGATGGTGCCAGCACAGGGCGCGACATGCGCGCCGCAGTGGGCGCAGGAGAACTTCTTGCGATCCGCGATGCGATGGAAGGTGGCATCAACAACACCGCAGGCTTCGCAGGTATGGCGCAGCCCGAACCGGACCTTCATCACGTGCTCAAGGCAGGCATCCTCATTCGGGAACAGCCGGAAAAATTCTTTCACGGTCAGCTTGCGGGTGGAGTGGTTCTTGTCCATGACGGCGGTCCTTGACTGGTATACGAATGAGTATACGATGGGGCCTGCAAACGTCAACCTGAAAGTATACATATGGCAAAAGATTTTCGGGCCGTGATGGACGAGTTAGGAGCCAGAATCGGGGCAGAGGATATGGCGACCGAATTGGGCTGTTCGCTCCAGGCGGTCAAACAGGCACGCCTGGGAGGCGAGGCGAGGGGGAGGCGGCCAGCACCGGAGGGCTGGGAAAAGGCCGCTAGGAAGCTTGCCAAGCGCCAAGCGGCCCATTTCCAGCGGATAGTGGATCAGCTAAGTACCGAATCCGTCTAAGCTATTGAGAAATAAGCACGATTCTGTTGACGATCTGGCAAACGCGTGATACTAAAACAAGAATTGGCCGTGGAAGGCTTGCGCCAACCACGGCCAATCGAGCCGACGATAGCAGTGCTAGGGCGTCAGCCCTGGGTCATTCCTTAAGACGGCTTGCCACACGGGGTACTCCTGACTGCCCGCACGGTGATCAAC
>Ga0210386_10003738_pt1 | contig 12683 bp, 13 predicted proteins | sample IncBWH32OmetaG_FD_160091 | JGI IMG/M metagenome (GOLD analysis project Ga0210386, IMG submission 160091) | Forest soil microbial communities from Barre Woods Harvard Forest LTER site, Petersham, Massachusetts, United States - Inc-BW-H-32-O ... | reverse complement strand
GTCTCGACGCCTTTGACACAGACGACAAGCGGCGTGGGCGCGGGCGGCAGAGCGGTCAGCACGCCGCGCAGATGCTGCATCGGCACGGCCAACAGGCGTGCGTCGGCGTCGATCGGCAGCGCGGTCGTGATCGCGATGCGGTCGGGTAGCGCGTGGCCGGGCAGGCGCGGGTTCTCGCCTGCCGCGACCATGGCGGCAGCACGGGCCGGGTCGCGTGCCCATAGTGTCACCTGCGCGCCGGCGCGGGCGGCCTGAATCGCCAGCGCGGTACCCCACGCGCCGGCTCCGATCACCGCGACATTACTCATCGACCAGCCGGATCACCTCGGCTCCCTCGCCAGACTCGCGCGTGCCCAGCCGGTCAAGCAGTGCGGCGAGGATGGCAGCCGCCTCGGCCTCGAATCGGTAGGGCGGGTTGATGACTAGCACGCCGCAGCCGTTCAGCCGCGCGGGGTCGGTGGGTTCGCGCAGCAGCAGCTGGGCGACGACGATGTCGCCGATGCCAGAGGCTTGCAGTGCCGCGTGGAAGTCGCGGATTGGCGCGCGGTGCTTGATCGGATACCAGGCCGCGAAGACGCCGGTGCGGAAGCGGGCGTGCCCGCTGCGCAGACCCTGGACAAGGCAGTCGAATTCGTCGGCCGCCTCGTACGGTGGATCGATCAGCACCAAGCCGCGGCGCTGCTTCGGCGGCAGCAGAGCACTGAGGGCTTCCCAGCCGTCGCGATGATGGACGGCGACGAGAGGGTCACCGGCAAACAGACGGCGCAAAGAGGCATGGTCATCGCGGTGCAGCTCGCAGCAGGCCAGGCTGTCGTCAGGACGGAGGAGGGTGCGGATCAGCAGCGGCGAGCCGGGGTAATAGTGGCGTGCGCCTCTCCCATCTTGCGGCAGAGCTCGACGCGCGAAGCAATGTCGGGGGTGGGTCTCGCCGCGTGGACCACCCTCACCCGCGTCGCCTTGCTCGCCGACCTCTCCCGCAAGCCGGCGAGGTGTACGTGGTGTATTCGTGGCACGCACGAGACCGATGTGGTCCGTGAGCACTGCCGGTGGGTGATCGAGCAGGCGGCCGATACCAGCGCGCCATTCGCCGCTGCGCTCCGCCGGATCGGCGGACAGGTCGTAGCACCCGGCGCCGGCATGGGTATCCAGCACGAAGATCGGCGCCGGCTTGCGCTGCAGCGCGCGTATCAGCCAGACCAGCAACGCGTGCTTCACGCAGTCGGCGAAGCCGCCGGCGTGGAATGCGTGGCGGTAGTTCATCCTGCGATCCGCACCAACTCGGAGTCACGATATCGCGTGGATGGGAACTTGCGGAGGAGCTTGTGGTATAATGCGCAACACATCTGTCGACTTAGGAGTATCGCATGACCGTGCTTGGTAGAATGGCGTTTGCCTCGATGATTGGCTTGGGTGCGCTGACATTGTCCGTCGCCAGCGCCTCTGCGGCGATTGTTTGCAACGGCGGGGGCGAGTGTTGGCATGCCAAGGCCCAGTATGCATACCCGCGGGAGGCCGGCGTGGTGGTGCATCCGGACAACTGGCGCTGGGGCGCCAATGATCACTATCGCTGGAACGAGCACGACGGCCGTGGCTACTGGCGCGGCGGGCGTTGGGTTGCCTTCTAGGGCGCCGCCACTCATCTGAATTCCTAATTGGTATCCTGTCCCGCGCTGGTCAGCGCATCCAATGGCCAGCGCGGGCGCGGCGCGAAATCCAACCCGTCGGTCAGGCCGAGGCGCAGCCGCTCAATCCCGGCCCAGGCCACCATCACCGCGTTGTCGGTGCACAGGCGGATCGGCGGCGCCACGAGCCAGGCGCCACGCGCGGCTGCCACCTCGGTCAGGGCAGTGCGAATGGCGGTGTTAGCGGCAACGCCGCCGGCCACCACCAGCAGCTTCGCCTCCGGGGCCATGGCCATGGCGTGGCTGGCGCGATCGGCCATCACCTCGACCACGGCGCGCTGGAACCCGGCGGCCACATCGGCTGCCAGCGATGCGGCCAGAGCGCCCTCCCCGTGGCGTGCGACTTCCTGTGCGACGGCGGTCTTCAGGCCGGAGAAGCTGAAGTCGCAGCCCGACCGCCCTTTCATCGGGCGGGGGAATGGAAAGCGCTTTGGGTCGCCGCCAGCCGCGAGGCGCTCCAGCGCCGGACCGCCCGGCCAGCCCAGGCCCAGTAGCTTGGCGACCTTGTCGAACGCCTCGCCCACCGCGTCATCCACCGTGCCGCCCAGCCGGCGATAGGCGCCGACCGCGTCCACTCGCACACATTGGCAATGGCCACCGGAGACCAGCAGCAGCAGATATGGAAACGGCGCGCCGCCCTCCACCAATCCCGGCAGGCGCGCGGTCAGCGCGTGCGCTTCCAGATGGTTCACCGCGACGTAGGGCAGGCTGTGCGCCAGGGCGATGCCCTTGGCCATCGACGAGGCCACGATCAGCCCACCGATCAGCCCTGGCCCGCCGGTGGCGGCCACGCCGCCCAGCGCGGGATAGGTCACGCCGGCCTCCGTCATTATGCGCGCCACCAGGCCCGGCAGATGCGCCAGATGCGCCCGAGCGGCGATTTCCGGCACCACGCCGCCATACGGCGCGTGCTCGCGCTCCTGGCTCAGCACCCGCTCGGCCAGAATGCGCCCGTCGGCATCCAGCAGCGCCGCGGCGGTTTCGTCGCAGGAGCTCTCGATCCCCAGCACTGGTCCGGCAATCGGGCGCATTCGTACTCATCCCACCTTTACGCTGCCAGTCGCACGGTAATAGGACAGCGTCATGACCATGGCCACGCCATCGCCTGATCGTCCGCTGCGCGTCGGCACGCGAGGTTCGCCGCTGGCGCTGATCCAGGCCCGCGATTTCATTGCCCGGATGCAGGCTGCCTGGCCCGAGCACCAGTTCGAAGAACAGGTCATCCACACCACGGGTGACACCACCCAGGCGGCGGGCACGCGGCTCGCGGATATCGGCGGCAAGGGGCTGTTCGCCAAGGAGATCCACGCGGCACTGACCGACGGGCGCATCGACTTCGCGGCGCATAGTCTGAAGGATCTGGAGACCGCGCTGCCACCGGGCATCGCGTTGGGCTGCACCTTGGCGCGTGAGGACCCGCGTGAGGCGCTGATCTTGGGACCAGGCTGCAGCGCCGTCGATCCGGCCGATCCGTATGCAGCTCTGCCGCCGGGCGCAATGATCGGCACCGCGTCGGTCAGGCGCGGCGCGCAACTGTTACATGCCCGGCCCGACCTGAAGACCGCCACGCTGCGCGGAAATGTGCAAACGCGGCTCGAGAAAGTGGCCGGCGGCGCGTTCGCCGCGTCGCTGCTTGCCTATGCGGGTCTGCTGCGGCTGGGCATGGCGGAGCGCGCCTCGGCGGTGCTCGATTCCGAGTTGATGGTGCCGGCGGTGTGCCAGGGGATTGTCGGGGTGACCGTCCGCGAGGGCGACACTGCGCTGCGCGCGTTGCTGGCCCGGATCGAGAATGCGGACGCCCGCGCCGCCGCCACGGCCGAGCGGGCGTTGCTGGCGGCGCTGGACGGATCGTGCCGCACGCCGATCGGCGGCTATGCGCGGCTGCTGCCGCAGGGCGAGCTGTCGATGAGCGCGCTGATCGCGCGCGCCGATGGCACATTCGTGTTGAAGCGCCATCTGCAAGGCGCGGTGGCGGATGCCGCGCGCATCGGGCGGGCGCTGGGCGTGTGCCTCAAGGCCGACAGCCCGCGCGACCTCTTTGCCTGATCCGGTCCGGGACAGCGTCCTGATCACCCGGCCGCAGCCCGGCGCCGATGAAACCGCCGCGCGGGTCGCGGCTCTGGGCTGGCGGCCGGTTGTGGCCCCGCTGCTCGAAATCCGTCGGTTGAATGGCTCGCTTCCCATGGCGACGTCGATCCAGGCCGTGCTGGTTGCCAGCGGGAATGCGTTGCCCGGTCTGGCGCGCCGCTATCGTCGGCGGCCGCTGCTGGCGGTGGGCGACGCGACGGCGGCCCGCGCACGGGCCGCCGGGTTCACGCAGGTTTGGAGTGCCGGCGCCGACGCCGCGGCATTGGCGGCGCTGGCCGGACGACGCTGCGATCCGGCCGGAGCTCCTTTGCTGCTTGCGGCCGGACGGGGGCAAAGCCTGGTACTGGCCACTGCGCTGCGCAGCCGCGGATTTCGGGTCATCCGGCGCACGGTCTATGCCAGCGTGCCCGTCGCGACCCTGCCGGCGCCCGCGGCAAACACCCTGCGATCGGGGCGGTTGCGCGCGATCCTGTTCTTCTCCGCTGAGACCGCGCGGCAGTTCGCACGACTGCTGACCCGCGCCGGGCTGCGTGAGCCCGTCACCAGCGTCGACGCCTGCGCTATCGGTGCGGCCGCCGCCGCAGCTATAGAAGGATTGCCCTGGCGGCGCGTTCGCCGCGCCGCGCAGCCCACTCAGGACGCCATGCTCGCACTGCTGTCATGACAGACCCTGTCGACGCCCCACCGCCCGAGATACCTCCGGCCGATGCGTCCGCGCCGATCCCGGCCGCAGCGCCGACGCCGCGGCGGTCCGTGCTGCCATTTGTGGTCGGCCTTGGATTCCTGGTGCTGGCGGTGTCGCAGGCCGCACTCTGGGTCCGCGTATTGCAGCCCACGTCGCCGGCCAGCCGTCCGGATGCGCGGATACCGGCGGTCGAGGATCGTCTAAGCCGCTTGGAAGCGCACCAAGCGGCCCCCGCGCCAGATCTGGGACCCCTGACTGCGCGCGTGACGGCGCTGGAGCAGCACAAACCAGGCGCACCGCCGGCGCCGACAGACGGGCTGGCCGACCGGTTGACGGCCGATGAGAGACGCCTCGCGGCGCTGGAGAAAACCGCCTCAGCACCGGCGCAAACCAATGGTTTGGCGGACCGTATCACCACTGATGAGGCCCGCCTGGCGGTGCTGGAGAAGACCGCGGCGGCACCCGCGCCGACCGATGGCCTGGCAGATCGCGTCGCTGCCAACGAAGCCCGCCTCGCCGCCCTGGAAAAATCATCCGCCATCCCGGCGCAGCTGGCCGACCAGGCCATGCGGGTCGGACGCCTGCAGGCGGCGTTTGCGGCCTTGGCGGCGGGACGGCCGCTGGGCGACATCCCGCAGGCGCCGGCCGCGCTCGCGCGCTATGCCACTGTCGCGCCGCCGACCGAGCCGGCGCTGCGTCTGGCATTTCCGGCCGCGGCTCGCGCGGCGTTGGCGGCCGGGCAGCCGGCCTCCAGCAGCCAACCCCTGCTGGATCGGCTCTGGGCTGAGGCACAAGACCTGGTGACGATCCGGCGAGGTGACCGCGTGCTGCTGGGTAACCCCAACGCGGGCGTACTCGCGCACGCGCAAACCGCCTTGGACGCGGGCGATTTGGCGGGCGCGGTCGCCTCAGTCGCGACCCTGACCGGGTCGGCGGCGCAGGCGATGGCGCCCTGGTTGGAGCAGGCGCGTGGCCTGCTGGCTGCGCGCGCGGCGCTGGCCGATCTGGCTGCGCACGCCTGATGCGTCGCGCCATCGGCACCGTCTTGCTGGCCGCGGTGGTGGTCGGCATTGCCTGGGCGATCTCGCTGCTGCACGGCCAGGTCAGCTTCGACCTGGGTGGGGTGAGCGTCGACACCACGACGCCTGCCGCGCTGGCGGTGTTGGCGGTGGCGTTCGTCGCGCTCTACCTCGTGGTGCGCGTGCTGGGGGCCCTGTGGCGACTGCCCCGCCTCTGGCGCGGCTGGCGCGCGCGGCAGCATCGCGCGCAGGGCGATGCGGCAGTGACCGAGGCGCTGGTGGCGCTGGCGGCCGGCGATCGCATCAGGGCGCGGCGCGCGGCCGATCGGGCGCGCCAGCGCCTGGGTGACACGGCGCAGACGCTGCTGCTGGTGGCCGAAGCGGCACGGCTGGCGGAGCGGGACGACGAGGCCGAGGCGGTGTTCGGCTTGCTTGCGGCGCGCAAGGATGCGGCGTTCCTGGGGCTGCGCGGACGCTTCCGGTTGGCGATGGCGCGCGCGGACTATCCGGCCGCAGCGGCGTTGGCGCGTCAGGCCGAGGCGGCGCGGCCCGGCGGGACCTGGTTGCGGGTCGAACGGACGCGCCTCGCGCTGCGGACGGCCGATTGGTCAAGTGCGCTGGCCCTGGCGGACGCGTCGGTCCCGAAGGCTGCGCTGGCGACCGCGGCGGCGAACGCCTCACAGGATCCAACCGCCGCGTTGCGGCTGGCGAAGCAAGCCTGGACCGCGGATCCCAGCCTGGCGCCGGCGGCACTGGCCTACGCGACGCGGCTGCGTGCAGCGGGCAAAGAGCGGCGAGCCCTGGCGGTGATCCGGCAGAGCTGGGCGCTGGCGCCACATGCCGATCTGGCCGCCTTTGCGCTCTCTGGCGCGGGTGACGCGCTGAAGCAGTATCAGGCGGCGCAGGCCCTGACGGCGAACAACCTCACCCATGCCGAGAGCCGGTTGCTGCTGGCCCGCGCAGCCCTGACGGCGGGCCTGCCGGGTGAGGCACGACGGCATGCCGAGGCCGCGCGTGAGGCCGGGCTGGACGATCGGCGGCTGTGGGTGCTGCTGGCGGAGATCGAGGGGGCCGGAGAAGCCGGACAGGCGGCACTGCGGCACGCGCTGGTCGCGGCACCGGATCCGGCCTGGCGCTGCACGTCGTGCCATGCGACGCAGGCCACCTGGCAACCGGTGTGCCCCGCCTGCGGAACGATCGGGGGATTGCGGTAGCCAACGAACCGCGATACCGTCGCCGTTCCCGGTTCGTCATGGCCGGGGGAAGCGGGCGGCAACAGCGCCGGTCAAATTGACCCGTCGAGACGCTCAGCGTCCCTGGCGAAACCGCTCCACGGCAGAAACCAGCGCGCGGCGGATTCCCGGTTCTAAGGCGGAATGTCCCGCATCGGGCACAATGGTCAACCGTGCCGACGCCCATGCTGTCGCCAGCTCGAACGCGGTACGGGCCGGGCAGATCATGTCATAGCGCCCTTGCACGATCTCCGCCGGCACCTGCGCGATGCGGTCCATGCCCGCGAGCAGCCCACCTGGTGGCAGGAACAGCCCATGGGCGAAATAATACGCCTCGATGCGCGCGAGCCCAAGCGCGGTGCGGTCCTGCGCGAAGGAGCTGACGGTGTCCGGGCTGGGCAGCAGGGTGGAGCACGAGCCCTCGTAGATCGACCAGGCCCGCGCGGCCGGCATGTGCACCGCCGGCTCGGGATCGGTCAGCCGGCGCAGATAGCCGCCCAGCACGTCGCCGCGTTCGGCCTCGGGCAGGAAGCTGACAAAGGCGGCATGCGCATCGGGGAACATCGCGCTCATGCCGTGCAGGAACCAATCGACCTCGCTGGGCCGACCAAGGAACACGCCGCGCAGCACGCAACCCGAGACACGCTCCGGATAGGCCTGGGCGTAGGCCAGCGCCAGCGTCGATCCCCAGGACCCGCCGAACAGCAGCCAGCGATCGACGCCAATATGCCGCCGCAGCCGCTCGATGTCGCCGACCAGGTCGCCGGTGGTGTTGTCGGCCAGACTGCCGAGCGGACGCGACCGGCCGGCGCCGCGCTGGTCGAAGATCACCACCCGCCAGAAATCCGGATCGAAGAAACGGCGATGAACCGCGCCCGCGCCGGCGCCGGGTCCGCCATGCAGGAATAGCACCGGCCGGCCACGTGGGCTGCCGACCTGTTCCCAATACATGACATGGCCGGCCGAGAGCGGCAGGTAGCCCGTCTCGAACGGTCCAATTTCCGGAAAGAGGTCCCCTCGCGGCATGGGATGTGATGCTATAGGCAGGCGCCCGTCGGTGGGAACAGCTTAACGCACATGCAGCGTCTTTGGATCGGATTGGGCGCACTGGCCGGCCTGGCGGCGGTGATCATGGCGGCAGTCAGCGCACACGCGCTACCCGGGCGGTTGGATCCGGCGGCCCTCGCGATGGCCCGGAGCGCCACCCAGATGCTGGGCTGGCACGCGCTGGCGCTGCTGGCCTGCGGGCTGTGGGCGAACCGCGGCGGCCGTTTGGCGGACGCAGCCGGCGCGGCCTTCGCGATCGGGTTGGTCCTGTTCTGCGGATCAGTCTACGCGCTGGCGCTGGCCGATGTGCGTGTGGGACTGGTGGCACCGGCCGGCGGTTTCATCCTGATGCTGGGTTGGTTGCTGCTGGCAGCCTCGGCGGTGTGGGGGCGGTGAGCAGACCGAGCCAGATTGCCACGATCCGAGGCAGTTGCAGCCCCGCAAGGATTTCACCACGGAGGGTCGGGAGACGCGCGACGTATGTGGTCTTGTGCGTGTGGCAGATATGGTTGATGCGCTTCGCGCGGCGCGCTTGAATCGTACCTGCCGCGGCTCCATAGCTGAGGCGTTCCCCGGCTCCCCACCCTGCGTGGTCGGCGGCTTTTTCCGTGGTGAAATTCTTGCGGACGATCCACCACCCCAGCCAATCGATCCGTGGGCACCGCTCGCAGCCTCCTGTCACACTCCGCTTTTGACGCCGACAAGCTGCCGGCGGAACGGTCACACACCTGGGTCGGCGTGGCGCCGAATCCGGCCCAGCAACTCCTGGCCGCGGTTCCGCTTGTTGTCGCGTGCCAGCACCGTTTCCGCGACTCGCACCAAGCCATGTCGAAGACCGGTGATCGGCTGTCCAGGCTGGATGCCGCGCTCAATTCGCAGCAGCACGCGCACGCACAGCGTTTCGACGACAACGTTGGATAGCTCCGCGAGATACTTCAGCGACTTGTAGATTTCGGTGATGGCGAAAATCAGAATCGCGATGACCCAGTACGAATCGATCAGCCGCGCCAGCGGCAACGGCAGCTCGCGATAGATCCACGGCACGCCTGACTTCGCGTAGCTCACCGCCAGAGGGTGCGGCACAAGATCGGTGCCGACAACCGACGGGAAATCGCCAGCATCGTTGATCAGCGTGCCGGCATGGTGCACCTGCGTCATGGCGTCGAGCAGCGTATAGAGCACCGCCGGATCGATGTCCTTGCGCACCACGACATCCACCGTCGCGGCGAGGAGTTCCACATCGTTCGGCGGGATATTATTCTCAACATCGTAGCTGCTGCGCGCCAGCGTGATCGCGTGCAGGAATGGCAGATGACGGGTGATTCCCTTGGCATCGGCCAGGCTGAGCAGGTGCAGATTGTCGGCGTTCAACAGCTCGGCGATGAACGTGTTGGACGGTGCCAACATGAAGAACCCGGCATCGAACGCGCCGGCCTTGAGCGCACGCACGCCATCCGCCAGCGACATGAACGTCAGATGCGTGTTCTTCTGGGTGATGTCATAGAGGCGCAGCAGCCGCAACGCGGCCTCGGTCGTGGCACTTCGTTCCGGTGGCATGACGAGACGCAGGCCGCGCAGGTTGGTCGGCGTCGCAAGCTCGCCCAGCGCGGTGTTGTAGAAGATGAACAGCGGCTGCAGCTCGACCGCGCCCGCCGCCTCGGTATTCGGATACTGCTCACGCCGCACCGGCTGCGCGGTGAAGCCGATATCGACGCCTGATCCCGCGCGTTCCACATCGCCAACAATATCGAGCGATTCGGGATTCGTCCGCAACACCAGGTTGATGCCACGCTTGCCCAAGTCATCGCGATATTGCTGGGCGATGTTGTAGTAGCTGCCGTCGAGCGGCCCGGTCTCGATCGTGACGGTACGTGGCGGCAGCGCACGGACCACGGCGAACACGGCAAGCCCCATCACCAGCGCGAAGAACGCAACACGAGACCAGCGCAGGGGCGAAGCGGAAGGTGGGTCACTCATAGCGGACAAGATTTCCTTTCACCGTCACACTACCACCATCGTCGCCGCCCCGCCTGCTGCTTGCCGGTTGATCGAGTCGGAATACGGCTGCTGTGCGGCCGCCCCTGCAACTGCCATGCAAATCGCTCGCGGTCCGTCGGCGCTTGTCCCGCGCCGCCTTGGGACACTGGAATATTCCTGCTATCGGGACGTCAGCGTCTCAACGCGCGTGCGCATCTAACTGGGGGTCTGAAAGCATGAAAACGCTGATCGGTCTGGCCGTGCTGGCGGGTGTGGGCATTGTCGGCGTGGCGCAGGCACAGACGCCGCCGGTCGATGTCATCGTCACGCGACAAGCCGGCTACGACCTGATGGCCTCGATGGTCGGGGCGGTGAATCTGGCGGTTAAGGCGAATGTCGAGGTGAAATCCTTCGCCGGCGCCGGCAGCGCGATCGCCGCGTGGGGCAAGCAGATCCCCAGCCTGTTCCCGCCCGGCAGCGACAAGGGCAGCAAGCCGACCAAGGCGAAAGCCGAGATCTGGACCAACTGGGCCGGGTTCGAGAAAGACGCCGCCGCTCTGGCTGACGCGGGCACCAAGCTTACCGAGCTGGCGAAGGCCAATGACACCGCCGGCTTCACCGCTCAGCTGAAGGAAGTCGGCGCCGCCTGCGGTGCCTGCCACAAAGCCTTCCGCGCCCAGTAGTCGACCCGGCGTCACCAGGGGTGGTTGACCACGAAGGTCACCACCCCCGCCGCGACCAACAACAGACCGAGTGCCAGCAGCGGATGGCGCATCCGCGGTGCCGGCAGCGCCGCGGGAAGGCGCTTGCGTCCGCTCAGCATCGGCCGCACCAGGTCGTGCCGCTTCACCACCGCGTATGTCAGCACCGCCAGGATGTGCACGGCCACCACGATCTCGATCAGCGTGAAATTGAGCCGGTGGATATGGGTCAGCCAGTCGCTGATCTCCTTGCCCACCACATCCGCGCACGGGCCCTCGGTCATGATGTCGTCGTTGGAGAACAGGCCGGTGCCGGCCTGCACCGACAGCAGGACCAGCATCAGCACGACCATCCAGCCCCCGGCGGCGTTGTGACCGACCGCGCGGTCCGGCGCGCGCCGCGGCAGGCGCGCCAGATGGCGTAGCACCGCACGCGGACCGGCCAGGAACTGGGTAAACCGCGCGGTCTGGCTGCCGAAGATCCCCCACAGCAGGCGGAACAGCAGCAGCGTCAGGATCGCGTAGCCCGAGCGCAGGTGCCAATCCATCCACTCCTGCTCGGCGCTGAGCCAACTGAACCCGATCAGGAAGACAATCGCCCAGTGGAACAATCGCGTCGGCAGGTCCCAGACCGCAACCTCACGAACGGGCGCCGCAACGTCCCGAGATGCCATCGCGCGCGCCAGGTCGTCGTTCATCAAGCCTCACTATCCTCGTCGATGCGCCAAGCAGCCCAGCCGCTGGCACAGGAAATTGTGATCGTGTGATTGAAGCCCCAGACCACTGACCCTAGGCTGGCAGCGATGGCCGATCCAACCCCCCAGCCCGACGAGCCGCTTCCCCCGGCAAGCCCGGGCCGCACGGTGGTCCTGATCCTGCTGGCACTCGTGGCGGTAGGCAGCATCGGCATGTTCGTCTGGCACGCGATGGTGCCATCCGGACCCGCCTCGGTTGCCACGACAGCGCCGGCCGTGACCGCAACCACACCACCCGTGGCACCGGTCGTCCTCCCACCGAATTTCGATATCGTGCGCATCGACCCGACGGGCAGCGCGGTGATCGCCGGGCGCGCCGACCCGAACGCGTCGGTGTCGATCCAGTCCGATGGCAAGGAGTTGGGCCATGTCACGGCGGACGGCCAGGGTGCCTGGGCGTTCGGCCCAACCGATCCGCTGCCGCCGGGCTCACACGCCCTGACACTGCTGGAGCATACCAAAGATGGGCACGATGTCGCCAGCCTAGGATCCGTCGTGATGGCAGTGCCGGAACACGGCCCCGCCGCGACGGCACCGCTGGTGGTGGCGACCACGCCGGGCCAGGCGCCAACCGTGCTGCAAGGCCCGCCGGGCGCGGGTGGTGCCAAGCCGGGTCACCTTGGTCTAGGCGCGGTGGAATATGGCGACAAAGGGGAACTGCGCCTGTCCGGCACCGCCCCGCCCGGCGCGCCGGTGCGGCTGTACGCCGACAACCACCCGATCGGCGAGGTACACGCCGGCCCCGACGGCCGCTGGAGCCTGGTGCCCGGCACCGCGGTGCCCGAGGGCACACACACACTGCGCCTGGATCAGCTCGGGCCGAACGGCAAGGTCGTTGCCCGGCAGGAGCTGCCGTTCCGGCGCGAGGCGGCCGGGTTAGCCGCGGTCGCCGCGGGGCATGTGGTCGTGCAACCGGGCAACAGCCTGTGGCGGATGGCGAGCAATGCCTATGGCAACGGCCTCCGCTACACCGTCATCTACCAGGCCAATCAGGATCAGATCCGTGATCCCAACTTGATCTATCCGGGTCAGGTGTTCGCCGTGCCCACCGCCGGCGCGGCCAAGCCGGCTTCGTCTAGCCCGTCCAACTAGCGCGCCAGCGTCAGCAGGGAACAGGCCGCCGCACCGACCAACCCGGTGGCGGTGATCGGCGTCGCCGCGGGACGTGTGTCCGGCGGATCATCCGGCACCAAAGCCGCATGGATCACCTCGTCGCGCCAGCGAAAGGTGACGCAGGGTGGGGCCGCCCGGCTCAATCGGCACCAGCCCCCCTGCCGCATCGATGCGAAACGGGTCGAGGGTCAAAGAATAGCGTCTTGCGCGGTCACGGCGCGCGCCTGCAGTCGGATCTGATGTAGCGGCATCCTTGTCCCGGCATGGTGAAGCATCCATAACCGCCGGCCATGAATGTCGCCGAAAGCTTCCGCCAGGTCTTTGCGCCGCCGCATCCGGCCGGGCGCCCGTTCCTGCTGGGCGGCGTGGCCGCTCTGGCACTGG
>Ga0210386_10003736_pt1 | contig 12689 bp, 10 predicted proteins | sample IncBWH32OmetaG_FD_160091 | JGI IMG/M metagenome (GOLD analysis project Ga0210386, IMG submission 160091) | Forest soil microbial communities from Barre Woods Harvard Forest LTER site, Petersham, Massachusetts, United States - Inc-BW-H-32-O ... | reverse complement strand
CTTATTGTTCCGGCAGCGGGCTCGTAAAAAATCATGAGAGCGTCTCGGTTGAAATCGAACGATCGTTGAAAAAATTAATCCTCTGTCAAAATCATTACGGACTTAAACTAGTCACCCATCCTGAGTTAAACCGTTACCTCGATACTGGCGATAAAGATTTTTATTCCCGTTTAGCCGTCGTATCTAATGCGCACATCGAATATGCCATCAATGATAATCTCCACCTGAATGAATTTATGTTCTACTCCACTACAAATGGACAAAAAATCGAAATCTGAACAGCTTTTTCTCGATCAGCTAAAAAATCTTCAGGATCAAGGTTTGATCCCTGTTAAGTATTATCATATTATTTTGCAATTTTATGAATGCGTCAAGGAGGCGATTTTTGAAGCGAATCGTCCGCTAGAGGCGATCATTCCTACGTTCCTCTTGTATTTACAGCTGCTCCAAGAGCAATTTAAACATCCCTATTCGTTTGAACCCTATCACAAAAAAATCCGTCATCCTATTGACTATTATCAATTCAGCCTGGATTTTATTCGCCCCTTGCTCGATTTTCCCAATTCCTCCATTTTAGGACTAGAAACGCTAAACACAATCGAACAGCAAATAGCTCAGGGAGACAACGTTATTTTTTTAGCAAACCATCAAAGTGAAACAGATCCCCAGGCAATTGCTATTCTTTTACAAAAAACACATCCTCGCCTAGCAGAATCGATTATTTATGTAGCGGGCGCACGCGTGATCACCGATCCCATTGCCGTCCCTTTTAGCATGGGCTGTGATTTACTTTGCGTCTATTCTAAGCGATATATCGATCATCCTCCGGAATTGAAACTGGAAAAACAATTGCATAACAAAAATACAATGACCTTGATGAGCCGTCTTCTGCAAGAAGGAGGAAAAGCTATTTATGTCGCCCCTTCAGGAGGTCGCGATCGAAGAGGAGAAAAAGGAACCATTGAAGTGGCACCTTTCGATCCTCAAAGCATCGAAATGTTTTATCTCATGGCGAAAAAAGCAAAAACACCGACACATTTTTATCCTCTAACTCTTTCCACTTATGAGCTACTCCCTCCTCCGAAAACGATTCAAAAAGAGTTAGGAGAAATGCGATCGGCCAAGTATTCCCCTATCCACCTCATTTTTTCTCCGGAATTTAACATGGAGCAATTTTCTGGCTCTGATGAAAAAGACAAAACTAAAAGACGAGCCAACCGAGCACAAGCTATTTGGAGCATCGTGAAACACCAATATTTTCTTATAAGGAATTCCCATGATTAGACTCCTTTTCCTAGCCACCGCACTCACAGGTTCTTCGAGCCAAGAAATCGAAGAAATTGCGGATTTATCAGAATTACCTCTTTTAAATCCAGATCTAGCTGACAGAAAAACGCAAAAACTGCGGCTGCCAAATGGACTGGAAGTACTGCTCATTTCAGATCCGGAGGCGGATCAATCCTCTGCTGTTGTGACGGTGGAAGCAGGATCTTGGAATGATCCGCAGGAATATCCTGGCATGGCTCATTTCTGCGAGCACATGCTTTTTATGGGATCCCACACCTATCCGAATGAAAATGAATTTTCAAAAATGATTGCGGATTACAATGGTCAAACCAATGCGTTTACTGCATCCGACCGAACCGTCTATATGTTTGCTTCTAAGACAGAAGGATTTTTAACCATCCTCGATCGTTTCTCTCATTTTTTCATAGACCCTCTTTTCAATCCATCCGGTATTTCCAGAGAGCTTCATGCGGTAGATCAAGAATACGCTAAAAATCTAGAAAATGACAGCTGGCGAGAGCACATGATTTTTAAAGAGCTAAGCAATCCCCAGCACCCCCATAGCGGCTTCAATATGGGCAACTCCGAAACACTAAAAGGAATTCCTCAAGCTGTTTTAAAAAAATGGCATGAAAAAAATTACAGCGCCAACCACATGCATGTGGCCATTTATTCTTCGATGCCTCTTGAAACATTAAAAGAACATGTTTCCAGTTATTTTTCTTTGATTCCCGTGACAGAAGAAAAAAAGTTGGATTTAAACCAAAAATCCATCACTTCTTTGCAGCAAAAAGGGCATATTGTCTACATCAAACCGATTAAAAATCGAAATATTTTTTCTTTGCTTTGGGAATTACCGCCCGAATTATCAGATGATGATACAAAATCGGCCGAGCTACTCGCCTATGCTTTGGGCCGAGGTCAAAAATATGGTCTTTATGAACATCTAAAAACAGAACAATGGATCGATACCATGTCTATTCACGTGGACGATCTTGGCGGGAAAAACCATAAATTTTTTCAAATTACTTTGGAGCTGACAGAAAAAGGGGTACAAAATCTTCAAGCCGCAACGCTCCGTTGTTTTGAAGCGCTCGCTGGATATCTCGCAACAGGTGTTCCGGCTTATCTTTATGAGGAAAAAAATGCGCTAGCAAAACTTTCCTATCAATATCAAAGCCGGCAAGACGCTTTTCAATTTGCAATGAAGACAGGAGAATCGCTCCCTGACGAACCTTTGAGCACCTATCCACGGTCGCAAATACTGGCGTCAGGATACCAAGCTGAAAAAATCACTCAATTGATTTCCTTGTTGACTCCTGAATCGTGCGCCTTTTCTTTGTTAGCTCCCCTTGAGTTAAGCAATGTTGTGCCGGACCGTCGGGAAAAATGGCTAGGAGCTGAATATACCCTTCGATCAATACCTTCGGACTGGATGCAGCTTTGGACCCATGCAGTGCCAAATCCAGCTATCCGCCTTCCTCGTCCAAATCCTTTTATTCCCAATAAACTTTCTCTAGTTCCTGCGCAAGAAGCCAGCTCTCCCGTTCTGATTGCCGAAAATGAGTTTGGCATTGCCTATTATTGCCGCGCGCCGGAATTTCAAACTCCGGAAGTCATCACTCAAATTCACATCCGCTCTCCCGAGTTAGGATCCGATCCACGAAGCAGCTGCTTGGGCTCTTTGTATCTAGATCATCTCACGGATCTTCTTCATCCCGTTTTATCATCCGCCCAAAGCGCAGGATTATATACAAGGTTTGAACTAGATCCTTTGCAGCTGTCAATCGAGATTTCCGGTTTTAGCGAGAAATCCTTTCTTCTTCTCCAAGAAATTCTAAAACAAATGACATTGGATCCTCCTACGCAAGAACAATTTAACATTTACGTCGCTCGACATGAAAAAGATTATCTCAATAGTCAAAAAGAGCTAGCGGTAAAGCAAGCAAAAGCGCAATTAGATTCCCTTCTTGTTTATGGGAAAAGTACAAAAATGCAAAAATTGGCAGCACTTCGGACCATCAGTTGTGAACAATTTTTGGAATTTCACAAAAAGCTATTTGAGCAAACCTATATTCAAGCCATGTTTGGCGGCAATCTCAGCTTAAAAGAAGCAGAATCCGCCTGGTTGGACATCCACCATATTTTAGCCAAATCTCCCTATCCAAAAGCAATACAAGAAACAAAAAAAGTATTATCCCTTCCAGAATCTGGTGGTCCTTTTGTCATTTCCAACCGGGTTGAAACGCAGGGCAACGCGGCTATCCTCTTAATTGATCAAGGTTCTTTTACTTTTGAAGCCCGATCAGCCCAGGAAATTTTAGCGAACGCCCTTCATGAAGCGTTTTTTGACACATTAAGAACAAAACAGAAAACAGGTTACATTGCCTCAAGCCATGCGATTTCGATTGAAAAAAGGTTATTTCAATATTTTTTAGTGCAATCAAATTCGCATCAGCCGGAAGATCTTCTCTATCGATTTGAACTATTTCTTGAGACGTTTAACGAAGAAATCGCCTCAAATATCACGCCGGATCGATTTGAAACACTCAGACAATGTATGGTTCATTCCTTAAAGACAAGATTTCGCAACCTCAAAGACAAAATGAATCTTTGGGATATGTTGGCTTTCGAGCAAGATGCAAATTTTCAATTTATCAATGAACGGATCAAAGCTCTTGAAGAATTAGAATATGATCGTTTTATCGCTCTTGGAAAAGCCTTTTTAGAAAGAAGCAACAGGAAACGGCTAGCCGTTCTTTGTGAAGGAAAGCTTAAAAATCCTTTCACTTACGAACTCGTAGCTCCCGATCAAATTTCCTCTATTGCCCGGTATACAGCAGGAAATTAACTAATAAAAGATAAGTAATTATCTTGATTAATACATTCAAACGATGATTCAGGATAGGTTTCCAACCAAAGACGGGGGGCTTTCACAGGAGCTCCCCACTTCAATTCGTATCCAAAAAGTTTCCCATCCCGCTCTTCAACCCAATCAATTTCCTTTTGATCATAAGTTCTCCAGAAGAAATTACGGCTCCCAAGTTCCTCATATTGTTGTTTTTTTAATCTTTCAATCATAAGGAGTTTTTTCTCACCAATGAATGCTTTCAACTGTTCAACAGACTGATTTGGCAAATTCCGCTATTAAATCAACGCAATTTCTATAAATTCCATCTTTTTAACAATCCAATTTATATTAATTCCTTTTTGCTAGGGGACTTTGACTACAGAAAAGCTCTTCGAAATCAAAAATCCCCCTATTCTAGAGCTATGATCGCTAACTTCGTAGCATTTGCATTCAAAATCTGCTAGTAATATAGGTCATATTAAAATACCAAAAGGTACGAATGCACCGTTTCCACGATTTATCTAGAGAAGAAGAAGAGATTTTGATCCGTAAAGGTACGGAATGGCCAGGCGCTGGACTTTATCATCATTTTGACCAGGCAGGTATTTATTTATGTAAACGATGCGATGCGCCTCTTTATCTTTCTAAAAATAAATTTGATGCGAGCTGCGGCTGGCCCAGTTTTGATGAGGAGATTCCCGATGCTGTCCAGCATACGCCCGATCCAGATGGAGAAAGAACAGAAATTCTTTGTAAACGTTGCGGAAGCCATTTAGGCCATATTTTTTTAGGAGAAGGATTTACGAAAAAAAATACACGTCACTGCGTAAATTCTATTTCTATGACATTTATGCCAGCATTTTCGGAAGAGGGCTATGAATACGCCTATTTTGCTGGAGGCTGTTTTTGGGGAGTGGAGCATTTACTAAAAGATATGTCTGGCGTGATCCGCACTTCGGCTGGATATATAGGAGGGCATGTCGTAAATCCTACCTACGAGGAAGTTTGTTCAGGGCAAACAGGACATGCGGAAGCGGTAGAGGTTCTTTTTAATCCTCACGTCGTTTCCTATGAGACAATCGCAAAATTGTTTTTTGAAATCCATGACCCTTCGCAAAGCATGCGTCAAGGACCGGACATAGGCACGCAATACCGATCGGCCATATTTTTTATTACAGAAGAGCAAAAAGCAATTGCGGAAGATTTGATAGGGCATTTAAAAAAATCAGGCCTGCATGTTGCTACTGAAATTATACCGGCAAGCCGTTTTTATCCAGCGGAAGAATATCATCAGCTCTACTATGAAAAAACGCATGCAATCCCCTATTGCCATAGAAGGATAAAACGATTTTAAAGCTTTATATAAGGTGAAAATCAAGAACATAAGCTAATTTCGCAGCTTCTAGAAAATCAGCTCTAGAAACAGAATTAATGCAACCATCATCACATCGAAAATATTTTTTTACATCATTTTGAGTACTCGATACATAAGCAACATAATGACCTGACGCGGCTTCTACCCCTTCGTGAACAATAAAACCGTTTAATTCATAATCCGCTGATTCCTGATTTACAAAATATTCGTTTCCTAGAGACAATTTTTCTGACACTTCTATAGAAGTCTGAATTTTCGAGCTTTCCCCATCTGCATATTCGAACCGTTTAATTGGCACGACAAAACTCTTCATAGGTTGCTCAAATTGAACAATTTCTTGTTTTACAGTACGTGTCTGCTCAAAAAGATCGTGAGTGGAACCTTCCCCTCTGATGGAATCTAACCAACAAAAATGACCGCCTCCTTCAAAATGAAAAGCATGAAGCAGGTTTTGGAGATAGATCATTCCGTTTGATTGCGTGGGAACAATTTGACCTTGTTGATTTCTAACAAAAGGAATCCCTATACTTCCTATAGAATTTCTGGAATCACTGAGCAAAATAGGACATTCATATCCTGGTTCTTTCTCAAACAATCTTTGTGTTCGAGTGTTAATAAATAAAGAAGAACATTCTTCTGCTGAATCGTCTAAATATCCGATCAGGGTTGTAAATAGTTCCTGAGGATCTTGTTGGCCTTCTATCCACTGTCCCCCTAATAAAGGCCTTAAGCTAGACAGATCAAGCGGCTCATTTTGCTCATACTGTCGAATCAGATCCTGCATTGCTAAACGAATCGCTTTCATTTGTTCTTGCTCTGGAGAATCCGTCTCGCAGATTTTCGAATCTGCCTGCATAAAAGCATTTCGGACATCTGGATTGCCTATAATTAGCACTTGAAATACGGAATTTAAAAAACAATTGTTTTCAGGATTTATTAATCCCGTAGGCATTTTCACTGAAGCCGCTGAAGAACTTGACATGGAGCTTTCTAACAATGGACCTGAGATGGCTTTTTGATCGCCTTCGCTGCATTCACTCAAGTGGGAAAACAAATAAGACGTCCTCATCTCTTGTGAAAAATTAGCAGAGACAGTTCTAGTCATTGTGTGATCCGATTTTTGTGAAAAAAAAGTAGGAAAGTAACTGGAAAATACAGTTTTAGCAATCGAATCAACGGCAGAGCGGACTTTATCGTACATAGCAAATACGTGCGACCGGATAAATCGCCCTAAATCGCTCAGGTTAAATGTACATGCTTCCATAGTATAGACCTCAATTATATACAATAATTATAAACAATATAAATGAATAATTCAATTTAAAAGTAAACTTTGTAATTAATTTATTTAATTATAAATCTCATATAATTACAAGTTATTGATTATCAACAAGCGACGATTCAATCAAAAATCTTATCTTTAAGAACGAACAGGACTTAGGACTTCTTTAAACTTAAATCTATGTGATATTAAAAAGCAGTGGGATGCAAGGGAGCTTGATCCCTTGCCGGCAGAGCCTTTTTTACTGAAAAATGGAATCAAGCATTAATACGCATATTGTGATAAATTGCATCAACGTCATCGAGATTTTCGAGCCACTCGATTAAAGCGATATTTTTATCAGCATCTTCATCGGTTACGTCTACCCACACTTTGGGAATCATTGCGAGCTGCGCTTCTTCGCATGAGATGCCTGATTTTTCGATGCAGTCTTTCACTTCGTAAAAAGCTGAAATGGGCGTACAAATGATATAAAAATCCTCTTCTTGGGAAAAATCATCAGCTCCATGCTCGCTGACGAGAAGAAATAAATCGTCTTCCACAATAGTGTTTGTTTTAGCGACGCGGATGTGGCCTTTCCGATCAAAATTATAAGAGACTGCGCCGGGAGTTGCGACTGTACCCCCACATTTATTGGTCGCGATGCGCATATCGGAGGCGATTCGATTTTTGTTATCAGTCATTACATCCGCGATGATACCCACTCCTCCGTAACCATAAAGCTCATAACTCATCTCGACAAAATCTTGCTGATCGGAACTATTTGCTTTTTTGATATTTCTATCGATGACTTCATTGGGGACATTGACATCTTTCGCTTTTTGAACGGCGATGCGCAATTTATGATTTGTCTTCAGGTCGGGACCGGCTTGCCTGATCGCGCTGATGATCTCTTTCATTGCGCGGCTATAAATTTTTCCCTTTTTTTTATCAGAGCGCTCTTTACGATGCTTAATATTCGCCCACTTACTATGCCCTGCCATAAATACCTATGAATTAGAGTTTTTTTGCATCATGATTTTACCGATATACTCCCCTTGATCTTTGATAAAATGCCGCTGAAATCCGTATTCTTGAAACCCTAATTTTCTATACAGCCTGATAGCTGGATTGCCTTCATAGACTTCCAAATGCAAAATTTTCAGCTGAAACCGTTCTTTCGCAAGCGCCATTAAATCCATGAGTAGTTTTGTTCCAACCCCGCGACCCCGGTATTTCTCATCGATGACAATTGCAAATAAACATTGATGGGCTAGTTTTCGAAAGGGCTGTAAATACAAATTAGCAATGCCACAAGGCTGTCCATTCCAAAGGGCCGTAAGAACAGCTTTGTACTGCACGCTTGTAATCCAAAGGCGAGCTGCATCTTCTACTTCGCGCCGATCAGCTAAGGGGAACCAGCGCAAAACTCCTGGCTGAAGTAGCCAATCTACTAATAGCTGTTCATCGTTGGCTTCAGAAACTCGAGTTGTAATAGAATGCTTCAAAAAAAATGCTCCAATAAAATGCGGGCTCGCCCGCATCCTTCGATTTCAACATAGTCTTCTTGACGAGCAAAAATCTCAAAATGCTGCTTTTGTAAAATAGGTAAAAGAGGGCTGGGCTCAAAAATTTCTACATGAACGCTCTCTAAGCGAAAACGAGTTTTAGCCAAATTTAAAAGATTGCGAACCATCGAAGTGCCAAAACCTTTTCCACGATGCAGAGGATCTACGATCAAATAAAAAGAGCAGTGATGTGCTACTTTTAAATAAGGCATCAAAAATAAAGTGCCGATCGCACAAGGAATTCCTTGAAACAAACCCGTTAAACTTGCTTTGTATTTGGCAAACCCTATCCAATTTTTTAAAGCCGACTCCATTTCTGTTTGATTAAAAGCAAACGGATCCGTTGCACCCGGCTCTATAAACCAACTCGTCAAGGGCTCTAGATCTTCAAGCGTTGAAAACCGAATGTCAAACTCTTCCAACATCCTAGCCAAATTCCTTTAGATAAGCGTTCACAAACACGTCGATATCTCCATCCATCACTGCCTCAATATTTCCTACTTCGACCTTTGTGCGCGTATCTTTAACGAGAGTATAAGGTTGAAATACATAATTGCGTATCTGGCTCCCCCATGCAATTTCTTTTTTCTCACCACCCATCGCCTGCAATTTTTCCCGGGTCTCTAACACTTCTTTTTCATAAAGTTTGGATCGGAGCATTTTAAGGCAAGTTTCCCGATTTTGGATTTGACTTCGTTCACTCTGGCAAGATACAACAATGCCGGTCGGAAGATGTGTCATGCGTACAGCAGAATCGGTCTTGTTTACGTGCTGTCCTCCCGCACCGGATGCGCGATACGTGTCCACCCGAACATCTTCTAAGCGAACCTCTACTTCTACGTCATCGACAATTGGCGTTACATCAACCGATGCAAAACTGGTATGCCGACGAGCGTTCGAATCAAACGGAGAGATTCGAACTAAACGATGCACTCCTTTTTCCGATTTGCAATACCCGTAGCCAAAAGCACCCTGAATCCGATAGGTAATATTTTTAATCCCGGCAACCTCTCCATCCAACCGGTCAACGATTTCGATCTTCCAGCCTCTTTTAATGGCCCATCTTTGATACATCCGCGAGAGCATTTCAGCCCAGTCGCAAGACTCAGTTCCTCCGGCGCCGGCATTGATTTCAAAATAGCAATCCTTCCCATCCATTTCTCCGGAAAGCATTTTACGCACTTCCAAATCGGCGAGTTTTTCCTCAATCGCTGCAAGAGTTTGCAAAAGTTCCTTAATCAGCTCGGCGTCTCCCAGCTCTTCCGCTTCAGGCAGCATTTCCTTGACGTCTCGAAATTGGTTTGTTATTTCTTGGTAGGGAACAGTCCAAAGACGCAGGTTATTACAGGCCTCTATTGTATTTTGCGCTGTATTTTGATCATCCCAAAATCCAGGCTCAGCCATTCGCTGCTCTAATCGTTGAACTTCTTCTTCTTTAACAGCTAAGTCAAAGATACCTCGACATATCTATGAGCCGCTGCTCAATCGTTTTCAACTTTTCTTGCGTTTCAAAACTCATAACAAAATCCTCCAATCATTTCTTTACGTAAAGACATTTTATTTTAACATGGAGCTGAATTTAGAACAAAAACCTTCTATCTAGTACCTCATTTCTGTTTTTGTTGGTTGTCCTAAAAAAAGGCTACTGGTCTATTTATTTTCTTTACATTTATGCCGACGATTCTATAATCGTAGCCTCTTACGTCTCAAATAAAATGAGAGGTAAAGGGGTGTCCAACGATCAAACACTTGATTGATGGCACTTTGAGTCCTCAATATACTATATCACAAAAAACCTAGGAGGTTTCTCATGTCTAATCTAACTGTAACAAACTCTTCAGCGTCGTCAATGCGAGATTGCTGTAATTCAACATTCCAGACAATTGGCAATGGATTAAAAAAATTTAGCACTTGGGTGGGTGCTGGAGCTGTTAAAGTAGCTGAAGCGGTCAAGCCCTATCTGCAAAAACTTGCAGCTGCGATCATGCTCGCTGGCTCAATTGCTTGGAATAACACGAAGGTATTTTTCATAAACCACAAGAAAGAATTGGCGTTAGTAGGTCTCGGCGCAGCCATTGTTGTGGGTGTAGTGGCTTTAGTGAAAGGCATTCAATTCTGCTGTAACATGAATAAAGTAGATGCAGGTAAAGGTAAAGGTGCAGATGCAAGTAAAGGTGCAGATGCGGGTAAAGATGCTGGAGTTGGTGCAGATGATAAAGATAATGTTGATGGTCAAAAAGACGTTAACACTCCTGAAAATATTGCTCATCCTCAACCAGATGACGTTCATGCAAGCGAGGGAGAAGGGTCCGAAGTAGAGGGCGTAGACAGCGATTCTGAGATTTAAAAAAACAAAACCAAAGAATCGAACAAATAAATTTTTACAGCGAGAGAACTCCTCTCGCTGTATACCGAAAAAACAGTCAGTTCAAACGTTCTTCTTTTACAGTACCGTCGCTAAATACCGTCATACGAATACCAGCTTCGACAACCCATTTTTGATCATGTGCAAATAAAACATCTTCAGCGATAAATTCGCTAACCCCTTTTAAATGAATGTTCATCGACTCCGTTCTTACGAACTGATATTTCCAAAAAGGGCGCGAGGAAGTCCAATCAACGCCCCGATTACATACCCTCACCCTTTTCAAAATGCATTTTCCTTCTGTTGGAACCTCTGCCGAAATACACAAGCTTCCGTCTAATTCCAAATCCTCTAAATCAAGATTGGCAATTTCTAAGAGTAATTCTGAGCCGGATAGAAGAACCCCTCTTTTCACTTTTTGCTCAATTACCGAATAAAGAGGGCCTAATGCCGGATGGTAAACAATACAGCACTCAGGTCCTAGCTGCTCTACTTCTTCAACAGATCTTTGAGATGGTAAAGTAAACCCGCAACGCAAAGCAAAAAGCTCTTTTGATGCTTGTAAAATATCATAAAAACTCTGTTCAGGAGTTTCTTGAAACAAGCCTCCTGGAAAATAAGCTTTTTTGGCTGTGGAAATAGTTTTTCGACGATGATTATACATAACAAAGGTACGGTCTGTCTTAGGGACGCTGCCCAAGGGATGTTCTTCGACAAATAAGTCCGCAATATTTTGCATCGTAGATTCAAGCCGGGCCATGGCTATTTCTTTTTTCTCACCATTTTCTAAAACGATATTTGCCTGTTTTAGATTGATTAGCAATCCTGGGAACGGGCAAACTTCAACCGCTTTTTTCAAATCCTCTAAATTGGCAAACAAAATATTTGCATTACAAGTGAAACGAGAATATTTTCCTCCCGCTTCAAGAGGGGTATCATCAATGCCGTAACGGGCAAAATCACAATATTCAATATTTGTAAGCACCCTTTCAACACACTCGCCATTTTTTCTTTCCATGACTACATTGACCCCTTCCGCCGCTTTCAACAACCTGGGACAAGACACAAAACCAAATGTCATCTTTTTTTGCGTTCCAATCCCTAAAAAGGCCAACAATCCATAATCGATCCCCGCAAGAGGATTATTGATTTGACGCACAATCAACTGCTTCACTCCCAATTTTTGCAGCCAATCAAAAATTCCTTTATCGCGTGCAAGCTTCCAAATAGCTCCATGACCACCCGGTTTTAGCAAGGGTTTGCCAGGTCCAATCCAAATCCACTTCCCTTTTTGATCTATTGCCGGAACCAACGGCTGGCAAAAAAAACGAAATAGTTCTTTGGGACGGCCAAACCATTGATGCGACTCGCAAATCTCCTTCACCAAACAATGGTTATTTTTTTCAGGCGATGTCATGATCCCGATTGGAACAAAAATTTTCTTCCCATATTGCTGATAATATAGATATTCGCGCGCTTGCAAATCTCGAATCAATCCCTCCAGCAAAGAACGCCCTCCAAAAGTCATCTTAGCAGCCGGCAAATCATGACCCGTCTCTTGATCGATTAAATGGAGCCGATCTGCCGCACCGCCCAAAGGATATAATTCAGCAGTATAGGGCAGAGCTTCAATCCCTGCATAAATCGCTTTTTTGACTTCGGGAGTATTTTCAGAAACGTCGTGAAAAACAGGAGAATGAAATTGTTCTTCTCTGCAAACTGATGCAGTAGGTTTTTGCAACCGTTTTAAAATTTCTATCTGATACCCAACAATCCCCCCCAATTCTCGATAAAATCGATTGATCGTTACAAGTTGCGCCAGCAGAGCCTCTAAGCAATCCAGAGAACATTCTACTAACTGTTCTGCTTCCCCTATTACGATCAACTGTTTTAAAACCAGTTCTTCTTCTGGAACACAGGTCTTTAACCATAAATCGATCCGCCCAAAGTTTTTCAAAAATTCGCGAATTTGAGGAAGTTGG
>Ga0210386_10003734_pt1 | contig 12694 bp, 11 predicted proteins | sample IncBWH32OmetaG_FD_160091 | JGI IMG/M metagenome (GOLD analysis project Ga0210386, IMG submission 160091) | Forest soil microbial communities from Barre Woods Harvard Forest LTER site, Petersham, Massachusetts, United States - Inc-BW-H-32-O ... | reverse complement strand
CGCGGCCATTACGAAAAGCCCTCCGAGAAGAAGGCCCGCGAAAAGGCCGAAGCCGTGCGCCGCGCGCGCAAGCTGGCCCGCAAGAAGCTGCAGCGTGAAGGCCTGCTGCCGATGAAGCCGAAGCCGGTGTTCGGCGCCGGTCCTGGTGCCGAGCGTGGCGCCGGCGGTGGCGGTCGCGGTGGTCCTGGCGGCGGACCGCGCGGACCGCGCTGAGCGATTAGTTTTTAGAGGCGAGATTTTGTGAACGCGGGCCGCAGGGCCCGCGTTATTATTTTGTAAGGGCTGTATTTTACGTCGCGGCGGGTTACGAATAGGCCACGGGCGCGCATGAGTTATTTGCAGAGATGGCTAGGCCGGCTTCCCATCTTTCCTATCTGGCTTCGCGCGGGCCGCTCAGCCTCGCTTTGATCGCCATTGTGCTGTCCGGCTGCTCGATCAATCTGGGATCGCTGACGCCCTCCTCCGCCGAGCCGGAACCGGCCAAGCTGACCTCGCAGAGCAACATCGCCTCGCTCTCCGAGACCATCAAGAACAACCAGAACGATCCGCAGGCCTACAATATGCGCGGTTCGGTGCTGGCTCAGGCCGGCAAGACCGACGACGCGCTCGCCGACTTCAACAAGGCGATCAGCCTCGATCCCAATTACGGCCAGGCCTATGCCAATCGAGGGCTGATCTACCGGCAGACCAGGCGGCTCGACCAGGCGATGGCCGACTATGAACGCGCGATCTCGCTCGACGCCAACTACGCGCCCGCCTATCTCGGCCGCGGCCTCGTCTACAAGGCGCGCAACCAGCCTGCGGAGGCGCTGGCGGATTTCAACAAGGCGATCGCGCTCGCGCCCGACAATGCCGAGGCCTATTACAATCGCGGCCTGCTCTATCAGGGCCAGAAGCAGCACCAATATGCGATCGATGATTTCACCGCGGCCAACGGCCTGGTGCCGCAGCAGGCCGAGCCACTGCTCGCGCGGGCGCTGAGCTACCTTGCCACCGACCACCCGAAGGAAGCCGCCGCCGATCTCGATGAAGCGGTGCAGGACGATTCGCAGAACCCGCAGGCCTGGCTGACGCGAGGGCTGGCCTATGAGCGGCTCGGCGACAAGAGCAAGGCCGCCGGCTCCTATGGCCGCGCCATCAATCTGCGCCCGAGGGATGAAGTCGCGCGAAACGGCTTGGCCCGCGTCGGCGGCAAGCCCGGCCAAAGCTACGATACGTTCTGATAGAGGGTTGCTAGAGCCGGAGGGTGATGATCGTAGCCCGCATGAGCGCCAGCGACATGCGGGGTTTTTGTGTCCCTGGGTGTCGCTTCGCTCACCTAAGGCTACGAAAATATTGAGGCGTTAGTCCGTGAACTGGCTGGCGCTGCTGCTCTGTCCCTGCCCACCGCCGCTGTCGCCGTTCGAGCCCGGCAACAGCGAATGGAACATCGACTTGGTTTTCGCCAGCACGTCGTGGGCCACGTTGTTGGTGCGGTCGGCGAGGTTGGTCGCACGGGTCCGCAGCAGGTCGATCGGCGGAGGCGGTGGAATGTCGGCCGGCGGGACCAAGCGGTTGGGATTGTCGGCGTTGACCGAAGCCGTGTAAGGCGCCGGATTACCATTGCCCTGGTTGTTATCCTGATTATTTCCTTGGCCTTCAACCGGCGGCGCGATCACCGTGATCGGCGGCGGCAGTGGCCGGACGGAAGCGGTGGAGACGGGCGCCGTCGGCGGCGAAACGACGGTGCGTGGCGCTTCCTGCAGGCGCGGCGTGTCGGGGGCGCGGGACGCCTCCTGGCTGTGTGACTGGCCGTCCTCCTTGCGCAGGCGCTCAATCGCCGCGCGCGCCAGGTCGTTAGCGTCACGGTGATCCTCGGCCGGGGCCGAGGCCGTCTCAACCGGCGGCGCGGGAGAAGCAGACGGTGCAGGAGTGGTCTTGGCAACGGCCTTCGGCGGCGCCGGCGGGGTCGGCCGCTTGGCGACGGGGAGGCTCGCTGTTTCGGACGGCTTGACTTCAGAAGGCTTGGCTTCGGACGACTTGGCTTCGGACGACTTGGCTTCGGACGGCTTGGCTTCGGACGGCTTGAACTCGCCGGGCCGTTCCGAGGCCGACTTCTCGATCATGGCGCGCTCGGAGATGCCCTTGGCCTTGACGCCGGGCGCAGGCGTGCTGGCGACGTCGGAGGCCGCGTCGGCCGGCTTAGGGTCGTTCTTCTTCACCTCGGCAGGCGAAACAGCGGCCGCCACGGGCGCGTCGGCGGCGGGCCTGTTGATGTAGTGATTGACGATGTAGGCGCCGATGATGGTCGCAGCCACCGACGGCAAAATCTCCAGCGTGAATTTCTTCAGGTAATTCAGCATTGCCGACCACTCCCCGCGGCGAACTGATGCGGGAACTTTGAGGCACATTGAGGGATCAACTGCGGCGTCCCGATGGCAATTGCCTGAACGATTGTTTAGCCCTTCAGTTCAACCTCAAGGAACACGATCTCGGTTGCCGTTTCGTTAAGCACGTCATGCTCGACCCCGGCTTTCCGGAAGTAGGATTTTCCGGCCCCGAGCTGGGCCTTGGAGCGCTCGCCATTGGGCGCCACGATGGTCATCTCACCCGCGGTGACCGGCACGATCACATAGTCCATTTCATGAATGTGATGACCGGTGGCGCTGCCGGGGGCAAGCCGCCACTGGGTGACCCGGACCTCGGCGGTATCGACCTGAACCTCGGATTGAGCTGGGAGCATTTTTAAACCTCTCATGGTTCCGGCTTAGGCATGATCCGGAAAAGTGAGCAGCGGTTTTCCGAAAAGATCATGCCCAATCAAAAACCCAAAGCGCAATTGCGCTTTAGGGAACGAAGACGAGAAACACGAAGATCGCAAATACCACCATATGGAGCAGCCCGAACAGGATGTTGGTCCGGCCGGTTCCAAAGGTCAGCATGCTCAGCACGAAGGTCAGGAACAACTCCACCATGTTCTGCTCGGAAAGCCCAAGCACGAGTTGCTTGTCGAGCGCATAGGCCGCGACCGCGACCGCGGGAACCGTCAGGCCAATGGTCGCAAGCGACGATCCGAGCGCGAGGTTGATGCTTTTCTGCAGGTCGTTCTTGCGCGCGGCATCGACGGCCGAGACGCTTTCCGGCAGCAGGATCAAGAGCGCGACCACGACGCCGGCAAAGGCCGGTGGGGCACCGATTGCCGCCGTGGCGGCATCCACGACGATGGAAAACTTCTTTGCGAGCAGCACGACACCGAGCAGGGAGGCGAGCAGGAGAGCGACGCTCAGAGCGAGCATCCCGCCCGATATCGGAGCGCCATTGTCCTTTCCGCCGGAGGCGCCGATGAAATAGTCACGGTGCAGAACCATCTGGGTATAGAGGAACACGCCATAGAGCAGGATCGTGACGACGCTGACGAACTCGAGTTGCGCCTCGGAAAACACCGGTCCCGGCGTCGTCAGGGTGTAATTGGGCATCACCAGCGAAATCGTCGCCATCACGAAGAGAACGCTGAGGTAGAGATTGGCGCCGGAGACCTGGAAACCCTGCTCGCGATAGCGCAGGCCGCCGATGAAGATGCAGACGCCGACCAGCCCGTTGCAGACGATCATCACCACGGCAAAGACGGTATCGCGCGCCAGCGTGGGCACCTCCTTCTCGCCGAGCATCAAGGTCGCGATCAGTGCGACCTCGATGATGGTGACAGATAGAGTGAGCAGCAATGTGCCAAAAGGTTCGCCAATCCGCTCCGCGATCACCTCGGCATGATGAACGGCGGCGAATACCGTGCCGAACAGGATGATCAGCAGCACCGCGGCAAACAGCAGGCCGCCCGACGTGGGCGTGAAGTTGTAGCCGGTCGCGGTCACGGCCACGAACAACAGCACCGCCAGAAGCGGAAATATCCATGCCGATTTCGGCATCGCTGCGTGCGCGCTCATCGATCCTCGATCCGTTGCAACAACTCGCTTCAGCCTTTCAAACCATCGATGAAATGTCGAGCCGTTTCCATCGCGCCGAAATCGTCGAGGTTTTCATGGCCGCCGCCGGGAAAACGGACGAATTGCTTCGGCTCATGCGCCAGCGCGAACAGGCGCTCCCCGAAGCGGATGTTGATGGCGGGATCGGCATCGCCATGCATGATCAGGAGCGGCACGTTGACATCAGCGATGCGCCGGTCGGAACGGAAGGGGTCGCGCATCAGGAGCCTGACCGGCACGAAAGAAAATAGCGAAGCAGCTACATCGACCGTCGAGGTGTAAGGCGCTTCCAGGATCAGTTTGCCGACCGGATGTTCGGCGGCAATCGCGACAGCAACGCCAGTGCCGAGAGAGAAGCCCCAGGCCACGATGCGGTCGGCGGGATAGCGCGCGGCGGTGAAGGCGTAGGCGGCGTCTGCGTCCTGTAGCAAGCCGACTTCGCTCGGCGATCCCGTCGATCCCGCATAGCCGCGATAGGACAGCGCGACGAGGCCGGTGCCATCAGAGGTGATGGCCTTGAAGCGGCTGACGCGGCCGGCCAGGAAATCGCCATTGCCTGGGAAAAACAGCACAACGGGACGGCCCGGCTTTGGCGGCACATGCCAGATGATGACCTTCTCGCCGTCAGCGCTGGTCAGCACGTCCTCTTCGGCCTGCGGAAAGCCGGCCGCTGTGGGCGCGGTACGCCCGACCGGCGGAATCGGAAACAGCATCTCGCGCTGCTTGAAGTAGAGCAAAGCGACGCCGACGAGATAGATGGCGGCGAGAACAATGACGATCCATTTCAGAATGGCCATTGGTCCGGGCGTCCCACGCTATCGCTTGCGCGATTTCAGGAGCTTCTCGACGTCAGCCCTGACGCTTTCCGGGATCTGGCGGCAGCCGCAGACACGCGCATGCGCGACATGCCATTTGATGCGCTGCTCCCGTGTCGCCCCGGGCGGCATGCGGTTGAGGCGATGCCACTCCTTGTTCAGGGCCAACTGTCCAGTTCCCTTTAAGCTTGCCTCACATCGCCTTGACGATGTTCTCGGTCATCTTCTTGGCGTCGCCGAGCAGCATCATGGTGTTGTCGCGTTAGAACAAGGGATTGTCGATGCCGGCATAGCCCGACGCCAACGAGCGCTTGATGAACATCACCGTGCCGGCCTTCCAGACCTGCAGCACCGGCATGCCGTAGATCGGCGAGGTCTTGTCTTCCTCGGCGGCCGGGTTGGTGACGTCATTGGCGCCGATCACGAAGGCCACATCGGCTTGCGCGAACTCGGAGTTGATGTCCTCGAGCTCGAACACCTCGTCATAGGGCACGTTGGCTTCGGCCAGCAGCACGTTCATGTGGCCGGGCATGCGGCCGGCGACGGGGTGAATGGCGTATTTCACCTCGACGCCTTCCTTCTTCAGCGTGTCGGCCATTTCGCGCAGCGCATGCTGGGCCTGCGCCACCGCCATGCCGTAGCCGGGCACGATGATGACCTTGGAGGCGTTCTTCATGATGAAGGCAGCATCATCCGCCGAACCGAGTTTCGCAGGCTTCTGCTCACCCGTGCCGCCGCCGGCAGCGGCCGTCTCGCCGCCGAAGCCGCCGAGGATGACCGAGATGAAGGACCGGTTCATCGCATGGCACATGATGTAGGACAGGATCGCGCCGGAAGAGCCGACCAGCGCGCCGGTGATGATCAGCGCCGAGTTGCCGAGCGTGAAGCCGATGCCGGCCGCGGCCCAACCCGAATAGGAGTTGAGCATCGAGATCACGACCGGCATGTCGGCGCCGCCGATCGGGATGATCATGAGCACGCCGAGCGCCAGCGCTAGGATGACGTTGAGCCAGAAGAACACGGGGCTGCCGGTGATGACGAGGCCGACGATGCAGACCACCAGCGCGATCGCGAGCGCGATGTTGATGACGTGACGCGCGGGCAGGATGATCGGCGCACCGCTCATGCGCGCGGAAAGTTTCAGGAACGCGATCACCGAGCCCGTGAAGGTCAGCGCGCCGATGGCGACGCCGAGCGACATTTCGACCAGGCTCTGCTGATGGATGTTGCCGGGCGTGCCGATGTCGAAGGCTTCCGGCGCATAGAACGCGCCGGCGGCGACCAGCACCGCGGCCATGCCGACCAGCGAGTGGAAAGCAGCGACCAGCTCGGGCATCGCCGTCATCGGCACGCGGCGAGCGATCACCGCGCCAATCGAGCCGCCGATTGCGATGCCGACCACGACCAGGACCCACGCAACGCCATCCGCAGGCGGATGATTGGCGAGCGTGGTGGCGACCGCGATCGCCATGCCGATCATGCCGAACAGATTGCCCTGACGCGATGTCGCCGGGCTCGACAGCCCGCGCAGCGACAGGATGAACAGCACACCCGCCACCAGATAGAGCAGTGCAGACAGATTGGCGTTCATCTAAAGGCCCCCTTTGTCCCCATCACGCTGAGGCCGCTCACTTCTGCTTCTTCTTGTACATCGCAAGCATGCGCTGGGTGACAAGGAAGCCGCCGAAGATGTTCACGCAGGCGAAGATCAGCGCGACGAAACCGAAGCCGCGCGCCCAGCCCGATCCGCTCGAGATCATGCCAACGCCGACCGCGAGCAGCGCGCCGACCACGATCACCGAGGAGATGGCGTTGGTCACGCTCATCAGCGGTGTATGCAGCGCCGGGGTCACCGACCACACCACGAAATAACCGACGAACACCGCCAGCACGAAGATCGATAGCCGGAACACGAAAGGATCGACGGCCTGCGCCAAATGCTCCATGGCTTCTCTCCTACGCTTTCGGCTGGAAGTTCGGATGGATGACGGCGCCGTCCTTGGTCAGCGCGGTGGCCTTGACGAGCTCGTCATCCCAATTGACCACGAGCGCCTTGCTCGCCTTGTCGACCAACGTCTCGATGAAGGAGAACAGGTTGCGCGCATAGAGGCTGGAGGCGGAAGCGGCGACACGGCCCGCGACATTGGTGTAGCCGACGATCTTCACGCCATCGAGGTCGACGACCTCGCCGGCCTTCACACCCTCGACATTGCCGCCGCGCTCGACCGCGAGATCGACCAGCACCGAGCCCGGCCGCATCGATTTCACCATCTCGCCGGAGACGAGTTTTGGCGCCGGACGGCCCGGGATCAGCGCAGTCGTGATCACGACGTCCTGCTTCTTGATGTGCTCGGCGGTGAGCGCGGCCTGCTTGGCCTGATACTCTTTCGACATTTCCTTGGCGTAGCCGCCGGCGGTCTGGGCGTTCTTGAACTCCTCGTCCTCGACGGCGAGGAACTTTGCGCCGAGCGATTCGACTTGCTCCTTCGTCGCCGGCCGCACGTCGGTCGCCGTGACGATGGCGCCGAGACGCCGCGCGGTCGCGATCGCCTGCAGGCCCGCGACGCCGACGCCCATCACGAACACCTTGGCGGCGGGAATCGTGCCGGCCGCGGTCATCATCATCGGAAACGCCCGGCCGAAGGCTTCGGCGCCTTCGATGACGGCGCGATAGCCGGCAAGGTTCGCCTGTGAGGACAAGACGTCCATCACCTGCGCACGGGTGATGCGCGGCATCAGTTCCATGGCGAAGGCGGAAATGCCGGCATCCGCCATGGCTTTCAGCGCGGCGTCATTGCCGTAAGGATCCATGATCGCGATGACGAGCGCGCCGCGCTTGTACTGGCCGAGCTCGGAGGCTTCCGGCCGCTTCACCTTGATGACGATGTCGGCGTCTTTGGCCGCATCGGCGCTGATGGTGGCGCCGACCGCGGTGAAATCGGAATCCAGCAGGCCGGACTTGAGGCCCGCTCCCGGCTCGATGGCGACCTCGGCGCCGAGCGCCTTGAATTTCTTCACCGTGTCGGGCGAGACCGCGACACGGGGTTCGGCAGGATCGATTTCCTTGGCGACAGCAATCTTCATGGGGCCTCCGGACGGCGCGAGGCGCGCGCACAATACAGGCGTTGCGCCGGTTTGCGACGCGGCGCAACCTAACGACAGATCAGACCAGGAAGATCGCCATCAGGATCAGGATGAGGGCGACGGTGATCGTGCCGTACTTCACCAGCTTGATGAAGCCCTCATAGGTCGCCTCATGGGCCGGATAATCCATGCCGTCGGCGGTCGTGTAGGCCACTTCGCTATGATCTGCCATTGCTGTCCCCAGTCGAAAGTCGATTGTCCGGTCGAATTACCGCAAACAAACGGACAGGGCAACGGCACCCTGCCTATCGCCTGATAGGCAAGGCCAATTATCTCGGATCGGGCGGGTGAGGCCGGTTTTCGCCTCCAAATTTACCGCTTCTCGCGGGCCTGAGTTGCCGCACGCGCGGGGCTGCCGCCCCTCAGCCCATGGTCTCCAGCTCGTCGATCATGCCGGAAATGACCGAGAGCCCGCCGTCCCAGAATTTCGGGTCCTTGGCGTCCAGCCCGAACGGCTTGAGCAGCTCGGAATAATGCTTGGTGCCGCCTGCGGCGAGCATGGCCAGATACCGCTCGGCAAAGCCGTCGGCGGCATGTTCGTACGCGCCATAGAGCGAGTTCACCAGGCAATCGCCGAAGGCATAGGCGTAGACATAGAACGGCGAATGGATGAAGTGCGGGATGTACATCCAGAAATTCTCATATCCCGGCTTGATCTCGATCGCCGGCCCCAGGCTCTCGCCCTGCACGCTGAGCCAGATCTGGCCGATGCGCTCGGCGGTCAGTTCGCCATTCTTGCGCTCGGTGTGGATGGCGCGCTCGAAGGAATAGAACGCGATCTGCCGCACCACGGTGTTGATCATGTCCTCGACCTTGCCGGCGAGCAGCGCCTGACGCTGCTTGGCATTCCTGGTCTGCGAGAGCAGCCGCTTGAAGGTCAGCATCTCGCCGAACACGCTGGCGGTCTCCGCAAGCGTCAGCGGCGTCGGCGCCATCAGCGCGCCGTTCTTGGCGGCCAGCACCTGATGCACGCCGTGCCCGAGCTCATGCGCCAGCGTCATCACATCGCGCGGCTTGCCCTGGTAGTTCATCAGCACGTAGGGGTGGGCCGACGGCGTGGTCGGATGCGAGAACGCGCCGGGCGCCTTGCCGGGCCGCACCGGCGCATCGATCCAGCGATCGGTGAAGAAGCGCTCGGCGATATCGGCCATGCGCGGAGAGAACCCACGATACGCCGTCAGCACCATGTCCTGCGCCTCGGGCCAGGCGATGGTGCCGGTGGCGGCAAAGGGCAGCGGCGCGTTGCGGTCCCAATGCGCGAGCTTCTTCTTGTTGAACCAGCCGGCCTTCAGCCGATAGTAGCGATGCGACAGTTTTGGATAGGCCGCGCGCACCGACGCCACCAGCGCATCCACCACCTCGCGCTCGACACGGTTGTTGAGATGGCGGGAGTCGGCGACATCGGCGAAGCCGCGCCAGCGGTCCGAGATGTCCTTGTCCTTGGCCAGCGTATTGGTGATCAGCGCAAAGGTGCGCTCATTGGCCTTGAAGGTCTTCGCCAGCGCTTCGGCCGAGGCCTTTCGCTTCTTGCCGTCGCGGTCCTGCAACAGATTGAGCGCCGGTTCGATCGCAAGCTCCTTGCCCGATACCTTGAAGCGCAGCGAGGAGATGGTCTGGTCGAACAGGCGGTTGAAGGCCGAATAGCCGGTCTGGGATTTCTCATGGAAGAGCTGCTCGACCCGATCCTCGAGTTGATAGGGCTTGTCCTTGCGCAGATCCTCGATCCACGGCCGGTAATGGCCGAGCTCGCCCGTCTGCATGGCGTGCTCGATCACGCCATCGTCAACGCGATTGAGCTCAAGCGCGAAGAACAGCAGATGCGTCGAGGCCGTGGTCAGCCGTTCCGAGACATCACCATAGAATTTGGAGATCGCAGGATCGACGCTGTCGCCGGCATGAACGAGACCCGCATAGGAACCGAGCCGCCCTGCGAGATCATCGATCGCTTCATAGCGCCGCACGGCCTCGGCGAGCCACTTTCCGCCATCTTCTCGTGCGGTATGCTCCGCGAGCCTACCCTTGTAATCGGTCTCAAACGCGACGCAATCGCTGTCCATTTTGGCGAGGTCGCGCGCCACTTCCGGCGCGTCGATACCGGCGTAGAGATCGGCGAGGTTCCATTCCGGCAATTTGCCGGGCTTGTTACTGGCCTTGTTATTATTGGTCTTGGCCGCGACTTTATTTATCGGTTTGGTTTTAGCCGAAGACTTGATGGCCGACTTGCTGGCCGACGATTTGGGGTTCGGTTTGCGAAGAGCAGATGTGGAGCGCGAGGTCATCGTGTCAGGAACCTGTGTTCAGCCAGAGCGAACGGCAAAATTTAAGCGAGCGTTAATCGGCATCGGCGAGAGTGCCCCGATTCGAGACAAATAATGTAGCGTTGCGGGGAAAGCCATGGCTGCCAGCATTTTGATCGCCGACGATGATGCCGTACAGCGGCGCCTGGTCGAGAATATGGTGCAAAAATGCGGCTATGAGGCGGTCGTGGTCGAAAGCGGCGACGCCGTGGTCGATCTTTTGACCGGCCCCGATGCGCCCGCAATCGACGCCGTGGTGCTCGATCTCGTGATGCCCGGCCTCGACGGCATGGGCGTGCTTGCCAAACTCCGCGACGCCGGCATCAGCATTCCCGTGATCGTGCAGACCGCGCATGGCGGCATCGACAATGTGGTATCGGCGATGCGCGCAGGCGCGCAGGATTTCGTGGTGAAGCCGGTCGGCATCGAGCGGCTTCAAGTCTCGCTGCGCAACGCGCTCAACACCTCAGCGCTCAAGGGCGAATTGCAGCGCATCCGCCACAGCCGCGAAGGCCGGCTGACCTTTTCCGACATCATCACGCGCTCGGAGGCAATGACCGGCATCATGCGCACCGCGCAAAAGGCCGCCTCCTCCTCTATTCCGGTGCTGATCGAGGGCGAGTCCGGCGTCGGCAAGGAATTGTTCGCGCGCGCCATTCATGGCTCGAGCGAGCGCAAGTCAAAACCGTTTGTCGCGGTCAATTGCGGCGCGATCCCGGACAATCTCGTGGAGTCGATCCTGTTCGGCCATGAGAAGGGCGCCTTCACCGGCGCGACCGAGCGCCACACCGGCAAATTCGTCGAGGCGCATGGCGGCACGCTGTTCCTCGATGAAGTCTCCGAGCTGCCGCTCGCCGCGCAGGTGAAGCTGCTCCGCGCGTTGCAGGAAGGCGCGGTGGAAGCGGTCGGCGGGAAGAAGCCGGTAAAGGTCGACGTGCGCATCATCTCGGCGACCAATCGCAAGCTGCTCGACCGGGTCAAAGGCGGATATTTCCGCGAAGACCTGTTCTATCGCCTGCACGTGCTGCCGCTGACGATCCCGCCGCTGCGCGCGCGGCGCGAGGATATTCCGCATCTGCTGCGGCATTTCGTGGCGACGTTCGGCGCCGAGGAAAATCGCACCATCACCGGCATCACGGGCGAAGCCATGGCGCATCTCGCCCAGCTCGACTGGCCGGGCAACATCCGCCAGCTCGAAAACGCGGTCTACCGCGCGGTCGTGATGAGCGACGGCGAGCAATTGGGCCTGCCGGATTTCCCGCTGGTGCAGGCCCTGGCGCCTGCCGCCGGCGAATTGCACAGCGAGCCGCTGATCGTCTCGCCGACCATCCAGCCGTCGGCGTCCGCCATGGTTTCCGGTAGTGAAATACCTATTTCGCCCCTGCCAACCAACGGCCTTCTATCGATGCTGACGGCATCCGGAGAAGTACGGCCTTTGGAGGAAATGGAAAACGAAATCATCCGCTTCGCCATCGCGCATTATCGCGGGCAGATGTCGGAGGTGGCCCGCCGCCTCAAAATTGGCCGGTCCACACTTTATCGCAAGCTCGACGAAGCCACGGCCGACGATCAGCCGGCCAGCGGCGACGGCGAGTAGCGGGAATAATCCGAGTACCAAAACAGTCCACAACCCACGGCAATTTCAGAACATTTGAACCGTGGCTTGTTGGTGACAGACAAATGAAGCCCTGCGTGGCAAAAGCGCACCACGCGGTTGCGAAGAGGTTTTTTCGAGGTCAGTTTGTCGTGAGGCGTCCGTTCGGGCGCTGGCTGGACAAGCGGCGCCTGTGTATCGTTTGCAATGAATCGAGGCGTGCAGACGCAAGCAAGATCGGCAGGCCGGATCGAACGGAAGCCGACCAACCATAACCAGAACTGTTCCACGCCGGGGCAGTATCACCCGAGGGGTGTGACGATGCGAGATTGTACGAAGGATCGTGGTGGATTTGACCGCGTACTGATGGCCGTCGCGGCAACTTTCCTCACGGTGTCCGCAACCTCGGCAATGGCGCAGGATCCCTCGCGCAGCACGCCTGCGGAACTCGCAATCGACGCCGCCGTCCCGCGTCCCGAGCCCGCCAATGTGCCGCCGCCGACCGCGGCCGATTTCAAGATGGACACCACGGCCTCGACGCCCCCGGCGGCAACCGCAGCCGCGAAACCTGTCGAGACCGCTCCCGCCAACGTCGCGACTGCCCCAGCGCCAGTGACTGCGGACCACGCCAACTTGGCTCCGGCTGTGCCGCTTCCCGCCTCGACCGATACCGCGGCCGCCCCGGCTACTGTCGCGCCGGCTACGACCGCAACCGTGGCTCCGGCAGCGGCCTCCACGCCGGAAACCGCTTCGGCTCCCGCGGCCGAGCCTGCCGTCAAGGTCAGCACCGTTGCGCCGGCCGATCAGCCGGTCGCCGACAAGATCAAGGACCTGCTGGCTGCCAAGAACCTGCGCTATTTCGACCGCAAGGCCGAGCGGGCCGCC